>VFQP010004206.1_pt1 | contig 13664 bp, 11 predicted proteins | sample 3512351 | NCBI WGS metagenome assembly VFQP01 (sample SAMN10412372, study PRJNA504923) | tailings metagenome | isolation source: Relicate 1 Philex TSF1 revegetated site | place: Philippines: Tuba, Benguet | collected 2017-08-29 | reverse complement strand
CCGACTTCGAATCCCTCTACCCGGAAGTCTTCGCCAAAAGCGACCTCACCCGCACCAAACTCCAAATGCTGCGCACTGTCCCGCAACCCGAAGGCTGGCGCCTCGGTCCCGCTCTCGCCGCCGGGCTAACCATGCGCTTCTACCAAAGCTTTGCACAATGCCCATCCTTAGCGGCCCTCGCCCAGCGCTTCGCACAAAGCATGCCGGAATACGAACGCTGGGGCATCCACGTCATGGCCAGCCATATGGCCGACGGCTCGCTCACCCTTGGTGACTCCCACGAATACGGCCTCGAAGTCGACATCTTCAACAAGGAAGAAATCGATCGCCTGATCCTCGACTACCTGCAACGTTTCGCCACGTTCCCGAACCCGCAAATCGCCCAACGCTGGAATGGCGTCTATGCGAAGCGCTTCGACGCCTCTTACTTCCTCGCCGACCCCGAGCCCGGCGTCAAGATCGTCAACGGCCTCGGTGGCGCAGGCATGACCCTTTCCTTCGGTCTCGCCGAAAAGGTAATCCAGGAGCTATAAATGCCGATCCAAGCCGTCATCTTCGATTGGGCCGGCACCGTTGTCGACTACGGCTGCCAGGCGCCCGTGTTGGCCATTCAGGAACTTTTCCGCCGCCGGGGCGTGCCGTTGGAAGCCATTGAGGCCCGCCACGCCATGGGCTTGCTGAAGCGTGATCAACTCCGGGAGATCCTAGCCCTCCCTCAGGTGGCGCAACGCTGGCGGGCCGTGCACGGCGACGCCGATCTCCTCGACGAACTCTTCGCCGAATTCATCCCACTGCAACTCGAAATCGTCGAGCAATCCAGCGCCGTTATCTCGGGCATCCCTGAAGTCGTTGCGCAACTTCGTGCCAAAGGCCTGAAGATCGGTTCCACCACCGGTTACACCAGAGCCATGCTTGCGCCCGTCATCCAGCGCGCCGCTCGCGAGGGCTACTCGCCCGATTTCACGATTACTCCCGATGAAACCAAGGCTGGCCGCCCCGCGCCTTGGATGATCTTTGAAAACATGCGCGCCCTCGATGTCTACCCGCCCAGCGCGATTGTAAAGGTCGGCGACACTCCCAGCGATATGGCGGAAGCGCGCAACGCGGGCGTCTGGGCCGTCGCCGTAGTGGACTCCAGCAACGAAGCCAGCGCCTTCGGAGCGGAAGAAGCGCGCAGTAAATTGTTAGCCGCGGGCGCCGACGCAGCCATCGCCACATTACGGGAACTACCCGCACTCCTCCAAACATTCGAAGGCCGCAAGCCACGCTCCTGATAAAATCTTCATCAAATGCTGCATCGCCTCCTTTTCGCCGTTCCCCTATTGGCCACGGCGGCGGATGTTGATTTCGTCAAGGACGTACAGCCGATTTTGCGTCGCAATTGCTATGGCTGCCATGGCCCCGCCATGCAGCAAAGCGGTCTTCGTTTTGATGATGCAACGGCGGCTCTGAAGGGCGGCTACAGTGGCGCCGCCATCGTTCCCGGCAAGAGCTCTGAGAGCCCCATGATGCTCCGCATCCATGCAACCAAGGGCCTTCCCCAAATGCCGCCGGGCCCCAAGAAGCTAGACGAAACGCAAGCCTCGATCCTCGCCGCCTGGATCGATCAAGGCGCAAAGTTTCCTGCCAATTTCGCCGCCGCCCGAGCCTCTGCGCCCAAGTCGAAGCACTGGGCCTTTCAGCCAATCACGAAGCCTGCCGTCCCTGAAGGGCAATCGGCCGTTGACTACTTCATCCGCGCAAGATTAGAACGCGAGAATCTCACGCCCTCCAAGCAAGCCGACGCCCGCACTCTCCTTCGCCGTCTCAGCTTCGATCTAACGGGCCTTCCGCCCACCCCAGAAGAAATGGCAAGCTATCTTGCCGACAATCGCTCCGACGCCTATGAGCGCCAAGTGGATCGCCTTCTCGCGTCCCCGCACTTCGGCGAGAAGTGGGCCCGCAACTGGCTCGACCAAGCCCGCTATGCCGATTCCGACGGCTACGAGAAAGACTGGGTTCGCCCCTACGCCTGGCGCTGGCGCAACTGGGTTATTGATTCCATCAACCGCGACCAACCCTTCGATCAATTCACCATCGAACAAATCGCCGGCGACCTTCTCCCTAACGCCAGCACCGAACAAAAAGTCGCCACCGGCTTCCACCGCAACACGCTGACCAATCGTGAAGGCGGCATCGACGATAAGCAGTTCCGCTTCGAAGTCACCTCGGATCGCTCCAGCACAGTCGCCTCGACTTGGTTAGGTCTCACCGTCGCTTGCGCGCAATGCCACGACCACAAATACGACCCCATCTCGCAAAAAGATTTCTATTCTCTCTTCGCCTTCTTCGATAACGCCGAAGAAGTAAACATCGACGCTCCGCTCGCGGGCGAGATTGGCCCTTGGCTACGCACTCACGACGAATACCGCAAGAAGCGCGAAGCCCTCCTCGCCGAATACAACGTTGCCCCCCTGCAAGCCGACTGGGAAAAGAACATACTTTACACCATTGCCCATCCCGGCGAACGCACGGATTGGGACTTGGCCTGGGACTGCGTAAATAAACTCACCGAGGGCGGCGACGGTGGAAAGATCGTGCAGATCCCCCCCGATAAGCGCACCCCACGCGAGCGCGACATTCTGATCGACCACTTCGTGGGCAACTATCACTTCGCCATCGGCAACAAGAAGTGGAAGGAACTCAAGCTCGACGAACTGCAGAAGAAACTCCGCGAACTCAAGGCGGAATATCCGCAGCTCACGCAAGCCATGACGCTCTTGGAGTCCGCACATCCGCAGCCCAGCTATCTGCGCGTCCGTGGCGATTACAAAGCCAACGGCATCGAAGTGCAACCCGACACGCTTTCCGCTCTGCCGCCGATATCGGCCAACGGCCGTGCCACGCGCCTCGATCTCGCGCGCTGGCTGGTTCGCGAAGACAACCCGCTCACCGCCCGCGTCACCGTCAACCGCATTTGGCAAGAATTCTTTGGCGCTGGCCTAGTCCGCACTCCGGAAGATTTTGGCGTCCGCAGCGAAGCGCCTTCGCACCCCGAGCTCCTCGATTGGCTCGCCGCCGATTTCCGCGAGAACAACTGGAGCCGCAAGTCGCTCATCCGCCGCATCGTCACCTCAGCCACCTACAAACAAAACTCCGCAGCGCGCCCCGAGTTGAAGGACATCGACCCCAACAACACTCTTCTCGCCCGCCAGAATCGGCTCCGCCTGACCGGCGAATCCATCCGTGACGCTGCCCTCACCGCCAGCGGCTTACTCACCCGCCAAGTCGGCGGCCCCAGCGTATTCCCGCCCATCCCCGCCGGCGTCATGGAACTGAGCTACGCCTCCCGCGGCTGGGGCCAAAGCTGGAAGGAATCTACTGGCGCGGACCGCTACCGCCGCGGCCTCTACATTCAATTCTTACGCACCACGCCCTATCCATTGCTCGTCAATTTCGATGTGCCCAAATCCACGGTCTCCGTTTGCAAGCGCGATCGTTCCAACACTCCGCTGCAAGCGCTCAATCTCTTGAACGATCCCGTCTTCCTCGAGACCGCACAGGCCTTCGCGGTACGCACTGTCACGGAAGCTCCCGCTAACTTCCGCGCTCGCTTGAACACAGCCTTCCAGTTCGCCCTCGGCCGTGAAGCCACAAACACGGAAGCGGAACGCCTCCAAGCCTTCTTGGAAAAACAGGAGGCCGGCTTCGCCAAAGACCCCACCAACGCCGCCAAACTCGCCCCCGCCGAACTGCCGGGAATCTCACGCCCCCACCTCGCGGCCTGGACTTCCCTGGCGAGCGTTCTCATGAACCTCGACGAATTCATCACCCGTGAATAGGAGCCCCGCCAGATGTTTGACCAACGCCAACTCCTCCACACCCACCTCCGCCGCGACTTCCTCCGCCGTTCGCTCGCTGGCATGGGCACCATGGCTCTCGCGGAGCTCCTCGCGCAATCCGGCCACGCGGCTGAAGCCGTGGACCCGATGCTCCCCCGCAAGCCCCACTACGCGCCCAAAGCCAAGAACGTCATCTTCTTATTTCAGGAAGGCGCCCCGTCGCAGATGGACCTCTTCGATCCCAAGCCCGCTCTCGAAAAGTGGCATGGCCAATCGCTGCCACCTTCGATGACCAAGGACTTGAAGCTCGCCTTCATCAAGCCCACTGCGAAAGTCCTCGCTTCACCGCGCAAATTCGCGCCTTGTGGCCAAAGTGGCATGATGCTTAGCGATCTGCTGCCGCACACCTCCAAACATGCCGACGACATCTGCCTCATCCGCAGCATGCATTCGGAGGCCTTCAATCATCACCCCGGCCAGCTGCTTCTTTTCAGCGGCCACATGACCGGCGGCCGCCCCTCGATGGGCTCTTGGGTAACTTACGGCCTCGGTTCGGAATCGCGCAACCTGCCCGCCTTCGTTGCCCTGCAATCCGGTCCCGGCACCAGCGCCGGCTCGGATCTTTGGACCAACGGCTTCCTGCCCTCGCTCTACCAAGGCACTGTCCTGCGCAGTTCCGGCGATCCGATTCTCTATCTCTCCACGCCCCAAGGCTTCAGCGAAGAAGCGCAGCGTGCCCGACTCGACGCGATTCGAGACATGAATACCGAACACCTGCAGCGCACCGGCGACGCAGAAATCGCTTCGCGCATTCATTCCTATGAGCTCGCCTATCGCATGCAAAGTGCCGGGCCCGAGCTCACCGATCTCAAATCGGAAAAGCCTGAAACGCTCGAAGCCTACGGCATCAACGAGAAAGAGTCGAAGGCTTACGGCACTAACTTGCTGCTCGCCCGCCGCCTCGTCGAGCGCGGTGTCCGCTTCGTTCTATGCATGCATTCCGGCTGGGACCATCACTCCGGCATCAATGGCAGCCTGCCCAAGCTCTGCCAGCAGACCGATAAACCTACTGCGGCTTTGCTCGCCGATCTCAAGCAACGTGGCCTCCTCAACGACACACTTGTCGTTTGGGGCGGGGAATTCGGCCGTACACCCATGAGCGAGCTGCGCCGTCCCGAAGAGGCGGGCAACGCCGGCCGCGATCATCATCCTAATGGCTTCTCGATCTGGATGGCCGGCGCAGGCGTCAAGACCGGCCAAGTCATCGGCGAAACCGACGAACTCGGCCTCAACATCGTGCGCGACCGCGTCGGCATCCATGATCTCCAAGCCACAATCCTGCACCTGCTTGGCATGGAACACACCAAGCTCACCTACCGCCACATGGGCCGCGACTTCCGCCTCACGGACGTCCACGGCCATGTGGTCAAGCAAATCTGCGCCTAAGGTCGCCGCTTAGGGACGCTGCGGTCTCGGTGGCTGCGACACAAAGCCGGCCGAATCTTTCGCTGCCTTCGTCTCCACGCCGGGCTTCTGCAGGAAACCTAAGTCGCGGAACCAATCGATGAAACGGAATTGCCACGTGCCCAGTGGCAAGCCACCGCGGTCCGTCAGTCCGCCGGTCATCCGGGTCCCGTCGGGCAACGCATCTCCCGGATGCTTGCCGTTCCCATATACGTGCATCTCAATGTTCGGCACGCCCAGCGCGAGCATCGCGGAAAAGTACTCCATGGCCCAAATGGCATGCACTCGATCACCGGACCCCGGCGTGGCGAGGAATGCTGGTGGCACGCTGCGCGGGATCGGGGGCGCGGTGCGATTGCGCGCGAAAGGCGAAGGTCCCGGATAGATAATCCCCACGAAATCTGGCCGCGACGAAATGCCATGGAAGGGATGTTCCTTGTCGAACTCCTCATATCCCACCGCCGTGGCGGCGGAAAGTTCCGCTCCGGCCGAAAAGCCCATGATGCCGATCTTGGCGGGATCGATCTTCCATTCCTTGGCGTAGGCGCGTACCATGCGGATCGCCTGCCGCGCATCGTTCACCGCGTCCGTTTGCGGGTTGTAGCCATCCTTCCGCAGACGATTGCGCAGAATGACGGTGTTCACGCCGTAGTTGTAGAAGAAAGGCACGAAGTCCGTCGCCTCGCTGCCAATGACCAATTGATTGTGGCCACCGCCCGCCGCAAGGATCACCACCGCGCCCGTATTGAGCGCCCCATCGACAGGATGAAATTCAATGCTGGGATTGTGAACTCCCACTAATGAAGAAACCCGGCCCGGCACGCTTTGGCTCATCACATACACCTCGGGCTCGCGCAGCTTTTCAGCTTTCAGGAACGGGCTGTCTGGTGGATACAGCGGTACCACCACGCCACCCGGCAGCAGCGCCTGCGGCGCATACGGCTGGTCGGAAGCCGGCAAGGGTTTAGGGACATTCTGGGGCGGCGGCAAAGGCGGTAATTGGGCGTAAACGCTGCCAGCAAGAAGACTGCAAAAGGCTAGTCGAAACATTTCATTTCCTTTTTTATGTCATTTGCCGCATGAGTGGGCATGAGGATATTGACGGTGGTTGTTTTGCTGACGGTCACGGTGCTTTTCGCGCAGAGTTTTCCGGCGGAGTTTAAGACCCGGGATGTGGATGTGAATTCGCGGTTGACCAGTTGGTTGGAACGTCATTCGGCGGGGTATGAAGAGTACAAAGACTTCGGCTCGGACTTGGGGCAACTCTTTGCCGGGGCATTCTCCAGAGTCTACAAAGGCATGGACGAATCCCGTCGTGTGGCCGCGCTGCAAACCTGCTTGCCGCTCATTAAGCGTTTCCTCATGTCCGACGCCATATTGAGGGCACACGATGCCCAAGTAGCCAAGCAGTACGGCGCGGTCAATCACGGCGTTGCCATCCCCGCAGCCGCGCTGGCCGCGATGAAGCCCGCTCCCACTAGCCCCTCTCCTGCCTTCAGTCAGCCACCGGGCATGGATCGCTTAAAGCAGATGGCGGAGTCGGTGCAGAAAAACCCCTCCCTCATGATGGATCCTAAGTGGATGGCGGAATACCAGAAACTTTCGACGTCCATTAGTGCCAGCGTCAACACGCAAGTAGCCGCGCAGCAGAAAGTGCAAGCGCAAAAGGAATGGACGACCTCCGGCGTCTCAGCCGCCTCCATTCGCTTCGACGCCTTGCGCTACACGAAGGATTTATCAGAACTGAAGAACGAAGTACTCCAAGCCAAAGCCAGCGCCAAAGGCGCCGAGGCGCAATGCTATGAAGACGCGATGATCCTCGCCAGCGTCAACGCCGACATGTTCCGCCTCCGCTCGGCGAAATGCTACTTCGAAAGCCAGGGTCAGCAGGTCAAGGAAGCGGCCTTGGATAATGACCGTAAAGTTCAGGCGCAAATTCTCTATAACCAGAAGGGCGTCAAAGGAATTCTCAAGAACGCTTTGAATGAGTTCATCCAGACGGCAGGGCAAGTCGATTTCAACGCTCCAACGGCTTCTAAGGGCATGAACACCGTATTCGCCAATCCAGCGCACGAAAAGCAAGGCCCGCTTTGGAAGGCAATCTATCGCAACGGCAAAGCGCCCACGTACGCCGCCGTAGCCTTCGCGAAAGCCTGGCTGGCTGAACTCTAGCGCAATACATCGTCCAACCAGGCGTAAGCCTGCTGCCGAATCTCGGAGGGGAAGTCGTGTTCCGCGTCGGGATGGACGACGCGAATGCGGCTATGACTACTGGCTCGGACCGCGTCGTCCACGCCGGACGCGTCGAAGTTCGCGTCGCGTAGCGGGGCATTGACAAACACAGGACGCGAGGCGATCGCCGCCAACACGTCGGAGAAATCGAAAGGCATCCTGGAGGGACTTTTCTCAAATTTCTCCGCAATGCGCGGCATGTAGCCACGATGGCTCCAACCCGTCAAATCACCCCGCATATACTTCGCAAAACTCGTGAAGCCGCAACTCGTGATCGCCGCGCGCACGCGCTTGTCAAACGCCGCCACGAATAGCGAATTGTGCCCGCCCAGCGAATGGCCACACACGGCGATCCGCTTCGCGTCGACGAAGGGTAAATTCTCCAGAAGGCTCAAAGCCGCCGCGTGGTTGTGGATGCCCTTTCGCGTCGCGCTCGCATAGCCGTTTGCATAAGGGTCGAACTTGTACTCCCCAAAGTTCGGATAATCCGGTGCCAGCGTCACATAGCCCCGCAACGCCAACTCGCGCGCATAATGCAGATTTGGCTTGCCACCCAGTCCCGCCGGCTCGTCCTTGCCTATGCGAGTCGTCTGATGCAGACATAATACAGCCCCTAACTTCCGTTTCCCTGCGGGCGGCAGTAGCAACCATGCCGGAACTTCGTCGCCGGGCTCCGGTCGGAACCAAAGATGCCGTCGCAGGACCCCAGCGTCTTGAACTTCCGCGTCCACCCGGAACTCCGGGCGCTTCGGCACGGGATGCGGCGCCACGCCCGCCACTTCCTCAAAGCGCTCCCAAAAGCTTTTCATATCCTAATAGTTTGGACCTATTCTTTTCCCAGCGAATCCCCAATCTGGATCGCGTCGTTCTGGTGGAAAGCGGCCCGCGCCGGCTCTACGACGGCTTCATCGGGGATCTCTATAAGATCCACGGTGAGCACATTCGCATCGACCTCGTCACCTGCTTCAGCGGTCTCCCCGAAGGCTTCCGCGAATCCAACGGCAAGGTCTATCGCGTGCGGGACTATCCCGGCTGGGACGGCGCCAAACGCCTTGCCACGGAGCTCCGTGCCTGGGGCCCCACTGTCCTTGGCATCATCTGCGCCGGCGTGCCCGTCATGTCCAAATGGAAGTGGATGCTCGCCGCTGCCTTGAAGTCCAAGCTCTTCGTCCTGAATGAGAACGGCGACTACTTCTGGGTCGATTACTCCAACGCGAAAACCATCTGGCACTTCGCAGCTTTCCGCGCCGGCCTCACCGGCGCCAACAGCGTTCTTCTGCCGCTTCGCTTGCTCGCATATCCCTTCGGCATGGCCTTTCTTGCTGCCTACGCCCTATGGGTGCATGGCAAGCGTTGGGTACGATTGAACACATGAAGGCAATTGTCGTATCCACTCCGGGTGGCCCGGAGCAGTTGGTTTACACCGACAAGGAAACTCCCAAACCCGCGAAAGGCCAAGTCCTGGTCAAGCTTGCCGCGAGTGGCGTAAATTTCATCGACGTCTACCACCGCACAGGACTTTATCCACAACCGCTTCCGTTTACTCCCGGAATGGAAGGCGCGGGCGAAGTTGTGGCAGTGGGCGAAGGCCACATCGATCTGGCCCCTGGGCAACACGTCGCATACGCGATGGCGATTGGTTCTTATGCCGAGTACGCCGTTGTTCCCGCCTGGCAATTGGTTCCCGTCCCCCAGGCTCTGGATTTGAAGACAGCCGCCGCGGTGATGCTACAAGGGATGACAGCGCACTACCTGGCTCATTCCACCTTTGACCTCCAAGCCGGCCAAGTTTGCGTTGTGCACGCCGCCGCGGGTGGCGTCGGTTTATTGCTCACGCAGATCGCCAAGAAAAAGGGCGCGCTTGTCGTGGGCACCACTAGCGCCAAGCCCGGCACGGAGAAGTACGAACTGGCCAGGAAGGCCGGCGCCGACATCGTCTGCGGCTATGAAGACTTCGAAGCGAAGACCAAGGAATTGAGCGAGGGCGTGGGCGCGCATGTCGTCTACGACAGCGTCGGCGCCACCACCTTCGAAGCGAGTTTGAACGCCCTCCGCCCACGCGGCATGATGGTGAGCTACGGCAACGCCAGCGGCCCCGTCCCGGAATTCAGCCCTCTAAAGCTCAGCGCCAAGGGCAGCCTCTTCCTCACCCGCCCAACTCTCGGCCACTACGCCGCCACTCGTCCCGAACTCCTCTGGCGCAGCGGCGATCTCTTCTCGTGGCTTGCCGATGGGTCCCTGACACTTCGCGTTGAAAAGTCTTTCCCCATGAGAGACGCTGCGGAGGCTCATCGTGCCCTCGAAAGCCGCGGCACCAGCGGCAAGCTGATTCTAGAGAATTAGCATCGCATCCCCATAGCTGAAGAAACGGTACCGCTCGCGCACCGCATGCCGGTACGCCTCCATCGTCAATTCGTATCCCGCGAACGCCGACACCAGCATCAATAAGCTCGATTCCGGCAGATGAAAGTTCGTCACCATCGCCCCGGTGACGCGAAATTCGAAACCGGGTCGGATGAACAACTGCGTATCGCCGGATTGCTCTTGCAGCGGCAAGCCCCGCAAGGCGGCGCTCTCCACCGTCCGGACACTAGTTGTCCCCACGCAAATCACACGCCGTGCCGCGTTGATTGTCGCCGCAGCTTCCGCTCCTACTTCGTAATATTCGCTATGCAGTTTCCCAGTGCGCAAGTGTTCCTCGGTTAATGGTTGAAAAGTGCCTAGCCCAACATGCAAAGTGACTTCCGCCCTTGACGGACACCGCACCAAGATCTCCGGAGTGAAATGCAGCCCCGCCGTCGGCGCGGCGCTCGAACCCGCATACTTCGCAAATACGGTCTGGTAGCGTTGCCGGTCCTCCACTTCATCTGGCCGCTGCAAGTAAGGCGGTAAGGGAACGTGTCCCACTCGTTCCAACTCCGCCTCCACGTCCTCTCCCAATAGCTCCACCTCCCGCAAGCCGCCCTCGTGTGCCGCCACGATGCGCGCCTCCAGTCGCTCGCTCAGAATCACGCGCGCGTCCACCGGCAACTTGCGCCCAGGTCTTACCAACGCCTCCCAGCGGAGGCCGGTCTCCCCCAATCGGCGCACCAGCAAAATCTCAATTTTTCCCGGCAGCCCCGGCCTCTGCCCGTACAAACGCGCCGGAATCACCTTCGTGTTATTCAACACCAGGCAATCGCCCGCCTCGAAGTACTCCGGCAAATCCGTAAACTGGCGGTCCTCGAGCTTGCCGCTCTTGCGATGCACCACCAGCAGGCGAGAAGCGGAACGCTCCGCCAGCGGATGCTTTGCGATCAATTCGGGAGGAAGGTCGTAACTGTATACCATGAAGGTTTGAGGATCTTGGGCATTGAGTCTTCCTGCGACGAAACGGCCGCGGCCGTTTTGGAAGTTACTGCGGAAGACGGCAAACGAATTCTTTCTTCCAGCGTAGCTTCCCAACTGGACGTCCATGCGAAGTATGGCGGCGTCGTGCCGGAATTGGCTAGCCGCGAACACCTGCGCGCCATCGTCCCCGTGGTCCGCGAAGCCATGTCCGGCCTCGACTATAGGGACCTCGACGCCATCGCCGCCACGCAAGGCCCTGGCCTGGTCGGCAGCCTGCTCGTCGGCCTTACCTACGCGAAGGCTCTCTGCTTCACTCACGGCATTCCTTTGGTCGGAGTCCACCATCTTGACGGCCACATCGAAGCGGCCCTCCTCGATGCCGGCCTGCCCGAATACCCTATGCTGGCCCTCGTCGCCAGCGGCGGCCACACGCATCTCTTCGCTTGCCTCGCCGAGGGCGAATACCACCTCGAAGGCCGCACGCGCGATGACGCCGCGGGAGAAGCCTACGACAAAGTCGCTAAGCTCCTCGGCTTTGGCTATCCCGGTGGGCCCGTCATCGACAAGCTCGCTCCACACGGCGACTCCAAAGCCATACGCTTCACATCACCCAAGATGGGCGGCAACGCCCAAGACTTCAGCTTCAGTGGATTGAAGACTGCCGTCCTCCGCTGGTATGAATCGAGCGGCACGGAGGCGGAAGTCGCGGCTCGCAAGGACTTGCTCCGCCAAACGCCGCGCCCAACTGAAGAGCAATGGCTCGCCGTCACCAGCGAGAAGACCCTCGGTCTGCTCGCCAGTTTCCAGCGCACGGTCATTTCGGAGCTTCTGAACCGAGCCAGCGCCGCCGCGCAAAAGATCGGCGCCAAAGCTATGCTCGTCAGCGGCGGGGTGGCCGCCAATCGTGGCCTCCGCCAAGAGGTGGAACGCCGCGCCTTCCCCTTTCCTGTTCATTTTCCGCAACCCAAGTGGAGCACCGACAACGCGGTAATGATCGCATTGGCTGGCGCACGCAAGTTCGCTAGCGGTCACCGCGATGACTTCACCCTACGTGCCGCCGCAAACCTATCCCTCTCTCATTAACCAGTCCCGCCCGCGAACCTATCGCCCTCATGAACCAGCCTCGCCCGCACCCTGCATCGTTTCGCCAGACCGCGATCCCGTCGCTTTCCCGATAAGATGTCCTACATGGACCGTAGACATTTTCTGCAAGCTGGCGCCACCTTCGCTCTGGGTCATGGTGTCTTGCGCGCCGCCCCCAAATGGGCCAAGGCCCCGGTGGGCTTGGAGCTATACAGCGTTCGCGAAGACTTCGCCAAGGACATGCCCGGCACGTTGAAGGTCGTTGCCAAAGCCGGTTACCAGGGCGTTGAAATGTGGGGCCCCTACGCCGATTGGACCGTCGACCAGGCCAAGGAGTTCAAGAAAATCGTCAACGACCTCGGCATGAAAGTCCTCTCTACGCATACCGGCGCCAAGTTTTTTGCCGACGACCAGCTCGCCAAAGTTGCCGAATTGAACGGTATCCTCGAAACCCGCTTCATGATCATGTCCAGCGCCGGCCCCGTTAAAGGCCTTGATGGCTGGAAGGAAGTCGCCGCCAAACTCAACAAGGCCGCCGAGAAGTTGAAGCCCATGGGCAAGCGCACGGGTTTCCACAACCACGCATTGGAATTCACCCCCCTCGAAGGCGTCAGGCCCATCGAAGTGCTTGCCAAAGAAACCGGCAAGGATGTCGTGTTGCAACTCGACGTCGGCACCTGCATCGCCGCCGGCAGCGACCCAGTCGCCTGGATTAACGCCAATCCCGGCCGCTTCGGCAGTCTGCACTTGAAAGACTGGAAGAGCGGCGGCAAGGACGTTCGCGAAGGCTACCGCTGCCTCTTCGGTGAAGGCGATGCCAAGTGGAAAGACATCTTCGACGCAGCCGCCAAGAAAGGCGGTCTCGAGCACCTGCTCATCGAACAGGAAGGCAGCACGTACACCCCCTTCGAAACCATCGAGAAATGCTACGTGAACTTCAAGAAGTTGAGGGATAGCTAAATGCGCGCACTGCTTTTGCTATTTCCGATCGCCCTCTGGGCCGACGACGCCGGTACGCGGAGTCTGCGTTCCCACATGGAGCGCTATCGCAACCAAGTCATGTCCGCCGCTGAAAAGTTCTCCGAAGCTGACTACGCTTTCAAGCCCTCAGCCGACGTCATGACTGTCCACGAAATGCTTGGTCACTTGACCGACGCAAACTACTCCATTTGCGCACCCATGAAAGGCGAAGCCAACCCCGATCAGGCCGGCAACGCTAAGCGCCACCCATCCAAAGCAGCATTGATCCCGGCCTTGCGCAAGAGCTTTGACTACTGCCTCGCCGCTGTCGAAGCCGCCGATGGCAAGTGGAGCGACAAGTTAAATGCCCGCTCCCAACGCGAGCTCGGCTGGAGCGCGCTGCACCTGCTAGACCATACCGCCCTCCACTACGGCAACCTCGTCACTTATCTGCGCATGAAAGGCTTGGTGCCTTTGGAGTCCGAACCCAAGAAGTAGCCTAGGCCCGCTTCCAAAGTCCCGGGCCGCCCTGCGGCGTCCCCCCGTGCTTCAAGTCGAAAGTCTTACGGCCCTGCAATACTTCCGCGTAAAACTTCTCGATCGAGGCCTTATCCGGCAGAACATGCACGCGCCCGCCGGGCTCAAACACCAGCACTGGCTCATCCTGATGCTCGAGAAAACTCTCCTGGGCGCCGTGCTGAATCAACGGCATACCAAGCGTACGATTCAGGAAGTACTGCACGTCCCGCAATTCCGGGCTGCGCGCATGGTCTG
>VFQP010004205.1_pt1 | contig 13669 bp, 15 predicted proteins | sample 3512351 | NCBI WGS metagenome assembly VFQP01 (sample SAMN10412372, study PRJNA504923) | tailings metagenome | isolation source: Relicate 1 Philex TSF1 revegetated site | place: Philippines: Tuba, Benguet | collected 2017-08-29 | reverse complement strand
GACGCGGCGCGCGGCGCGGCGCTGGTCGGGGAGCTGCAGCAGGCGGCGGACCGACAGCCGGCCAGGCCCGAGCGCCGCCCCGCCGCGACCTCCTCCTCCTCCTCCTCCGCCGCCGCCCACCCTCAAGGCACGCACGCCTCGGTTGCGCGCCTCTCGCTCGCTTGCTGCGGCTCGCACTGCCGCACTGCTCGCACGCTGTGCAGCGTGGCTGAATTCGCGTGCACGGCGCGTGCGTGCGGTTGGCGCAGGCGTGTTCAGCGGGCAGGGCGACGACCTGAGCGCGCTGTTCGACGCGTCGATGCGGCTGGCCGAGGGGGGCGGCGCGGCGGCGGGCGCGGCGCGGCTTTCGCAGCTGCGGGCGGCGGAGGAGCAGCGGCGGCTGGCGGTGGCGGCGCAGCGGCGTCGCGTGGACGCGCTGCGGCAGCGCGTGCGGAGCCTGGAGGGCACGCTGGTGGGGCTGGCGGCGCGCATGGCAGACGGGGGCGGCAAGGTGCGCTGGCGTGCGTTGCCTCTGCCGTCCCTGCCGCCTGGAGGCGGGGGCGGCTGGCGCACACGGAAGGGAGGGCAGGCAGCCGAGCGCATTTGCCCTTTTGCTTGCCTGGCGCCCGCTGTGGCGGCCCACGGCTCTCGGGGCTGGTGCGCACAACAGCGGGGGCGCGTGCACCACTGACGCTGCTGCCTGGCCGGCTGCGTGGCGCGCTCTCCCCCCTCCTTCGCAGCTGCTCAAGCAGAAGCAAGTGCTGGAGCAGGAGCTGGCGGCGGAGGAGGCCAAGCTGCTGGCGTTGGAGCGGGGCGGCGACGCGCCCGCCACTGCCGCCGGCGCCGCGCACCCAACCGCCCAGCAGCAGCGCGTCGAGAGCTCCGAGGGCGAGGAGGACCAGCCGCCGCCGCAGCAGGGGCCGCGGCCGCAGCAGCGCACGTGGCCCACGCAGCAGCAAGGCGGACGCGGCACGGGGGCGGTCGGGCCGCTGCCTGCGGGCTTCCAGCTGCAGGCCGCGCACCAGGTGGGCCGCGCGGGCGCGCCCGCCTCTGCCGCCACCGCGGTCGTGCCGTCCTGGTCGCAGCAGCAGCGGGGCGGCGGCGGCGGCGGTGCGGCGGGAGGGGGCGTGTCGGCGGCGGTTGAAGCGACGCCGCAGCAGCCGCAGCCGCAGCTGCAGGAGGCGGTGGGCGGCACCGGGGCGGGGCGGTCGGGCGGGGCGGCGTCCGCAGCCGGGCCGGACACGTCGACCACCAGTTCTGGGGGAGGGGGGAGCCGACCGCAGGGCCTGAGACTCAACTTCCGGAAGCAGCCGCAGCAGCAGCCGCAGCAGGTGGGTGGGCTGGACGACAGCCCGGCGGGCAGCGGGGGAGCGGCGACCGCCATGGGAGCACGGCCCGGAGGGGGGCCGCACGGGCTGCACAAGCCGGCGCCGCGTGACCCGGGCGCGGCGGCAGCGGCGGGGGGTGGCTCTCCGGCGGCGTCTGGCGCGTCGTCGTTCCTGACGGCCCAGTCGACGCCTGGCGTGGGCGGGAGGAGCTTGGACGTGAGCGGGCAGAGCAGGCAGGAGGAGGACGAGGACGAGGAGGAGGTGGAGGTGACGTCGGTGTGGCAGGGGGCGCAGCGCGGGCCTGGCGCTGGCGCCGCTGCCCGGGGCCGCGGCGGCGCGCCGGTGATTGACCTGACGGGCGACGAGTGAGGCGAGAGAGAGGGTCGATCGCGATGCCATTCATTGATCTGGTAGCGTAGCGCTTGAGATGCAGGCAGGTGTTGCTGCTGCGTGGTGAGGGACGTAGCGTTGCGCGGTTGGGTGCGTTGTCCGCTTGCAAATGACAGGGAGCAGTTCTCCAGCAGCAACAGGCGAGACGTACTGCAAAGTTCCTCAAAACTCTCGCCCAGCCAGTGGCCCAAGGTGTTGCTGCTTGTGCGTCACGGCGCCTTGCCGTTGCCGTTGTTGCTGTGGCCGCCGCCCTCTTCAGTGGGTGGGGGGTCCGACGCCTGGAAGGCGCGCTCCAGCCGCTGCTTGGTGTCCTGCATCTCCTGCCGGCGCCGATCCTGCTGCCTCCTGCGGACGCACGTACGTGCAGCGCAGCCAGACCGTGGCCGTGTGCCGGCAAGAGCGCGTGGCGACAGGGGGCAGTGCACGCTGCTCGCCCGCCCCCGCAGCGCCACTCACAGGAACCACTCGGCGACCCACTTGTCCAGCCCCAGGATGCGCTGGAACGAGACCATGAGCAGCAGGAGCAGCAAGAGGCCCGACGCGGCGACCACGCCAGGGTCCACGTAGAGCCCCTGTGCGCGCACGCCGGCCAGTGGGACGCACGCCTGTGCTGCTGCAGCATGCTGTGACACGCGTGCCACGCCGCTCCGTAGTCACGCAGGGTGATGCCACTCGAGCGGCTCCACCCCAGGGAGCACCCGTTCGCGTGTGCCATCAGGAGCGTCAGGAGAAGGAAGCGCATCTCAACCTGTGTGCGTACCCACCCGGTTGGCAAAGCTCTCGGGCGACACGCGCTGGGCGGCCCAGCTCAGGTCGTCCGCTGTCTGGTCGGTGAACTTGCTCAGCACCCCCAGGTTGCTCTCCCACTCCGCGCCACTAGCAAGCACCAGCGGTTGCTGAGGCCGCGCTCTCCGCCTGGGAGCTCCGCCACATCCGAGTCGTGCGCTCGCCAGTGGTGGCGCCCAGGGCTGGGACCCCGGGCGGCAAGTGCCCAAGAGCTGGTGCTGCTGGTGCTGGTGCAGGTGAGCCATTGCGGGGCAAGGCACGGTCAGAGCAATCCCGCTCACCCCACGGCCCAAGGCCCCGGCCATGCAGGCCTCTCCGCGAGCAGAAGCAGCAGCAGCAGCAGCAGCGCCCACGATGCAGCTCTGGCGGAGCGGTCGCGCGCCGACATCGTGCGGGCGATGTCCACACCGTCGCGACCTTGTACGCGCCGCAGCGAAGAAGGGAGGAGCGGCCAAGGGAGGAGGGAAGAAGAGTTCTTTGGCAGGGCTCCTCGAGAAGAAGAAGCAGGTGGAGCAGGCAGCAGGTGCGTGGGGCCCTGGCAGGTGGGCCGCCGACAGGTGCGGTCCTCGATCCAGCAGCTGCCGCCCCTGTGCGCCCTCCCGTTGCAGACCTGCAGGTGGCGCAGCAGGCCTACCGGTCGCCAGAGGTCCGCAGCCTCCTGCTCTTCATGGCCAGCTCGTACTACAAGCACACGAAGAAGTGAGCCGCAGCGGGGTGCAGCAGGCGTGCGGCGCGCAGACGGCGGCGGCAGAATTTCAGTAGTTAGCAGACGCATCACCAGCAGAAGCTGGCGGCGATGGCGTGTCATCAGCGGTGCTGCGAGCATCAGCGCGCCGGCACGCGGCGCCTCACCAACACGCGCAGGTACCTCCTTGAGGCGGACTTCGAAGCCTTGCCTGACGCCGTGTTCAACGCCCCCTTTGCGCTCCTAGCCCACAACCGCTTCCAGGCAAGCCCCCCTTCCACGGCGTCGCATGCCTGCGCAGTGCCCCCTGCGCAGCGGTGGGCCACCGCCCTCCGCCCCCCACACCACCACCACCGCGTTGCAGGAAGGCGTGGAGGACCCTCTCTTCATCTACGCCAACCGCGCGGCGCTGGAGCTGTTTGAGGCGTCCTGGGACGAGCTCATTGGGCTGCCCTCGCGCAAGTCGGTCAGCGAGGCGGACAAGGCAGCCGAGGACAAGACCCTGGCCGACCGGCAGCAGCTGCTGGACGCGGCGGCTACCTCGGGTGCAGTCACCAACTACGAGGGGTGAGCGGCGCGTGCTGCGCCGCGGTGGACGCGAGGTGGTGGGGAGACCAAGGAAACCTCCTGACTCGGTTGCTGTGGTCCAGTCGCCCCCTTGCGCTCGCTGCCTGCCCACAGGTGGCGCCAGGGGCTCAAGGGCAAGCGGTTCAAGATCAAGAACGTGACGCTCTTCAACATCGAGGACGCCAGCGGTGAGCTGCGCTCTCTTTGGCGTGCGGTGTGGGTCACGCTCGCGCTGAAGATGACGGGCGTCACGCAGCCTCACGCGCGCCGCCGCCGGCGCGTCGTGCGCGCACTGCAGGCGACAAGATTGGTCAGGCGGCGCTGTTTGACCGCTACGAGCTCAACGGCAAGGAGGTCGTGGTGCAGGGCTTCCAGGAAGCGGCGGCCGAGGCGGCGGCGCAGGCGGCGGCGCAGGCTGTGCCGTCGGCCGAGGAGATTGAGGCGGCGCAAGCGGCGGTGCAGCAGTGGGCCGACTACGTGCGCGCGCTCAAGGAGGGGCAGGGCTTGGGGAACAAGGACCCCCAGGTGCAGCAAGCCGTCACCAACCTGCAGGTACGTGTGGCTGCTCCCTCGCCTTTGCTTGGCTGCTTTCGCACGCTTTGGCGCCGTCATCCATTGGACCGGAGCGCACGTGGCGCGCGTGTGCGTCGTCGTCGCAGGCGTGGAAGGCGCAGCTGGCCAACCTGCAGCAGCGGCTGGAGCAGGCCTTGGCGGACGCCAAGGCAGCGTTTGACGACGAGGACGAGGAGGAGTGAATGGACCACTGGAGCTGGAAACTTCTTGTGCTTGCTGGCTTTTTGACGTGCGCGCTGCAAGTGCAAGCAGAGTGGCTCAGCCCCGAGAGCCACGTTGCACTCGCTCACTCTGCATCTACGCGTCCAGGTCGTAGCAAAAAGAATACGATTGCCGCGCCCAGCGGTGCAACACTCTGCATAAGGAAGGGAATGGGGGGTGCCGGCCCCGCGCGCAACACTGAACAAGCCTGGAAGCTGAGAAGCAGACGCTCGCGTGTCCCAGCGACGACGCACCTCTCGCTAGCTGACGAAACAACAATGTGCCTGCTGCTGCTGCTGCTGCTGCACCCCAGCCCCATTACGCATTCAGTTGAGGAAGACCTGCAGCAGGGCCCGCGCCACTGGCACGCGCATCAGGCGCAGGTAGGTCAGCACGCCAGCGCCCATGAGGATGCAGCCGATGCTGCCCACGGGCGACTCGCCCAGGTAAAAGTCCAGCATGCTCTCCACTCCGTAGTTGACCAGGATGACGCCCTGCGAGGAATTGCGTGTGCGTGCGTGGGACTCGAGCGCTCACGCGTCGGGGCGCTGCAGCCAACCAGCACTTGCAAGCGGCGGCACACGGAGCACGGCACACGGCGCTCACCAGGACGAACAGCATGCTGGTGGCCAGCGTCTGGGGCTCCAGCTTGCTCCACCGCTGCGCGAGCCTCGCACCGAAGCGGCCCGAGAGCCGCAGCACGTACGCCGGCGTGTCCTCCCCTGCTCGCCGCTGGAAGATGCTCACGTATGGTGGAGGCGGGCCCTCTGCCTCTGGCCCCGCCGCTGCTGCTGCAGGGCCCTGCGGCAGCGACTCCTGCTGTGTGGCTCGGCGTGCGGTGAGCGAGGCGGGAGCGCCGAGCTCGGGCTGCAGGTCCTCGCGCTCCTCAGAGAGACGCTGCATGTCGGGCGACGGCAGCTGCTGCTGCTGCGTCGCTGGCGCCTGCTCAGGTTGGCCACTGGCTGCTCGCCGAGGCTCCTCCTCGGTCTGGAGCACGCGCGCGCGTGCCGGCTCGCAGCGCGCCGGCGGAAGCAGGACCAGGTGCGGCGCGTCACTGCGCTGCTGAGGAGCCAAGCTGACCGGAGCCCTGGCCGGATGGGCGCCGAGCCTGTGGTGCACCTGCACTGTTGAGCGCCCAGGGGGGAGGGGCACAAGGCCGCATCCCGAAGCGAGCGCCGCAGAGCGCATTTTCACTTGCTGCAGGGAACTGGGCCAGAACTACTGCAAGGCACAGCCGCTGGGAGCTGGGGGCCTACGCCCTCGAGTGCATTGTGCGGGACCGGCGCCGCTTCGCCGTGCAGCAGCGTGCGCAGCAGCCAGACCAGATGGCACTGGGCTGGAGCGACCGCCAGGACCCAGGGGAGGCCAGGAGAGGCTTCACGTGAGCGCCACGCACGTGGCACGCGCAAAGACGCCCGCAGCGCGCCTCTCAAGCATTGTGCTGGGCGTGCACGCGTGCGCAGGCTGCTGCTGGAGATCAGAAGCAGCGGCGCGACAGCGGCCCCCATCTTCTACAAGCGCGACGGTGCGGCGTGGGAGGCGCGCAGCACCTGAACACAGCAGTGCGCTGGCACTGCGTTGGCACAGCACTGCGCTGGCACAGCACTGCGATGAAACCAACGCAGGGGGACGCTTCGAGGACGCCGACACCACGGTCAAGTTCACCACGGGCACGCAGTTCACCTTTGCCATCAGCACCACGCCGCCGCTCACGATCATGTGCGCCGCTCTTCGCACGCTTTGCACTGCCTGCGTGCCCACAGCCACTGGGGGCCACTATTGCTTCAACCTCAACCCTTTACGCAGGTCGTGCACGATGCTGGCCGACGGGCGTGACGAGGTGCGAACGCCCGCACCGCCCACACTCGCACGTCGCCACACCCATCCCAGCGCAGACAGCACGCACACACAGTCACACTCACGCACACTCACAACGCTCCCTCCTTGCAGGCGCTGGAGGACTGGGTGCCGCCCCCGCCCCCGCTGCCCACCAGCTTCCCCGTCCTCCCCGGCGGCACCGCCCTGGCCCCGCCTGACAGCCTCCCCGCCAGCACAACCGCAGCGGCCACAGCATCTCAGCCCCACCAGGCCCTGCCGGTGCCGCCGCCGCCGCCGCCGCAGCCACAGCAGCCAGACGCAGCCTCATCCACCCGCAGCTTCGACCTGGGATCCCAGTCCCCATCTGCCTCGCAGCCGCGCCCAGCGGCGGGTGCTCCGCAGCGGACCGCGTCGGGCGGCCCCCCGCCTCAGCTGGCCGCCGTGCCCGACGACGCGCCGCTGATCAACCTGGACGACCTGCCCGTGATCCACAGCCCCGCGCTGCAGCCGCCGCTGCCGCCGGGCACGCCGCCGCTGGCCGCCACGTTCGTCAAGAGCGCCAGCGGCACGCGGCAGGACGTGGTTGGGCTGTCCAGCGCCGAGCTGGTCGCGGCGTCGGGCAGCGTGCTGCCCGAGCGCTCCACCGTGCAGGGCGGCGGCGGCGCGCCGGCGGGGCCCTCCATCTCGCGGGCGCTCAGCGGCAGCTCGTCGCTGCCGGCCACCAACGCCACGCACGCCAACAGCAGCGTGGCCTTCATGCAGACGCAGACGTCCCAGGGGATGCCAGAGCGGGCCAGCCAGCAGGGCGAGGGCGACGCGGCGGCGGGCCAGGCGGCGGCGGCGCCGCTCGACGCGGGCAAGGGCAGGTGGACGTGGGACTGCACGCTGCCGCGCTCGGCAAAGAGCGCGCGGGCGCACATCAAGCTCACGCTCGTGACCGAGGTGTGTGCTGCAGTGTGGCACGCCTGGATGCTGCAGTGCCGGGTGGCGCGTGACGAGCGGTTGGTTCAGTGGGTTTGCGCCCCTGTGCACCGTGCCCACACCACCAGGAGCTGGGGCGGGCGGAGCTGCCTCTGCTGGCCAAGGTGTACAAGCCGACGGACAAGCAGAGGCTCAACGGCAGCAAGCTGCGGCACGTGCAGTTCCTGCTGGTGGCGCACCCGCAGTTCGACAGGCAGGCTAAGGTGGTCGGGACCAGCTACTTTGACCTGCCGCCCTGAGGCTGCCTGTGCTCTGTTCTTGCTGCTCGTTCGTCGCGCACGCGTGTCTCATGGGCGTGGAACCCATGCACCGGAGGTGCATCTCGCACACACCGCAAGGAGAAAGTGTGCAGCTTCACCTCACTTAAGCCAGCGCGATGTGCAGCAGCGTGCCCAGCGAGGCGGACCGGCAGCAGCAGGAGGCCGAGGCGGCGGCCCCGACGCCCGCGGAGGCGGCATGCCAGTACAGCGCGTGGCACGCCCAGCTGCACCGCCACGCCCTGCGCAGCCGCGTCATCGAGCTGCCCCAGCAGTTTGTGGAGTACCTGCTCGCTGACGGCGTGTTTGTGGGCGACGCGTCCAGGGCGGTGCGTGCCTGTCCCTCATCCCTCATCGTCGTTCATGGGCATGCACGCATGCACCACCGCACCACGATGACGTGCTGCTTGGCCTCCACGCTGGCCTTGTTGGCGCGCAGTTGCCTGCGGCGGCCACCCGAAGCTATGGCAGCGACACCGGGAGCGAGGAGGCGAGCCAGCAAGGCAGCGGAGACGACGACGAGGAGGAGGAGGAGGAGCAGCGCGACTGGCCGGAGCTGTTCCCTGACCTGCATCGCGAGATCGCCGGGGCCATCGACGACTTGGGCGGCACGGTGAGGCGTGCTCTGGCGAGCAGCAGGGTGCCGTCACCGCTGCACAAGCATCTCCTTGCTGCGGTGGTTGGCTTGCGTGTGTTGAATTGGCCCACTGGACCGCTCACTGGGCATCGCCGCGTGGCGCTCGCTCCCGCAGGTGGTGCCCAAGCTCAACTGGAGCTGCCCCACCGACGCCGTGTGGGTCAACCCCAACGGCAGCCTGGCGTGCGAGAACGCGGAGCAGGTGCTTGCGGGTGAAGCATCAAGCGCCCACGCCTGCCGCACGCTCTGGCGGTCCTCAACGCTGTGCACTCCTCCTCTCCGGCCGCTGCAGGTCGTTCTCCTGCTCAAGAGCTCTGACCGCGTGGCGCACGACCTGGAGCTGCTCACAGCGTCGCACAGGCAACAGCAGCAGCAGCAACATCAGGCGGCGGACGGGGCGCAGCCGTCGCCCTCGGGCGCCTCGGTGCGCCCTACGCTGGTGCTGAGGAAGTGGTACGACCTGCGGCCAGAGCGCGAGTGGCGCTGCTTCGTCCGCGGCGGGCGGCTGGTGGGCGTCAGCCAGCGGGACCCCACGCAGCACTACCCGCAGCTCTGCGGCGCGGCGTGCAGCGTGCAGGAAGACGAGGACGAGCAGCGGGAAGGAGAGGAGGGCCGGGCGCATCAGGGACCACACGACGCGCAGCAGGGCGAGCCGTCCTTGGGGGCGGCAGGGCCAGCACCGCAGCAGCAGCAGCAGCAGCAGCGAGCGGGGCTCCAAGGGGCAGACTTGCACCCGGCCACCGTGGCGGCGGGGCCAGAGGCCAGGCAGGCCAGGGACCTGCTGGCGCTCTTCCACGCCCAGCACGTAGCTGGGGCCTTCACCTCCCTGCAGCACTGTGAGTGCGAGCGCATGGGCTCTGACTCTCTTCGGCCAGAGCCTGGGCTACGGAGGCCGAGGTGGAGAAACGGCTGCACTGCTGTGTGCACGCGCAGACACGTTTGATGCCTACGTCGCCACGACGGGCTCGGTCAAGCTGGTGGACTTCAACCCGGTCGGGGGCACGACCTCGCCGCTGCTGTTTGAGTGGCACGAGCTGGGGCTGGAGCACGCGGCGCAGGGAGGCGATGCGGGCCACGCGCGGGAAGAGGAGGAGGAGGAGCAGGGCGCCGGCAGGGGGGCGCCTTTGGTGCGCGTGGTGCCGGCGGCGAGCTACGTGCAGGCGGGGCACCGGGCCGTGTGTGCCATGCCGTTTGACATGCTGGGCCTCACGAACACGGTCGAGAGCATGGTCGGCCGCATGCAGCAGCAGCGGCAGCAGTGAGGACTTGTGCCGTGACTTGTCGCTTGCGCGATGGGTTGAATGATCGCGCGCACAGGAGAGAAAAGCTAGGCAGGGCAGGGGAGCGTCGCTGAAGATGGTTGGGGTCACTTGCGCTTGAACCAGGGTACCCAGACGCTGGTGGTGCGCTGGTACTCGCGCCACAGCGCGGCGCGCTCGGGCCGCTCCAGCATGCGCGCCTCGTTCAGCTGCGTCACGCCCACCTGCTCACGGTGCACAAGAGGCAAGAGTGGACCCCGACGGGCGCAGCCTGTCCACATGCGCTTCTCAGCCGCGCCGCCGTTGTCCCTCACCATGCACAGCGAGTTGAACAGCGTGCCCACCACGGTCCACGCCTGGCCCAGGCGCACGCCGTACAGCGCGACGCCCCACCAGAAGAGCTGCAAGGTGAGGAGGAAGAAAAGAGAGCACACCGTCAGCTTTGTGCATGCCCGCCACTCTAGGCGCCGCCCCGGCAGGCTGCACAAGAGACGTGACTGCACACCTGCTCTCCAAAGTGGTTGGGGTGCCGCGAGTAGTGCCAGATGCCCGTGTCGAGCAGCAGCACGGGCGCCAGGCCCGCCTCCACGCGCAGGCGGTTGCGCGCCATGAAGGCGTCCAGCTGGTTGTCCGCCACCCACGCAATCGCGAGGCCTGCGCGCGCGTCAACAACCACGCACGTGCGCAGCAGTCATGACGCCCTGCAACCACTGGCACGAGAGGTTTCCCTCCGTCCTGCTGAGCTGTGGATGCGCCAGGCTGCGTGCCGGGCAGCACGTTGGGGTCACGCACCTGCCAGGGCGAGGACGGTGGCGACCGTGTCGAGCGGCAGCCAGGGCGCGGCGCTCGTGTGCACGGGGTAAAAGGGCAGCGACAGGCCCACCAGCATGGCCTGCGCGCACGCAGCCACCCGGCGGGCGGTGCACCGTGGGAGCGCACACAGCGTCAGGGGTACACCCGTCCACCCGGTGGAGCAGTGACGGACGGGTCACACGGCGGGGCGCAGCAGGGGCAGTTGAGGCGTGCGGGGCGCGGCCCAACACACGACTGCATCTCATGCCCAAGGAACAGCGCGGTGGTGGCGCCACGGAACTCTCACGTGCTGCGAGAGGTAGCCGAGGAAGAAGCTGAGCCACCACCAGTGCTTGCCGTACTGGCGCGCCATGTCGGCGTATCGCGGGTCCTCGCGCGCGCCAAACTGCCAGTCCTCCCTGCGCGGCAGGCGGCAGGCGCCACGCACTGCCCTTCGCATCGGGCCCCCAAGGCGCACGCAGGGACAGCAAGTGCACGTGCCGAGGTGCTGCCTCCAGAGGCGCAAGCCAGGCGCCGGCGCTGGCGTCAGGCAAGGGCCCCCCCCCCCGCCAAGGCAAGCAGTATGCGTGCGTCGCGCCGCTCGCCTGCGGAAGTAGTTGTGCGTGAGGCGCACGGACCACAGGCGCAGGATGGCGGGCGCGATGATGCCGCGCCAGCGGTCGGTGCGGGCCAGCGGGTGCAGCTGGAAGAAGAGTTGGATCAGCACGGGCACCACGGTCCTGCGGCGAGGCAGGGCAGCGGGCAGGACTTCCTCTTGAGTGCGCTGTGCAAGCACACTGCGCTCCACCACCTCCCAGGCTGAGCTCACTGCCACTCACCAGTAAGGGTCGATGAGCTGTGCGGACAGGGAGCATGGCATGGCATGGCAGGGCGGGGCAGGTGTCAGACGAGAGCTTGCGTACAACGATGGTGTCAACGGGTGCAGCAGCGGCGCCACTGCCCTCGCTCACCCAGGTGCTTTGCTGCAGGCGCGAGATGACCCAGAAGAGCACGTCGACGTTGAGGAAAAAGACGAGGTTGACAAAGAGCAGCGGGTGGTGCAGGCCCAGGCGCTGCCACCACTGCAGCGTGGCCACGTCGGGCCACAGCGCGCGCAGCACCTGGTCCCAGGGCTTGCTCAGGTCCAGGTCCAGCGGGAGGGCCAGCGGCCCCTTGGTGGGGTCGGCTATGATCACCTGCGGGGCAGCGCGGCAAGCGATCATGCCGCAGACGACCACGCTGGTGCACGGCCCCAGCGTGCTATTCTGCGCCCAGCGGTGTCAACGCACAAGGGGCCAGGGGGGGGGAGCATGGGAAAGATGCTGTACGCCCACCTGTTGCGCCAGGAGCACGGCCGGTAGGCCCACCGCCACAAAGAGCAAAAAGTTGGCAAGGTTGGCCCACCCGCTGATCCTGCGAGCGGAACAAGCATAGAGCGTCAAGCGGGGTGGGCACCACAGCCGTGCCCCACGGGCAGCGTTTGCGCCCAGCAGCGCCTGAGCTGCGTGCGCACTCCACGACACCACCTGCGTGGCTCGCTCACCGGGGCACGACGGTGACGCGGCGCGGCGTGGCGGGCACGTCCTTGAACGTGACGCGGTTGCCGCTGGGCGTGCGCGCAGGGTTGCGCAGCAGAGACTTGGTGGCCGTGGTGGCCGCCGAGGGCGTCCGCTGCGCCGCCGCCGCCGCCTCGTGGGCGGGGGTGGTGGCGGCGGCTTTGCCACGGGGGCTGCGGGGGGACCTGCGCCCTCCCGAGCCGGATGGGCTGCGGCTGCTGGGCCGGCCGGGCGTCTCCTCGGCCGTCTCAGTGGCGGCGAACGCCTCGTCGAGGGAGGAGGGCCCCGCGGGGCTGGCGGCGGCGGCCGCGCGCCCCCGGCTGGGGGTGCGGCCCCTGCCCGGGGTGGTGGCTGCGTGCTCTGGCACAGAGGTCGGCGCCGATGCAGCTGCCGCTGCGGCCGCCGCTGCCCTGGAGCGGGACGGCGTGCGTGCGCCCTTCTTGGCGAGGCTGGCCGGGGCGCGCGTGCGCGTGTCCAGCAGCCAGGCGGCGTCGAACTGCTCCGCCGGCCACACATACCTGCGTGCGTGGCAGGCGGGAGGTGCAGGTCCTTGGCCCCTTGGTGGTGCTGCGTCTCCTGGGGCACCAGCTGCGCAGCTTGCAGGGCGTACGCACCGCAGCTTGGTGTCGAAGGATGGGGGCCCCTTGGTCGCCTGCACCTCGTAGCGGCCGTTGGGGAACCGGACGGAGGGCGCGGTGAGTTTGACGACGTAGCCCTCCACGGCGCCCTCCAGCGGTGGCACCTGCAGGCATGCATGCAATGAAGGGCCATGATGCGCCCTTCGGCAGGCTCGCACCAGCCCTTGCCTGGTGTGCGTGCGTGCACAAGGGCGGTGGAACGTCGCCAGGACGTGCGCCCCCCCCCCCAGCGCCACCAGCGCAGCACGCTCACCCATGCGTCCGCTGGGATCAGCACGTCTCGCCCCACCGCGTCGCTCATCCCGTCGTGCTGCCTCTGTTCGCCGCGATTGTTGCGACGCGTTGACCCGAGCTGTTTAGAGGAAGATGCGCATTGGCCACGCGGACAGAGCCGACGTGTATGTGCAGGCTGCGTCTCAGCGCTCCTTGGCTTGTCCTGCGCCCGTGTGGTAGCGGGGTTTCCAGCTTTGGCCGCTGAGTCAGGGCGCAGGTCCTCCTGCTCGGCTGCCGCAAGGCGCATGGTCATGATGCAGGCTCCAGCAGGCAAGCAGGCTGCTGGGTTTGGGGCTGCAGGTCGTGCAGGGAGGGCGCGGTACGCGATGTCTCGCTGCGCGCAGGACATCGATGTCGTGCGGTACCGGGGCGCAACAGATGAACAGATGCCCGATGGCAGAACAGATGGGACAGATGAGCACGCCACATCAGGGCGGCGGGCAGATCATCGCCGCGCGGCGATGGGCGACATGGGCATGCGGCCGCTGGCGCCCCCGCCGGCATGTGGCGATGGCGGCAGGGGCGGGGACCCGGCGGCCGGTGGGGCCAGCGGGATGCGGCACACGAACGGGAACGTGACGCCGCACTTGCTCAGCGACGTGGTCCGTCCGTCCCCGGTCCAGGGGCACGCGGTGCCGCCCGACGTGTCGCCCTGCACCCAGCAGCCGCTGCCGCCGCAGCGGGCCGCGACCACGTCCACGGCGTCCTGCCCGTCGGAGCCGAGGTTCACCAGGCGGCCGCCCGGCGCGTACGAGCTGCAGATGTCCTCGGCGGAGGCGTACCCGGTGGGCGCAGTGAACCAGAGGTAGGCCACCGGCGCTGCGGGGGCATGAGCCGCACGCAAGGCCACGGGGTGAGACGGAGAGCTGAACGGGCCCCATTCGAAAGGACTTGGAGCGCAGCAGGACGCGGCGTACTCTGTGGCGGTGGGTACGGAGGCGGCGGCGGC
>VFQP010004204.1_pt1 | contig 13670 bp, 11 predicted proteins | sample 3512351 | NCBI WGS metagenome assembly VFQP01 (sample SAMN10412372, study PRJNA504923) | tailings metagenome | isolation source: Relicate 1 Philex TSF1 revegetated site | place: Philippines: Tuba, Benguet | collected 2017-08-29 | reverse complement strand
CAGGAAATGCTGTCGGGACTCTTTCACTTTCCTATTTGTAATCACACGGATTCGCTCCACTTCATTTGAAAGCTTTTCGTCCGAATAATTACTTGCATAGCCCGGGTGCAATCCGACATGTCCCAATTGATCGATTTCCTGTATCAATTGCTGATGTCTTGCATCATGCCAGGAAATGTTTGTATCATATTTTGCAAAATCTCCCAAATGCCAGAAAACTCGGGTTTCGGGAAATTCTCCAATCACTTTCCGAATTTCATCAAAAGAATCAAACGGGTCAGTTAACTCCCCGTTTTGAACCAATTTTCGTTCCTTCATCCGTTTTTTGTTATTCCGGATAAAATCCTTTCCAACAGAAAGCCAGGTCCTCCATCCTTCCTTCCATTTGTATGCAAAAGTATTATCAATATCAAAAGAAGGCATCACAACAACCTGCCTCCCGGCAATCAATCGGTCCAGATATTCCGGGGAATAAACCGTAAAAAAGAACTCAATCCAATGTTCTACGATCTGTACATGAAGCCATTCAAATCGGCTTTGAATACTTTCTCGGGCTGTAAACCTGCCATGATCGTCCAAAAACTTAGGATTGTATTCCTCATAACGTGACAGCACATAAAAAATCGATGCCAGCGGATCCGTAACCGAATCAATTTTTAAACACTCTACCCCATGCCAGATTCCTTTTTCAATACGAATTTCCGGGCGAAAACGTTCTTCGAACAATAATCCCGAAGGATTCAACAATGGAACATCATCAAATTCAAAATCTGAGTACGCAAGCTTTATTCCTTTATGAGAAGAAAAAAACTGCTTGTCATTCGTTAACTCATAGTTCAGACCATGTTCCCTGAACACAAAATCAAGGGTGTAAATTAAACGGATTGAAATTTGATCGACGTAAAAAAGCATTTCCTACAGGAGTTCTTTATCTGAGAAGCTAAAATAGCCATTATCCGCGACAATCAAATGATCCAATACAGGCATTTCGATCAAGTCTGCGAATTGCTGAATCCGTTTCGTAATTTTCTGATCCGATTCACTTGGCTTTAAGTTTCCGCTCGGGTGATTATGAGCTAAAATAATAGCTGATGCAGCCATATCGATTCCGTACTTAAAAATAATTTTAGGATCGACAAAAGTTCCTGAAATACCACCAACTGACAACTGCTTCACCTGCATTAATTCATTGGCGCGATTTAGGTACATTACAAAGAATTCTTCATGACTCAAATCGGTGAAATAAGGTTTAAATTCCTTGAAAGCCCTCTCCGAGCTGTCAATTTTGGGACGCTTCTCAATTTGGACTTCTTTTCGCCTGCGGCCTAATTCCAAAGCTGCCAGAATAGAAACTGCTTTTGATTTTCCGATACCTTTTATTTCACATAGTTGCGAAAGCCTCAGTTTTCCGAACTCGTATAAATCTCCCTGAGTTAGTAAGAGTACTTCTCTTCCCAAATCAACAGCCGATTTGTTTCCGCTACCGGTACCGATTAAAATAGCAATTAATTCTGCATCAGAGAGTGAATTTCTTCCCTTGAGCATCATTTTCTCACGTGGTCTGTCATCTTCTGACCAATGAGGGATTGTGTTTTTTTGCACTTGCATTCTTCCATCATTTTCAACTAATTTACAAATTTCTCTTTGGGTTTTCACAAAGAAAATCCATTTTTATCAACAAAAAAAGATTATTTAATAATCAAAAATATCTTTGTTGGAATTTTATCAAACTAATTACCTTAGCTTCATGGATTCATTGACTCAAATTGTTTTGGGAGCCGCAGTCGGAGAAGCAGTTGCCGGCAGAAAAATTGGCAGTAAAGCTGCATTATGGGGAGCAATCGGCGGAACCATTCCGGATCTGGATGTTTTTTTACGTGTTTTTTATGATCCTTTGGATGCAGCTTTAGTCCACAGAGGATTTTCACACTCCCTCCTTTTCGCCTGTTTGGCAGGTCCGGTAATCGGATACCTGTTTCACCGGCTCACAAAACAGAAGTATTCCTTTAAAATGTGGTTTTTCCTTTGGTTTTTGAGTATTGTAACACATCCGATGCTGGATATCTTCACGAATTATGGAACACAATTTTTCTGGCCCTTTTCATGGCGTTTAACATTCAATTCCGTATTTGTTATAGATCCTCTATATACAGTCCCATTCATGATTCTATTGATTGGCGCACTTTTCATGAAGCGGGATTCAAAACGAAGACGGATCTGGAATTGGACCGGGATCAGTTATTCCACCATATATCTGCTTTGGGGAGTTATTGTGAAATTGGGAATATACAGTAATTCAGATAGTTATTTTGCGGAAGCAGGAGTTTACCCGAAAAGAACCATGGTAACACCCATGCCGCTCACCTCATTTTATTGGGATCTGATCGCTGAAGATGACACAGCCTATTACATCGGTTACAAATCACTTTTTACTCCATTCGACCCGAAGCAGCTGGAAGTCATTCCCAAAAATCATCACCTCCTGGAAAAAGTTGATTGGAATGGAAACTCCAGAATAGAGGAAATTCAACATATCACAAACGGGTTTTACTCCGTTGAACAACATGCCGATACCTTATTTGTCTATGATCTTCGTTTCGGCACAACAACAACGATCACCGACGGAAAAATCAATGATCCTTTGATGGGATATGGCTTTACAACAAAAAATCAGAAAATCGGAAATTTATTCTCGCATCGAACCCGGGATTTCAGCAAAATAGACTTCAACTCCTATCTCCAAAGGGTCTTCGGTAAATGATCCGAAATGTGTAAAATCTGAACAAATATATCATAGTTGTGATATATCATTGATTCTGAGGGTTTGGTTGTCAATCATTTGAACCAAGTTAATCGATTTACTATAACTTTAGTAATCAAATGATTCGTTTATCGAATGAAACCAGACACTATGAAAACATCCTTAACTCTTTCAGCAGTTTTGGTCGGATTTTTTTCCTTCTCCCAAAACTATGCACCGATTGCTGTCACAGGCTACAATGCAGATGTGATTGCCGAAGCAACTCCCGCTTTATCAACAACCTCAACACCATTAGATGGCAGTGATTACATTTTGTACAGCCAGGCTTATGGAACCGCACTCGGTACAGGAATCGGTTTGCCGAATAACGGTACAATCGTTTCAGGAAGCAGCTCCTACCACCTGGCTCCTTACACAGCCGAAAATGCCATTTTCCTGTCGACCGGACAAACAGATTCCCTCGAACTAACAACACCCGCATCTTACTCTTCTCTTAGCTTTCTTGGTTTTTCAACGGAAGGATCCGGAACTGTTCTGTTCGTGATCAAATTTACTGACGGCTCAGCAATGGTTGTAAACAGCACCAATTTGCCCGATTGGTTTAATGGTGGTAGCGCTGTAACCGGTGGTTTTGACAGAGCTGGAAGAACCGGTGACACGCCTGATTTCAGCACTTCTACTCCCTACATGTATCGCATCAATGTACATCTATCCTGCGCAGATCAGGCAAAGCTCGTTCAGCGGGTTTTAATTATCAATACCACTTCATCACCAACCATAAAAACCGCAATCTTTGCCGTTTACGGCGCTTAAGTGGTAACAGCCACTTCCATTTTGGATTACCAGGATTTGAATTGCTACGGCGATACGGACGGATATATTCAATTGACACCGTCCGGATTAACTCCACTGACATTTTCATGGAATACGACACCGCCAACATCTACCCAAAACCTGAATAACAAAGGAGCAGGCACATATGTGTGTACAATCACCGATGCAACCGGATGTTCCACTCAACTCACTCAGACATTAAGTCAACCCCCTGCAATCGGAAGCAGCCAAACAGTCTCCATTTGCGCAGGTGAAAGTTTCACAGTCGGGCCGTTTACACATACCACTTCGGGAACTTACAACGATCCTTTAGACGCATCTACGGGCTGCGACAGTATTGTAACAACTGTTCTGACTGTTACAACAATTAATACCTTTGTAACACTTTCCGGACATCAGTTAACTGCCACAGCAACCGGAGCACAATACCAATGGCTCGACTGCGGAGCGGGTTATGCAATTATTCCCGGAGCAACCGGTCAAACTTTCTCTCCGGCCACGAACGGCGCTTACGCCGTTGAGATCACGATTAACGGCTGCTCCGACACCTCTTCCTGTATCATTTATTCTACTGCAGGATTGAATACTTCTCAGAAAGCAAGTATTTCCTGTTCTCCGAATCCGGTGTCGGATCAATTGCAAATTCACAGTGATGAAGCAATTCATTCTGTTGAGGTATTCAACATAACCGGCATGAAGCAAGCGATCGCACATTCTGCAAACATGATTTCCATGAATCAATTGTCTAATGGAGCCTATTTGATTCATGTAACGACCGTTTCAGGTGAAAAAAGCATTTTACATGTTGTAAAACAATAAGTGTTTCAACAATTTATCGCCAGACATGAATGCTTTTAAAAAGAGGTTCGATTTTATAAAAAAGACTAATTCACTTCCCAATTGTTTATAAGTGAAGCCCGAAAAGGCAATCGACTGAAACTTTCGGGCTACATTTGTACCAACTATGATAAAAGTAGAAATGAAACATTGGATTACAATTTGTGCTTGTTCAGTATTATTACTCCAGGCATGCGGACAAAACAATACCGAAACGAAGACTGAAACTCAGAAAGCGGAACGAAAAGTCCCACAATTACCGGAAATCAAGCGCACCTACGCCCTTTCCGATTACTTGACTGAAAACGCAGATCTGGACAAAGACGTGGATGCTTTGTTCAAAACATTGGACGATACTGCTATTGTAGCTCAACTGATCATGCCGGCTGTTGGTCGTTTGGGAAATACACCACAATCAATTAAGGCACTTATCGGGAAACGTACCATTGGCGGAGTATTGATGCTGAACGGAACAAAAACAGAATTTACTTCCTGGATCAAAGAATTCAATGAATTGAACAAAGAAAACGGAAACCCTGGATTTTTGTATAGCGCGGATGCGGAGCCAACCTTATTCAACCGCAAAATTTCCGGAACTTCTACCGTTAAAAAAGCAAATGAGGTTACTTCCATTGCTGAAGTAAATCAATGTGCTGATACGATTGCAGCGACTTTAAAAGCGATCGGGATCAATTACAATTTTGCACCGGTTGTAGATTTGGCAAGAAACGGAACAGTTGGTTACAGAGGCTTCGCAAAAGTGGAAGCAAACAACATTCCATGGTCGAATGCATTCATTGCGCGCATGCAGGATCAGGGCATAATTGCTACCGCAAAACACTTCCCGGGGCACGGATTGGTTTCAGGAGATACGCACAAAGCACTTCAGGCAATTGACGGTGAACTGAAGGAAGTTTCAACCTACCCGGGATTGATCGAAAAAGGAGTTTTGAGTATCATGATCGGTCATTTGGCGGTTGTCAATAACCCGAAATACAATACAAACGGTCTTCCGGCAACATGCTCAAAAGTAATCGTTACGGACTTGCTTCGCAAAGAATTAGGTTTCAAAGGATTGGTTGTAACGGATGCGATGAATATGGGCGGAGTTACAGCCGTACAAGGAAACAGTGTAAAAGCAATCGAAGCCGGAATAGATATTTTATTAATGCCTTTGGATTGTATGAAATCTCACGGAGAAATCTTAGCAAAATACCGTTCGGATGCAAACTTCAAAGCAATTGTTGATGCAGCTGCAAAACGTGTGCTTCGCATGAAATTATGTGCCGGAACGATTCATTAACAAGAATTATTTTTCAAATCATTCAAGACCGGTTTCGAATGAAACCGGTCTTTTTTTTCCCTGATTGTTTTTTGGATTACCTTTACATCCATACGATGCCGAAATCCTTTATGAAAACTAGTATTACGATCTTTTTATTGACTTGCTGTCCGTTTTTGTACGGGCAAATTCTGCATCAAACCGTCCGGGAAGACAAAACTTTTGAATATTGGTTTTCATTGGATCAGTTTCAAAAACCATTCAACTATGTGGTCGAGATTGAACAATTGGGAGGAAACATCACGAAACTGAAAGGAATTCACAAAGGGCATCACGGAAGTGGTGATATAACCATCAGTGATTTGAACGGAAACATTCTTTATGGAGAAAAACTCGGAAAAGAACTCAGCTTTGAATTTGCCACCGATCAGAAAGAAGTCATTATCGAAGTATTGATCAATGGATTTACAGTTTATCAGAAACAAACGAAAATAGACAATCTCACTGTTTTGGTACTCAAATTACAACCCGAACCACAAGATGAAGTATTTCAGATCAACTCCACTATTGAACTAAACGAAACTCAATTGAAAGAAATCATGGAATGTACCAACTCCAGCAAAACCAATGTAAGCAATTGCAGTAAAAAAGGAGTTTACGAAGTCCGTTCACAATTCTGAAAACATCTAAGATTCAGGTATAAAAAAGCCCCGACATTTATCGTCAGGGCCCAAAGATATAATCAGAATCAAATACTTCTTAACCAGTAATCAAACTTATTCTTTGCTGATCCGTTCGGTTCCAGTTTAAAGGACGGTCTTTCGTACATGCTCATCTTGACTTCCAGTTCAAGGATCAATTCATCTCTTGCTACAAGCAACTTACACGTTTCTCCTTCTCCCAATCCGCCAAGGTAGCTTTCCAAAGCACTGTTAGTTACACGGATTTTGTCTACCGAAATGATTTCATCTCCGACACTTAATCCGGCAGTTTCAGCAGCACTTCCTGCACGAACTCCTTTCACCATGCAATTTCCGCCTTCCTGAGACAAAGATGCTCCGAATGAAACAACTGCTTTTCCAGTGTAAGTAACACCCAACCCGATTTTACCGAATACTTCATTGTAATTCGGAATCTCCGTACCGTTTACATATTTATCGAAGAAGTAATCCATATCCTGACCAAGGAATTTCTCTAAAGCGGCCTGGAATTCATCTTCCGTAAATCCGCGATTCTTTTTCGTATAGAACTCATCAAACAAATACTGCATGAAGTGATCCAGGCATTTTGTCCCGTTGAATTTATCGACAATCACAGCATCTAGGTAAGCTCCCAGAACAGCCCCGCGGGAATAATACGTCATCGTCGTATTGGCGCTGTTTTCATTCGGACGATATCCTTTGATCCATGCATCATAACTGGAATGTGCAACCGGCTGAACACGCGATCCGACAGATCCTTCCACGTAATTCAAGGTTCCCTGCAACTTGCGCAAATACTCTTCTTTGGTATAATATCCGGCTCTTACCAACAACAATTCATCGTAATAAGAAGTAAATCCTTCCATCACCCACAACAAGGAAGTATAATTTTCCTCATCGTAATTGAATGGCCCTAATTGAATCGGGCGGATGCGTTTTACGTTCCACAAGTGGAAATATTCGTGCGCAACCAGTGAAAGAAAATCTTTGTATCCGCCTCCGTATGTCCAGCGATTAACACTCAATACCGTAGAATTCGCATGTTCCAATCCACCTTGTCCGTCGACCACATTGTGAACAATAAATGTATAGTTCTTATTTGGATTTTTCCCACCGAATACATCGTTCTCAGCTTTGATTATACGAGCCATATCTACTTTCAACTCATCGATGTCGTAATTCCCCGAACCGTACATTGCAACCGTATGTTTCGTATCGTCTACCGTAAAGTCAAATACTTCCTGGTTTCCGATCTCAAACGGAGAATCTACCAATACGTCAAAATTCGGGAACCGGAATGTTTCAGATCTCTCTTCCTGTGTTTGGGCAGATGCTTTTTCCAAAGGAGTTGTAATGACTTTAAAATCCTTGTAAGGAAAGACAGTTACCGTTCCGGATTTGTCTTTGTGCCCGTCGAGGTAACAAAACACGCCGGAGCTGGAAACGAATCCATGCGTTAAATCCAAAAAGCTTGTTCTTACAGACAATTCAAATGCATAAACTTCATATTGCACGTTAACCTTTTTCGCTTTTCCGGTAGTGATTTTCCAGGCATTTTTGGAGGTTTTTCCTACTTTCAATTCAGCACCTTTTTCATCGTAAGCGCGAACCAGGTTCACATTTTTCGAAAACTCACGTACCAAATAAGATCCGGGAGCCCAAACCGGCATTTTTACCGTCAGATCTCCTGCCTTGAATTCGGAAATTTGCATTTCCACTTCGAAATAATGGTTTTGCGGTTTGGTCATCCGCAGATTATAGTGAATTTTTTGTGCCTGAATCATTCCTGCAAGCCCGAGTGACAATAAGAGAAGTACTGATTTCATTCCTGGATTTTAAGTTTAGCCAAATATAATTGTTTCCGAAGAAATTCATCATTTTCTAACCCATGTTAACAGCAATTTGACATGTGATTCATATTGTAGCAAAAGGAAGACCTGATTTTTGCAACATGAAAAAATCGCTGGTTACCGTCCTTGGAGGGTTTGGTTTTGTGTTGTTGGTATTTGCATCTATATCCTGGTATTTCAATCAAAAAATCCATGAAAAACAAGCTATTCTTCTCAAATTAGACAACCTGTCGACCCAAATCCAGGAACACAAGGATTGGATGGAACATCTAACCAATCAGCGCTTCTGGTATGATTCCATTGCTAAAAATGAAACGAATTACCGCAGGAAAAACACGTATACACACGAATTGATCCGGCAAAACCTGGCCAATACTTTTCTTGCCGCCGATCAGAAAAACAAACAGAGTTTATTGGCACGGCTTGATCATTTATTACTTACGGAAGACCGCATTCTAAACGATATTGCCAAAATCGGTTTTAAAGAATACGGGTATATCGGGAAGATGCGCGTAGTGATTCACCAGATAGAAAAAGAATTTCCGCAATTCGAAGAACAGATTCTAAGCTTACGCAGGCATGAAAAAGATTATATCATGCGAAACGACGAACATTATGCCTTGTCGCTGCATAACGAAATTGCACTCTGGAAAGCAAGCGGACAGTTTCCGCAAGGCCTGAACCAATACCTGGAATATTTTGATTCGGTGAGAAGCCGTTTTCAGATGCTTTTTGCAGCTCCGAATAAGAATCATTACGCCTCCTGGTCTTTGAATATTTCGACCATCCAGGCAAATTTACGTGTGATCAGGGGCAATTTTATCCGTGAATCCTATTCGCTATCCAACGATTCGATGAAAATGCAGTACATTGTGTCTGCAATTGCTTTTTTGGCCTTAATCTTCGGAAGTATTTACATCATCCGCAATATCACCCTGCAGGTCACACGGCTGCAAAAGAGTATGAACGAATTCATCGCTTCCAATTACCAGGCTGATGAAACCATTTCTCACCAGCTTCCTAAAAACGAAATCGGGCAAATCAGCATTCAATTCCTGAAAATGGCCCGGAAGATCAAATGGGATGTCCGTTTGCTGGAAGACCGCGTTTCAAGAAGAACAGTCGCACTGCAGGAAAAGAACGGGCAATTGGAAAAACAGCATGCTGAAATGATGGATAGTTTACGCTATGCCCAAAAACTCCAGGAATCCTTATTGGTATCCAGAAAGCAGCTTGCACAGCATTTCGAGCAGGTTCACGTTCATTATTCTCCTAAAAACCTGGTTGGCGGCGATTTTTACTGGATGAAAAGTTTCCGCGAGAACGGAAGCGAAAAAGTACTGTTCGCCATTGCAGATTGCACCGGACATGGTGTTCCGGGAGCTTTGTTAAGTGTTTTGGGAATGAATACACTCGACGAATTATTCGCAGACGGATTGCGTAAAACCAATGAATTATTGGATTCTTTACGCAAAACGATCTTAAGACGCATCAGTTCGGATGAAGAACAGCGCATGGACGGAATGGATATTGCGATCTTTTGTCTCGATAAGAAAACACGTGAACTGCACTTTTCAGGCGCCCAGATGCCTTTATGGATCGTTCGCGATGCTGAAGTGATTGAATTGAACGGAGAACGGGTTCCAATCGGTTTTACCTACCTGAATCACCTGGAATTTAAATCAGAAAGAATCTTGTTGGAAGAAAACGACAAACTCATTGTGTTTACAGACGGAATCGTGGATCAGTTCGGAAAAGAGTCGAACAAGAAATTCGGAAAAAAGCAGCTGCGTTATTTACTTTCCCGTTCTTCCAACCAAAACGGCAGTGTGCTTTACAATCGTCTAATGAACCAGTTTTCATTCTGGAAAGGCGAAGGTGAACAAACAGATGATTGTACATTGATGATCCTGGAACCGAAGTTTGTGCGCTCCAGAGCTACGAAAAATGGTACTCCTGTTGCACAGCAAGGAATAGAAATCTGACGAATTACGAAATCAAAATAATTCGGAATTCGGCATTAGGAATTCGCAATTAATCGACCATGTCAAAATGAAACGAAAAAGCTTTTGTGTCGACGGGATTCTCAAATAAATCAGGATAATACGCAAACATTTCCCGGTGCATCAGTTCGAAGGGAATATCGGGAAACTCGCCATAAAAATGCAGGTATTCCATAAACTGATTTTCTCCGACATAGGCCTGGAACAGCGAATCCTCACTTCCATTCCACTCCAACAACGGAACTCCGCTCAGTTTGCAGATTCGCGGATCAAAAGCAGGTGTGCATTTACTCCATTTTCCATCAATCCAAACTTCCACATACCCGTGAAAAACAATTTCGTCGCGTTTCAGGTAATACTTCAGCTTTTCAACTCCGATGTGGTTTTTCACGATTCCGAAACCCAACCTGGCCGGAAATCCGAATGCGCGAAAGCAGGCACAAGCCAGCAATGACTTTTCAACGCACCAGGCTCGTTTCTTTAAAGCAACAACACTCGCTTTCAACGTGTTTCTTCGCAAATCGAGGTGATACGGATCATATAAAAACGAATCCCGGACGGTTTCATAAATGGCGACAGCCTGTTGTTTCCGGTCTTCAAAAACGGGAATTCCGGCAATGAACTGCTTCACTTCCGGACTTGAGAAATCCACATGAGGTGTTTCTGACAAGTATTCTGCCCAATTTTCGGCATGCATTTGCTCATTCATTCTGCGAAATTAACTAAATTCGCTCAGTGACTGATTCAAACAAAAAACATACTTTTCGCGAAGGATTTGAGGCACATCTTGAAAGTCCTATTCCGATTCTGACAAGGGTCGGGAGTTTCATTTTTGGAAAAAAAATCCCCGATTCGTACACCAAAATCAGTTTCTATCTCGGAATGACCATCTGGACCATTTTCCTGGTCTGGATTGTCCTTGGATACATGGTTCTGACAAATACCAGCTGGATTGAAGAAGAAAAAGGGCTGGACGTCCACAAGCTTATCGCAACCAGGGGAACGGAACTCGGTTTCAATGGTGACGATTTTCAGAACAATTTAGTATTATTCTACAATGTAGCAATCGTAGCCTGGGGAGGCATGTTTGCAGGCCTTGCCCTGCAATGGCGCAAAAGCCTCTATTTCATTTATTTCATCTGGATTTCAGGGGCACTTTACCTGTTGGGAATGTGGTTTCTACTCGGTTTTTCCTATTGGTACAACGACACCACCCTGTTTGACAAAATTGCATTCTTCTTCCTGATCGGGCATTCCAGTCTGCACTATTACTTTCTGCGAAAAGAACTGCTCGGAGAAAAAGTTAATTTCTTCGGAGTTGATGAAGAAGATGAATAGAAAACCTGGTTTTGCACTGGAACTCTCATAATCATTTATGTGAGACAAATCAAAATAAGACTGCACATTTTGTTTAAAACTTCTTCAGATTATACTACATCTTCAAAAGCTTTGCACTCTTAACAGCTTTGCGTTTAATTATACCTTTGATTCAACAAACGCTAAGATGCAACGCTTACGCCAAAGCTTTAGCGAAGGTGCAAAGGACGCAGAGAATTTTATTACAACCCCTAAATCTTCACTCAAAAATAATTAAAACTAAAAATTAAGTTTAATTAATTCCTTTTCAATTTTTTCAACTAATTCATTAGGTCTATTTCGTTCGTTCGGCATAATCAGTTTTGCCTGCTTGTAATAATGAACGCGTTCGCTCAATAAACTTTCCACAAAAGGATGAAATTCAGCATCACTCAAGTCTTTCAGTTTCGGTCGAAGTTCACGTTCTAACTTCAATCGTTGAATCAATGTCAACAAACTAACATTCAAATAAATAGAACTTCCAATCTGATGTATTAATTCAAGTGAATTTTCAATCGCAGGAAGTCCCCCACCTAATGAAATAACCGATTTCTCAAAGCCCTTGGAAGCGTGCAAAAAAGCTAGTTCTTCTTCCCTGAAAAATGCTTCTCCCCTCGTCTCAAAAATCTCGCCAACCGACATACCGTTGCGTTCTTCAATCCACTGATCCGAATCTACAAACGGAAGATTCAAACGTTCGGCCAACAGCTTCCCAACGGTCGTTTTACCGCTTCCCATGAAGCCGATTAAAAATAGATGTTTTGGTGTCATTCTGAAATCAATAGATTAATCCTCTTGAAAGTAATTCCTTTAATGCCTGCTCCAATGTGACCAGGTCCTTTTCATCATTGAACGCATTGATGGAAAAACGCACATAACTCTGTCCGTTTTGGGTCATCACCGGAATTTCAATTTTGAATTCGTTGTATAAGATGTTTTTCAGCTCAAACGGATCTTTGCAGCGTACCGGAATACTTCCCATCTGCCCGATAAAATCATCCGTTACCGGCGCCAAAGGAGCTGAACCGACTAGTTCGCATAAGCGCGGAAGCCATTTATGCACTAATAAACGGTTTGTTTCCGCCCAGCCCCACCAATCATTCACTTTCATGAATCCGATGGCTTCCGGAATGGTCAGATATGCAGAAAAATCCCGGGTTCCGTTAAACTGATGATAATCCAGGAATTGAGAATGGCTTGAGAAATCAGCATGATAACCCCAGCTCACCACCAAAGGATTCAATTCGTTCTGAAATGCACGCTTCACAAACAGAAAACTTGATCCTTTCGGTGTCAGCATCCATTTGTGGCAGGCTCCCGTATAGAAATCAGCGTCCAGCTCTGTCAAATCCAGGGGAATATGTCCAGGGACATGTGCACCGTCGATAAAAACCCGAACTCCTCTTCGCTTCGCTTCCTCACAAATCTCTTTTGCAGGCAAAATTAAGCCCGTAGCGGAAGTTATCTGTGACAAAAACACCAGTTTAGTGTTCGGAGTAAAACCTTTCCAGAAATCGGCTAAAAACGCTTCTTTCGTTGTGAGAGGTAAAGAAATGGGTTGTTTGATATACTTCGCCCCTTTTTCACCACAGTAAAAGTCCCAGGTTCTGTCACAGGCTCCATATTCAATATTGGTCGACAAAACCTCATCTCCCGGTTTCAAATCCAGTGAACGTGCCACAATATTCACCGCATAGGTCGGATTCGGAACATACACCAGATCATCTGCATGACAATTCAAATATTCTCCCAGTGAAATCCGGCTTTGCTTCAGGTATTCGGGACCTTTATTGACAATAAACTGAACAGGTTCAAATTCCAGTTCTCTCTGAAACTGTTGATAAGCTTCAAAAACCGGTTTCGGAGTTGCTCCGAACGAACCGAAATTTAAAAACGTAATATCTTCTCTAAGTAAAAACTGATCTTTCATCTTAACTAATTACGAATGTCGAATTCCTGACTACGAATGAATGATTTATTTGTAATCAGGAATTCGCAATTATATTAATGCTGTTCCCAAATCTGCACCAATTCAATCAAGGTATC
>VFQP010004203.1_pt1 | contig 13671 bp, 21 predicted proteins | sample 3512351 | NCBI WGS metagenome assembly VFQP01 (sample SAMN10412372, study PRJNA504923) | tailings metagenome | isolation source: Relicate 1 Philex TSF1 revegetated site | place: Philippines: Tuba, Benguet | collected 2017-08-29 | reverse complement strand
CGCACACCGGTAACAATGAAGGAGAGAGCGGCTGCGGGAAACGGAGGAGGCGCAGCGACGTGCACATGCGAATGGACAGGTGCATCGCGCAGGCTTCAACGGTGTCCAACTCGGCAGAAACGCGCACACTGCGGCACAGAAGAAGAAGGCGCTCAGCAGCGCACTGAGCGCTCCTCGTCGCAGGTTGTTGTTGTACAACGTGTGCATACGAATGGGTGTCAGCAAAGGCCCGCAGAGAGGCCCCGTCAGCCCTGCCGGGGACTGTTTCCCGTACGAATCGTGCACACGACGGCACCTGCTCTCCTCAGCTGACTGCGCATGCCTCAACAGCGGCTGGCAGTTGCGTGCTCATCCTCGTGCCGCCAGGGCCTCAACGACAATGAGAGCAATTCCTCCTGGCAGCGCCACTGGGAGAAACGTGGGCCGGCGCACGTGCCTTGCTTCCCCTCGGTCAGACGTGGCCGGCCGAAGTGCTGGTGGGGAAGGGCTGGTACGCCGTGCTGGGTTGCTGCCCATTGGGCCCGTCTGACCTGCAGGACGGGACAGGGCACAAGGGCAGGTCGGCGTGCCTGAACGCTGCTGCCAGATTGCCGCAGCGTCTCGACGCAAGAATACAGTGCGCCCGCGCGGAGACGCTTGCCTGGGGGGCACGTAGGTGGTGAAGGGGTTCTCCGGCTGCTGGGTGGGCTGGTAGGGCGGCGGCGGCGCCTGGTGGCTGTGCGCGGGGATGTTTGTGCTGGTGGAGATGGGCTGGTACTGCGCGCCGCTGCCCTCGTTCCTGCGGGGCGGGAGGGGGCAGCACCAGCGTCACTCAAGGCGCACGGTCCAGGGCGCACGACTCGCGCGACCCCCCCCCCCTGACGGCGCAGCTCACTTGTGGAGCATGTAGCCAAAGTAGGCGGCGGCCAGCTTGACAATCATCTCGACGACGGTGAGGAACACGAGCATGCCGCGGGCGCGGCCGAACGAGGGCATCACCAGCCGGAAGATGTCCATGAGGACACTGAATGGCATCAAGAAGTAGAACTGCGCGCGCGTGCAGCAGGACGCGCGAGGCCAGGCTCTGCACGCTGCAGCCGCAGGGGCCGCAGGGGCCCCAGGCTCTGCCCGCGCGTGCAGCTGCCCGGCAGCGCTCCACCCGCAGAAAGGCACTCACGGCGGTAAGCGCTTCCGCGCGGGCTGTGTAGATGATGATGAGTCCCAGCAGGGCCACCACGGCCGACATGTCTGCAATGCCGTGCAATGTCTGCAATGCCGACATGTCTGCGCTGGGGGGAGCGAAGTCTGTTTCGAGGGGGTGCGCGCGAGGCGGGCTCCCTGCGCAGACTTCCTCCAGCAGCAGGGCTCAGGCCCACAGCACTGCTGCACTCTCCTCCCTCCCTCCCTCCCTTTTCCAGGCTGCTCTCACCAGCGTGCCATATCGAAATGACAAGGCTCAGCACCAAGACCGCCAGGCACGACGACCCCAGGTAAATCGCGTGGTCCGAGTGGAAGGCCTGCTGCGACATGGCTGGAGCGTTGGTGGGTTGTGCGTGGCGTGTGAGATCGCTGAAGCGCGGGCAGGTGGCGTTTGTGCTGAGCCCGGTCGTCCATGCGCTTCGTGCCAGAAAGCCTCGACGCAGCGGCAGGTGCTTGTGATGCAGGTGCTGTCCAAGGCCAGCAGCAGGTGCGCAGCATGACGTCCGAGGCCTGGAATGCGGCCTGAGAAGCGGCCGCGACCCTGAACGTGCGCCACACACCTGGCCGTGGCCAACCTGCAGGGCGTGCCATCGCTGGGGCTGCCAACGCGCTGCTGTTGCCACAAGGGCTGCTCGCCAGCTCTGCTCCCATCCCCAGCGTGTCCAGGAGGCAGCCCGGCGTGTGGCAGTGGCGCAGGCCTTCAGCACCAACGGCGCGAGCAACGGCAACGGCGTGCCGCTCGCCATGCAGCAGCAGCAGCAGCGTACGATTGAGAGCGCAGAGGTGGGCCCTTCGGCCATGGATGACGTGGGGGGCCATGCACGATGAGCGGATGGCTGCCGTCGGTCCACGCGCGCCGCCTCTGTGCACCGCCCTGCAGGGCCGGGCGCTCAACGTGCTGGGCGGCCCACTCGAGTGCTGCTGCACGTCTCCCATGACTGGCTACTTCCGGTGAGGTGCGGCACGTCGCGGTGGCAGCATTGCGGCACGGAGCACGCTCACGAGCGCAAGAGCACTCACCGGTGGCTGCAGGGACGGGTTCTGCCGGACGGACGCGTCAGACCGGGGCCGACACGTCGTGTGCGCGCGCGTCACCACCAAGGCAAGGGCCTCCAACAAGGGTGGCGCGAGGCGCTGCAGTCTGCGATGCTCTCAGCCGCCGTGCCTCATTGCGCCTGCCTGCAGTTCCTAGAGTACTCGCGCACCAAGGGCAACGACCTCATGACGCCTGCGCCTTGGTTCAATTTCCCCGGGCTAAAGGACGGTGAGCACCGCGGTTGTGCCGTCGTCCGGGCTACGAGCCCTACGGAGCGCGCCCGCCGCATCCTCCTCCCTTCCACTAGGGAGTGGATGTCCCTCAGCGTCGCTCGCACATACGCATGGGCGCAGGGGACAAGTGGTGCCTGTGCGCGGTGCGTTGGCGCGAGGCGCTCGAGGCCGGGTGTGCCCCGCCCGTCTTCCTCAAGTGCACGCACATCAAGGCGCTGGACTACGTGACGCTGGAGCAGCTCAAGCAGCACGCGGTCGCGGACTCCTGATGTTGTCTCTCTCAGCGTGCAGTGAAAGCGCGCTTTGACATGTGCATGCTGAAGTCGCCAGCTGCTCACGTGTCCCGCTTGGCAGTTTTTGGTGGCGTTGCCTGCTGCGGCAACCCCCGTGCAAAAGGAGCAGCTCCTCACGCACGCCCGCAGCACGCACACACAGGCTCCACGCACAATGGACGCGCTACCGCTGACCGCCATCACCACCGCGCTCGTGGGCGGCGCCGCGCTGCTGTGGGCGTGGCCCAGGAAGCGCAAGCTTGCGCCCGGCGAGGAGATCCCCCCGACCGCGCCAAACGCGCACCCCTTGGTTGGCCACCTCAAAGTGATGTCCCGCCAGGACGTGCACCGCCCCGTCGTCGAGGTGCGCTGCGGAGATCGGGGCCTGCGCCATCCTCTCCCATCCCAAAACGCCCCCACCACCTGGGGGAGGCCGCGCAGGCAGGCCAGCACAGGGCGCCTTAAGGCTTAAGCCTTCTGATGGCAGGAATCGTGCAGCGGCCGCGCCAATGGCGGCAGCAGGGCACAGGCGCCTTTGCGCTGACCGATCCCGCCCATCCGCACTCGGGACGCGTCCTGCAGCCATGCAGCCGGGATGCCAGCAGGCCGTGATGCCAGCTGCGCAGTGGCACGAGTACTTTCTGCTCCTCTGTGGACCATCTGGCCAGCGTCCTCCGGCACCGTGCGAGCCCGACCTCACCGCCGCACCTCACCCTGCAGGATCCTGCCCGCCCTGATGGTGCACACGCAGTGGGGCGATGAGCTGGGCCCCATCTACAGGATGGACATGAAGGTGGCGGGCGAGTGGTACGTCATCTCGGACGCCAAGCTGGCCGAGCCGATCATGACGCGTGGGCCCGACTACTGCAAGAAGGCGAGCGTGCCCCCGGGGGGCGGTGTGGCTGCATCCTGCACCTTGTGCAAACGGGCCACCAGCCCAGGCCAGAGCACGCACCGCCGCGTGCCCAGCATGCAGTGGGCCGATTCCTCCAGGGCTACCCGACCGCGCCCTCCTGTGGCACGCCGGCCCTGCAGGCGCCCGTCATCTACAAGGTGGCGCTGCCCATGTCGTTCGGCATCCCCACCCTCTTCAGGTGTGTGCCGCGCTCCCCGCGCTGCGCCCTAGCTCGACGCCGGCGTCCGCTCGCAGCAACGTAGGTGCCGCGGTGCCGCCTTGCCTGCCGCTGTGCAGCGCGGTCCAGGACGAGACGCCCACCTGGCACCGCATCCGCAAGGAGATGAGCGTCTGCTTCTCGACCAAGAACCTCAAGCAGTACATGTTTGGCCCCATGAAGTGAGTGCCATGCACCACGGCAGGCGCATTGCGCTGGCACCAATGTGGAGCCCCGACTCTTTCGCGGGGAGAGGTGCCGTCTGCGGCAGCTCGCAACGTCAACACGTGGGCCCGAGCAGCGCCCCACGGTCCTTTGCTCCCAACTTGGCGCCCCCGCGTCCCTGCCTCTCTGCCTGCAAGGCGGCCCCGGCTCACGCACGCATCGCCGTGCGTGCTGCGCGCGCTGTGCTGCGCTGCGCCGTCCCCTCGCAGGGAAATCACGGAAAAGATGGTGCGCATGTGGGCCAAGGAGGTGGAGGCCAACGCCGCCGCCGGCGCCGGCGCCTCCACCACTGTGCTCGTGGACGATGTGATGCCGCGGTGCATCCTCGACATCGTCGGCGCCGCCGAGTACGGCCTCGAGTTCAACTCTTTGGACGCCGCGCACCACCCCATCCTCGAGGTGCGGCCGCGCCACGCCGCGCACGCCAGCTTGCTGCGCTTGAAGAGAGGGATTGAAGAGCATGAGCGGCGCCCGCGCAGCACTGGCCGGCTGACGCTGACGGGCGGGTGCTGCGCTCGCCCCCCTGCGCGCTGCAGGTGATCCACAAGGTGATGGGCGAGTTCACCAAGCGCATGGTCGACCCGCTCCGCGAGCCGCTGCAGAAGTGAGCGACTACTGCCTCGTCCCTCAGACTTCCCGGCTCTCACAGACCTGTAGTGCAAGAGGGTTGCGCCGCCGCACGTCGCGTGCTCCTGCCCACCTGCAGGCTGCTCCCCTTCCTGCCCATGGCCATCAGGGCGCGGCGCAACATCAGGCAGTACGAGAACTCGTGAGTGGCTCGCGGCGCTGCCCCACGTCCGCCGGACAGCAGGCCGGGACGCGCCACGCGCCCCGTCACCGCGCACGGCGCAGGCTCAAGGACATCATGGCGCAGGTGGAGGCCAGGCTGGGCAAGCCGGCGCCAGAGGACGAGAGCATCGGCGCCTCCCTGCTCAAGCTCAAGGTGAGCAAGAGCCCGTGGGGCCGGCTGGCGTCGCCGCTCAACCAACGCTCACCGCCACCACTGCCCTTCGGCAGTCGCGCCCTGCCTAACGGGACGCCGCACCTGCGCGCCAGAGGGACTGGCGGGCAGGCTGCCACCTCCATGCCAGTTTGAGTTGCTGTGGTGTGGGCGCCTGCCGTCCCTGTGCGTGCGCCCCCCGCGAGCGCAGGAGCCCAAGGGCAGCCACCCGGGCGTGCACCCCAAGGAGGTGCTCGCGAACTTGTCGGTCATGACGATCGGGGGCTTTGACACGTCCAGCAGCGCCACCTGGTGAGAGCCACCTCCTTGCCCGCAGCGCACGCGCCAATTCGCTTGGGGCCAGCGCAGCGGCAGGCGCGGGCGCCCGCCCGCACGCCCCGCGCGACCCGGCAGCGGCCACAGGCCTCCAGAGCACGGCGTTGCTCCGCGTACATGTATGCGCGCCCTGGGGAGGGCTCGACGTGCTTGCACCAGTGGCGGCGCCCCACCCCTGCGCTGCCAGCGATTCTCACCCTGCTGCGTGCTTGCCTCCCCTCCCTTCATGCCTGCGTGCCTGCAGCTGGCTGCTGTACAACGTGGCGTCGCACCCCGAGGTGCAGGCGCGCTGCACGGCCGCGCTGGCCAGGGCCGGCCTGCTCCACGTCGAGGGCGGCGCGCCGGCGCGCGAGCTCACGTGGGAGGACGTCAACGGCATCCCCTACCTGCAGGCCGTCATCAAGGTGAGCAGGCCAGCTCGACACATCTGTGCTCGCACGTGCGTTGTGCGCGTCTGGCGTCGACGGAACGGGCCACCGCCCACCCGTTGCCTCACTGCGCGTCCGTGCGGCCTGGCCCTCACCTCGACGCGCTGCGACGCGCGCGCGTGGGGCAATGGCGCTGTGCAGGAGAGCCTGCGCCACACCACGACGGGCGCCACGGGCACCTTTAGGCAGGCGCACCGCGACATGGTGCTGGGCGGCAAGTGGCGCGTGCCCAAGGGCGCCGTGCTGTGGGTGCCCTTTGCCTGCGTGCACAGCACGCCGCACAACTTCCTGGTGCGTCGGCACTCCGCGCTCCTCACTCGTCCTCGCTCCTGCCTCGACAGCCACGGCTGCGGTGAGACGGTCCTGTGATCCCTGGTGACCACCCAACCGCAACCAGCCGCCACCAGTGCTGCCACGCGTGCTGCAGGACGCCAAGAAGTTCAGGCCCGAGCGCTGGCTCGTCGGCAAGCAGCTCTCGGACGGCGGCGCCGACGACGACAGCGAGGCCGTGCCCGGCGCTGCCTGGGCGCAGCGGCCGTCGGAGCCGTCGCTCTCCGGCAACACGGGCTGCGCCTCCCGGGCCTCGTACCTGCCCTTTAGCATCGGGCCGCGCGCCTGCCTGGGCATGTCCATGGCGTACCTGACCCTGCGCACCATCCTCATGGTGCGAGGACGCTTGGACCTTGACCTTTCCAGCCCCAGTGTGGCCTGCTTGCCTGGAGGATGCGGCGTGTGTTGGCGCTGACACGGGCGCGTGACTGACGCGCCCTTGTTGCGGTGGGTGCCTCGCACTGCGCAGACGGTGCTGTCCCATTTCCACCTCGAGGTGCACCCGGACATGGGCACCAACCAGGAGGTGATGGACAGCCAGGTGAGGCAATGTGCCAGCGCGCGGCGTGTGAGGGCACTCGCGGAGCGCTGTGTGGCAAGGATGCACGCAATGGAGGGATGCGGACGTGGCATGTTGTGCAGGTCATCATGCTGGTCATGCTGAGCGGGCGCCCCACCAAGCTGGTGCTGCGCCGCCACACGCCCGAGGACGTGGCGCACGCCCTCAAGGTGGACGAGGCGGCGGCGGCGGCCGAGGCCGCCAACGGCCACGGCGCGGCCAATGGCAACGGCGCGGCCAACGGCAACGGCGTGCACGCGTGAGCGAGGCGGAGCGTGGTGACCACGGACAGCTTTTTCATAGGACTGCGGAGATCGAGGAGCGGGACGGCGAGAGCGCAGCGACGCCAACGGGGGTTGAAGGGGGCCAATTGGCAAGAGTTCCCTTGGCAGTTTGCAGCAAGGACTGTTGTTTGCAGCAAGGACTGTTGTACTTGAGGCTTTCATCGCACTGTTCTGGGTAACCGTCGTCGTCGTACTACGTTCAATGACGTCGTACAGCGCGACGCGATGCACCCTCCCATTGCAATTGTGGCAGGATGGCGTGCTCGCTGAAGCTGCTCTCGTGCTGGCACTTGGCACACATCCCTTGAAGAAGGTGCACTGCGCTCCTGGACATCTCGATCTGCTGATCTGCCGTGCGGGACGATCAGCGGCTCGATGGCACACGGCGAGCTCCTCCGACACCGAGCCGGCATGAGAAACGCGTGAGTTGAATGCGCTCCTGCCAATGCGACGCTTCCCCAGGATCGATCAGCTTGCCCTCCGAGCGGGCACGGCACATGCAGCCCTGGGCGGGGAGGGAAGCAAAGCGGAAGAAGCTCAAGGGGGCACACTCTCACGCGCAATGCGGACCCGCAGCGGCTTTCTGATGCGGGCTGCAGGCTTGCCGGCGCGGGGCTTGACGCCGAACGCGGTGGTGTTTGGCGGCGGCACGAGGCCGTGCACCGCGCCACGCGCCACCTCAAGCAGCACCGCTGGGGCCGAGGTCCTGGTGCTGGGCACGGGCGTGATTGGCATGACGACCGCATTGAGGCTCCTGCAGGAGGCGCCAGGCGTCCGCGTCACGGTGGTGGGCCACCAGCTCGGCGGCGAGACCACCACGGCCGGCGCAGCAGGGCTCTGGGGACCGTATAAGGTGCGCGCCCTTCCATGGCGCCCTTCCTGGACCAGCGGGCGGTGCGCCCATCACCAAGCGCGCAACGTGCCAGCAACGCCAGCACAATGGCAAGCAGACCCCCGCACGCACTTGTTTGCGTGTGGAATTGACGCAACGCATGATGCAGCTTTGGGACACGCCGGCGGAGCTGGTGGAGCGCTGGTCGTCCGAGACCCTGGCGCACCTGTACGACCTAGTGCACTCGCCCCAGGCCGAGGCGTCGGGCGTCTCTGTGCGCCTGGTGCACTCGTACGCGCACGACGGTGAGCACATGAAGCTCCTTGCCAGCTGGGGTTGCTGTGGGGCCCACGCAAGGTGACCGACGACGTGGAGCGAGGTGCATGCGCCGCCCCTCCTGCCACCACTGCAGCGTCCGAGATCCCCGAGCCGGCGTGGGCCAAGGGCGTGGACAACTGGGCGCCGCTGAGCGCGCGGCAGCTGGCGCGCGTGGCGCGCACGCGCAAGCTGGGCCAGCCGCTGCGCGCGGGCTGGAGCTACCACTCGGTGGCATGCGAGGGCGGGCCGTACCTCTCATGGCTGCACCAGCGCGTGCAGCGGGCGGGCGGGCGTGTGCTGAGGGCGCCGCGGCCCGTCGGGGCGCTGGGCGCGCTGCTCGACCGGCAAGAGCACGCCACGTGGAGGCACGCGCCGCCCGACCCGCCCCCGGCGCCCTTTGTGCCGCCGCAGCCCAGCAGCCAGTCAGGTGCGTGCGTGCAGTCCGGCTCTGTCGCTTTCCTCCCCACAGGCTTTGAGCCGCGCGGCGGCGATGCTCTGACGATGCGGGTGGGCCATGCGGGCGGTGCAGGGGCGCCGGGCGGCGGCATCCAGGGGCTGACGCTGGAGCAGTTCCTGCAGCGGGACGGCGCGCACGCGCCCCTGCCGCCCACGCCGGTGCCGGGCACCTCGCCGCCGGCGTCGCTCGAGGGGCTGGCGCCCTTTGAGGGGCTGGGCGGGCGGGCGCCGGCGCTGGTGGTCAACTGCAGCGGGCTGGGCGCCGGGCGGCTGCTCAACGACAAGGAGGTGGCGCCCATCAGGGGTGCGTGCCTCTCTCGGGGCTCTTCAGGGCAATGTCGTGCACTCCTGGTGGGGACCACAGACGTGCGCAGTGGGCAGGGGCGAGATTGTGATGCGTCTCCATTCACGCGTCGCAGGCCAGATGGTGCGCGTGTGGGCGCCGTGGGTCACGTCGGCGTACCTCACCCCTTACGACCTCTACGTCATCCCCAACAACTACACCATTGTGCTGGGTGGCACTGGCCAGGTGCGGCGCATGCCTGAGGGTGGCCCTGAGGCGGAGGGCACGCAGGCAGTGGGCGGGCGTATGTATGAGACGTGTGCGTGCGTGCCCGCTACGCAGATGGGCGACTGGAACCTGGAGGCGGACATGCAGGACCGGCGGCGCATCGTGCGCGAGGCGCTCGACCTCCTGCCCAGCCTCGTGAGCGCGCTTGCGTTGGCGCTGGCGCTGTTGGTGGGGTGTGCACGCACGGCTGTGGCGTGGTCTGACTCATCAACTAATTGCTGCTGGCTTGCCGTGCTTGCAGGCGACCGGCGTCATCGTGGGCGACTGGTGAGGGCGGCGATCACTGATTGCACTTCGCCGCGCCATGTGGATGCTCCCTTGTGCCCGCAACGTTTCAGGCTGCTGTGCCCTGTGCACGCGCAGGGTTGGCCTGCGCCCGGGCCGGTCCAGCGTGCGCCTGGAGCTTGGGGACAGCTTGACCGCGCCAGGGGCCGGGCCAGCCGTGCCCGTCATCCACAACTACGGGCACGGCGGCTCAGGCCTCACGCTGGCCTGGGGATGCGCGGGGGACGCCGTGCGGCTGGCCAAGCAGGCGCTGGGCATCTGACGCACTCGGGCTGTCGTTGCCCGTTCAATCGTTCAAGCGAACTGCGCTTGAACTCGCGACAGCGCAGCAACCCGAGAGCCCAAACGCACGCGCGCTAGCAGACACGCAGCATCCGCCCTTCAGATCCGCAGTCTCCGCCTCGAACGAGCAGGTGCAGCCGCCGCAGCGATCTGTTGGCGAGCGCCAAATGCCGGCGCAGAAGCAGGAGCTACCCATCTCGTTCGATGAAGTGCGGGAGAAGAACCTGGAGCAGCTAAAGCTGCTCAACTCGGTCGTGTTCCCGCTCAAGTTCCCGGTGAGGCGAAGGTCGCCGCACGCAAAGCTCTGAAGCGAGCTCTCAAGGCTCTCATCACCGCAGTGTGCGGCATGCGCGCATCAACGACGTGTGCGCAGGACCAGCTCTACCGCGACTGCATGAAGTTCCCCGACCTCACGCAGATGGGTACGCAGATGGGTGCGCGGGCGGGCGCGATGGGCAATCTCAAACACAGATCTCCAGGGCGGCGGGCAGCTACAGCGTCGCCGTGCTGCTGGTGCTGTGGTGCGCAGCGTACCACAACGACGTGCTGGTGGGCGCGGTGGCAGCGCGGTGCGAGATGCAGCCGTCGGGTGCGCCCCGCCTCTACATCGCCACGCTCTGCGTGCTAGCGCCATACCGGGGCTACGGCATCGGTGAGGCAGCACGCTTGGGCGTGTGCAGGCAGGGCCACAGGCGACGCTCCGTTTCACGAGTGCCGGTGCGGGCGCCGCGCTGCCTGCAGGACGGCGGTTGCTGGAGCGGTGTCTGTCGGGTGCGGCGGGCGACGCGGCCCTCTCAGAGGCGGTGGTGCACGTGCAGGAGGGCAACGAGGACGCGCTCCGGTTCTACCAGGCAGCAGGCTTCCAGGTCCGTCCCGCCGATCCTCCGTTCTCAGCGAGGGCAGCGCGTGCGCCCATCATGGTTCATCACGTGCGCACAGCGTGGGCGTGCTGCGTGGCCGCACAGGTCAAGGAGACGGTCAAGGACTACTACAAGAAGCTCGACCCCCCAGACGCGCTCCTGCTGGCCAAGCCCCTCCAGCAGTATGTGGACTGAACGCGCTGGCGGAACGCTGCTGGGCACGAGAGCACCGCTGTGGTGGCTGGGGCGGGCGAGGGAGTACGAGTGAGTGAGCAGGCATGGTCCTTTTTGCACGAACGGACGAGGTGGAGTGTGCAACTGCGACGTGAGCAACATGGGGGCGCACTGGCAGAGACGGCACAGGGGCACGATGACGTCCAAAGGCACACAAACTGGGATGGCGGTGGCCAGCGGCGTCTCCTCTCAGGTCCTGACGGTGGCCGACGTGCCCTTGGGCAGCGCCGCCGTCGGCGGGTAGTGCACGACCGGCGCGGTGTGTGGCGTGGCGCGCGCTGCCGGCGGGCCGCTGCTGATGACGTGGGTGAAGTCGCCGGGGGCGCCCGAGGCTACTGGACGCGCCGGGGAGATGGTGGAGGGCTCGGGCGCAGCGTGGGCGGCACGCTTGATGGGGGGCGGGGCGCGCTTGCCTGCAGCATCGCACCAGGGCGCAGGGCGCGTGAGGAGGACGTTCCGCGCCCTTCCACCAGCATGCTGTGCGAGATGGCGGCCACGCACCAAGGGCATGGAAGGTGTCGTTCAGCACCGTGGCCACGTACGTCGTCACGCCGTAGTAGACGCCACCGAGCGAGCCCAGCAACACGCCGGCTCCCCAGTAGTACCAAGACCTGCGCGCGGATGTGGCACCCCACAACGGTGGGGCGTGGGGCGCACATCAAGCGCGGCAGGTGTGGCGCACTCTGCCCCCCATGCACGCACGTGAGCCACAGCAAGGTGCGGAAGACCGTGTTGCCCAGGTCACCAAACGCGCTGTGCTTGGCGGTGCCGAGGCTCGTGCTGGCCGGGCCAGTGGGCTCTGCGCGCACGGTGCGAGCGTTGAGAGCCGGGCACGAGCGAGGTCGCCGGAGAGCGCGCGCCAGAAACACCAGCGCATCTCTTCGAGCATCGCCGACTGCGCACTTTGCTCTGCCAAGCTCCTCGTGCACACCTGCGGCTCCTGCGTTCCGAGCCATTTCAGTCGTCGGGACGCAAGACGCGGTCGCTGCGACGGCTACGCGACGCACGCTTCCTTCTCGACGCGGCTGCTGTGTGTGTGTGCGCGCTCGCAGCTTTTCCTGTGCGCTCTGTTCTCCGCTCTGGCGCCCGAATCGCTGGTTGATGGGCACCTCGAGCATGCACTCGGCCCACCAAGGGAGCGAGCTGCAGCAGCAAGCGTCTCGTCAATAGCAAAGCAATATGTGCAGCCTCACAGCCTGCACAGGGTCATGGTCAGCACGGCACGGGCAGCGCCGCCAGCTGCCGCTGCTCCTCCCCGACGACCGCCAGCGTGCCGGCCAGCAGCTGCTTGATGTGCACGCGGTGCTGCAGCATGGCCTCGAGCGCCATGCGCAGCTCCACCTTGAGCGCGTTGAGCTCCAACTCGCACGTCCTGCGCACCGCCCACGCGCACACACCTCCACGTCTCCCCTCCAGTGCCCCTCTGCCGCCTTGCTGGCGGGCGGCGCAGGCGCTTCTGCTCATCTGCGTTGCGCCAGGGTCGCCCACTCCCCGACCACAGACAGCGCACCTCTGGCACTGCTCGAGCTCCTGCTGCGCCGCCGCCTTGCGCCCCTCCCACTCGGCAACCTTGGCCGTGGCGGCACTGTGCTTGACCTCGGCGTCCTGCTTCACCTCGGCGGCGCGGCCCGCCAGCTCCCGCACGCGGTGCTCGCTCTCCTCGCGCACGCGCGCCAACTGCTGGTCCAGCTTCTCAATCTGCGCAATGCACCACCACCACCACCACCACCCGCATCGTTCTCCGGCACGCAGCCGGCCGTCGTCTCCACGCGCAGAGCACCACCGCAGGGCGGGAGGCGCCTGTTGTCAATCGCACGTCCTGCCCCACAGCGCCAGCCCAGCCCAGCCCACCACCAAGACAAGGCCGCCCGCGCCCCGCACCTGCGCCTCGAGCTGCCTGTTCTCCTGCTGCTTCTCCAGCAGCGCCTCCTGGCTGCTGGCCACCGCCTCCTTGAGGCCCAGCAGGTCGCGCGACAGCTGCGCCGCCTTGGTGCGGTACAGGTCGCACAGGTGCTCAATGCCCGGCCGGATCACGCCCTGCGGCAGGCGGGCGGCGTGGCGCCGGCGTTGATGCGCGCCCACGCACTCGCCGAGGCGCTCCCAACGGCGGCGATCAAGGCGAGCGCGGCTCGATCGACTTCACAGGGGCCTGGCGAGGTGGTGCTGGGTGAGGTGAGGCCAAGGAAGGGCACGTTGGCCGGAGGTGTGGTGTGCAGGTGTGCAGCACACACATCTTGAGGTCCACGGGCCTGACGAGTTGGTGCTGGGTGAGGTCAGGGAGGGGCACTCAACGGGACGCAAAGGGAGGCGTGGTGCAGCACCCGCGCACCTTGAGGTCGACGTTGCTGAACTCGCTGGGCGTGAGCGCGTCGCGGTTGAGGCGCAGCTCGTACGCCACGCCCCCCGCCCGCTTGCTGGACGCCGGCGCCAGGCGCAGGCGGTGCACCGCCTGGTTGTAGCGCGAGGCGCCGCCCTCGAGCGACTTGAGCAGAGACACGAGCTGCGCGCAGCACGCAGACGCGCCAGGACGGGGGAGGGGGGGCACAGCACACGGTGCAGCACAGCATGCGCAGCATGACCCTCAGCGCCTGCCTTGCGGCGATGCGAGCCGCCAGACAGTGAGCGTGGGTGCGCCGCTGGCCCATGTGTGGATGGCCTCTGCAGGGCCAAAGTGGAGCGCCAGCGTCCCTCTCACGCGCTCACCTGCACGTCCTGCTCGTGCATCTTGCGCTCGAGCTCCTCGGCGTGGGACGTGGCGGCGTCCAGCACCTCCTTCTGCTTGGACCTGCGGGGCGCGAGCGCACACACATCCGTGGGGCACGACCGTCACTCGGAGCTGTCAAAGCAAGCACACCAGGCGCTGGACGCAACGCCGCCGCCCGGCAGCTGCTGACGCCCT
>VFQP010004202.1_pt1 | contig 13673 bp, 13 predicted proteins | sample 3512351 | NCBI WGS metagenome assembly VFQP01 (sample SAMN10412372, study PRJNA504923) | tailings metagenome | isolation source: Relicate 1 Philex TSF1 revegetated site | place: Philippines: Tuba, Benguet | collected 2017-08-29 | reverse complement strand
CCACTGCTCGCCGTGCTGCCGGCCCGGCGCGCAGTGGGACGGCTGGTGGTGCTGCAGCGGCGGCGGCATCCACTGCTCCGAAGCAGGCGGCTGGTGCTGCCGCACGTGGAGGTGCGGCGGCGGCGGCGGTGCGTGGGCCGCCGGCGGTGCCTGCTGCCACGGCTGCGCTCGCCCGCCCGGGGGCATGCCCCACTGCTGCGCCGCCGCCGCGCACGACGGCGGCGGCCCATCGCCTGCGGCCAGCGGTCCAGCGGCCGCGGATGGCGGCTCGGCCGTGGCCTGCCAGCCAGCCGCGCCCGGCGGCGCGGCGGGCCCCGAGGGAGGCCACGCGGGCTGCGCTCGCGGCTGCTGCTGCTGCAGCGGCGGCGGCAGCAGCTGGCCCTGCGCCGCCGCCGCCGCCACGGGCGCTGCCGCCGCGGTCAGCGCGGCGTCGTCGGGGCCGTGCGGCAGGCCCGCCGCACCCGGCGTGCGCTCGGGAGCGTCCCTGGGCTGCGGCGTCTGCTTGGCCTGCCGCGCGTGCTTCAGCCGCAGCAGGAACGGCACGTCCTCGTCCTCCTCCATCTGCTGCTGCTGCGGCGGCGGCGGTGGCTGTACTGCCGCAGAGGGAGTGGCGGCGGGCGGCGCCGCCGCGGATGCGGCGGCGGCGGCGGCGGCCTTGGGCTTGCGCGGCTTCTTGCCAGCAGCCGCCCCCTTGCCTCCCTGCTGCGGCTGCTGCTGCTTGAGGGCGGCCGCGCCTCCTCCGCTGTGCCTCCTGTCCGCCAGAGGCAGGTCGTCGAGGGAGAGAGGCAGGTGGTCGGGGTCCAGCGCCCCCGCCTCCGCGCCCGCCTTGGCCGCCTGGCGCCCGGCTTTGGCCTTTGCCCCGTCAGCCCCAGACGAGGGCTTGCGCTTGCGCGCCGGCTTGGCGGCGGCGGCGGCGGCAGCAGAGGGCGGCGCGGAGGGGTGGCCCAGGCGGGCCGCTAGGGGCACGTCGTCCTGGGTCATGGCGACCGCATGGCCGTCGTCGTCCAGCCCTGGAGGAGGGTCCGCGCGCCACGCGCCGGGCGCGCCGCCCGGCTGCTGCTGCGGCGGGGGCCAGGCTGCCGCCGGCGCCTGCGGCGCGGCGGCGGCGGCGGCGGCGGCGGGCGCGCCGTCACCCGCCTTGGACGATGCGCTCTGCAAGGCCTTAAGCCGGGCCATGGCGGTGTTGGCCCCCGCCGGCGCCCCCACGCCGCCCCGCGCCGCCGCCGCAGCCCCGCCAGGCTGCCCGCCGGCCGCCACCAGCGGCGACGCCGTCAGCGTGGCGGGCGAGTCGGCGCCCGCAACAGAGGCCGTGCCAGCGGCGGCGTCGGGGGCGAGGACGCCCGCCGGCGTGCTGCCCCGAGGCGACACGTACTTGGTGCGCACGCCGCCCAGGTGCTTTGGCCGCTTGCCTCGGCCGGAAGAGAGGCTCAGGCCGCCCGTGTGCTGGGCGGGCGTGGCAGCGGCCGCTCCCCCAGCGGTTGCGGCGGCGGCTGCAGCCGACGGGCGTGGCGGGCGGAAGGAGGAGCTGCCCGGAAGCTGCTGCTGCCGCTGCTCGGCAGACGAGGGCGGCGTGGGTGTGGGCGTGGCGGCGGACGGCGGCTTGAACAGGCCGTGGCTGCGGCCGGCCGGGCCGCCGGCGCGCGCCGCGGACGCGAGGTGCGGGGCGGGGAGGCGCGGCCCGGCGGGTGTCTGTGCGGGCGGCGCTGACGGCGCCGCAGCTGGCCGGGCGGCGACGGCCGGCGGAGACGGGTCCCTTGCGCCGCCTGACAAGCCGCTCTCCTCCGCCGGCGCCGTTGCTGTATGAGCGGGCGGGCGGATCGCGACCGCCCCGCCAGGCGGCGCAGCGGTGGCGGTGGCGGGCGCGGCGGCCGCCGCGGGCTTTTTGCCGCCGGCCTTTTGCCGCTGGGCGATGCGCGCCGCGAGCGGCAGCTCCTCCTCGTCCTCCTCCTCCTCCTCTCCCGCGCCAACGTCACCGCCGTGCGCAGCAGCCGCCGCCTGCGGCTTGCCCCACGCGCCTGCGGCCTGGCGCCACCCGGCGTGGGCGCCGCTGCCCGGGGCGGTGGCGCTGCGGGCTGCGGCGGAGGGCTTGGTGGAGGCCCAGGAGGAGGTGGGCCCTGGCGCGTGCGAGGGTGCGGCGCTGTCGTCGTCCTCCTCGTCTGCGTCGCCAAAGCACGCATGCAGCATGAGCTGTGCGCGCGACGCTAGTGGTTGGCCGTAGCCAGGTGAACGCCATGAGAAGCGCCTTGTGCAGGTGCAGGGACAGCGCACCTGGCCCGTCGTCTGCTGCTGCGGCGGCGGCTGCCTTGGCAGCGGCGCCCTTGGGGGCGCGGGGCTTGGCCGGCTTGCGCGCCGCGCCCGCGCCGCCGCCACCGCCGCCGCCACCGCCCGCGCCGTCGCCGGCGCCGCCGCCCTTGCCGCCAGACACACGGCTGCGCTTCTGCGCGCACGCAAAGCGCACGCGCACGCAGGGGCCGCTGACACGAAGGGAAGAGGCGGCGCAGCGAGGCTCGCGCTCCGCTGTGCCCGGCCCACCGCGCGAGTGTGCGTGCTCTCACCTTTGCGCCGGGGCGCGCTGGGTCGGACAGGTCGGCACCCGCCGCGCGCAGGTCCAGCAGCACGGGGCGCGGCGCCGGCAGCGAGGCGGGCAGCAGCGGCACGGCGCTGGGCCGGGCCAGGTCCAGGCTGCGGCCGCCGGCCCTCAGGATGCCCTGCACGCGCCGGTACTCCTCTTGGCTGGCGCGGTACTTGGCCACCTCCCTGCAGCAAGATAAAAGGAGGACCAGCCACACCACGGTCCGCTGCTTGGCGACGGCAGCGACTCGCGAGGCGGGCCGTGTCAGCTAGTCGGCGAGGCAAGGGCGAGGCGAGGGCGAGGGCGAGAACGCGTTGCGTGTGGGGCTGCGGCGTGGAGGAGGGTGGTGGCCCGCACGCACCTGGGCTCCTGCAGGATGTAGACCACGCGGCCGTCCCGATGCCTGGCGGTGCGGCCCATGCGCTGGTTCTGCCGCGTGGCGGACGCGCTGGCGTCGTAGCACACAATCAGGTCGACCTGCGCCCCGCAACAGACACGGCCGGCCACAAGAGGCAGCAGGAACAGCATACTCTGGCGTAGCGTGCCTCAGGTATGGCGGCGCTGCAAGTGCGCTGGCGGTGCGCGAGTGCGTGCGGGGCCGGGCGGACGGAAATGCACGCACCTCTGGGATGTCGAGCCCCTCCTCGCCGATGCACGTGGCCACCAGCACGTTGACCTCGCCCTGCCGGAAGGCCCGCAGCACCTCCCTCTGCTCGTCCTGCTTCATGCCCTCGCCGCCGGCGCCACCCGCCCCGCCCTTGCCGCCCGCCTTGCCCCCCCGGGAGCCCTGCCCGATGAACGCCCTGCAAGACAGCAGGGCGCAACAGCGTCAGCACGCTGCGGTCCGCCGGCGCCCTTGCACCGCTGCGGACGGCGCGAGCGTGGGGAGGAGGCGCCGCCTGTGAGAGGACGGTCGCCTACCTGGGCTTGATGGCGGGCGCGCTGGCCTGCAGGCGCTGCACGATGGCCTGCACGCTCTCCCTCAGCGTGGTGAAGACGATGGCGCGCGTCGGGCCGTCCTCGCCACCTGGATGAGCAGGCACAAGAGAGCGGCACAGCGTGTCAGGCTGCAACGCCGCTGCACGCCTCGCTCGCAGCGGGGCAAACGCCACGGGGCCGCACATCGGCGTTTTGCGGCTGCAGGGTGCTGGACGAGGAAGTGCTGCTGGCGTGCGATGGCAGCGGCGCCGCACCTGAGGCGCCGGTGGGCTGGTTGAAGAAGGCCGCGAGCTCCTGCTCGAGGCGCACCATCTTGGGGTGCGGCGTGGACGAGAGCTCCTCGAGCTGCTTGAGCACCTGCCGGGCCGGCGCCGAGTGCGCCAGCAGCTCCTGCACCTGCGCTCACGCCACGCAGTGGCAGCCGGCGTGCCATTTTGGTCCCAGGGCGCAGCGGCGGGCGTGTGGAGATGTGAGGCCCTGAGGAGGTGGTCCTGCTGGCTAGGTGGAACATGGTCGAGGCGGGTCGCACCTCGCGCTGCTCCTGGGCGGAGAAGTTGAGCATGTCGGCGGCGGACTTGGCAGAGTCGCCGGCCAGAAGCTCCGAGGCGCACGCCACGCACACGGCCTGCGCAGCAGTACGCACGCAGCGCGGTCATCTCGCTCGGCCCGGGGCGACTCGACGAGGGCGACGAGGCCTCGCGGCTGCGCCCAGCGCGCTGCCCACCTGCTTGAAGAGCGTCTGCGCGCGGAGCTTGCTGGAGCTGTCCATGCGCGCGTGCTGCATGTGGTCCTTGTCGAAGCGCGCCTGCGCCTCCACCAGCAGGTTGCGCGTGGCCGTCTCGGTCGTGAAGGCGCAGCCCGCCTGCGTCCAGCGCACGCCCGCCGTGCATCGCGTGCTCGCAGGGCCCGTGCGAGGTGCGAACACGCAGGCCCAGCGAACCAACCCGCCGAGCACCCACCCCGGCCTGCGTCAGGCGGGTGAGCAGGTCGTGCAGCAGCCGCAGCAGCAGCGCGGTGGCCGCCTCCAGCTTGTCGTTGCCGCTCACGCCGATGACCTGAGCGTGATGCGGCGCAGCGTGCTCAGCGTTGCGCGCGCGCGCGACTGGCAACTGTTCTGCAGCTCGCGCTCGCGGCGGGCGCGCACGTCTTACCTCGATCTCGCGCTCGTGGCAGTAGGGCGCCACGTCCGGGTCGCGCTCGCTGCGGTACTCGATGGCCGAGACGCCCAGCTTGGAGATGACCTCCTGCGCGACAGCGCCTCAAGCCGCACGCGCGCCGTCCTCGCTCCGCCGGCCGCGCCAAACGCACAGTCCGCGAGCGCTTCGCCGCACGTTGCGCGCACCTGGATGGACTGGTGCGTGCTGCCCGGCGTGGCGCTGAGGCCGAGGAGGCGGAAGTTGGCCTTGGCCTTGCGCAGGTGCTGCACCGCCTTGGCGGCCGGCGCGTCGCCCACGGCGCGGTGGCACTCGTCCACCACGAGGCACACGATGCTGCTGGCGCGCGGAGAGCACCGCTCGACGGTCAGCTCGACACCTCTGAGCGGAGGAGAAGGGGTCGAGGACGCGTGGAGCAGCGCGCTCACCTCTGGTCCGGGCAGGTGCCCGTCGCCAAGTCGTTCTTGAACGCGTCTGGCGTGCAGAAGAAGAGGCGCTTGGTGTCCCACAGCTTCTTGCGGTCCTCCTTCTTGGTGTTGCCCGTCATCTCCACCCCCTCATCCTGCGAAAGGGCGACTCGCGGACGCGCAACGCCTCGGCGTCATGTCCGGTGCGACACCCCCGACGCCCCGACCCCCACGGCACGCGAACCGCGCTCGCACCTTCGAGACGCCCATGATGGAGCAGCAAGCGTCGCGCTGCTGCACCACCAGCGGCTTGGTCGGCGCGATGAACACCACCTTGCCGTGCGGGAACCACCTGCGCAGGGACGAGCCCCGACCGCGTCGGTAAGCCTGCGCACCATGGTGGCGCTGGTGGCCGCAGCTGCTCCTCTGTGGGCAAGGCTGGCATTCAAGCCGCCAGCGCACACGCACCGGTAGTGGTTGACCATGACGACGGCAGCGATGAGCGTCTTGCCCAGGCCCGTGGGCAGGCACACGAGCGTGTTGGCAAACAGCGCCGTGCGCACCATGCGGTACTGGTACTCGCGCACCTCCTTGTGCCCGCACGGGTAGATCCAGTGCCTGCGGCGGCGACGCACCAGGGCGTGACAGCAGTGCTGCGTACAAAGCCAGCGCGCCCCCAAACAACTGCGTCGCCAGGCGCACCTGACGTGCGCCGCGTGCACGGCGTGGTGCCCCTGCACGCACACGAGCTCGTGCGGCTGCGGCGGCTGCGGCCCAAAGTGCAGCGCGGGGCCCGCCGCCGCGCCCGCCGCCGCCGCCCCTGCGCTGGTGCCCTGCAGCAGGGCGCGAGCCTCCGCCGGGTCCGTGACGCGCAGCACGTCCGCCAGGAACGACGGCGACGAAGAGGCTGCCGCGCCCCCGCCGCCACCGCCGCCGCCCTCTGCTTGTGCGCCACCCAGGGGTTGCCTGGCCGCGCCCGACGGCCCCGCCGCTGCGTTCTGCCGCTGCTGCTGCTGCTGCTGGTTGGGCTCTGTGGGCGGTGTGGTGAGGTCCAGCACCTGCACGGCTGACGCCCCGTGGCCCTGCACGCCGCGGCCCACAGGCGTGACGGCCGGCGGCGGCGCCTGCCAAGCGCCGCCCTGCCCGCCCGCCCCAGCCGCGCCAACAGGCCCGTGGTGGTGCTGCGGGCGAGGCTGCGGTTGCCCAGGGGCCCCGGCCAGCGCGCCAGGCGCTGCGGCAGGGTGGTCGGGGCATGAGGAGGGCTGGGACGTGCCCAGGCTCTGAGGCCACGCAGGGGAGCATGTGTCGGGCTCGTCAGCCAGCACGACACCCTGCTGCCGTGCTGCCCCTCCCACATCGTCTGCTGGGCCCGTGTGGGCGAGCACCGCCTGCCCAGGGGCGTGAGAGCCTCCGCCTGGCCACGCCTGCGGGTGCGGCGCTGAGGCTGTGCTGGGCCGCGGCGCCAGCAGCGGCCCACGTGCGGGCGGCGAAGCCAAGCCCGGCGGCGGTGCCAGGGCGTGTGCACCCAGCAAGGGGGCCCGCGCCGGCAAGCCCTGCGCCACCGCCTGCTGCGCTGGCGACGGCGTGGAGTGGGCGGAGGAGGGAGGGAGGCCCTGAGCGGCCTTGAGCTTGAGCGGTGGCGAGCGGAGGCTGCTCAGGGCGCTGATGGGCTGCGCGCTGGGTGGGGAGGGCTGCGCTGGCTGCGGCGCCAGCGCGGCGTTCTGCCCTCGAGGCGGCAGCAGCGCTGCGGCGGCCGCTGCTGGCTGCGTCGCCGCGGCGCCACGGCCGGCAACGCTGGTGGGGCCGCCAGGAACTGCGGGCGGTCCCGGCGGGAGGCCCCAGGATGGCGCGGGGCCCGGCAGCTGGGTCGCTGGCACGGCCTGCGTCGTGTGGTGCTGGAGCTGGTGGCCCTGCGGGTGCGGCTGCTGCCAACAAGGTTGTGCGGGCTGGGGCGCTGGCGGGGCGCCCCATGAGGGTGGGCGAGGCAGCGGTTGCTGGTGGGGCGGCGGCGCGATGACGCCCGTCACGGCACCTGCTGCTGCTGCTGCTCCGGGTGGGTGCTGGTGGTGTTGGTGGTGCGAGCTGCCTCCCCACGCCGTCGTGTCTTGCGGCCATCGCGGCCCAGCCTGCTGCTGCGGCTGCGCTTGGTGCTGGTGGTGCTGCTGCGGCGGCTGGCCCCAGGAGGGGGCCTGCGGAGTGCTCCACTGGTACTGCGACGGCTGCAGCTGCGCCGAGGCGCGCGGCGGAGGAGGAGGCGCTGTGCACGCTTTGCCGCTGACAGCCTGCGTCTGCTGCGTCTGCTTGCTCCTGTGCTCAGCCACGGCGCGTTCCACCAGCTCGTCCTGCAGCACCAGAGGGCAGCGCATCCCGTCGTCGGCTCCAGGGACCTGCACCTGGCCTTGCGGCCAAGAGAAGGCCACGGCCGCCGCGACGCACCACATCGAAGTCGTCGTCATCGCAATGCGACGCCATCGCTGTCAGCAAGGCGCGCTCCTCAGCTTGATGGCTTTGGCTCCGAGGATGCCGCTCGCGCCCACTGCGCAGCCCCGAACGAGGAACGGCGCATCACTCTCACGCTTCTGTGCAGCGCTGCAGTCCTCACACGGACACGGAGCGCAGCAGCGAAGAGCTGTCCAGGTCGATTTTGCACTTGGAGCTTTAGCATGCGGGCTCTGCACGGGGAGCAGCAAGCAGCCACAGCCGCAGCAAGCAAGACGACCTACAGGTGCTCCTAAGCTCCCCTACTCCTTGCCGCCTCCAGCTGCTGCAGCGGCAGGCGCCCGCCCCCAGGCGCTGTGCGGCGAGGTGCCCACGTTGTGCGTGATGGGCTTGCGGACGGGCGTGACGAGCCGGCTGAGCGCGTGGACGGGCTGCCCCGGCGCCAGGGACGCCTGCAGGTCCGGGGAGAGCGACCGCGGCGGCCGCTTGACCTGTAGCTTGACGCCTCGGCGGCCGGCGCGCGGCGTGAATGTGCTGGCGCCCTGGGTCACCTCCAGCACGGCCTGCACCACCGACATGCGCGTGGCCAGCTGCTGCTGCTCGGCCGCGTCCGACCGGCTGCTGTGGAGCGGCTGCCGCCCCGGGGACGCAGCGGCGCTGGCGGCGCCCGCCAGGTCCGGCTCCTGCACCTGGGCGGCAAAGGCGCCCGCCAGGTCCAGCGACGGCACCACGAGGGCTGCACCGCTCCCGCCGCCCTGGTTGTCCCCACCACCAACGCCCGCCGTGGCCGCCAGCTGCAGCGCGCCTGCCGCGCCTCCGCCCGCCTGCGTGGCACGCCGGCTCATCAGGTCGCCGAGCAGCAGCGAGCCGGGCACCGCCGTGCCGCACAGCGACGCGTTGCCGGCGGCGGCCGCCGACTGCGCCATGAGCGCCAGCCTCACGGGGTCACGGCTGTAGGGGTCGGCGGGGAACATGCTCGTCAGGTAGGCCGACGTCTCGCGCAGCGTCACCACCGCAGCGGGATGGCGCCGTGCTGCACGCTCTCCACCGCCTGCTCGACCCGCTGCGCAGGCCTGCTTGCCGCCGCCCCCGCCGCCGCTGTCTCGTGCCCTGCCGCTTGCTGCTGGTGATGCTGCTGCTGCTGATGTGGCTGGCCCTGGTTGGGCGGCGGGGAGCGGCTGCGCGCCCGCAAGGCCATCTTCTCCTGCTCCCCCAGGTCGGCCAGCAGGCTGCCTCGGAGCTGCATGGGAGAGACCCAGCGGTTGGTCGCCTGCATGGCTGACCAGGCGCGCATGTCAGTGAGCGGGCTCCACCCGCGCGGCATCCCCTGCGCCCACTCGGGCAGCGCCGCCGCCGCCGCCGCGTCGCCCTCGCCGTCGCCGCCCTGGCTGGCGCCTGCCGTGGTGCCGCCGCCGGCGCCGCCCGTGCTGTCCAGGCCCGCCGCCAGCAGCGCCGCTGCACCGTGGCCCGCCTCGCTGGCTGACCCCCTGTCGTGGTGTGGCTCGCCTGCGAAGTTCGGGGCGCCGCTGCTGCCGGGCAGCGCCTGCTGCTGCTGAGCGGCGTTGAGCGCTCCTGGAGGGCTGCTGGGGGCCGGCGATGGCTGCCGCAGCCAGAGGGGCACGTCCCCTTGGGCGCCTATTGCCCCCGAAGACGTGGGCGACCCGCCGACGTGCACGACCTCTGTGAGCAGCTGGTCGAGGCGCTCCACCATGGTGAGCGGCGGGGGCGTGGGCGGTGGGGGCGGTGACGGCGGGGGTCTCCGCTTCTGCCCGTTGACCTCGCGCCCCCGCAGGTTGAGCCTGAGCGTGGGCGGCTTGAGGATGAGGTAGGATGCCAGCTCCTGCTCCGCTGTGAGAGGTGGGAGCTGCTGCGAGGCGCGCAGGCTACTGCCGTTCGGGTGCGGCGGACGGTGCCGGTGCGCGTGGTTGGGCGGGGACGCGGGGAGGCTGCCCGCCACGGTGGTGGCCGCGTCGCCTTCGCTGACCATCGTGGCAGCCGTGGAGGGCCGGGTGGTCGTCACCGACGGGCTGGGCTTGATGGGCTGCGAGGCGGCGAGGTCGGCCAGCGCCGCGCGCGCCAGCGCCGCCGGTGAGCCCTGAGGCTTTGGCACCGGCAGCCCCATGGCCTTGAGCTTGGCCTCTATCTTGGACACCTCGCGCTCGAGCCTCTCGGCCACCGGGTTGCGCGCTGCGGGCGGATGCACATCACGGGTACGGCGGGGGAGCTCGATCCCGCGAGCGGGCGAGCTCGCCGCGGGAGTCCACAGCGTGCACTCAATTGCGGAGACTCACGCTGTCGCGCCTCGCCATCCTTGCCGAACGCTGGCATCGACACTGAGGCGAGACCCTGCCCGCCTCAGTGCTGCAGGAGCTCGCCAGCGTCAGGCATGCTGCTTGGGATGTGAGCTTCAAGATGCTGCTGGTGATGCTGGAATTGCCGTGCGGAGCGTTGCTGTGCACGAGCATGAGGGCCCGCGCGCATGCGCAGTCGAGGTGCGTCGGTGCTGTCACCCGAATGCCTGACTAGAATGCGTGCAAGGGCGCTGCTCCTGGCGCTGGTGCTGCCTTGTGTGGCATGGCAGGCAGCGCTAGCAGCCAAGAAGAGGGCGCGTCCCCGGCGCGAGGTGACCCCCAGCACCGGCCCGACCACCGACATGATCTGGGACTCTGGGTTGCTGGAGCGCACGCTGCCGGCCGCCACGCTCGTCGAGGTGAGCACATCTTGCGCGTCTGTTGCGTTCAAGCGCGAGATCCCCTCGTCCAGATGCACACCCCTGCTCGGCGCCGGTGCAGAGGGGGCAGCAGTACTACCACGACGTCAGCATCAAGCGGTTCCCCGGCCCGGTGCTGGGCTACGTCACGCCGTGGTGAGGCACTGGCTGTGGGGCACGCCGCGACGCAGCACTGCGCGGCAAAGGGATCCCTTCCTTTGCTCACACGCACAGGAACCGCAAGGGCTACGACCTGGCCGTGCTCTTCCGCGCCAAGCTCACGCACGTCTCTCCTGTGTGGTACCAAATCAAGCGCAAGGACGGGGTGAGCGGCCTGAAAGGGAGGATGCAGGCAGGGGCAGGGCACGCCACCCCTGGCACACTCATGCGCACCACCCGAGCCCGCACCCATGGCGCGCAGGCGTGGCTGCTCGAGGGCGGGCACGAGTACAACGAGACGTGGGTGAACGAGGTCAGGCAGCCGGGCGGCAAGGAGGGCGCAGCCGTCACCCGGGTGGTGCCGCGCGTGATTGTGGAGCTGGACAGCGCCGAGGTGCGTGCCCCCTGGCCACGCTTGCTCTGCACGCCAACAGGCTGGGGCGCATCCCGGCACCCCGCCCCGCGCAAGCACGACTGCTGCGTCGCTGGCACGCTGCGTGCGCGCAGCACCACATTGAGTTTGTGCGCGCCCCCAGGGAGGCGGCCGCCCTGATCCTGGACGAGGTCAAGGCCAAGGAATACGACGGCATCGTGAGTCGCCATGTGGACGTGCCAGTGCTGCACGACTGCGACTGTGGGCGGCGCCCTCTCTTCATCCTCCTTCTTCTCCACGTGGTGCAGGTGCTCGAGGTATATATGACGTGGGCGCACATGAACGCCATGTCAAACGACGCCTTTGTCGAGGCGGTGGACGGGCTGCTGCGCGGGCTGAGCGCCGCGTTCCAGGTCATGGGCCGCACGGCGCGTGGCGCGCGCGAGCTCATCCTGGCGGTGCCGCCGCCCGTGCCCCAGTCCTACAGCCGCCCCTACATCATGAAGCAGCACCTCAAGCGCTTCTCGCAGCACGTGGCCTTCTGGTGAGCAGCTTGGACCAAGGGGACGGGGAGCGCTGCGGGAGCGCTTTGGAGCTTTCAGGGTCTGCCGGCGCGTCTGGTGGGCGCGCAGGAGCATGATGACGTACGACTATGCGATGAACAGCGGCCCGCAGCCCAACTCGCCGCTGCCCTGGCTGGAGCAGCAGTTCAAGGTCATCTTCGGCCCTGACGGTGCGTCGGCGGCGGGGGCGGTGGATGCTGGTGGCGGTGCAAGGCTGCCCGGCATGACGCACAGGAAACAGCGATGCCTTGCTGTGGCGCGTGCCTTGTGATGCAGACGGCGGGCCAGGGTTGGAGGAGCCCCAGCAGGCCTTGATGGGCATGAACTTTTACGGCTATAGCTTCGCGCTGAAAGACGCAGAGGTGCGGCGGGAGCGCTTTGCTTTTTTGTTGTGGCTCGCGCGGGTGCTCAGCCAAGCTGTGCTCTCGAGAGAGGTGATGCGTCACGTTGGGCCTTTGGGCTTGCCTCGTGCACCGCACCCAGGGGCGCCAAGAGGCGGTGGTGGGGTCGGACGTGCTGACCATCCTGAGCAAGCAGCAACCCACGCTCGAGTGGGACGACGAGGACGCGGAGCACAGCTTTGAGTACAGGGTGCGTGGCAATCCGCGTCCTGCTGCGGGCCTGCTCATCTGCCGTGTTTCGTCATGATGCTGGCCCCGTGCTGTGCCCCCTTGGGCGCGTCGCAGGCGCTGAACGGCCTGCAGCGTGTCTACTACCCGACGCCGCGCTCGATCGAGATGCGCGTGGAGCTGTTCAAGAAGCACGGCGTGGGCATCAGCATCTGGGAGCTGGGCCAGGGCCTCGAGTCCTTCTTCGACTTGCTCTGATGACGAGCAACACTTGCAAGGGAAAGCACCAGTGCGCCCACACACAACCACCAACCCAGGCAACCGCCCCTGCCTGTGTGAGTCCGAGACGCAGCACGCTCTGGCGACCGCGCGCCACAAGCCGCAGACGCCGCCGCTTAATCCGCGCGCCGCGAGCTCAGCGCCGGCGGTCGCGGTCGCCGTAGCGGTCCCGGTCACTCCCGCGGTCGCGGTCGCGGTCATAGTCCCGGCCACCCCGGTCCCTGCACGCATCGAACACACAGGCAGCGCCACCCGCGCAAGCAGTGGTGAGCGGCCATCCCCAACCCCTCGGGCACGCGCCTCGCACGCTGCAGGCGACCGCGGCGAGAGGGCGCACCGGTCGTCGCGGCGGTCGCGGTCGCGGTCCCGGTCGTCCCGCCGGTCGCGGTCGCCCCCGCGGTCGCGGTCCCTCTCGCGGTCTCCGCCGCCGCCGCCGCCGCGGTCGCGGCCGCCACCGCCTGCGGAGGACGCGTGGGGTGGCGGGGGGGGCGGCAGCGCCGCGGCATTGCCATTGCCCGCACCACCACCACCGGCAGAGGACCCCGAGCCGCCCAACGGGCCCCCGCTGCCGCTGCTGCCGCCCTTGGCGCCGCCGCTGGGCTCCTGCTGCTGCCCGTCTAGCAAGATGGACTTGGCTGACACGCCGTAGGTGCCGTGCAGCCGCGCCAGCGCCGCCTCCTCGCGCGAGCGGCGGTCCTGCCCCGCCCTAAACTCCTTTTTCAGGCGGCCAAACTCGTCAAACCTGCGCGGTCAAGGACGCGCGTGGGCGGGCGGGCGGGTGGGCGGCACCGCGTGTGGCGCGCGCTTTGGCCCCCCAGGACGTCCGGTGAGATGCACGCGCGGGGGTGACCGCCGCCGAGTCGTGGCGCCACTCACTGGTCCTGCGACTCAAACTCCTTGCGGCGGCGCTTGGCGTCCTCCACCTCCTGCTCGTCGAGCTCTTTGAAGCCGCCCGCCTGGCCCTCCCGCCGCATGTCCAGCACGCCTGCGGAGAGAGCGTCCGTGGCCAGGCCATGCGCGCGAGCGGGCTGTTGGCACAGAGCCCAGCGTGGCCGCCCCTCCCTCGCCGCGCCTCATGGGGGCGTGAGGGTGCGGGAGGGCCGAGCGCAGCGCCGGCGGGCGCGGCTGCGCGGCCCGCGGCACGCCGCGGCAGGTGCGTGCACACACGGGAGGGCTTCGCGAACCTGGCTTGGCGGCGCCGCACAGGTTGCACGCCTTGCGCTTGGCCCAGTTCATGTTGCCGCAGCTGGGGCACGCCCAGTCGTCCGCGCCAAACAGGCCCAGGGGGCCCTGGGGCGCCGCCACCACCTTTTTCTTGGGTCCGCCGGGCGCCGCGCCGCCTGCCGCCGCCGCCGCCGCTGCGTCTGCGCCGCCGCCGCCCGCCCCTCCTCCTCCTCCTCCTGGAGGGCCGTAGGCTGCGCTGCCCCCCGCGCCCAACAGCCCCGCCCCCGCACCTGCCTGACCGCCTGCATCACCGGGCGCACCCCCGCCCCCCCCACCCCCGCCGCC
>VFQP010004200.1_pt1 | contig 13678 bp, 15 predicted proteins | sample 3512351 | NCBI WGS metagenome assembly VFQP01 (sample SAMN10412372, study PRJNA504923) | tailings metagenome | isolation source: Relicate 1 Philex TSF1 revegetated site | place: Philippines: Tuba, Benguet | collected 2017-08-29 | reverse complement strand
AGCGCAGGTACTGGCGCAGCAGCATGCTGGCCCAGTCGCAGGCCTCGGTGCCGCCAGCGCCGGCCTGGATGTCCACAAAGCAGTTCAGCGGGTCGGCCGGGTTGTTGAACATCCGGCGGAATTCCAGCTGCTCCACCTCGGGTGCGAGCTTGGCGGCTTCGGCTTCTATGGTCAGCAGGCCTGCTTCGTCGTCCTCGGCGGCCGACATCTCGAACAGTTCGCTGTTGTCGGCCAGCTCGCTGGACAGGCGGTCCAGCACCAGCACCACGCCTTCGAGCGAGCGTTTTTCCTTGCCCAGTTCCTGGGCGCGTTTGGGGTTGTCCCAGACGGTGGGTTCTTCCAGCGCGGCGTTGACCTCGCTGAGCTTCAGGGCCTTGGCATCGTAGTCAAAGATACCTCCGTAGCTCGGCCACCCGCTCGGTCAGGTCGGCGAGTTGGTTCTTCAGGCTGTTGAGGCGTTCGGCTTCCATGATTGTTCTTCCGCGTTCGTCGGCAAAACGCGGATTTTCTCATGGAGCGGCCCTCAATAGCGCCAGCTGGCCCCGAACATGACCGCAGCGGACCCCAGCACCTGCATCTCCACCGAGCCCCGGTCGCCCAGGCGGTAGCCGATGGAGGGGATGATGGCCGGCGCGAAGCCGCCGAAATTGAGCGGCACCTTGTCCTTGTATTTGCCCTTGTAACCGTAGATCACACCCGCGCTGAGGCCCGCGTACACGCGCGGCGCGGCGGGGATGAAGCCGTCCCAGTTCTTGCCCACGTAGACATAGGCCGAGGGCTGGCCAAAGGAGTTGCGGAACAGCGAGGCGCCGCAGAACCGGTTGTCCGGCAGGCGCCGGCTCAGGCTCAAGGCGAACACCGGGCGGTGCTCTTCGGAGTGCTGCCAGTGGTAGGTGTAGGGCGAGAAGAAGACTTCGTTGCGGGGCTGGTCGTCGCCTTCGACGCTGTCCCAGCCTGGGCACAGGTTGACGGCCCACGACTGTCCCAGCCAGAGCGCCGCCACCAGTGCCACCAGGGGTGGCAATAGGCGTTTCTTGTTCATGTCCGCGACTGTGCCAGCCGTGCGTGTCGGGTTGACGTGTGGCTGTTACAAAAGGTTGGCCGACGGGGTGCGGGTCAGGGGCGGGCCAGGAACTCCTCGATCAGGCGGGCCAGCACCTCGGGCTGGTCGTGGTGCATCATGTGCCCGGCGTCGTCCACGCGGGCGCTGTGCAGTTCGGGCACGACCTTGAGCCGTTCTTCGTATTCGGCCAGGGTGAACTGGCCCTTCCACCAGGCGTCCAGGCTGTCGTCGGAGGCCACCACCGACAGCGTGGGCGCGGTGATGCGGCGGTACACCTCCAGCACCTCGTCCACCCGGTAGAGCTGGGCGTTGATGACCTTGTGCGCCGCGTCGCCCAGGATGGCCCAGCGGCCTTCGGCATCGGGAGCGGCCCAGTGGCGCGCCAGCCATTGGGCCTTGTCGGCGTCCAGCCGGGGGTTGGTCTTCATGAGGCGGCGCGCCACGCCGTCCACCGAGTCGTAGGTCTTGAGCGCCATGTCACCACGCGCCAGGCTCTTGAGCTCGTCCATCCACTTGGCGTAGCGGCCGGGTGCCTGGGACGGGCGCGACACCGGCATGCCGAAACCTTCCAGGTTGACCAGCCGGCGGATGCGTTCGGGCCGGATGCCGCTGTAGAGCATGGCCACGTTGCCGCCCATGCTGTGGCCCACCAGGTCCACGGCCTGGCCGGGCGCGTAGTGGTCCAGCAGAGCGTCCAGATCGGCCAGGTAGTCGGGGAACCAGTAGTTGTCGGTGGCCGGGGTTGTGGTCAGGCCGTAGCCGCGCCAGTCGGGCGATACCACCCAGCGGTCCTCGCGCAGCGCATCCACCACGAACTGGAACGAGGCCGACACATCCATCCAGCCGTGCACCATGACGAGGGGTGGCTGGCCATCACGTGGCGTGCCCCAGTGGCGCACGTGGTAGGTCAGGTGGCGGATGGGGAGGAATTCGGAACGGGAAGGGCGGAGCTCGGCGTACATGACCGCCATTATCCGGACGCCTGCCGGTGTGCGCAGTCCACGCCGGGACAGGGCGTCATGGGGGCATGCCGGGCGTTTTACACTCGACCGCTGATTCCCAACACACCGGAAACTGCAGACATGAACCTTGTCACCCTCGGTCAGAGCGACCTCCGTGTCACCCCCATCTGCCTCGGCACCATGACCTTCGGCGAGCAGGTGAACGAAGCCGATGCCCACGCCATCATGGACCGCGCCGTGGAGCGTGGCGTCAACTTTCTGGATACCGCCGAGATGTACGCGGTGCCGGCGCGTGCCGAAACCTACGGCGCCACCGAAACCATCATCGGCCGCTGGCTGGCGGCACGCCCGGGCCTGCGCCAGAAACTGGTGATCGCCTCCAAGGTGGCCGGCCCTTCGCGTGGCATGCCCTGGGTACGCGAAGGCAAGGGCATGACGCCAGACGACATTCGCCGCTCTGTCGAAGGCAGCCTCAAGCGCCTGCAGACCGACGTGATCGACCTCTACCAGATTCACTGGCCGGAACGCCATGTGCCGGCCTTTGGCCCCATCTACTACGACCCGGCCAAGGAGACGTCTACCACCCCCATCCGGGCACAGCTCGAAACGCTGTCCGAACTGGTCAAGGCCGGCAAGGTGCGCCATATCGGCCTGTCCAACGAGACCGCCTATGGCGTGCACGAGTTCGTGCGGCTGGCCGAGCAGCATGGCCTGGCCCGCGTGGTGTCCATCCAGAACCCCTACTGCCTGCTCAACCGCAGCTACGACAACGGCACCGACGAGACCTGCCACCGCCTGGGCGTTTCGCTGCTGCCTTACTCGCCGCTGGGTTTCGGTCTGCTCACGGGCAAATACGATGTCAGCGGCACCACCGGCCCGGACGCGCCCCAGGGTGCACGCATTGCCACCTACGAGTCGGTGCGCAAGCAGCGCTGGGGCCGCCCCGAGGCGCTGGACGGCGCACGGCTCTACAACGCGCTGGCGCGCGAGCATGGCCTCACGCCCACGCAGCTGGCGCTGGCCTTCTGCTACACCAACTGGCGCGTGGCCAGCACCATCATCGGCGTGACGTCCATGGCCCAGCTCGACGAATGCCTGGACGCCTGGGGCACCACGCTTTCGCCAGAGCTGCTCGCCGCCATCGACAAGATCCGCTGGGAGCTTCGCGACCCCGCGCAGTGAACGAGCCCCCACGCTCCGCCGCTGCGCGGGTCGCTGCCCCCCGAAGGGGCGCAGCCGGCTTGGGGCGGCCCGGCGTCGACTGAACATGGCAAAAAAGTCCCACGTCAGCGAAACCCCGGCAACGGCGCTTCTCAAGGCCCGGGGTGTTGCCTATACCGAACACCCCTACGAGTACCTGGAGCACGGCGGCGCCCAGCACAGCGCCCAGGTGCTGGGGCTGGACCCGTTTTCGGTGGTCAAGACCCTGGTCATGCAGGACGAGAAGGCGCAGCCGCTGCTGGTGCTGATGCATGGCAACCGCACGGTGTCCACCAAGAACCTGGCGCGCCAGATCGGGGTCAAGTCGGTCGAGCCGTGCAAACCGGAAGTGGCCAACCGCCACAGCGGCTACCTGGTGGGCGGCACCTCGCCGTTCGGCACGCGGCGCCAGATGCCGGTCTACATCGAGGCCTCCATACTGGAGCTGCCCCGCATCTGCATCAACGGTGGCCGCCGGGGCTACCTGGTGGGTATCGCGCCCCAGGTCTGCGTCGACCTGCTGGGCGCACAACCGGTGCACTGCGCGCTGGCAGAATGAAGGCCTGACCCGCACAACAACAACGAGGAGTCCGTCTTGCAGAACCTGTACCCCGTGCTGGCGGTGGTGGCCGCCTATCTGGTGGGCTCGCTGTCCTTTGCCGTCATCGTGAGCCGTGCCTTCGGCCTGGCCGACCCGCGCAGCTACGGCAGCAAGAACCCCGGTGCCACCAATGTGCTGCGCTCCGGCAACAAGCAGGCGGCCATTGCCACCCTGATCCTGGACGCGCTCAAGGGTGTGGTGCCGGTTCTGCTGGTCAAGGCCTATGGCGCCGACTGGGGCCTGGGCGACTGGACGCTGGCCGGCGTGGGGCTGGCAGCTTTCCTCGGTCACCTGTACCCGGTGTTTTTCCGTTTTGAAGGTGGCAAGGGCGTGGCCACGGCGGCGGGCGTGTTGCTGGCGCTGGAACCCTGGCTGGGCGTGGCCACGCTGGCCACCTGGGTCATCGTGGCGCTGTTCTTCCGTTATTCGTCGCTGGCGTCCATTGCTGCGGCGGTGTTCGCGCCGGTCTACTACCTGTTCGGCAGTGGCGTGGCCTGGAGCGTGTCGCGCCCGGTCATGCTGGCCATCGCCGCCATGGGTGTGTTGCTGCTCTGGCGCCACCGCGAGAACATCAACCGTCTGATCGCGGGCAAGGAATCCAAACTGGGAGCGAAGAAAAAATGAGCCTGCAGCGTTTTCACGTGGCCACGCGGTACAGCGAGGCGGCCGTCTTCAACGGTGTGGTCTACCTCGCGGGCATGGTGCCCGAGGCGGGTGACACCGACATCCGCGGTCAGACGCGCGACGTGCTGGCCCAGATCGACCACCGCCTGGCCGAGTGTGGCAGCGACAAGACCCGGCTGCTGCGGGTGCAGATCTACCTGAGCGACATCCGCGACATCGCGGCCATGAACGAGGTCTGGGACGCCTGGGTGCCGGCCGGCCACGCACCGCCCCGAGCGACGGTGCAGGCGGCCCTGGCCAACCCGGCATGGAAGATCGAGGTGGTGGCGACCGCCGCTCAGGCACTCGCTGCGAGTTGAAGCATCCGGTTGTGGTTCAGCCGCACCCGCACGCTGCGGGTGACGAGCGCGGCCTCGACGCGGTGGTTGCCCTCGTCGGTGTTGACCAGCACCGGTTCCGGCACCGGGTCGCCCTGGGCGTCGAGCACGGGCGCCACCAGGGGCGCGCCAGGGCGGCCGGTGCGGCGCAGCACCACCGCCACCGACTGGTCCTGCAGCCGCACGAAGGTGCCCGGTGGGCAGATGCCCACGGTGCGCAGCAGCGCATGGCCCACGGGATCGGGTGAATCGCCCTGACGGGCCACCACGCTGCGGCCCGAGTCGGTGATGACGCGGCCCGGCCGCGTTTCACGCGGGCTGATCAGCGCGGCGTAGCGGTCGGTGGCCATCAGCGCGCGGGTGAGTTTTTCTGTCACGCTGCTGGCGGCGTCCAGCGGCGGCGGAGTGTCGTGGTGGCGTGCCACCAGCTCCAGCCACATCAGGTCGTCCACACCCAGGTCCTGCAGCAGGGCCGAGCTGTCCAGCGGGTGGCGGTCGATCTGCGCGCGCTGCTCTGCCGTGGGTGGCGCGGCCTGGGCGGCCAGATCGTCCTGCAGCGTCGTCATGGCGATGTTCATGCTCAGCGCAGCCAGGTTGAGGCAGCGCTGCTGCACCGGTTCCAGCTCCAGCGCCGGGGCCAGCAGGTGGCACAGGCTGGCGCACACCAGCGCGTGCGACGCGCTGTAGCCCACGCTGGTGGACGCGGCCAGCTGCAGCAGCAGATAGAGCGAGCCGTCGCTGTCGTGGCGCAGCAGGGTTTCCATGCGGCGTTCCAGCGCGCGCAGTTCAGCGCCGAAGTTCTCGGAGCGGGTGGGCGCGCGCAGCAGCAGCGACAGGCGGGTTTCCAGCTCGGTCCAGGCATCGAGCAGGTCCAGCGGCGGGGCAGAGGCCGGCCAGGTTTCGGAGGGGGGCGTGGTCGAGTGCATGCGTAGGCTCAGAAACGTTTTTCCAGCACCATCTGGTCGTTGTTGCGCTGCATCTGGAAACGGGAGAGAAAGCTGTTGCCGAGCAGCACGAACGGCATGGCATGCGGCATCACCAGCCCCGGCACGTCGTAGACCTGCACCGCGCCCACCCGCACGCTGGACAGGCGGATCTGGCGGCCCTGGGCCGTGCCGTTGGCCGTGACCACGCGCACGGGCTGGCCGTCGCTCTCACGCACGCCGATACGGTCGGCGTCTTCCTTGCCCAGTATGACCAGCGTGGCGCCGGTATCGAGCATGAACTGCATCGCCTTGCCGTTGATCTGCCCGTTGGTGACAAAATGCCCGCGGCCATCGGCCTGCAGCACGATGCGCGAGTTGTCGGCGCTGGGGCTGTTTTCCGAGCTCATGGGCGCCTGGCCCAGGCGCAGTTCCTGGCGCCGGCCACCCACTTCCACCACCGCGCTGTCGCTGCCCACGCTGACCACCCGGACGCCATCGCGGCTCTGGCCCGTGGCCAGGAACCGGGGCGGCCCGCCGTCTATGACCAGCAGGGCCCGCCCGCTGGACACGCCACTCAGCACCACGTCCTGTGCCCACGACGTGCCGCCCCCCGCCAGCGCCAGCAGCAGGGCCGTCAGGCGGACACGGGCGCGCGAGGGCATGGCTTCAGTCGCGGAAGTTGTTGAAGGACAGCGGCAGGTCGGCCATGTCCTTGCGGATCAGCGCCATGGCCATCTGCAGGTCGTCGCGTTTGGCACCGGTGACGCGCACCGAGTCGCCCTGGATGGCGGCCTGCAGCTTGAGCTTGCTGCCCTTGATGACCTGCTGGATCTTCTTGCCGTCTTCGGTGGCGATGCCGTTGCGCACCTTCACCAGTTGCTTGACCTTGTCGCCGCCGATCTTCTCGATCTTGCCGGCATCCAGGAAACGCACGTCCACATTGCGCTTGGTCAGCTTGTTGCGCAGGATGTCGTCGACCTGGCCGATCTGGAAATCGCTGTCGCCGAACAAGGTGATTTCCTTGTCCTTCAGCTCCACGGCGGCGCTGCTGCCCTTGAAATCGAAGCGGGTGCCGATTTCGCGGGCGGTTTGTTCCACGGCGTTTTTAACTTCCACCAGATTGGGTTCGAGGACGGCGTCAAACGAAGGCATGTTTCAGATAGGGAGTGACACGGGTGAGACAATCCGCGCATGTTAGTCGAGAACAACGCGTCGCTCCAGCCGTACAACAGCTTTGGTATCGTGGCCCGGGCCGAACGCCTGCTGCGGGTGCGCGAAGACAGCGAGGTGCGGGCCCTCGTGGCGCGCCCCGACTGGCACCGCACGCCGCGCTTCGTGCTGGGTGGGGGTAGCAACCTGGTGCTGACCGGCGACCTCAGGGCGCTGGTGCTCAAGGTCGAGATCATGGGCCGGCGGCTGGTGGAGGAAACCCCGCGTGGCTGGCTGGTGGAGGCGGGCGGCGGCGAGAACTGGCACGGCTTCGTGAGCTGGACGCTGGAGCAGGGCTGGCCCGGGCTGGAAAACCTGGCCCTGATCCCGGGTACCGTGGGCGCGGCACCGGTGCAGAACATCGGCGCCTACGGTGTCGAGCTGCAGGACCGCTTCCACTCGCTGGACGCGGTGGATCTGGAAACCGGACAGGCCATCGCGCTCGATGCCGCGCAGTGCGGCTTTGGTTACCGCGATTCGGTGTTCAAGCACCTGCCGGTCGACAGCCAGGGGCTGGGCTTGGCGGGGCGTGCGCTCATCACCCGTGTGCGTTTCTGGCTGCCCAAACCGTGGAAACCCGTGCTGGGCTACCTGGATCTGGAGCGCAAGATGGCCGAAACCGGCATCCACGCGCCCGAAGCGAGGCAGGTGTTCGACTGGATCTGCGAGATCCGTGGCGCCAAGCTGCCCGATCCGGCCCGCATCGGCAACGCCGGCAGCTTCTTCAAGAACCCGACCGTCACGCCCGAGCAGTGCGCCGACATCATCGCGCGCGACCCCAAGGTGGTGCACTACCCGCTGCCCGACGGGCGCATCAAGCTCGCAGCCGGCTGGCTGATCGACGCCTGCGGCTGGAAAGGCAAGAGCCTGGGCCAGGCGGGCGTTTACGAGAAGCAGGCGCTGGTGCTGGTGAACCGGGGAGGCGCCACCGGCGGCGAGGTCATGACGCTGGCCAAGGCGATCCAGACCAGCGTCTACGAGCGTTTTGGCATCCGGCTGGAGCCGGAGCCGGTGGTCATCTGAATCCGCGCACCCAGCGAGCGTGACGCCCCTCCCTACAATGCGCACCCATGCGGCACACCCCGGCACGTAGACGACTGGCCTGGACCCTGGTCTTGATGACCTGGTTCGTGCAGCTGTGCCTGCCGGTGGCGCACGCCGCGCTGATGGCCACGCCCGCCGGCCTGTCCGGTGCCTGGTGCGGCAACCCGGCGAATGCGGTCGAGGCCGTGGCTTCGTTGCCGGCCGAGGTCCGCCAGGCGCTGGATCTGGAAGCGCCTGCGGCCGATCACCTGGCCAGTTGCGTCAAGCTCTGTGCCTCCCTCTCCAAGCTGCCACCGCTGCCGGTCCTGCCGGCGCCGGCGCTTCCCGTGGCAGCGGACACCCCCCATGGGCCCGTCCAGTGGCCTGTCAGCCCGGCGCGGCAGCACGCGCTGCCGCCACCCTCGCACGGGCCGCCCGCCAGGGCCTGACTTTTCCTCCTGTACCTCGCACCCGTTGTGCGCCGTGGCTGCCAGACCGGTGGCCGCGCGTGCGGGCGTGTGCGCCCCTGGCGAGCGCGTTGCCTGCGCCCGTCGGCCCCATTGATTGCTCGTCAAGAGCGAACACCATGAAACAACCTTCTCGCACCGTGCTGTGGGTGGCCCTGCAGGCCGCCGCCCTGGCGCCCGCCGTGGCCCAGACCCAGTCGGCCACCCCGAACACCGAACCGGCGCAACTGCCGACCGTCGTCATCAAGGCCACGAAAGTGGCCGACCAGACCAGGGAAGACCTCCAGAACGAGCAGGCGCTCACGCCCGGTGGCGTGTCCCTGGTCGAAGGCGAAGGCCTGCGCCAGCGCAACGTCACCAGCCTGGGCGACATGCTGCGCTACGTCCCCGGCATCTGGGCGGCCAGCGGCCAGACCGGAGACTCCACCTTCATTTCCAGCCGGGGCTCCAACCTCGACGCCACCAACTACGACGGCAACGGCATCAAGCTGCTGCAGGACGGCCTGCCGGTGACGGCGGCCGACGGCAACAACCACAACCGCCAGCCCGATCCGCTGTCGGCGCGTTACGTCACCGTGGCCCGCGGTGCCAATGCGTTGACCTATGGCGCCAGCACCCTGGGTGGGGCGATCGATTTCACCACCCCCACGGCCCGTGACGGTGCGCCCAACGAATGGCTGTTCAGCGGTGGCAGCTTCGGCCAGTGGCAGAGCCGGCTGTCGCTGGGCACCACCAGCGGCACGTTTGACGGCATGGTGACCGCCGAGACCCGCCGCTCCGGCGGCTTCCGGCAGCACCAGCGGCAGGAGCGCGAGGGCCTCTATGCCAACGGTGGCTGGCAGCTCAACGACACCATGCACACCCGCTTCTACGCCACCTACATCAGCAACCAGCAGCAGCTGCCGGGGGCGCTGACGCGCCAGCAATGGCTGGACAACCCGCGCCAGGCCGAAGCCGCCGCCGTGACCGGGGACTACCAGTACAACGTGCAGACCTGGCGCCTGGCCAACAAGACGGTGTGGGACATCGATGCCGACAGCCGACTGACCCTGGGTCTGTCGTACGAGAACCAGAAGCTCTACCACCCCATCGTCTACGCGCCGCCGTTCTTCTCGCTGCTGATCGACACCGAGCAGCGCACGGTGGGCAGCAGCTTGCGCTACCAGCGTCGCATGGGCGCTCACGACCTGCTGGTGGGGGCCAACCTGGCCCGGACCACGGTGGGTGGCGGCAACTTCAGCTACACCCCGGGCGGGGCCGCCACACAGTTCGTGGCGGTGGACAACAGCGCCAACAACCTGGAACTGTTCGTCATGGACCGCTGGCAATTCGCCCCCAGCTGGACCGCGGTCTATGGCGCGCAGGCGGTGGCCACCAGCCGCAAGGTCGTCAGCGACGGCCTGGATGGCAGCTACCACAGCATCAACCCGCGCGTGGGCGTCATCCGCCAGCTCACGCCCACGACCCAGGTCTTCGCCAACATCAGCCGCGTCTACGAGGCGCCCACGTTCTACGAGTTGCAGGACCAGACACCCGGCGGCCCGCCGAACAGGCTGCTGGACGCCATGCGTGGCACGGCGCTGGAGGTGGGCACGCGTGGCAAGCAGGACCTGGGGCCGCGTGACCACTGGCACTGGGACATCACCGGTTACTACACCCGGCTGAAGGACGAGATCCTCTCGCGCGATTCGCCTCTGGCTCCGGGCACCAGCCTGTCCATCAACGTGGATGGCACGGTGCACGCTGGCGTGGAGGCCGTGCTGGGGGCCAGCTTTGCCGTGGGCGGCTCCGGCGAGCACCGGATCGAGCCCCTGGTCAACGTCACCTTCAACCATTTCCGGTTCCGCAACGACGCCCTGTATGGCAACAACGTGCTGCCCGCCGCGCCCAAGGTGGCCCTGCGTGGCGAGCTCCTGTACCGCCACGCCAGCGGCTTCTTCGTGGGGCCCACCATCGACGTGGTTGGCAGCCGCCAGGCCGACTTCAGCAACACCTACGAAGTGGACGGCTACACGCTGTGGGGGCTGCGCGCCGGCTGGACCGGCAAGGACTGGGAGGTGTTTGCCGAGGCCCGCAACCTGGGCAACAAGAAGTACGTGTCCTTCTTCAGCGTGCGCGATGTGGCAGCGGCCAATGCCGCCATTCTCACGCCCGGCGAGCCCCGCTCGCTGTATGTGGGGGCGCGGCTGAAGTTCTGAGGTCGTGTCGGACACCCGCTGGCGGCGGGTGTCCGGCTGGGGTGCTGGCGATCAGAGACCCCAGCGCTCGTGCCAGCGGGCTGGCACCGCTGCATCGACCAGCCAGGCCAGCAGCATGGACAGGCCCAGCAGCGGGTACAGCAGCCCCAGCAGCACGGCCACGGCCAGGGCCCCGGCGACGGGGCGGTCGCCCTTGTGGCGCGCGGGCGCAGCCAGTTGCCCCCGGGGGCGGCGTTTCCACCACATGACGGCGGCCGAGACCGTGAGCGCCACGATGGACAGGCAGGCGGCCAGCATCACCAGCCGGTTGATGCCGCCGAACTGCCGGCCGGTGTGGATGTTGATGCCCCATTCCACCAGCTTGCCCACCGCCCCGTACTGCGTATACCCCACATCGGCCAGCACCGCACCCGTGTAGCGGTCCAGGTGCACGACGCGCTGCTCCCGGGCGTCGTCCGGGAAGCGCATGGCGGTGTAGGCGCCCTGGGGCCCCATCGGTAGCCGTACGGGCGTGCCCGCCGGCAGGCCCAGCTCGGTGAAACGGTTGACCGCCTGGTTGAGGCCTATGCCGGGGACGGGAGCCGATGCCGATGGGCCAGCAGACGGGGTCCCAGCCTCGGCGCCATGGCCGGCGTGCGCGCCCTGAACCGCTGGCGGTGGGTCCGACGGGGGCAGCGCGGCCTGGCTCAAGGTCCACGGCCCAGCGCCCAGCGCCGCCAGGGGTGGCGACGAAGGTGGCGCGGGACCGAACAGGTGCATGGGCAGGCCCACGCCCCAGCGGTTGATGAGTTGCCCGAACTGCTCGCCCCAGAACGTGGACCACGGCATGCCGGTGACGGCCAGGAACACGATGGCCGCGGCGGCCGTGGCGCCGGTCACGGCGTGCAGGTCGCGCCACCAGAGCCGGCGGGCGGGGCGCCCTCTGAGGCTGTAGACCCCGCCTGCCTGGCCACGGGGCCACCACAGGAAGACACCCGAAACCACCAGCACGATGGCCCAACCCGCCACCACCTCCACCCACACGTTGGCCCAGCGGCCCACCAGGGCGAGCGAGTGGAGGTTCTTGACCACCTCCATGAAGCGCCGGTTGTCGGCTAGCTGGCCCAGCACCCGCCCGTCGGCAGGGTCGAGATAGACCGCAATGGTTCCTTCCGCTGCGGCCACACCCACTTCGGCGGCGTCTCCCGGCTGCAAAGGGGCGATGTAGCGAACGGCTTCACCCGGCAAGGCCTCGGTGGCGCGGCTCACCAGCGATTCGGCGTCCAGTGTCGGCGCCGGCGTGGCGTCCGCCTGCCGCAGCCGCTGGTAGAGCAGCGACTCGATGGGGTCGTGGTACAGGTACAGCGCCCCCGTGATCGCCATCAGGGCCAGAAAGGGCAGGCAGATCATGCCGGCATAGAAATGCCAGCGCCAGACCCGGCGGTACAGCGAGGAGGTGCGGGATGGGGCGGGCGGCATGGTGGGATGCATCCGGCAAGCCGCTCAGTGCTTGTGTGCCGCACCCTGCGGCGGGTGGTTGCCGTGGGCGTCCATACGGACCACGCCTTCAAAGGTCGCGAACAGCGCGCGCCGTTGCGCGGGAATGCCGGCCTCGGCCTTGGCCACCCGATCGGCCAGGGTGCGGGCCGCGCTGGCACTCAGCCCCGACATCTCCAGCATCTGGGGGTCTTTCAGCCCGTCGCCCGCACACAGCGTGATCTTCCATTGGCCGTGCGGGTTGCGCTCCAGCAAGGCGCGGCCGCCGCGCTGCTCCTGGGTCCAGCCGGCCACGGCGTGGCCACCCTGCACGACGATGGGGTCCACCGAGAGGCGGGCTTGGGGCTTGTCAAAGGTGCTCATCAGCACGTGGCGGATGGCGGCCTGGTCCTGGGTGTCGGCGGCGTTCGCGTGCAGGGGCCAGATCGCCAGGGTGATCATCAGGGCAGCGGCGCTGCGGAGGAGGTGTCGTTTCATGGTCGGATTCCTTGCGGCCGCGTGCGCGGCCAATGGCTGTGAAGGGGCACGGTGCAGGTGTGCCGGGGGCGGTTCAATGCCAGCGCGCCCAGGCAGGGTGATGCCCGGCCCGGCTGACGGGTGACGGATCGCTGGAGCAGGCGCGCCAGCGTCACACGCTACGGCGCGTCGGCGATCAGAGCAGGGACGGGGGGCCGCGTGGCGGCAGTGGCGCGCCCGTGAGGGCGGCGATGCGGGCTGCTACGTGCGGGTGCAGCGCGTGGGCCAGCGGATGTGGCGGATCAAAGGCCACAACAACAACGGGGGCTGGCAGGGTGACGGCCAGACAGGCCGGGCACTCCAGGGTCGGGTGCGCGGCCGTGGTGTCCTGTCCATCGGCGTCCAGCACCACCAGTTTCATGGCCTGGCCGTCGGTGCACACCAGCTCCATCGACTGCGGGCTGACGATGGGGGAGGCGATGGCAACACCCAGCGTCAGCACGAACCACGCCAGCACGAGGCGGGCGAGTCGGGCCGAATAGCGCAGGTGTTGCATGGGTGGCATGGCGGGGCACCTTGGGGTGCCCCGGGTTTCATTCGCCTTCGAGCTTGAGCATGCTGGCGCCGTCGCCCAGCGACAGCAGGCCGCTCTGGGCGTAGATGCCCAGCTTGCCACGGGTGTCGGTGATGTCCAGGTTGCGCATGGTCAGCTGGCCGATGCGGTCGGCCGGGCTGAACGGCGCGTCTTCCACCTTTTCCATCGACAGGCGCTCGGGGGCGTAGGTCAGGTTGGGCGACTCGGTGTTGAGCAGGCTGTAGTCGTTGCCACGGCGCAGCTCCAGCGTCACCTCGCCGGTGACGGCGCGGGCCACCCAGCGCTGGGCCGATTCGCGCAGCATGATGGCCTGCGGGTCGAACCAGCGGCCCTGGTACAGCAGGCGGCCGAGCTTCAGGCCGTTGATGCGGTACTGCTCGATGGTGTCCTCGTTGTGGATGCCGGTCACCAGGCGCTCGTAGGCGATGTGCAGCAACGCCATGCCGGGGGCTTCGTAGATGCCGCGGCTCTTGGCTTCGATGATGCGGTTCTCGATCTGGT
>VFQP010004199.1_pt1 | contig 13681 bp, 14 predicted proteins | sample 3512351 | NCBI WGS metagenome assembly VFQP01 (sample SAMN10412372, study PRJNA504923) | tailings metagenome | isolation source: Relicate 1 Philex TSF1 revegetated site | place: Philippines: Tuba, Benguet | collected 2017-08-29 | reverse complement strand
TGAAACCTTTCAAACCTCCCAAACCTTCTCTCCTACAGCGCGAACCCAAGCCCCACCTGGAACCCTTGGTTTTTCCATTTGTCCTGGTTGTCGATATCGTTGATATCATTCAGGCCAACCACATAACGACCGCTTATGCGGATTGAGCTGAGTTTGAGCTGTACACCGCCGACCATAGCGAAGTCACCTTTACTGAAAGCATTGCCGCCGTTTTGTAAAAGATTTTTGCTTTGATCCATCAGGATGCTGAATTGAGGACCGGCTTGCAGGCTAAGAAAATTGCCGATCAGTTTGTAGTTGAGCAGGATCGGGATGGAGAGATAATTCAGCTTGACCTTGCTTTGATCGGAACTGAAAATGTTTTGATACACGTGCTTGTAGTTACTGTCAACCGTTGAACTGTATTGGTTGAACAAAACCTCTGGCTGCAGATGAAACTTTTTTCCAAGTCCTATTTCAGCAAATACACCGAGAGAGTAGCCATAAGAAAATTTGTCCTTGAAAGACTCTCCATCAACTTTGGTAATATTTGCTCCACCTTTAAACCCGATGTGGAACTGAGCCATTGTCATGGTAGATACAAACATGCCTGCCAGAAGCGGCAACAGGAATTTCACTTTCATACTTTTTGTTTTTTGGGGTTTCAAAAAAGTCAAGGATGATGCCATCCAGGAACGTCTGTTGTTAAATAAGCTGTAATCATGAATCAAACAGTTTTCGCAAACTGTTTATTGCTTCATCATTGTGAAGGTTATTATAAAACAGATGTTGATGGAATAACAACTTTGGAAAAGTGAACCCCTACGCCAGAATGGTTAAAGCGCGTTAACAAAGTAAAAATTCAAAAGTAAAAAGTAAAAATTAGAGGTTGCGGTAAGTCGTGTCATTACAATACCGCAACCTCTAATTTTTACTTTTTACTTTTGAATTTTTACTTTCTACTTACGTCAGTTCGAACACCGTGATCTCCGGCATGATCCCTACTCTTCCGGGATAACCGATAAAACCGAAACCACGGTTCACATATAATTTTTGTTTGCCTTCTTCATATAAACCCGCCCACTGTTTGTATACATATTGAACGGGACTCCATTTAAAGCCGGGGAGTTCAACTCCGAACTGCATGCCATGTGTATGGCCGGAAAGTGTGAGATCGATATCACCGAAGGAAGGTCTTACCTGCGCATCCCAATGCGAAGGATCATGACTCATTAATATTTTGAACGGATAGGCTTCTGCGCCGGCATGTGCTTTTTTCAGATCACCGTATTTGGGAAAATTTGCTTTCGCGCTCCAGTTTTCTATACCAATCAATGCGATGCTTTCTTCGCCCCGTTTGAATTCGATATGTTCATTCATCAGCAATCTCCAGCCGAGATCTGCATGAACCTGCTTGAGACGTTCGAGATTGGCTGCTTTTTCTTCCGGCTTATCCCATTTCACATAATCAGCATAATCATGATTTCCCAAAGTTGAAAAAACGCCCATCGGCGCATTCAGCCTGCTGAACACATCTTTATAGTCATCCATTTCATCTGCTGTGTTATTCACCAGGTCACCGGTAAAAAGGATGAGGTCCGGCTTTTCTTTCATGATCTTTGCAATCCCCTTTTCCACCGCCTTTTTATCAGCGAAGCTGCCGGAATGGATGTCGGAAATCTGCACGACCTTCAGCCCCTTGAAAGATTTCGGAAGGTTATCAAAAGCGAGTGACAACCTGTTTATATGATACTTGTATTTATTTCCAAAACCATAGATCAGGGTTCCGAACAGGCTGCCGCCGATCAGCATTCCGATCCAGGATAGAAAAACGGAGCGGGAGATCTTTTCGCCCTGTTGCAGGGTCTCGCCTTCCGTATTGGAGAAAAAAAGCTTACCTGCTGCCCACTGGATGGCACGACGCAGATCGTCCACCAGGAAAAAAATGGCCGCAATCACTTTCGCAAAAAAAATACCGGCAATGATCGCGAAGATCGTGCTGCTGGTCATTTTTGCCTGCTGGCCGAGATGCAGATACGGCAGGATCAGGAGCAGCAAAATCGCCCCTATAGACAAAATCCAATACCCATATTGTATGAAAATCCGGGTTTTAGCACCCGCCGGCGCTGTGATCACCTTTACGGCCTGGAAGAAGTAAAAGTCCAGCAGCACCATAAAACAGATCAAAATCCACCAAAAAGAAGTGTTACGCATATCAAAGCTTCAAAATTAAAGATCAGGACTTTACGGATAATTTTTTACTGAACACTTATTTTTGCCGGATAGTTCACCAAATGGGCAAAACTAAATTTTGCGGTCTACCCATCAGACGGCAATTTTACCAGTTGGCGGGGGAAGTTCAAAAGTTTAATTGTTAGCTAGTTTAAAAGTTCAGCTAAATGCTAATATCGAAGTTTAAAACTTTTAAACATTTAAACTATTAAACTTCGCTTCCGGGCACTAACTTGTGAACGACTTAAAAATAAATCTGTTATATCCTTTATGGCAAGAATCATTGGCGTGGCAAATCAAAAAGGGGGTGTTGGCAAAACAACGACTGCTATTAATCTGGCGGCCAGTTTCGCTGTGCTTGAATACAAGACCCTGCTGGTGGATGGGGACCCGCAGGCGAACAGTACCACAGGTGTTGGTTTTGATCTGCACAATATCACCCAGAGTCTTTATGATTGCATGGTAAACCAGGCGCAGGCGAAGGACGTGATCCTGAAATCGGAGATTCCGAACCTGGATCTGATCCCGTCTCATATCGACCTGGTTGGTGCGGAAATTGAAATGATCAATTATCCCAATCGCGAAACAGTCATGAAAAGCCTGTTGGAAGCGGTAAAGGATGAATACGATTTTATTATTATCGATTGCTCTCCTTCGCTTGGTCTGATCACTGTAAATGCGCTCACTGCTGCGGATTCAGTGGTGGTACCTGTACAGTGCGAATTCTTCGCCCTGGAAGGTTTGGGCAAATTGCTAAACACGATCAAGATCGTGCAAAGCCGGTTGAATCCCGCCCTTGTGATCGAAGGCATCCTGATGACCATGTATGATGGCCGCCTCCGCCTGTGTAATCAGGTGGTAAGCGAAGTACGCCGTCACTTTGAGGAAATGGTCTTTAACACGATCATTCACCGTAATGCCCGCCTCGCAGAAGCACCAAGCGTAGGCAAACCGGTGATCCTGTATGACGCTCCAAGTAAAGGTTCGATGAACTATCTGAACCTGGCAAAAGAGATCCTGCAGAAAAATGATATGACAAAGATCAAGAATGATGAAAAAGTTCTAGAACTGTAGTAAAATAAAAAGTCAAAAGTAAAAAGTAAAAAACACCGGTTTCAGGGCTGGTCTTATTCATCTGAACGAGCAGACTTTTTAATTTTTACTTTTTAATTTTGAATTATAATGACTACTCCCAAATCGAATAAAGACGCCCTTGGAAAGGGAATACGTTCCCTGCTTCAGGGTATAGACAGTGACCTGAAAACAGGTACCGGCAACCTCAAACCTGCGGTGGTGGAAACTGCTACAGCGATGAATCGGATACCGGTTGATCAGGTTGAACCCAACCCCAAGCAACCGCGGCGCGATTTTGACGAACAGGCATTGAAAGAATTGTCTGATTCGATTAAAATGCATGATATCATCCAGCCGATCACCGTTTCAAAACTCCCTTCCGGCAAGTACCGGCTGATCTCGGGTGAACGACGCTGGCGTGCATCCAAAATGGCAGGGCTGAAAGATGTACCGGCGTATATCCGCCAGGCAAACGACCAGGAATTACTGGAGCTCGCCCTGCTGGAAAACCTTCAGCGCGAAGACCTCAACGCCATGGAAGTTGCCCTCAGCTACAAGCGGATGATGGAAGAACTTACCTACACACAGGAAATGGTGGCGGAAAGAATGGGAAAAGACCGCAGTACGGTGGCCAATTTTATCCGTCTGCTGAAACTCCCTCCGGATATTCAACTGGCGGTACGCAGCGGCGAACTCAGTATGGGTCATGCCCGGGCACTGATCAACGTTGATACGGTTGACAAACAACTCTACATCTACAAAGAAATAAAGTCAAAAGGCTTATCTGTAAGACAAACAGAAGCACTTGTACGCAATATGTACAAGCAGGGTGGCGCTGTTAAAAAAACTTCAAAAAACGCGTTACCGGTAGCCTACCAGAAAATTGAAGATAACTTAGCCTCTCATTTCAGCACCCGTGTTAAAGTCAAACATAGCAGGAATGGAAGCGGCCAGATCACGTTTGACTATTACTCTCAGGAAGAGCTGAACAAACTTCTCAGACAGATGGATGTGAAAATCGGGTGATGACGGAGAAAAGAAATCAGTTTAAAATGAGGTATAAGCTACTGAATGTGTTTTGTTGCGCACTGGCGATCTTCCTTGTTTGTGCAGGAAACTCTTTAAATGCGCAGGGGATCGATTCAACACCGACCACCAAACCGCTTATACTGATCCAGGACAGCGCAAAACTGGCCCAGGCAGCTTTACCAGCAAAGAAAGTCAGGATATATGACCCCGGCAAAGCAGCACTCCGTTCTGCCATTCTGCCCGGACTTGGACAGATCTATAACCGCAAGTACTGGAAAGTCCCCATCGTTTACGGAGCATTAGGTACTACTGCCGGTATATTTATCTTCAACCTTCAATGGTACAGACGGACCCGCTATGCGTTCAATGCTGTATCCGACACGAATGGAGCCTTCCCCAACGTACACCCCGACCTGAAATATTTCGTGGATAATAAAGACGGACAAACGCTTTCTTATCTGCGTGATCAGTACCGCCGGGACATAGACTACTCGGCTGTATTCTTCCTCATTTTCTGGGGACTGAATGTTGTAGACGCGGCAGTTGATGCACACCTCAAAGGCTTCGACGTCAGCCCCGATCTCACCCTGCACGTCCGCCCTACTCTCAGCCAAATGGCATTAACAAACGGACCAGCACTGAGCTTTGTGTTTGACATTGGGAAGAAGAAACCGGCGTTGGTGAAGGCGCGGTTTTGAGGGAGACCACGGACGACGGACCGCAGACCGGAGACCAGACCGCAGACCATAGACCGCGGACTATTCTTTCGTGAACGCGCATTTAGAATATTATCAGATCTGCCACTAAGTTTTATCTATTATTCTTACAGTCTGGGGCCAGACCTATCATTGCTGTCGCTTCCGTTACACATTCCCGTCTGCGGTCCGTCGTCCGCGGTCTGCGGTCCTTCTTCAGCCGTCTCTCTCCCATTCCCTATCTTTGCACACTCAAAACTAAAACGTCATGCGCATTGCTCTACTTGGTTATGGTAAAATGGGAAAAGCTATTGAAGAAATTGCCCTGCAACGAGGTCATGAGATCGTGTTGAAGGTGAATGAAGATAACCTGGGTGATTTTACGAAAGAGAATGTGACCAGGGCTGATGTTGCTATTGAGTTTACCAATCCGCACAGTGCTTTTGAGAATGTAAAGCAAACGCTGGGATTTGGGGTACCGGTGGTGAGCGGATCAACAGGCTGGATAGAAAAGATTAGTGAGATCGAATCATTCTGTCAGCAGCAAAATGGAAGCTTCCTGTATGCAAGTAATTTCAGTGTTGGGGTAAATATCTTTTTTGAATTGAACAAAAGGTTGGCGGCACTGATGGCTCCGCATGAAGAATACCAGGTAAGCATGGAAGAGATCCATCATACCCAGAAAAAAGATGCACCCAGCGGAACAGCTATCACTCTCGCAGAACACGTACTGGAATTGCTGCCCCGCAAAACAAAATGGGTGAATGATACCGTGCCTGCTGAAAACGAACTGGAGATCATCAGCAAACGCATCGATCCTGCTCCCGGCACTCACATCGTAAAATACTCATCTGCAATCGATGATATAGAGATCATCCATACAGCTCATAACCGTAAAGGCTTTGCTACAGGAGCCGTATTAGCTGCAGAATTTATCAAAGACAAAAAGGGTATCTTTAGCATGAAGGAAGTTCTCGGACTTTGATTTGCTAATCTCATCCCAACATGAAGAAAACCTTTGCCTTACTGGTGATGGTATATCCGCTGTTGTTATCAGCACAGCAGACTACCCGTGCCATCGACAGCCTGGAAAAGCTGATCCCCTCTCAGAAAGGAGAAGCACTCGCGTCTACTTATTCCAACCTGACATGGGAGTACCGTACTATTGACAGGAATAAGGCGATCAGCTATGGGAATAAAGCGATCGAAGAAGCCAGATCCAGTAACTCACCCTCGAGTGAAGCCCAGGCATATAATGATCTTGGGATCATTTATTTTGACAAGGAAAACTACGATACGGCAGTAAGTCTTTACACCAGGGCAATGAATATCCGTCGCCAGTTAAAGGACGAACCGGGTATCGCAAAGCTGCATAATAAAATAGGAATTGTATACCAGAATCAGGGATTACTGGAACAAGCACTCGGTCACCAGATGAAAGCACTGGAGCTTTTTGAAAAATACAAAGACGATAAAGGGATCTCCTATTCACTTAACAATCTTGGTACAATATATCAAAGCCTTGGCCGGTACGATGAAGCTATTAAATACCATGAGAAATCGATTGCCATTAAAGAGAAAATAGGCGATTCTTATGGTCTGGCCGGATCCTATGTAAACATTGGTACGATTTATCAGCTTAATAAGAATTATACAAGAGCTGAAAATTATTACCGCAATGCCATTCAAATCACACGCGAGTCAGGCGATAAAGAATCTCTTGCCACAGCCTTGAATAACCTGGGACAATTATTCTCCGTGATGGGTGAATATGGGAAAGCAACTCCTTTTGTCAGAGAATCACTTACACTGCATAAACAACTGGAAGATACCAAAGGCGTTGTCAATTGCCTGATATCACTCGGTGATATTTACACAGGTCAACACAAGTTCGATAGCGCAGGCATTGTATTGGATCAGGCATTGAGCATGGCAAAAAAAGCCGTGAACTGCCAGGTGGAAGAAACACAGGCGATGCTTTCGCTTTCTCTTCTCTATGAAAAAAATGGTCAGAGCCAGGCGGCGCTTGATATGTATAAACAATACGCGGGTGCCCGCGACTCATTATTCACCGAGCGGCTTGGACAAAAAGTGGCTGAGATGGAAACCCGCTTCAAAACAATGGAGCACGAGAAGACCATTCAGCAACAGCAGTTTGAATTGCAACAGAAGAATTACTGGCTGGCCGCAGTCATCACCATTCTTATGCTGAGCAAACTGCTTATCTATTGGTATTACAGAAGATACAAGCATAGCCAGAAGATCAGGTTGCAGGAAGAGATCACCAGGCAACAGGCTATTTCAGCCAAAGCCGTGATCATAGCAGCTGAAGAAGAACGTCAGCGTATCGCGCGTGATCTGCATGATGGTGTTGGACAGATGATGAGTGCCGCAAAAATGAATCTCTCCGCATTCGAGTCAAACCTCCCGGATACGACCAAGGAGCACCAGTATTCGCTGGAAAAGATCATGACCCTGGTGGATGAAAGCTGCAAAGAGATCAGACAGGTTTCACATAATTTGATGTTAAGTACTTCCGTAAAGAAAACACTTAGCGAAGCGTTGAAAGACTTTATCAATAAGATCGATCATAAAACACTGAACATACACCTGTATACCGAAGGATTGGATCACCCCATTGATGCCAGTACTGAAATAATGCTTTACCGCATCATCCAGGAATGTGTGAACAATGTGATAAAGCATGCACATGCTACTATCCTTGACCTATCTATTATAAGAGATCAGGATGGCATCAGCGCTACGATTGAAGATAATGGCCGGGGTTTTGATATTAAAGAGAAAAGCGGAGGAATGGGACTGAAGAACATTCACACCCGTATCGAATACCTGAAAGGAAATATCGATATCGATTCATTCCCAGGCAGAGGTACGGTAATCAGTCTGCAAATCCCCGCAGCCAGCTAAAAAAAACACTGCTTTTTTCGTTTTTTCGATTAACACATAGTACTTTACCCTATCACGTTGCAATGCTCAAAAAAGACCAAATAAGTGTAATCATAGTGGATGATCATCAGGTTGTGATCGATGGCCTGCTTTCAATGCTTAAATACAATGAGCAGATCAAGTTCATTCTCACTACTACAGATCCTACCCAGGTAATTTCGATGCTGGAAGATACTCCTGTAGACATGCTTATTACGGATGTAGTGATGCCTTCTTTGCCGGGTAATGAATTGGCAAAACGCGTGAAAGAAAAGTTCCCACAGATAAAAATCCTTGCACTTTCGATGAGTGGAGAAGGTGAGATGGTCAGCCAGATGATCGACGATGCAAATATTTCAGGTTATATGCTGAAAAATATCAGCAAAAATGAACTCGCGAAAGCCCTGGAAAAAATTGCCGAAGGCGGTATCTACTTCAGCAAAGATGTAGTGGAAGAGCTTCAGCGGGCCAATCAACGAAAAAAGCACAGCCAGGAAGCACATCTTACAGACAGGGAAATAGAGATCATTCGTCTTATAGAAAAAGAATACAACAATAAACAGATTGCCGAAGTATTATTCATCAGTGAGCGAACTGTAGAAACCCACCGGAAGAATATTCTTCGTAAAACACATACAAGCACAGTGATCGGGCTGGTAAAATATGCTTATGAATACAAGCTCATTTGATAATTTATAAGCAGATTATTGTTCCGCGCAAATACATCCACCAACATTCAAATAAACCATCTACTCATGAAAAAAACTTTCGCGCTGCTGCTGGCATGTACGCTGGCTCTTTGTTCGTTTGCGCAACAAAAAACCGTCACCGCCCAAACTCAAAAGAACGATCCGGAAGAACAGAAACAAGCTTTTCTTAGTGTGATCGGCGGGCTATCCGCTGCTTATATATTGACAGCGCAGGATAATATCGAGAGCCAGGTATCTGCGTACAGTGTAGAACGAACGGATGCTGAAACCGCGAACAGGAAACTAACAATGCAAAAAAATATCATCGGGCTACTGTTGGAACAAAACAAAAAACTGGAAACTACGAATGCTATTGGCCCTGAAAGCCCGGACTACTCGTATATAAATGATCTGAATGCCACATTAAATCTGATGGTAAAAGAAATTGATACGGGTCTGGAATATATCAAGAATAAAACCGCAACTAGTAAAACACAATACGATACAGCCAGCAGTCAGGCAACAAAAAATATAAGAGCACTTCTCGGAATGGATTAAAAAACAAAAGGTGGACGTAATGTTTTGATCATTATTTCCACCTTTTGCATTTATATGAAGGTCATTTGCTTATCGACAAAGAATCAAAGCAGCAATCACGGGCATCCCAGGATCTCGCAGAGTTTTTCTTCCAATGCCGGCCCACGGAGATTTTTTGCGATGATCTTTCCATCAGGGCCAATGAGGAAATTTTGAGGAATGCTTTGTACGCGATATTGCTGAGCAACAACATTGTTCCAGAATTGCAGATCACTTACATGCGTCCAGGTAAGATTATCAGCATGGATAGCCTGGATCCATTTGTCTTTTTGTCCCGGGCGATCCAGTGAAACACCAAGAACCGTAAAGTTCTTTGCTACGAATTTATTATAGGTTGCAACTACGTTTGGATTCTCCTGTCTGCAAGGACCACACCAGCTGGCCCAAAAATCGATAAGAACATACTTGCCACGAAAGGAAGAAAGTGATACAGGATTACCCGATGTATCCGCTTGTGTAAAGTCACCCGCAACACTGCCGATAGCAGTCACTTTAGCTTCGTCAATCGTTTCCTTCAAAAACTTTCCGTACATGTTAGAGATAGCAGCTGGTTTCAATGTATTGAACCTTTTTTCAGCCAGCAGAACATCTTCGCTAAGCTGGTAGGTAGCCGCGAGAAGAAATGCACTCACAGGTGAAGAAGAGTGTTTTTCAACAAACCTGTCTATAGCAGCCTGGATACTGTCCCTCTTTTTTTCAGCCGCAGTGATCAGACTGTCGGAACGCTGTCCCATCTGCAATTGCTGATTGATCCCCATCAATCTTTTGAACAGCGGATCAAAGGTTTTCTGAAATTCTGCAAATTCTTTATAGGAAGAAGAACCGGTTACTTTCAACTGATCTGTTGACCCGGCTTTACCAGTGATGCGCATATCAGAGCCGCTGACGAATGTCATTAAAGGCTTATCTGACCCGAGGTTGAGATTTACCAGCATCGGTTCATTTATTTCACCTTTGAGGTAAAACTTACCGTTTTGTGCGGTATCGACGGCGATCGTATCGGTTGGATTGTTCACATCCGTCATGTAAATGACAGTGCTGTCTTTCAACCCTTTCAGTTTTCCTTTAATAGTTATCTTCTCCTGCGCTACTACTGCGAGAGGAAATAAACACAGCAACAATAAACCTGACTTCATTGGATCTTCTGTTATAATTGGTAAAGATAACGAATGTAGACCCACACGGGCAAGTCCGCCAGCAGGCCCGGCTTTTAATACTACAGAATTTCCGAGAGAAACTCTTTTACCGAGTTTTCCTCATCGTCACTGTTTTGCAAAGCTTTAACAAAAGCGCTCCCGATAATAGCCCCATTTGCATGTTTTCCGGCTTCTTCAAAACTTGCCCGGTCGCGGATTCCGAATCCAACAAGTACAGGATTATTCAGCTGCATGCTTTCCAGCCTTTTCAGGTACGATCCCGTGTCTGCCATATTTTTGTCGCTGCCGGTTGTGGAAGAGGAAGAAACAGCATACAAAAAACCGGTACTTAAGCTGTCAAGACGACGAACACGCTCATCACTGGTTTCAGGAGTCACCAGGAAAATAAAGTCGAGGCCATGCTTTTTTATAATTGCACCGTACTCAGTTTCAAATTCATATTCGGGCAGATCAGGAAGGATCAACCCGTCCACACCAACAGCACTTGCATCGGCACAGAATTTTTCAAATCCGTACTGGATAACCGGGTTCATATACCCCATCAGGATGAGGGGGATATTGCTGGTGTTTCTCAACTCCTTGAGTTGATCAAATAGTTTTTTGATCGTCATTCCGTGGCCAAGGGAGACTGAACTGCTTTGCTGTATGACGGGCCCATCGGCAAGAGGATCGCTATACGGCATACCCAGTTCAACAATATCTGCTCCATGTTTTTCCAAGGCACGGATGATGGGAACGGTGCTTTCAGCCTTTGGATATCCCGCGGTGCAATAGATATTCAGTACATTTTTTTTCTTGCGTTCAAACAAGCTCTTGATCCTGCTCATGTATTCTTATTTTTCTGTAGGTCTGATCGGGTAGGTTTCTCCATCGATAGTTATAAAATTATATACGGGATAGCTGTCTATATCCATTACCACGGCGTAGCGTGCTGGCTCCTGCAATCTTTCGGGCAATTTAAAATGCACCACAACAGTATCTCCCTTACGCTCGGAAACGATCATCGATTTATCATATGCCGCCGGCAAACATTTTTCAAATTCATATCTCTCGCCGCCGAAATTGGAAGTCAGCCGAAACGCTGGTTGAATACCAATACAGTCATCCGCTTTCTTTTCCAGCGATACTTTGTGTTCAACATAAGGCTGTCTATTGCAGGCCGGAAGAAGAACAGATGCAAAAAATGCCGCACTGATAATTTTTATCATGATACTATTGTATGTATTTCATATAAGTGGCAAGATCTTTATCTCCCCTTCCGCTGAGACATACAACCACATTATCCTTGGCTCCGAAAGATAATCGGTTTAATACAGCCAGCGCATGCGAGCTTTCCAATGCAGGAATGATCCCTTCCATTTTTGCAAGATTGAATGCCGCATCAACCGCCTCCTGATCTGTGGCGCTTAAGAATTTTGCGCGCCCGGTTTTAAAAAGATGAGCATGTAATGGCCCGATACCAGGATAATCCAATCCCGCGGAAATACTATGCGGCTCCACTACCTGCCCGTCTTCTGTTTGCATCAACAGGCTTTTGCTGCCATGCAGTATACCGGGTCGGCCAAGCTGCGATGTTGCAGCGCTTTGACCACTGTCCACTCCAAGTCCTGCTGCTTCAACAGCCACAAGCTGCACATCTTTTTCATCAAGGAAATGATAAAAAGCTCCTGCAGCATTACTGCCACCACCAACACAGGCGATCACCGATGAAGGAAGTTCCGTTCCTGTTTTTTCTTTTAATTGCCAGCGGATCTCTTTACTGATCACGCTCTGGAAAAGCGCAACCATATCCGGATAAGGATGCGGCCCCACAACGCTTCCTATGATATAATGTGTATTATCAGGATGATTGATCCAATCGCGGATCGCTTCGTTGGTGGCGTCCTTTAATGTTTTACTTCCTGAAACGGCAGGCACTACAGTAGCGCCAAGCATTTTCATCCGTGCAACATTCGGAGCCTGGCGTTCAATATCTTTCTCTCCCATATACACAATGCAATGAAGACCTTTCAATGCACATACCGTTGCGGTAGCCACACCATGCTGCCCCGCTCCTGTTTCAGCAATGATTCTCTTTTTGCCAAGCTTTTCAGCCAGCAGGATCTGACCGATGGTGTTATTGATCTTATGTGCTCCGGTATGGCAAAGATCTTCCCGTTTCAGATAGATATTTGTGCCAAATTGCTCACTCAATCTTTGAGCGAGATACAAAGGCGTCGGTCTGCCGGCATAATCTCTCAGCAGGTGTTCAAATTCCTTTTTAAAAGAAGGTTCATTGATAATATCGAGATAACGCGTTTTTAATTCTTCTACATTCCGGTGCAACATTTCCGGAATGTATGCGCCGCCAAAGGAACCGTAATAGCCCTGTTCATTGGGTGAGGTATAAGTCTGTTGTTTCATTTTAATAGTTCAGCGGAAATATCTTCCCGTTTGTTTATTGACACGCATTATTTACTGCGCCCGCAGGTTCTTTACAAATGCTTCTACTTTGCTCATGTCTTTTACACCGGCTGTGATCTCAAACCGGCTATTGATATCAATCGCGAACAATTTTCGCGCTGCTTCTTCTTTCCGGAAAGCCGCCAGCTCCTGTTCATCACCCGGCTCTATTCCCCCACTTAGAAAATAGAGTTTATCAAGATTGGCCTGCTTGAGAACATTCCAGTCAAATTTTTTACCGGTACCTCCGTATCCTGCACCCATTGTATCAAACATGAACATATCACAGCTTTCATGAAAAGGTCTTACCATCCATTCAAGCGGATCATTATCTGATAACCTGAATGCCTTTACAACGGTTACATAGTTGGCCACTTTTTCGCAAAAGAAAGCTGTTTCATCGCCATGTAACTGCACCATGTCAAGCCTGTAAGATTCTACAGTGCGCATCAGTTCCTCGTAAGGCGTATTTACAAATACGCCAACTTTTGCAATGCGCCCTTTGATCTGTTTCATTTTTTCCGGTGATATTTTCTGCCCGGCATATCTTGGCGATTTCGGGTAGAAAATGAACCCGGCAAAATCAACCCCCATTTCATCGAGGGCATTTACCTGTTCGGGCAATGTCATCCCGCATACTTTAATTCGCATAAGCTCGCTTTGATGATTTTTGACAGCAAGCAATCGATGGAAAGTAAAAATTCAAAAGTAAAAAGTGGTTCGCCAATTGATAACCTGTATGATCAAAATGAAAGGTCTTTATCAAGAATAAGTAGGTAAAAAAAATACTTTTTACTTTTTACTTTTTACTTTTTACTTTTTACTTTTTACTTTTTACTTT
>VFQP010004198.1_pt1 | contig 13685 bp, 15 predicted proteins | sample 3512351 | NCBI WGS metagenome assembly VFQP01 (sample SAMN10412372, study PRJNA504923) | tailings metagenome | isolation source: Relicate 1 Philex TSF1 revegetated site | place: Philippines: Tuba, Benguet | collected 2017-08-29 | reverse complement strand
CGTGCCGCAGGTGTACGTGCGCAAGCAGGACGCCATCATTTGCGAGCGCTTCCGCGCCTGGCTGGACGCGCACGGCGGCTCGGCCACCGCCTTTTCGCAGCCCGAAGAGCTGCGGCCCTACATCCGCGACACCAATGCCGTCACCTCCAAGATGGTGTTCGTGGGTGAGCAACCTCGCCACGCTTGAGGGCACCTGCGCGCCCCTGGGCCCTTTTCCGCACGTGAGTCCCACCATTTCCCACACGAGCTCGGTCACATGGCCCCGCAGGCCCTTACCTTGACGACGACGAGACGCGCCTCAAGTTCGGCGAGGCCTACAAGGCCATGACGGAGGCCTTTTTGGCGCTGCCCATCTTCTTCCCCGGCACGGGCCTGTGGAAGGGCTACCAGGGGCGCTGCTACATCATCAAGGTGCTGTCGGTGGCGGCGGCGCGCAGCAAGAAGCGCATGGCCGCCGGCCACGAGCCCGAGTGCCTGCTCGACTTCTGGGCGCAGCAGGTGAGCGACGGCGCGCAGGTGGCGTCCAGGCTGCTTGCGATTCGATCTGCTCACTTCTTGGCCTGGTCCAAAAGACGCTGGCCCGTGCGTTGACCTTGTGCGCGCCTGCGCAGGTCAACCTGGAGGTGGCCGAGGCGGAGAAGCAGGGCGTGCCCCCCCCCTTCTACAGCTCCGACGCCAAGATGGCCGACGCCATGATGGACTTCCTGTTCGCATCGCAGGCACGCACTGCCGGCTTGCGTTCTGCGTTTTGCGGGCCGGGGGCTGCGCGGGGTCCGGCACACGTGCAGCCCACGCCGCGGCAGCCTGCTCTGGCTGGAGGCTGGAGGCTGCTCTCTCGTGTGACGCTGGCCTTGAGACCCTCACGCCTGTGGGGAGTGCACATGGTGGCGGTGGTGCGCAGGACGCCACCACGTCGGCGCTCATGTGGACGCTGGCGCTCTTGGCCGACCACCCCGACGTGTTCGCCAAGGTTAGGCGGCCCCAGGAATGCCTTGAGAGAGGGCCCTGCTTCAGCCAGAGGCTCTGGCACAGCAGGAAGAGTCAGGTCCGTGACGGGGATATGAATCGCGACGACGTTGCTGCAGGTGCGCGCCGAGCAAAAGGCGCTGCGGCCCAACCTGGACACGCCCATCACGCCCGAGCAGCTCAACCACATGCCATACACGCGCCAGGTCGTCAAGGAGATCCTGCGCTTCAGGTGATGGGAGCCGCCACCTCCTCCCAACCCAAAACGCGACATGGCCGCCAGGGCCGCCGCTCCTGACCCGTGCCGCGCCTGCATCGTGTGGCCTGCGCCCTGCCGCAGGCCGCCGGCGCCCATGGTGATCCAGATCGCGCAGCAGGACTTCCAGCTGACGGACAACTACGTGGCGCCCAAGGGATCGCTGGTCGTGCCCTCGGTCTGGTCCGCCTGCATGCAGGCGAGCGCACGTGCCCGCTCCACTGGGGCCCGAGTCTTCTCCGCTTGGCCTGCTCTCCGCCTGGCTGCAGGCCTTTGCTCCATGCTGTGCGCGTACGTTTGCGTGCGCAGGGCTACGAGAAGCCCGAGGTGTTTGACCCGGACCGCTTCGGCCCCGAGCGCCAGGAGGACGTCAAGTGCGCCTCCAACTACCTGGTGTTTGGCCACGGCCCGCACCAGTGCGTCGGCAAGGAGTACGCGTACAACCAGCTGACTTGCTTTGTGGCGCGCCTGGCCTCGTCGGTCGACCTGCAGCGCGTCAAGTCCAAGGTGAGCGCCCATGCCGAGCCGCTAGGGTCTGGGCTAGGGTTGGCCTGCGCGTCCCGCCGCCGACATGCGTGTGCTGCCTGGCACTGACAGCGTGCGGTGGTGTGCGTGGGGCGGGGGCCCGCAGACGCCATCGTTGCGCGGCCGTCGTGCGTGTGGCTCTTGGCAGCATGCGTTGCGACGTGTGTGGTGTGTGGCGGTGCGCCATGCGCAGGTGTCGAACGAGGTGCAATACCTCCCGACCATCTACCCCGGCGACAGCATCTTTGGCTTCAAGTGGGCGACGCCCACGGCGCGCAACTGCGGCCTGCCGGGCAAGGCGTGAAGGTGGATGAGCCGCCGCGCTGTGCCAGGTGGCGGAGGCGAGCGGCTACGCGCTGCGCTCATTTTTTTCGCTTGCGGGGGTGGGGCGGCCGCTGTGGCTTTCCAGGGTGTTCTGCCGTCATGCCGTCTGAGACGCCACGTGATGGGTGCCAAGCTGCGGAGCACCTGCCACAAAGGAGGCGGGCGGGCTGCTGCGGCGGCTGCAAGGGACAAGGCAGTGTGTCGACACTTTGTCGCGTGGTGCTTGCATCTCTGCCAGCGCGGCAGGACGTGGGACGTGTCGCAACGCGCAACGCAAACCGGAGCAGAACCTGACGTCGCTGTTTCCATATTGCAGGGAAGCAGCCGAAACTAGGGACCATCGATGTGGCTCAGACAAGCAGCAGTGTGTCACGCTGTCAGCGGTCGCTCACCCGTCGCCCTCGAGGAAGACACGCTGCAACCAATGACCGACCCCGGCGCAGTTTACGCAACAAGCAACGTGCGTGCGGCGGCTGCAGCGGCCCCGTCATCACCACCGCCTGGGGCAAAAAGCCCCGCCATACTGGCCGCGCCCAGGTGCCAACAACAAGCCCAACGAGGAAACATCGCCAACGAGGAAACATCGCCGCATCTCCGTTGAGCCAGCCAGCCAGCACCCAACCACGTCCACAAGCTCCCTCTCCCCTCGGAGTTCATGCTGTCCTGGGGGCGCGGGGGAAAGCCGCGCAGGGGGCCCCTCCACGCGCCGGCGCCCCCCTCAGTCGGTCCGAAAGTCAGCAGCGCCAGTCTCGCGCGCGCCTCCACCTCCCCCTCCTCGCCCCGCTGCTGCTCACGCCTTGACCTGGCCGCAGTTGCGCGCCGTGGGCGTCGCCCACTTGAAGCCAAAGATGCTGTCGCCGGGGTAGATGGTCGGGAGGTAAGTCACCTCGTCCGACACCTGCGCCAGCAGCGCGGCCACACACCGCCACGCACGCCACGACGCATGCCGTCAAGGGCCACACACACCGCCACGCTCTGCCAGCATGCCGGGCAGCACACGCCGCGATGGCGGCAGAGCCCCTGGCCAACCCTAGTGGCATGGGCGCGCCGGAGGTCCAGCTCACCTTGGACTTGACGCGCTGCAGGTCGACCGAGGAGGCCAGGCGCGCCAGGAAGCACGTCAAGTGGTTCATGGCGTAGTCCTTGCCTGCGGGCGGGTGAAGGCGGGGCGTGCGTGCGCGTGTGGAGACAGGCGCGCACCGAGACGCACCGCGCGAGTGCGCTGCGTTGCCTGAAGCAGGCCACCCGCGAGGCCCCTGCTACGACTCACCCACGCAGTACTGCGACGCGGAGGGGCAGACGTCATTGCCGTTCGCGGATCGTCGTTGCGGTCAGGCGCAGGGCACAGAGCGAGGCGTGAGTGTGGTGGTCGCGGCCACAGGGCAGCAACGTGCGCACGGAAGTGCGAGGAGGAGGAGGAGGCGCGCTGCCGCGCTCACGTGCGGGCCGTGGCCAAAGACGAGGTAGTTGCCGGCGAACTTGACGTCCTCCTGGCGCTCGGGGCTGAAGCGGTCGGGGTCAAACGACTCAGGCTTCTCGTAGCCCTGCGCGACGCACGCAAACGCACGCGCAAGGCCACGGGGCGGCGCGATCGAGGACCGCGCAACAGGCCGTGACGCTGCGCGGTGCACACTGCAGCGCAGCCTGCGGGCTGCGCGTGCGTCCGCACGGCGTGCTGGGTTGGTGTGCGGGAGCCATCGGGAACAGCAAGCGTGGGAGGACGGTGGGGGGGGGGGTGCGCTCGCCTGCATGCAGGCGGACCAGACCGAGGGCACGACCAGCGATCCCTTGGGCGCCACGTAGTTGTCCGTCAGCTGGAAGTCCTGCTGCGCGATCTGGATCACCATGGGCGCCGGCGGCCTGCGGCAGGGCGCAGGCCACACGATGCAGGCGTGGCATGGGTCAGGCGCGGCGGCCCCGGCGGCAGGGAGGTGGCGGCTCCCCGTGTTGGCTGTGGCGTGCCCGTCCGCAAGGTCGCTCAGGCCGCTGTCGACGCAGAGGACGCACACCTCCCGCACACCTGAAGCGCAGGAGTTCCCCCCCGGCGGCGGCCACGCCGCGTGGTGGGCCCCAAGGTGGTGGCGACTCCCCGTGCTGGTTGTGGCGGTGCCCTTCGCTGCTGCTCTGGCCCCTCAGCACAAAGGACACGGCCGCGTACCTGTAGCGCAGGATCTCCTTGACGACCTGGCGCGTGTAGTTCATCTGGTAGAGCGACTCGGCCGTGATGGGCGCGTCGGGGTGCGGGCGCAGCGCCAGCTGCTCGGCGCGCACCTGCTCGCACGAGCAGCACAGACGCGCAACACACATGCAAACAGTTGAGCGCACGCAAGCTCAGTCGCAGAGCCACGCGGAGAGCCCCGTCTGATGCTGTGGACGCGATGCAACAACGCCGCCAGCGGCGGCGGCGAGTATGGAGGAGCAAGCGTTGGGCGCACGCCAGGCGCGGCGCGCGGGTGCGTTGGGTTCAGCAGCTGCCCCAGGGCGGGGGCGGCGCAAGGGGCGCACCTTGGCAAACACGTCGGGGTGGTCAGCCATGAGCGCCAGCGTCCACACCAGCGACGCCGTGCTGGCGTCCTGCGCGCGACCAGGCGGGCACGCGCCCGCACATGCTCGCTCACTCAGCGCCTGCAGCACGCTGCCCGCTTAGCGCCTGCTGGTTCGGACGCCGCTGGCAGGGTCGCGATACCCGCCGACTTCTGGCGCGACTTCTGCTGACCCTGAATGAAGCCGGCAGTGCGTACCTGGGATGCGAAGAGGAAGTCCATGACGCTGTCGGCCATCTTGGCGTCGGAGCTGTAGAAGGGGGGGGGCACGCCCTGCTTCTCCGCCTCGGCCACCTCGAGCAGGACCTACGCGGCACAAGCAGCGCAAGACACAGGCGCGCGAGCGTGCGTGATGCTGAAGCGCCCCCGCGCCCTCTGCTACCACGTCCCACGCGACGCGCGGCGGGCCAGGCCCAGTCAGAGTGGCCAGGCGCCTTGAAGGTGATCACGCGCGCTGCAACACTCCGCCCTGCGCTTGGCTGTCGCGCCTCACGTGGGCCGGCTCCAAGCCAACGGAGCCCCAGGACGCGAGCACGCGACGCTTGGCGGGACGCGCGAGCACAGCATCGCCACGCGGCGCGACGCTCGCTTGGGTGGAGGGCGCCCTCTCCCATTCCTTGGCCGCACGCACAACCGCGACGGACGGACGCTCACCTGCTGCGCCCAAAAGTCGAGCAGGCACTCGGGCTCGTGGCCGGCGGCCATGCGCTTCTTGCTGCGCGCCGCCGCCACCGACAGCACCTTGATGATGTAGCAGCGCCCCTGGTAGCCCTTCCACAGGCCCGTGCCGGGGAAGAAGATGGGCAGCGCCAAAAAGGCCTCCGTCATGGCCTTGTAGGCCTCGCTGAACTTCAGGCGCGTCTCGTCGTCGTCAAGGTAAGGGCCTGCGGTGTATGGAGGAGGAGGAGGAGGCACGCAGGCGCCAGGTGTTGTGTGCGCGTCGGACTTGCATCTGTTTGGGCACCTCGGCGCGGCCGGAGCCCAGCTGCCGGGCGTACGCGCGTGAGCAACACACATGCAACGTTTAGACAGTCACGCAGGTGCGTGCAAACACTGTGGCGCTTCACCGCGCCGGGTGGCCGCTAGAGAGCTGGCCATGTCCTGGGCCGCGTGACGCCCGAGGCGGCGCCCAAGCGGGTGCTGCGGCGCCCTGCCCTCTTCTCTCACCGGCAAACACCTCCTGCGAGGTCCAGGCGTTGAGGTCGCGGACAAAGGGCCGCATCTCCTCCACGGCGCTGAAAGCGGTGGCCGAGCCGCCGTGCGCGTCCAGCCACTGGCGGAAGCGCTCGCAAATGATGGCGTCCTGCTTGCGCACGTACACCTGCGGCACGCGGGAGAGCCACGCTGTTTGGCGACATGAGGATGCGCGTCCACGCGGGGGGTGCTGCTACCGGGGGCGGCCGCGGGCGTCCCTGTCCTGCTGCAGCTCACCCCGAGCGCCTTGCGCGTGAAGAGCGCCAGGAAGCTCTTGCGCAGCGCCTTGTGCTCGGCGCCGTGCAGGAAGGCAATGTTGCGGTCGCCCAGGATGGTGCGCGCGTTGGGGTGCAGGCCCATGAGAAGCGTGTCCTGCCGATCGGAAGAAAAGGGCAGGGCCAAGGTGAACCGCCAGCGCCGCTTTCCTTTGCTTCACTCCACCCCACCAAGGTGCCCGCCCGCACCTTGCTGTTGTTGCTGAACACGTGGCGCGAGGTGGCGGCGTCCGTCACAAAGACGGTGAAGGTGCCCAGGATGCTGTGCCAGCTCAGGCCGGGGAACGAGTACAGGCGCTGCTTCTCCCAGAAGCCCTGCGGAGACGAACAACACAAGAGGCGATGGTTGTTGGTCAGGGTGCCGCTCCCCGCCTTTAGCGCCCTCCCCTTTCAAGCGCAGCGAGCAGCCCCTGTCGGCCCCCACGCTGAGCCAGCATCCTGTCCATCCCCTGCTGCTCACGTAGGGGTCCTTGATCATCTCAGCGATGCCGCCCAGCAGCGGCGTCACCACGCCAGGGCCTGCGTGGTGCTCACGCGGGTGCGGCAGCGAATGACGCGCCTCGGGAGCAGCCAGAGGCCTCTGTCGTGGGCCTGCAGCTGCCCTGCTTGCCCACGGGCCGACGGGCGCCCGGGCCACGCGGGCGGTTGCGCACCTGGCAGCGTCTGTCCGTCCTTCTGGCGGCGCCACCACATGAAGCGCAGCTGCTCGTAGAGGCAGTAGCCGGCCACGGCAGCAGAGCCCACCGTGAGCAGCGTCTTGGTGGATGGCACGCCAGCGGGGGCCCACGACTCGGGCGCGAAGAGCGACACGGCCGTGCTCAGCCATCCCTGCTGGGAGCTGCTCTTGCTGCCGCTGCTGCTGCTTGGTGCCGCGGGCGCGGTGGTGGCCATCGTGGCGACGGCTCCTCTGGGCTCGTCGAGCCTGCGCAGAGGCGCGCGACGCACGCTGGTCAGGCGCGTTGTGTGCTCAGGGCGCGCTCGAAGGCCCCGCAAAAGTGCGGCCCCACACTGTGCAGAGCGCCGCAGGCATTGGCGGATTGGCCGCTCGCCAAGCTGCTGACGCGCGATGACGGGCCCGATTTCCCGCACTGCTGCCAGGTTCTCCGTCTCGAGAGCGAGAGGGCGTTTAGCTCGACGGCAGAACGGTGGCGGAGGTGAGCAGAGACGCCCACTCGCTCGCGATGTTGAGCCTGCCGATGACTGGCCTGCCTGCCCTACCTCCCGCGCCCTCGTGCCTGCTGCCTGCCGAAGGCTCGTCTTGACGCGATCCCCGAGCTCCGCGCAGCGGGCCGCGGCCGTTCCAACGTCGATGCTGGGCCGCACACCGCGCATTGCATTGTGGCCTGCTGCGCCCCCTCGCGTCCCCGGCTGGTTGCGCGCCCAGAGGAGCCTCGTAGGAGCTCACCTGCCGAGAGAGGTAGGAACTGCCCGAGCAGGAGCGCCCCAAGAAGGAGGAGGAGCGTGAGCACGCCTTAAGCACGCCTTGAGATTCACGCTGAGCTGTGGGAGTGTGCTGCTGTTCAGCCGACGCCGTGCGAGCGACCGCCGAGGTACATGCGCCCCGCGCCATGCGCGCCGTCTATCGCGTGCGCTGAGCAGCATGCTGCCTGGGCCCCATCGTGCCTGTCACATGTTGTCCTCCCATCACCGGTGCCGGCACGAGACGCAGTTGACGCGCCCGCGCAGCGCCCCTCGCGGCCGCTTGCTCTGGTGGGGGCTGGCGTGCTGGTGGCAGCTGCTGCCAAGCGTCGAGGGAGCTGGAATGTTGGCGGCGACGCCACCACACCACCGCCTGGGCGGGCTACCCTCTTGAGCTTGACCTGGGCGCCCCCAAACGGTTCACACTGTGCGGCCTGCTGGGCAAGGCCTGATGAGGACAAAGCCACGCCATGCCGCAGCAGGTGGTTGCGGGCAGCTGCGCGCTGCGCGGGCGTGAGGAGCGGCGGCGACCGGCGTGCCCATCTGTGGCACTTATCGTTGCCATTCCACCCCCAACATTGAACTCAAGAGCGCAACAACATCAACCGCCTGGCAGTGCTCTGGCACGCCCGGCCACCCTGCCTCTGGACCTCCCGTCTTGGTCCCGTCGGCACCATCATGCACTGGCCTCGGCAGGGGCAGGAGCGGTGGGCCGCTGCTTGGCGAAGAACGGGAGCACGTACGTCGCCCCAAACGACACGAGGTTGAACCTGCGCCAATGACCATCGTCAGCAGGCGTGGCGCCACCGCTGATACGGGTGCACGCGGACCTCCCCACTAGGCGCATCGGACTCTCGTCACTCACACAGTGGTCTGCAGCAGCTGCCCCGTGTCGAGGTCGCGGTCCGCGCGCGCCACCGCCGACAGCAGGAAGACGAGCGCCACCCACGTCAAGGCCTTTTGCTGCAGGCGCACACGGCACCACAGCACCATGGCTCGATCTGCGTGCTCGAGCACAGCGCCGGCAGCAGGAGGAACGCTGGCGCACCTTGAGCAGCATGGCCAGCATGCCCGTGATGAGCGCCGCGAGCAGCATGCCGTTGGGGAGCTTCTCCGACTCGCCCTTGGGCGGCGGCGGCGCATACTGCTCCACCTGGTCGGGCCGCCGGGGGTCCCCAGCCGTGGCCGCCAGCTGCGTGCGTGTGCATGTGCAGCACAGCACCGTTGCGTGGTGGGAGGGAGGGGCAGCGTTCGTCGTTGCCCGCCTGCGCGGGTGTGCGGCCTCTCCGGCCAGCCCTTGCGCCACGGCAACACGGCCACCAGTCCATCAGGCTGATGCTGAGGCTGTCCTGATGCGGCCAGGTTCTTTTCCTCCGCTTGCCCATCGGGTGATCATCGACCCGGCCTCGCTGGAGAGCTAGCCGGCCGAGCTGCTCACCCGTGCTGGCGACGACATTGCGTGGCGGCGACGACTTGCACTGGTGAGCGCCCGCGCTTCTCTGAGTGTGAGGGCGAAAAAACGGCGCGCCCATTCGCTCGTCCAGCGCCTCGACGAGGCCCTCTTTCCTGCGGGCGACTGCTGGCATGGTAAGCGGCGCGGTCGTGCAGTGTCGCTGTTGCAGTGCGCTCTTCTCCAGGGCGCGAGCGCGAGTACTGCGACGAGGGGCGGAAGGGTCCTCGCGCCGCAAGCGCGCAGCCACGCGTCATTCATCCTGCTGCTTGTCGGCGTCGCACAGGCGCCCAAGAAGAAGGTCGCTCCGGCGCCCCTGGCCAAGAAGGCCGCTGCGCCGGCCAAGGTCACGAACCCGCTCTACGAGAAGCGCTCCAAGACCTATGGTGCGCAGCAGCAGCACTGGCAGTGCGAGCAGCAGCAGCATCGGGGGGGGGTCGTGTGGAGGGGCACGAAGGCGAAGATCTCTCGCCCCTTGGTGCGAGCGCGCACGCACAGGCCTGGGCGGCGTGCCCCCGCACAAGACGGACCTGCACCGGTTCGTCAAGTGGCCCAAGTACGTGCGCCTGCAGCGCCAGAAGCGCGTGCTCTCGATGCGCCTCAAGGTGCCGCCCCAGGTGAACCAGTTCTTCACGCGCCAGCTCGACAAGAACCAGGCCGAGACGCTGTTCAAGCTGCTGCTCAAGTACCGCCCCGAGGACAAGAAGCAGAAGAAGGACAGGTGCGCCGGCGAGTCGGATCGGTCGAACCCCCCGCAGCAGTCGGGACGCAGGAGCCGGGCGGCTGGAGCAGCATCTGGTGGAGCTGCAGGTGGCGGAGGAGCAGTGCAGCAGCTGCTGTCGGCGGCATCAAGGCGGCAGGGAGGGAGCGCCGTCGTCGTTCTGCCCAGACTTCCGCCCCCGGACGTCCGCGAGGGAGGAGAGAGCAGACACAAGTGCCGGCGTGCAGCGCTCCATGGATCAGCAGCAGCGGACACGACCCATTGGTCAGAGGGAGGGAGCAGCAGGCAGCGCGGGCGCGGCGGCACCCCGGCTGCCGTGGCGGGACGGCCGCGCACCATCGCTCGGGCACAAGGAATGGGTCTCCCTCACGCCAAGTGGGTTGTGCACGCACTGCACACGCCGCGCGCAGGCTCAAGGCCGAGGCCGAAGCGCGCGCCGCCGGCAAGGAGCCCGAGAAGAAGAAGCCCATCGTCGTCAAGTACGGCATCAACCACATCACCAACCTGGTGGAGAGCGGCAAGGCGCAGCTCGTGGTGATTGCGCACGACGTGGACCCGCTCGAGCTGGTGGTCTGGCTGCCCGCGCTGTGCAAGAAGATGGGCGTGCCCTACGCCATCGTCAAGGTGCGCTGTGCGGGCCCGCTGCGGTGCTTGTGGGCGGTGCCGGGTGTTGCCGTGGTCACGCCCAGGCTTGCAGCCCAGTGACGCTCTGCGCCGCGTCGCCGCGCTACGTGCTCGCGCCCACGCAGTGCAAGGCCCGCCTGGGTGCCATTGTGCACAAGAAGACGGCCACCGCGCTGGCGCTCACGTCCGTCAAGAACGAGGTGCGCACGCACGTCTGGGGTTTAAGCGCACCTGGACCAGGGCATCAGCTGCCTGCAGCCTGGGTGCCCTCAACGGGCACGCACCAGCTCGCGGCATTCGCTATGGCGCAGAGGGCGGCAGGAGGCCTGGGGCGTGGGGCGGCGGTGGGGGCAGGCTACTAACGAGCCCGGCGCGTGCTAGGGATGGACCCACGCCCAGTGCGCCCGGCTGGCTCTTGACTCGGCTCTTGGCGTTGCGCCTGCTCGTCTGCGCGCAGGACCAGCGTGAGTTTGCCAAGCTGGCCGAGAGCTTCAAGGCGTCGTACAACGAGGGGCCACGCGTCCAGTGGGGCGGGCACATCCTGGGCCCCAAGTCCCAGCACAAGCACAAGAAGCGCGAGCGCGCCATTGCCCGGGAGCTGGCGCAGCGCGCCGCCGTGTAGATTTTGGCGCTTGGGATCTGACGGCCGCTGGGCCCCGCACTGGCACCTCTGCAGGAGGCTGCTGGATGTGCTGCCTGCCCCTGCACCTGCAATCGCTGCCCTGCGGCCTGGAGAGAGTGCAGCACAAATGAGGGCACATGGATAGGGTACATTGTCAAGCTCGCTGCGCGCCCCAACGCTCGCCCTTTCGCGCGCGCACCACCAGCAGGCTCCCTGTGACGTGCCGCACAGCAAGAGCAGCCTGTCAAGATGGGTGAGCTACTCGCGGTTCGCGGAGCTCTGCAGCGCCCGCGCAAGGAAGAGGAGCCGGCCCCGCGAGAGGAGCCAGCCTGAGACAGCTGCGAAATGCTCTCGCTGGCGGCGCTCGGTTGGGCGTGCGCGGCGGCTGGAGCGGGCTGCAGGGCGAGGACCGAAATCTCGCGCGTGCTTGCCCGCAACTCGTGTGTTCGCAGGTCGCGTCAGGACCAAGACCGTCAAGAAGGCCTCGAGGGTGCGTGCAGCATTGCGCCTGTATCTGGGCGCGGCGGCCGCAGCTCGCCTGGAGGGGGCCCTCGCAGTACAGGGCGGACGCGAGCGGAGGAGGCGAGCGCGGGCCGAGCTTCATGGGCGTCCCTGCGTGGTGCGCAGGTCATCATTGAGAAGTACTATGGTCGCCTGACCACGGACTTCGACACCAACAAGCGCGTGTGCCAGGAGATCGCCATCATTCAGTCCAAGCGCCTGCGCAACAAGATTGCCGGCTTCACCACGGTGCGCCGCGGGAGCAGCAGCAGCAGCAGCAGTAATGGCTCGCAGTTTCGCGCAGCACGCTGCAACCTGTGCCGGGGGAGGGGCAGGCCGATCCCATCGCTGCTCTTCGGCGAGCTGGTGCTTTGCCGCGCCGTGCTCTTGTTGCTGTCGTTGCGCAGCACTTGATGAAGCGCATCCAGCGCGGCCCTGTGCGCGGCATCTCGCTGAAGCTCCAGGTGCGGCGCCTGCGACCGCGTGGAGGGAGCGAGCAGCCAGCAGGAGGAAGAACAGCAGCAGCAGCAGCAGGAGGAGCACCGGGGCAGCAGCTGGAGGAGCAGCGCCAGCCGTGGGGCGAGGGGGGGGGAGAAGCATGCAGGGGGCGACGACTGCAGGGGGGACCGACGCGTTGCGGCACGACTGAGCGTGGCATCCCTCCTGCTGGCGCGGTGACTGAGCGCAGGAGGAGGAGCGCGAGAGGCGGCTGGACTTTGTGCCTGAGCAGTCGGCCCTGCAGACGAGCACCATTGAGGTGCGCGGGCGTGGGCGAGCACAACGACGTGCAGGCCACCGGCGGACGGACGGCGTGGGCAGCAGCAGCGTGGGCGACCCTGGCGCTGGCTGGGCAGCAGCAGCAGCGCAGGGCCGGTGGCGCAGGACGGGGCCGTCACCGCAGCGCTGTGGGGATGTGTGCCTGCAGGTCGACCGCGACACCATGGACATGCTGGTGGCCATGAACCTGGGCAAGCTGCCCGGCCTCACCACGGCCCAGGTGTGCACTGGTTCTTAGCCCGTGCTGAGCAGAGGCCGCCCAGGGACCCAGGGAGGTGGACCCCTGCTGCGCCCGGCACCCTGCGGGTCGCGTGGCTGCTCCTCACGCAGTCGTTTGCCGCTGCCGTGTCCACCACGCCACCCCGCAGCCCGGCCCCGTCCAGACGTTCGGCAAGCCCTACGGCGGCCGCAAGGCGTAAGAGGCGCGCATGCTCGCTGTGTGGCTCCCGCCTTTGCTGTCGTCGTCGGTGTAACCCGGTCTCGGTCTGCGGTCTGCGTCCCGAGGTCTGCGTCCGAGCTGCTTGCCGCACTCGCCAGCAAGCCGCGCAAGCACGCAGCAAGGCGCAGAGCTGCTCCTCAAGTGGGCGGGGGTCAAGTTGAGCTCGAAAGCAAACGTGCCCTCCTGCTGGGGTGGGTGATCGAAAGGTCACAGCACGCGAAGCAAAGGACCAGCCGCCTGTCTCTACTGAGGCCAGAGGCCCGGCACCCTCTGCGGCTGCGGCTGCTGCCCGGGCATTGACTGGCTGCCGTTGAAGAGCGCCTGCTGCTGCTGCTGGAGCACGGCCCCCGGGCTCGACAGCGGCGGCAGCAGCGGCGCGCCCACGGGGCTGCCCAGGTGCCCGCCGCCCGCCCCAAACGGTGCCGTGGCGTGGTGGTGGTGACTGTGGACGTGACTGTGGTGGTGATTGTGGTGGTGGTGGTGGTTGCTGCCTTGGTGGAGGTGGTGCGGGTAGAGCGGAAGGCCCGGCGGCGTGGGCGAGGCGAGCGCGTGCGGCGGCGAGTGCAGCGCGGCGGCGAGCGGCGGCAGCTTGGGGCTGGTGCGGCCGTTGAGCAGCCCCGGCAGCACGGGCGGCAGCCCGGGGCTGGGCACGCGCAGGTGCGCAGACGACGCCAGCTGCGGCTGAAGCACGGGTGGCAGCGGCGGCGTGCTGCTGGGCGCCGGGTAACTGCCCAGCGTGCTGCTCGACGGCACCTTTGGCAGGCCGCCGGGCGCCGCCGCCGCCGCTGCAGGCGACTGCTGCTGCTGCTTGAGCTGTTGCTGCTGCTGCTGCTGTTGATGGTGTTGCTGGGCCAGGGAAAGCGACGCCTGGTCCTGCGCCACCGCCGCCGGCGCCGGCGCCGCGGCCGGTGCGCCGTCGACGGACATGGGCACCGCCGCATCGCCGCCGCCGCCGCCACCGGTGCTGCCCTGCAGCTCCTCGCCCGCGGGTGGGTGCTGCTGCTGCTGCTGCTGCTGCTGCTGCTGCTGCTGCTGCTGCTGCTGCTGCT
>VFQP010004197.1_pt1 | contig 13690 bp, 11 predicted proteins | sample 3512351 | NCBI WGS metagenome assembly VFQP01 (sample SAMN10412372, study PRJNA504923) | tailings metagenome | isolation source: Relicate 1 Philex TSF1 revegetated site | place: Philippines: Tuba, Benguet | collected 2017-08-29 | reverse complement strand
TCCCTTCGGGGGCGTTAGCTCAGTTGGTAGAGCAGCGGACTCTTAATCCGTAGGTCGAGTGTTCGAGTCACTCACGCCCCACCAGCGAATTCCAGAAAGGCCCGAGGTTGAAAAACCTCGGGCCTTTTGTTTTTGGTTTTCGTCTTGGTTTTTCGTTTGCCAGCACCCCTCTTTTACCCAGTGGTCCTATCTCCACGGGTTCCCCCCAATATCCCGCCGACAAGCTTTCGCGTTGAATGCTCCCCAACGCATATCACGGAACTACGTTCCGTATTGCGGAACTTAGAAGACAAGCGTCAGAAGACACGCAACACGCAATACCTGGGAGGCATCTCTTGAAAGCTGTTCTGAAAGCGGGCGCTGCGGGCGCCCTTGCCGCATTTGGCCTGATGGCGGCGGTCGCGCATGCGCAGTCGTACCCGAACAAGCCGATTCGCCTGATCGTGCCGTTTGCCGCAGGCGGCACCACCGATATCGTCGGCCGCGCGGTTTCCGATGCGCTGGGCCGCGAACTGGGCCAGCCGGTGGTGGTCGAGAACCGTGGCGGTGGCGGTGGCGCAATCGGCGCCGATGCATTGGCCAAGTCCGCGCCCGACGGCTATACGCTTGGCATTGCCACGGTCAGCACGATGGCGACCAACCCGGCCACCAACGCGAAGAACCCGTACGATCCGTTGAAGGACTTCGCACCGATCACGAACCTCGTGAACGTGCCGAACGTACTGACCGTGAATCCGAAGGTGCCGGCCAAGAATCTCAAGGAGTTCGTGGCACTGCTCAAGTCGAATCCGGGCAAGTACAGTTATGCGTCGGCTGGCAAGGGCAGCATCTCGCATCTGGACGGTGAACTGTTCAAGTTCATCACCAAGACCGACATGGTGCATATTCCTTACCGCGGATCGGGCCCGGCGCTGAACGACACGCTGGCCGGCCAGGTCAACGCGCAGTTCGACAACCTGCCATCGTCGATGCCCTTTATCCAGAGCGACAAGCTGCGCGCGCTGGCAGTGGCCGCACCGAAACGCGTGGAAGGCCTGCCGAATGTGCCGACCTTCGCCGAGGAAGGCATGAAGGACATGAACAACATGGCCTGGTATGGTCTGGTGGCCCCCGCAGGCACGCCGGCGGCGATCGTCGCCAAGGTACACGATGCCGCGGTCAAGGCGCTGCAGGACCCGAATGTAAAGAAGCGCCTGCACGATGCCGGCGCTTATCCGGACGGCAATACGCAGCAGCAATACGCGGCCCAGATCAAGCGCGAACTGGAACTGCGCAAGAAAATTGCGACGGACCAGAACATCACGCTGGAATGACATCGGCATGACGCACCGCTGACGTGGCGGGCCCGCCGCCTGAATATTGTTACTACAACTTTGGCAAGCGGGCCGCCACGAACCCCGGTAAAGTATCAGCATCAATATCAATAACGCCATTTTCTGTCGGGCCGGATCATTTCGATCCCGCCCATATCTGAGAGGATGATGATGCTGAAGAAGACCGTACCGACGCTGATCGTTGCCGCCCTGACCGCACTGGGCGCCATGCAACTGGCCCACGCACAGAAGAACTACACGGACGGCGGCGATCTCTACAGCGGTAGCCATTCGAAGAACAAGGCCAACCCGAACCAGAATCCGGCCAAGGCCGGCAAGTTCGACCCTTACACTGACGGCGCGAAGAAATCGACCAAGTCCGATCTGGCCCCGAACAAGAAGGCCGATCCGTACACCGATGGCGCGAAGGCCGGCAAGCCGGATCCGTACACCGACGGGGCCAAGGTTGGCAAGGCCGACCCGTACTCCGACGGCGCCAGGTCTGGCAAGGCCGACCCCTATACCGACGGCGCCAAGAAGCAGTAACTTGTAACTTGTGCATTGTCACCGCTCTCCCGTGCTGGAGAGCGGTGCCTCCCTTTCCCGCCTCCCCTTCGCGTTCTCCGCTGTCCTCCCGCTCCCCCTCCTCGGCTACCCCCGTTCTTCACGCGTCTCGCCCGGCGCATCATCCAAAAGATTGACTAGGAATTACCCGCGCTGTCACGCAAATGTCTCGACATTACTGGTAGTGTTCGGCCTAGCAATTTTATTGAGAAGCGACCGGCCCGATTCCAGAGGCAGGCGCCCATGCCGCCCGGGCCGGCTAATGCACCGGCCTAAGAAGTGTCCAGGCGGCAACCCTTTTATGGGAGACCTGAGCGAATGCAGCCCAAAGCACTCGAAATACATGAGCCTGTTGTGCTCTCGCTTGTCGATGCGGTTACCGCATGGCAAAGCGCCCTTGACAAGACCCTGAGCGTATCGGGGCTGAACTATCCCAAATGGCTGCTGTTGCGTGCAATCCGCCTGAACGAGTTCAAACGCGGACTGCCGTGCGAAGGCGCCATCTTCCTGGATGTGCCACAGACTGAACGGCTGTTGCGCGAACTCCATGCCGAAGGCTGGCTCGATTTTCCGGCGGACGGCACGCCGCGCATCGCGGATGCGGCATGCGCGCGGCTAGAGCGCGCCGCGCAGGCCGTGCGGGCGCTCCACTCGGTATCGGTCGGTCATCTGAGCCCGGCGGAACGCGGCGCACTGAGCAGCCTGCTGCATCGCATGACCACCACGCTGGAAGATCATGCGACCCGCCACGGCCGGCATGCCGCATGGGAACAGCATGAGCGTTCGGTGGTTGTGCCCGAAGTGATCAGTCGCGCGGCGCGGCAGGCCGTGCCAGCCTGAGTTCCGGCGCCAGCGCGCCCCTGCTCCCATGACGCCCCGCCTTGCGGGGCGTCGTCGTTTTGTCACCCGGCCCGCGTAAATCTTTCCTACAGTGTGAGCATGCACCGGCACACCACCGAGGAGACGCCATGCCCCCGGAGAACGAAGAAAAGGTTGCGCAACTGCTGGAGGACCTGGTCGCATTGGCGCGTGAGCGCCTGCCCGGCACCACGTTCGCCATCGTCGAACCCCTGCTGCGGCATTACTACGATCTGGCCGATGCCGAAGACCTGCTCGCGCGCAATGTTGCAGATCTCTACGGCGCCGTGATGGCGCATTGGCAAACCGCCCAGAAATTCGTCCCTGGTACCGCCCGACTGCGCGTGTACAACCCGAACCTCGAAGAACACGGCTGGCATTCGGACCACACGGTGGTGGAGATCGTCAACGACGACATGCCGTTCCTGGTGGATTCCGTGACCATGGAGATCAATCGTCTCGGCCTGACGCTCCATTCGGCGATTCACCCGGTCTTCCGGGTCTGCCGCGATGCGCGTGGCGGCATCGAGAGCATCGGCCTGGGTGGCAGCGAAACCGCCACGGCCGATTGCCGTCTGGAATCCTTCATCCATTTCGAAGTGGATCGCACCGGCGAGGCCGCGCGCCTCGAGGCGCTGCGCGTGGGTATTGCCAGTTCGCTTGGCGACGTGCGCGCCGCGGTCGAAGACTGGCCCCGCATGCGCCAGACCGCGCAGGAGACGGTGGCAAAGATGGCCCAGGCGCCCGATGCCGGCACGCCCGATGCCCTCGAAGCGCGTGCGTTCCTGGAATGGATGCTCGACGACCATTTCACGTTCCTGGGCCAGCGCGACTATGAACTGATCGCGCGGGACGGCCAGTACTTCCTGCGCGGCGTGGAAGGCTCCGGCGCGGGCCTGCTGCGCGAGGCGCTGCGCGAACCGGGCACCGACGATGTCACGCCGCTACCGGCCGCCGCACGGAGCATCATTGAAGGTGCCTCGCCGATTTTCGTCACCAAGGCCAATTCGCGCTCCACGGTGCATCGCCCCGGCTATCTCGACTATGTGGGCGTGAAGCTGCTCGATGCCAATGGCAAGCTGTTCGGCGAGCGCCGCTTCGTGGGGTTGTACACGTCCACCGCGTATATGGTCAGCACCAGCGAGATTCCACTCGTACGGCGCAAGTGCGCCAACATCCTGGAACGTGCGGGCTTCCTGACCAAAGGCCATCTCTACAAATCGCTGGTGACCATTCTCGAACAGTACCCGCGCGACGACCTGCTGCAGGCCGACGAGGACGAACTGTTCGACATCGTGCTCGGCATCCTGCGCCTGCAGGAACATCAGCGCACGCGGCTGTTCGTGCGACGCGACCGCTTTGACCGCTTTATCTCGTGCCTGGTCTTTGTGCCGCGCGACAAGTACAACACCGACTTGCGCCAGCGCATCCAGAAGCTGCTGGTGCAATCGTTCAACGGCACCAGTTGCGAGTTCACGCCGCTGCTGTCCGAATCGCCACTGGCACGCATCCAGCTGACCGTACGCGGCCAGCCGGGCACCATGCCCGAGGTCGATACGCGCGAACTCGAACAGAAGATCGTGCAGGCCACGCGCCGCTGGCAGGACGACCTGGCCCAGGCGCTGCATGACAGCCGCGGCGAAGAGCATGGCAACCGGCTGCTGCGCCGCTATGGCGATTCATTTCCGGCCGGCTACCGCGAAGACTATGCAGCCCGCACCGCCGTACGCGATATCGAACTGATGGAACACGCGCGCCAGCACGTCAGCGGACTCGCGATGAACCTGTATCGCCCGATCGAAGCCTCGCCGGGCGCGTTCCGCTTCAAGGTCTATCGTGCCGGCGAACCTATCGCACTGTCATTGAGCCTGCCGATGCTCGAACACCTTGGCGTGCGCGTGGACGAGGAGCGCCCCTACCTGATCGAGCCCGATGGTTGCGCGCCGGTCTGGATCCACGACTTCGGCCTGGAGATCGCGGCCGATCCCGATGGCAAGCCGCTTGACATCGACATCGAGAAGATCAAGCCGCTGTTCGAGGATGCGTTTGCCCGCGCATGGAACGGCGAAATCGAGAACGACGACTTCAACCGCCTGGTGCTGCGTGCCGGGCTGGCCGCGCGCGACGTGACGATCCTGCGCGCCTACGCCAAGTATCTGCGCCAGGTGGGCTCGACGTTCAGCAATGCCTATATCGAGCGCGCCCTGACGGCCAACCCGGCCATTGCCTCGATGCTGGTGTCGCTGTTCATCGCGCGTTTCGACCCGGCCACGGCCACGGCCGACAACAACGAGAACGCGCGCGCCAGGAAGTGGCTCGCCGATATCGATGCCGCGCTCGACCAGGTGCCCAACCTCGACGAAGACCGCATCCTGCGCCTGTTCCTGAACGTGATCAACGCCACGGTGCGCACCAACTACTTCCATCGCGGCGCCGACGGGCAGGCACGTCCGTACGTATCGTTCAAGTTCAATCCCGCACTGGTGCAGGGGCTGCCCGAGCCAAGGCCGATGTTCGAGATCTGGGTGTACTCCCCGCGCGTGGAAGGCGTGCACCTGCGCGGCGGACGCGTGGCGCGCGGTGGCCTGCGCTGGTCCGACCGGCGCGAGGATTTCCGCACCGAGGTGCTGGGCCTGATGAAGGCGCAGATGGTCAAGAACACGGTGATCGTGCCGGTGGGCTCCAAGGGCGGCTTCGTGGTCAAGCGCCCGCCCCCGGCCACCGACCGCGATGCATTCCTGGCGGAAGGCGTGGCCTGCTACCAGACGTTCCTGCGCGGCCTGCTCGACCTGACCGACAACCTGGTTTCCGGTGAACTGGTGCCACCGCCCGACGTGGTTCGCCACGACGAGAACGACCCGTACCTGGTGGTGGCCGCCGACAAGGGCACGGCCACGTTCTCCGACTACGCCAATGCGATCTCCGCCGAGTATGGCTTCTGGCTCGACGATGCGTTTGCCTCGGGCGGGTCGGTCGGTTATGACCACAAGAAAATGGGCATCACCGCGCGCGGCGCCTGGGAAAGCGTCAAGCGCCATTTCCGCGAGATGGGTGTCAATATCCAGACCACGCCATTCTCGGTGGTAGGCGTCGGCGACATGTCCGGCGACGTATTCGGCAACGGCATGCTGCTGTCGCCCCATATCAGGCTGCTGGCCGCGTTCGACCATCGCCATATCTTCCTCGACCCGGATCCCGATTGCGCAAGAAGCCTGGCCGAGCGGCAGCGCCTGTTCGACCTGCCGCGTTCGAGCTGGGCCGACTACGACACCGCACTGATTTCTGCTGGCGGGGGCGTGTATCCGCGCACGGCCAAGACCATACCGCTGTCACCGCAGGTACAGGCGGTGCTTGGCGTGCAGTCCGCAACGATGGCACCGGCCGAACTGATGCATGCAATCCTGACCGCGCCGGTGGACCTGCTGTACAACGGTGGCATTGGCACCTACGTCAAGGCCAGCACCGAGACGCACCTGCAGGCCGGAGACCGCTCCAATGACGCCATACGCGTCAACGGCAACGAGCTGCGCTGCAAGGTGGTGGGCGAAGGCGGCAACCTTGGTTTCACACAACTGGGCCGCATCGAGTTCGCGCGCAATGGCGGCCGCATGAATACCGACGCCATCGACAACTCGGCCGGGGTCGACTGCTCCGACCACGAAGTCAATATCAAGATCCTGCTCGGGCTAGTGGTGGCCGACGGCGAGATGACCGAGAAACAGCGCAACAAGCTGCTGGCCGAGATGACCGATGAAGTCGGCCTGCTGGTGCTGGAGGACAACTACTTCCAGACCCAGGCGCTATCCGTGGCCGGGCGCGAGGCGCCGGCGCTGGTCGATGCCGAGGCGCGGCTGATCCGCTGGCTGGAACGCGCGGGCCGCCTCAACCGTCCGCTCGAATTCCTGCCCTCGGAGGAAGAAATCGCCGAACGCAAGGCACTGGGCCAGGGACTGACATCGCCCGAGCGCGCGGTGCTGCTGGCCTACAGCAAGATGTGGCTCTACGACGAACTACTGGCGTCCGACGTGCCGGAAGACGCGCTGGTGGCCGCGCTGCTGGTCGACTACTTCCCGAAGCCGCTGCAACACCAGCACGCGGCCGCGATGCAACGCCATCCGCTGCGGCGCGAGATCCTGGCCACGCACCTGACCAACATGCTTGTGAACCGTATCGGCGCAACGTTCGTCCATCACCTGATGGAAGAGACTGACGCACGGCCCGCCGATATCGTGCGTGCCTGCCTGCTGGCGCGCGATGTGTTCGGGCTGACGGCCTTGTGGGAACGCATCGACGCACTCGACAACCAGGTAGACGATGCGATCCAGGCGCGCATGTTTGGCGCGCTGGCCCGCTTGCTCGAACGTGCCACGCTCTGGTTTATCCGTTACCTGCGCGGTGGCGGCATCGTCGAACCTGGTGCACCGCGCTTCACGGAAGCCGCGCAACGCCTGATGCCGCACCTTGCCGCGCTGCTGCCTCCCGAGGCCTCGCAAGCCATGGCCGAGCGCGCGCTGGCCCTCACCGAGGCCGGTGTCGACGAGGACCTGGCACTACGCGTGGCTGCCAGCGACAGCGCCGCGGCCGCGCTGGACATTGCCGAAGTATCGGCATCGTCCCAGCGCAACCCGGCTGCCGTGGCGGGCGTCTACTTTGCGCTCGATACCGAGCTGAACTTCGGATGGCTGCGTGAGCGCGCGTTGTCACTGCCTGCCGACACGCACTGGGACCTGCTGGCACGCACCACTACGCTGGAAGACCTGGGCCGGCTCAAACGCGCACTGACCACCAGCGTGCTCGCGCAATCGCGCGACAGTGACGACCCGCAGGTGCTGATCGATGGCTGGCGCGGCAACCGCCAGGTGCCACTGGACCGCTATGCGCAGATGTTGACCGACCAGCGCGCGTCCGGTGTTTCCGGTGCGGGGGCGTTGTCGATGCTGTCGGTGGCAGTCAGGGAGATCGGACTGCTGGACCGGGCCTGATGCCTGCCGCGAGCGTCAATCGTCGACGATGACGTCGTCGTCGTCGATATCGCGCAGCGGGGGTGGCTCGTCGCCGTCGGCGGTCAGGTCGTCGTCGGCGCCGTCGCCGCACGCGCGGAACTCGATGCCCAGGCGCAGGAACAGGTCGAACGCATCGGCCAACAGGTGTTTCTGACGCGGCAGCAGGCTCGCGTACGGCATGTCATAGATCGACTGATGCGTCCCGCGTGCGCCCTTCAGCCCGCGATCGCGTGCAATATCAGACAGCAGCGCCGCAAAGCCAGAAAGATCCTGCGCAGCCAGCGCGGTGTTCAACACGCGCGCGATGACTTGCGGGGTAGCACCGGCCCAGCCAATGACTTCGGCATTGGAGGCGGAATCGTGGGATATATCGCTAATGTCCATGATTGTCTTAACGGTCGGGGACCCGCCGCCTTGAGGCATCTTGAGCAACTTCGCGATCACAAACACGCGTCGCCCCACTTGCGTGGGGGGAGGGTCAGGTCCGTTTTCCGCCCTGGCGCGCAGGCTTCGTCGAAGGCGTTGGCGCTGCTGGCTGACGAATCTGGCGATATTTCTGCGTACCGTCCGACGCCGTGCTGGCCTCGAGGTAATTGCGTGCGCCGCACAGCGGGCAGCGGAAGAGCGGACCTTGCCCCTCGTTCCTGATCTCCACCGCGTCTGGCGCCCATTGCGTATCGCAAGACTGGTTCTGGCAGACAAACATCATGAACTCCGGATAAAGCGGGCCATCGTATCACGCGCGCATCACAGATCAGCCATTGTTCTGCACCCAATGCCGCGCCCACGTGCTCGCCGCGTTACGCGCCTCGGCCGCCGTGAAGTAGGTCGCCGGCGGCCCGCCCGCTTCCTGCACCACGGCACCGGCTTCCCAGATATCGCACCAGGCCCGATAGCGCTCCGGACCAAGCGCCTGCCAGAACAGGTGCACCACGAATCCGCGGTACTCGAACATGTCGGAGCCGCCGTCGGTCTCATGCGACGCAGCGACCGACGGTTCGGGCACCTCGGCCACGCCGGCATCGTCAACCGCCTGCCGCGCACGCCGACTGCCCATCACCGCGCACAGCGCGGCCGCCATCGCGCCTGTCAGCATTCCCGCCGCGAACCAGCAGGCCCTGCTTTCATGTTGCATCATGCATGCCTCCTTCAGACAGGCGCCTCTCCGATGTCGAGACGCGCCGGAAGATCGGAGGTTCCTGCGATTCAGGTTATACCAATGCGACTTGAGCGCCAGCCCGGTGCGCGGGCGGCTCGGAGGGCGACATGCTGAAAGGGAGACTTTTCCGATTCGGCGCGTCCGATACGCAAATCAGAATCGGGCACGTGCACTGCCCCGGCAAGGCCGCTATACTACTGTACGTTTATACAGTATCCATCGATAACCACCCGGCCACATACCCATCCGCCATGCCCGCCTACCAAGCCGCCTCGATCCTGCTGGAAGCACACTACTTCGGTGACGATGCCGAGATGCTGCGCCTGCCCTGTGACAGCGTCACGGTCCAGGGTGGCGCCATCGTCGTCGATGGCCTGGAAACCCGCCACCTGCGCGGCCTGCGCTGGACACCGGACTACCTGTCGTTCGACGCCGGCGGCGATCATCATCGCTATCCGGTCAGCCGTCCGGCCGTGGTGGGCCCCCAGGCGGCGCGCTTCGCGTTGCTATAGGCGTAGCGCCGACGCCCCCGCATAGACTGCACGATCGCCGAGCTGACGTTCGATACGCAGCAACTGGTTGTACTTGGCGGTGCGATCCGCACGCGATAGCGAACCGGTCTTGATCTGCCCGCAGCGCGTGGCCACGGCCAGATCGGCAATCGTGACATCCTCGGTCTCGCCGGAGCGGTGCGACATGACGGCGGCATAACCGTGGCCATGCGCCACGCGTACGGTCTCCAGCATTTCGCTAAGCGTGCCAATCTGGTTGGCCTTGACCAGAATGGCATTGGCCATGCCGCGATCCACACCTTCGCGCAACAACGTGGGGTGGGTACAGAACACGTCGTCGCCCACCAGCTGGCAATGCTTGCCAAGCCGTTGCGTCAGCATTTGCCAGCCCTGCACATCGTCTTCGGCCATGCCATCCTCGATCGACACGACTGGATAGCGCTTCGCGAGGCTGGCCAGATAGTCGACCTGCATTTCGCGCGAGCGCGTCACGCCCTCGCCCGCATAGCGGTACTGCCCATCAACGTAAAGCTCGCTCGATGCGGGATCGAGAGCCAGCGCAATATCGTTTCCGGCACGATAGCCCGCACGGGAGATCGCTTCCACCAGAAAGTCCAACGCGTCTTCGGCGGTACGCAGGTCAGGTGCGAAGCCGCCTTCGTCGCCCACATTGGTGTTGTGTCCCGCTGACTTGAGCAAACCGCGCAGCGTATGAAACACCTCGGCGCTGCTGCGCACCGCTTCCGCAAACGTTGGCGCGCCTACCGGCGCAATCATGAACTCCTGGAAGTCGAGTGCATTGTCGGCATGGGCTCCGCCATTGATGACGTTGATCAGCGGTGCCGGCAACAGCGTGGCACGCTCGCCGCCAAGATATGCGAACAGCGGCAGGTGATGCGACGCCGCTGCCGCGCGTGCCACAGCCAGCGACACACCGAGCAGCGCATTGGCGCCGAGACGGCCTTTGTCGGGTGTGCCATCGAGATCGATCATCAGCGTGTCGATCTGCGCCTGGTCGCCGGCATCGCATCCGACCAGCGCCTCGCGCAGCGTGGTGTTGACAGCCTGCACCGCGCGCAACACGCCGCGCCCAAGAAAGCGGCGCGGATTGCCGTCGCGCAGTTCCAGCGCTTCGCGTGCGCCAGTGGATGCGCCGGAGGGCACGATTGCCCGTCCCATCGCACCGTCTTCGAGCACAACCTCAACCTCGACGGTCGGATTACCCCGACTGTCGAGCACCTCCTGCCCCACTACCTGCACTATGCGCGCGCGCTGGCCGACCTCGCTCATGAAAATCCCCATTACGTGAGAAAAATAACAATGACGGAATCGTATGAGGCTTCATACAGCGTGAATATCGAGTAATCTTTACCGCTTCGTCAGCTTTTCTCACATAACTCCGATGCGTTCGTTGCCTCCGATGTCCTCCTTGCGCGCGTTCGAGGCCACGGCCCGCACGGGCTCGGTCACACGCGCCGCCGAGGAACTGTTCCGCACCCATGGCGCCGTCAGCCGGCAATTGCGCCAGTTGCAGGAACATGCGGGCGTGGAACTGTTCGAGCGCGACGGCACTGGCGTGCGACTGAACGAGCATGGGCGCGCGTTCTATGACGTGGTACGCGCTGTGTTCGACCAACTCGAACAGGGATATGGCCGGGTCCTGGACCAGGCGCGCGGGCCTACGCTGCATGTGGCCTGCAGTGCCACGTTCGCAATGCGCTGGCTGGTACCGGAACTGGTGGACTTCTACCGCGTGCGACCCGACATCCGCATCCGTCTTTCGATGACGTCGGCACGCGAGATCCGCACCGAAGGTGCCGACGTGGTCATCGCATGGGATTTGTCTTCATACCCGGCCGCCGATCGGCAGCGCGCCATGCTGCTGGCTCCGGTCACGTTCGGTCCGGTGTGCGCCCCCACCTATGCAAAGGACATTGCTACGGGCGCGCGCATTACGCACGATTTCACATCGAGCGCATGGGACCAGTGGGAAGCGCGCACCGGCCAACGGATTGCACCGGCTGCCGCGCTAACCTTTCCGCATACCCACCTGTGCATCCAGGCCGCGCTGGCGGGCCTCGGGGTCGCACTGATCGAACAACGCCTGATTCGAGCGGAACTGGCTGCCGGAACACTGGTGGCTCCTTATGGCTTCACCACATTCGATGGCGGGCTGATGGCCGTGCCGGCAGCACGCGACTTGTCCGCCGATATCGCGGCATTCGTTGATTGGCTGCGCGATCGGCTGGCTTGCTGAAGGCCGTAAATACTCCTATGGTTGTCTCCCCTCGCCCGCATGGCGGGAGAGGGGTCGGGGGAGAGGGTCAGCGGTGCAAGCTAAGACAGGTCGCAATTTGAACCTCATGCCCTCACCCCCAGCCCCTCTCCCGCGCGCGGGAGAGGGGAGAACTGCCACGCCTAACGTGCCGCCGCGCGTAGTGCGAACGTCAGCGTGGTACCGCCCTGCCGGTCGACCAGCCTGACCTGACTGCCATTGAGCTGCAGCATGCGCTGCACGATCAGCAAGCCAAGCCCACCACCCCGATGCGCGCCGCCGGACGGGAACGGACGCTGGAAGATCGATTCCCGCAATGCGGTTGGAATGCCGGGACCGGTATCGCTGACCGTAACTGCCACCTTGCCGTCCTGGCTGGCCAGGTCGATTTCGACCGTGCCGCCGGCCGGCGTGTGCCGGATCGCGTTATCGAGCAGGTTCGTCAGCACGCGTTCGATCATGCCAAGGTCTGCCGAAACCGCCGGCAAGGCAGGAGGCACACCGGCGCGCAATTGCAGATGCTTGGCCTGGGCCGGCAATGCAAACTTCTCCAGCACATCCTGCGTCAGGTCAACCATCGAAAAGTCCTCGGGCATGGCCTGCACCATGCCGTGTTCAAGCCGGGCGAGCTCGAACAGCGCCTGCGCCAACCCGCCAACCTTGGCACTCTGCGCCAACGCGATCGCCAGATAGCGCTGGCGATCGGCAGCACTGAGGCTGTCGGCCTTGACCGACAGCGTTTCCAGATAGCCATGCAACGACGTCAATGGGGTACGCAAGTCGTGCGAAATATTGGCGACCATTTCGCGGCGCTCCTGGTCCTGCTGCTTCAGTGCCTGCCATTGGGCGTCGATCCGGTCGGACATTTGCCGGAACGCGGTCTGCAGCGCGGCAATCTCGTCGCGCTGCATCGGTTCGGCCAGTTTTTCGGCCGGCGTGGCCGGCATGTCGCCCGAATCGAAGCGCTGCATGTCATGGGTCAAGCGCCGCAACGGTCGTGTAATCAGCGCAAACGCCACCAGGCCCGCAATCAATCCCAGCGTGGCCACCAGCGCCATCGACCATAGCGTGGTACGCATCACCGAATCCTGCGATGCGCGCGCGGCCAGCCGATCGTGGGCCTCGCCCATCAGCACCACGTAGATATAGCCACCCTGGCGCAACGGCGCGGCACTGAATACCTTGCGGCCCGAAGCACTGCGCGGATCATCGCCGAGGATCGGCAGCGCCCCGCCGTCGATGAGTTTCCTTACCGGCGCAAGGTCGACATGATCGCGCACCAGATGGCCGCTCGGCGCATCGTGGCCGCGAATACGGCCCTGGTCGTCGAGCAGGTAGACCTCGACGCTCGGATTCACGACCATCAGCTGGCCGAACAACTGCCGCAGCGCCTGCGGTGCTATCGCACTCTGGTCTTCCAGCAAGGCATTGCGGGCGATATACGCGGCGAGTCCGCGCGAAATGTCCTGGATCACCTCCTTCTCGTGCATCGCATTGGCGCGCACCTGCAACCAGGCCGAGGCCCCGCAGCATGCCAGCAAAAGCGCGGCAAACACGATGGACAGTCGCTGGGTCAACGAGAGCTTCATGATGACTCGCCCCCTTCGGTGGCAACCGCGGCCGCCGGATCGGCCACGAAACGGTAGCCGCGCCGCCAGACCGTCAGGATGCGCCTGGGCTGCGCCGGATCGGCTTCGATCTTGGTACGCAACCGGTTGATATGCGTGTTCACCGTGTGTTCGTAACCTTCATGCTGGTAACCCCAGACCGCATTGAGCAGATCCATGCGCGAGAACACCTTGTCGGGATTGCGCGCGAAAAAATACAGCAGATCGAATTCACGCGGCGTCAGGTCCAGCCGCTTGCCATCGGCGGTGGCCTCGCGGGCCAGCGGATCGATGGTCAGTCCGGGCAGGTCCAGGCTGCCGGCATCGGCCCGTACATCGCGTGCCATCGCTTCCACGCGGCGCAGCAACGCCTTGACGCGGGCCACCAGTTCCAGCACC
>VFQP010004196.1_pt1 | contig 13694 bp, 10 predicted proteins | sample 3512351 | NCBI WGS metagenome assembly VFQP01 (sample SAMN10412372, study PRJNA504923) | tailings metagenome | isolation source: Relicate 1 Philex TSF1 revegetated site | place: Philippines: Tuba, Benguet | collected 2017-08-29 | reverse complement strand
ATTACCACCGAACGCTTCTCGGCGCCGGGTCGATGCATGCGGCGCAACAGCGCGTGCGAGGCGGCATTGACGGTCAGCATGGTGAACGACAGCGACTGATCGGGCCAGGCGCGCCAGAGTCCCGCGATGCCGAACGCAGGCATGTCGGGCAACCAGATCTTCCAGCGTTCGGCCTTGCCCGGATGCTCGGGCGTGCCGTCTTCGGGGTAGGCATATTCGAAGAACGCGCTTGCCGGAATCAAACAAAGCTGACCCTGGCGCCATGCCGGTGCAAAGGTGGGCTTTTCGCCGACCGTTTCACTGCGCGCATTGGTGGTGTCGTAACGGCGTGCCCCGGGCGGCGTGCGTTTGCGCGGCACCATGCCGAACGTGGCCAGCGCACTGATGCGCTGGCCAGTGTCCGCGGCGCGGATGATCGGCGCCGCATAGTCGGGCCAGGTTTCTTCGGGGTAGATGCCGGGCGGCGGTTCCACGCCGAAGATCTCACGCAATATGCGCTGCTGCACCGGAGCATAGTTCGTGCACATGGCGGGGGCTCCCACGGCAAGGTTGGACGGGTCTATCGTCGGCGCGACACGGCAGCCGGTCAATAGGTGATCGTCGCCGTAACCGTGTCACTGTACGCGCCGGCCTGCGGAGTAGGCTGCTGGGGTACGCGCCCGTAGATCGTGATCGATTGCGCGGTGCCGGCGCCGGTGCCGCCGAGTGTGGACGTGCCATGCGTTCCGTCGCCCCACGGTATCGTGCGGTTCTGGTCCGAGAACAATTGGTAGCCCACGGTCTGCGTGCCGCCACTGCGTGTCATGCGTCGCGCCGCCACGGTGGCGCCGCTGCCGGTGCCGGCATTGAGTGCGATCGAATAGGCCGCGTTACGCGTACATTGCACGGTCAGCGTGCTGACGGCGTCATGACTGCCGCTGAGCAAGCCGACCGTACCAAAATCGAGCGCGGTAGCCGAGATATTGCAATCGCTGACCACGGTGGCGCTGGCCGTGAACGTGATGGGCAGGCTGTTGGTGGAAATCTGCGTGCAATCGGGCGGCACCAACAGATACTCGATGTAGGTCACTTCGGCATTGAGACCGGCGAACAGCGAAGTGTAGTTGCCCGTGCCGGCGGAGGTCTGATTGGCCAGCACGCGCGCGTAGTAGTTGGTGCTTGCGCTGCCATTGCCGAGCAGCGCGCCAAAGTCGAGCATGACAGGCGGCGCGGATGTGCCTGTGCTGCGTGATCCCCAAACCTGGGTGTGGCCGCTGTCGGAGTAGATGTTGAAGCCCAGCGTCTGCGCGCCGTTTGCCAGTGTGCGTGGCGTCACCGAACTACCGGCAGCACCGGTGCCAATGTTGATGCAGGCGCGCACGCGGGCGGATACGGCAACGCCGGTGCACGTGACTGTGATCGTGCCTTGCACGTCGCTGACATTGCCGCTGACCGGACTGTAGTTGCCGAATGCGACCGACGGCGCTGTGACCGTGCACGCTGCCCACGCAGTCGGGGTCGCAACCAGCGCCATGATTGCCATGCACGCACGCAGCCAGGCCATCATGGCGGATCCCGTTCGCATACAACCGGGCCCAGGCGCGGCAGCGGATCGCTGGTGGCCATATAACTGAGCCGTGCCGTACAGATGCCATCCACGGTTTCGGCATGAAACGTGTTGTCGTCGCCAAGCGTTTCAAAGAAGGCCAGCCCGTCGTAGCCCACCACGGTACGCGCACCGCTTTCCAGGTGAATGATCACCGTACCTGCGGGCAGGGGCGTGCCTTGCGCGTCGATGAGCACGATCTGACCGCCGCGAAACGATTCGATCGAGAAACTCGCAAGCGCGCCGGACTGCAGCGCGGGCGCGATCGATAGCCGTGTGGAACTAAGCCGGGTATTGACGGGCAGTGCCAGCGCGTCGATCTCGATGCGGTTGGCATCGTAGGGCAGCAGGTTCGGTACCAGGATATGGCCGCTGCTGTTGGTATTGCCGATACGGCGATTCTCCACCAGTACCGGCAGGTTGGCCACGCCACCTGTCGACACCAGCGCAAAGCTCTGGTCGATACGCCGGCCGGCCATGATGGTGCCATCCATGGCCACCAGCGAACCGCTGGCGCCGAACTGCGTGCTTACACGGCCTTGCAGGTCCTGTACGGCGCCATAGACATCGCCATAGCGGCCGCGGAAGTTGGCCTGCGCGTAGCCGCGCCACGTGTCGGCGCCTTGCTGGCCTACCACCTGCCAGCCCCAGCCACCCTCGTAAGGTGTGGCATGGCTGACAGCGCCAATCAGTGTCGGCTTGCCACCGTCGCGGCCAATGGTGGCCGATGCCGTGGTGTCGTTGTCCAGCAGGTAGGTCAGCGTAAGCGATGCCCCGTACGAAGATCCGGCCGCGAAATCGCGGTATGCGCTCGCCGTGAACGATGTGCGGCGATTCCACTGCGCGGTCCATGCCAGCGAGCCGATGCGTGCCGCACCGTAAACGGGATCGGACAGGTCGACGTAGCTCGCGGCAATATTGCCGTTGCGTGGCACCGGTACCGACACCGTGGCGCGATACAGTGCGGTCGGCATTGGTGCTCCGGAGCGCGCGGCCAGGTCTTCATAGTTGCCGAACGTGCGGGTGCCCTGCAGGTCGATGCTGAAGCGCGAGGTCCGCCATTGGTAGCCGAGCCCGAACTGGTTGCCGCCCGCGGCGCTGACGCTGGTGGAAAGATTGAGCACGCCCGTTACCGGCAGTTTGAACAGCGCGCCACTACCGACGACGCCCACGCCGCGCGACGCCTCCGCATGGCCTTCAAGCGTCAGCGTGTCGTTGACCCCGTAGCGTACCGAACCGTTGGCGGCGGGCGCGCTTTCGTAGTGGAACGACTCGATACCGTATTGCGTGCGCAGGAAGCCGAGTTCCAGCGAATAGTCGAACAGGCCGGGCGCCAGCAGGCGTGAATCGACATAGAGCGGCACCGTGGTGCTGACATCGCGCCCGAGCGCGTCGCGCACCACGATCGTGGCCTGACCGGCGCCGCTGAGCGCCGGTGCGTTGTTGATGACAAACGGCCCGCTTGGCACCTGGCCCGAGTACTGGCGCACGTTGTTGATATAGAGATCGACCGCCCCGGGCACCGCAGCGGATCCTCCCAATGCTGGCAGCGGATACGTGATCAGGTCTGGCCGCAGACCGAAATTGCGGCGCCACTGCACGCCGCCAAGCCGGACCGGGCGCGACCACGGTAACGCGCCTGTAATGGTGTCGCCAACCAGTATCGATTGCATGCCGCTGGGGTCGGCATGGGTCCAGTTGCTATCGAGCCGGATATAGCGGCTGGTGCCGCCCTGAACGGTCGCCACGCCGGTATTGCTGAATACGCCTCCCGGGTGAAAGAAGCGCTGCTCGCTGTAGATGCCGAGCTCATGCCCTGTATCCGGTTGCGCGTAGGCGTCGTAGTTCAGCACGAAGCCACGGCCCGACGTAACGGGGGGGCGCGTACGGCTGCGTGAGCCGAGTTGGGTGGGGATGCGCAGGCTGTCGTCGACGGTCAGGTACACGCGTTGCATGGACGGTTCATAGCGATAGCTCACGCCGGGCAGCTGGTCGAGCGCAATCATGCCCTGCGCATCGGCCAGCGCCGGGTCTGCGCGCAGGCCCAGGTCGCGCAGCTCGTCGGCCGGTGTCAGCAGCGTGCCGTCGCGGTCGGCGAAGCGGGCGACGCTGCCGGTGGACTCGCCGTTGACCATGACCTCCAGGTAGGCGGTGTGGCCGGGTACCTTGTCGATTGCCTGCGCATGGAGCGCGCTGGTCGCCAGTCCGCCGGTCAACATGCAGGCGGTCGTGGCAAGCCGCGACAGGGTCAGGATGCTGTGGCGATTGCGCAATGGTGACGGTGGCCATGTCATGTGCCCGGTTCAGGCCGCTCCTGGCTTACCGGCAGCGTATGCGGCTCGCCATTGATGGCCGCATCGAGGCGTAGCCCGGACCCCGGAACGAAGCCGGCGGGCATGCTGATCTTCCAGATGCGGATGGCGCCGGGCAGCGTGTATCCAAGCAACCCTGCGGTGATGGTGACACGCTGGCCGCCATTGACCAGTGCCGCATCGCTGATGCGCGCGTGACGCGTGCCGTTGTTGCGCGCCGCGAGCCGCCATTCGCCCTCATCGCGCCGCAATGTCACCGCCAGCGGCGGCGAAGGGGCGGCCGATGGCGTTCCGGCGAACACCGGTATCGAGTACCGTAATTGCACGCGCACGCCCGATTGGTCCGCGGGGGCATCGCGTTGCGGCAGCTCATCGATCAGCAGCCGGTATGCGGTTTCCGTCGTTGCCGGCACGCGCCCCGGCCGGACCACGCGAACCAGTTGCTCGGAATTGCCGGCAATGCGTACGATCGGTGGACTCGCCACGACGTCATCGGCAGGCGCCAGCACATCGGCACCATTGGCCTGGGTCCAGCGAAATACGCGCACCTGCGCGTGAATCGGGGTTGACGCGGCGTTGCGCAGTGTCATGGCGGCAGCGCCGGCGCCGGCGGGCAGGTCGATCCGGACCGGTGAAATCTGCAGCGAAGCGGCGTGCGCCGGCAAACAAATGACTAGCAGGCTCAGCACGAGGGCGGGCCATGCAGGCAATGCCGGACGCCGCCAGATGGCGGCGGGCAGCATCAGAAGTTGATGGTGGCTGTGACGGTGGTCGTATAGGTGCCAGCCGCCGGCGTGGTTTGCGGCGGCACCCGTCCGTACATGGTAATGGCCTGTGCGGCCCCGTTACCGGTGCCGCCAGCCGTGTCGGTGCCGGGCGTATTACCCCAGATTTGTGTGCGGTTGCTGTCGCGGTAGATCTGGTATTGAACTGTCGCAGCGCCCGCGCTGGCCATCAGCCGGTTGGCAATCGAGCTGCCCGCGGCGGTGCCACCGTCGAGGCCTACCTGATACGGTGCGCTGTTGCTGCACGTGACTGACAGGGTGGAGGTCTGGTCGACATTGGCGCCGAGCACCCCGTGCGATCCGAAGTCGAGGTCGCTGGCCGCGATCACACAGTCGGCGGTCAGTGTCAGCCGGACCGCGAACGTGGTGGTCTTGGTGGCTGCGCCGAGCCAGACCGGCGGTGTGGCCAATGCGGCAAACAGCACTACGCGAAGTGAGTGTCGAATTGGCAGGCGTAGTGACCGGCGTGGCGAGAATGGAAAGCGGCAAGACGGTGTCATGGCATCTCCGTGGCAACCGACGCCTCGATGGTAGCGATTCCCGCATCACTTGGCACGTGCTCTTACGTTGTTCAATAACGCTTAATGCGAACGCTACGCGACATTAGTTTTATTGAAGATGGTCTAACCGCCGTAGAGCCGCGCCAGGCAATCGATTGCGGGAGTTTTCAAGGTCTTGTTAGCCCACTTCGGAGGGGTGCGAAGCCGACGGCAACAGGCGTTTGAAACAACATCGGATGGCAATTCGGCAATGAGGCGGACGCGCTTGCGACTGCTTCCTATAATGCCAAGGCGGGGCGGTGCATTGCCGTGCCGCACCACGCGTGCTTGCGGGCAGGGGCGCGCTTCCCACTTTATCTCCACGTCAAATGGGGAGACACACATCATGCAGAGTAGCGAAGCGGTGCTGACGCAGGCGCGAGCGGCGTTGGCGCATGTGCCATATCAGGGCCACCATCTTCATCCCACGATTCATCTGCGGTTATCTGACGGCGCGCTGATTCTTGAAGGCGAGGTCGTCGATATTGTCGACAAGACGCGCGCCGTGGCTCAGTTGCGCCGTGTGGACGGCGTGACCACCGTGATCGATCATCTGCGTATCGCCCATGCCGGTCCGCCGGTAGGCGATGGCGACCTGCGCGCTGCCGTATGCGAGCGGTTGCTGAACGCGATCGATTTCCGCAATTGCAAGATCTGCGCAAAGGTGAAAGGACAGCTTGAGCCTGTACGTGAAGCCGTCGGCGAGCGCAGTGGCTGGATCGAGGTTGCCGTCCATGACGGCGCGGTGATGCTTAGCGGACAGGTGATCAGCCTGTCGCACATGCGGCTGGCCGGCGTGCTGGCGTGGTGGTCACGCGGCTGCCGCTGCGTGGTCAATGACATCGTGGTGGCACCGGCTGAAGCCGATAGTGACGAGGAGTTGTCAGAGGCGCTGCAACTGGTTCTGGAAACCGATCCGTTCGTCGATGCCGCGCGCATTCGTGTGCGGACCGAAGGCAGGGTCGTCACGCTCGATGGCTATGCATCGAGCGAAGGGGCGCGCAAGCAGGTGGAACGCGATGCGTGGTGTGTGCAGGGCGTGGAGAACGTCATCAACCATATTGCACTCAGCAGCTAGCACCCGGTTCGATCAGTAGCCGGCGTTTTCCATGCCGGACGCCGTTGCCACGCGCGCCGCCTGGCCTTCCATACGCCAGTAGCGGCGCCGCGTGCGCAACGCAAAGCGCGCGCGGTATTCCGACATCGACATGTGCAGGCTGCGCTGGAACAGCCGCCGGAACGCGGCCGCGTCGACATAGCCGCACGCTTCCGCAATGGCTTGCGTGCCGTGCAAGGTGACTTCCAGCAGCATGCGTGCACGTTCCACGCGCAGCATATGCAGGTATTCCAGCGGCGTGCGGCCCGTGACCTGCCGGAAATGCCTCAACAGCGTACGTTCGCTGACTGCCGCGGCCTGTGCCACGGCACCAAGCCGATAGGGTTCGCCGACATGTGCCTGCAACCAGCCGACGGCGCGATAAACGGGGCTGTCGGCGGTCTTGCCGAGCCAACGCTGCGATACCAGTTCTGGCACCCACTGCTGGCGTTCCTGCTGATAAAGCAGCAGGCGTGCCACGGTTTGCGCCAGATCCGGATCATGCAGGTGGCCCAGCACGCGCAGCATGAATTCGGTCTGCAAGGCCGGCGCCACGCAATGGAACACGCGTTCATGAAGCCCGATGGGCTCGTCCGATGACAGGTCGCATGCCGGAAAGCGTTGGGCGAACCAGCTGTGGAACATCCACGGCGCACCGCAGCGCGCGCCGTCGAGTCGTCCGAGCATGAGCGGGTAGACGATGCCCGTGTAAATCGAGGCAAGCCAGCCGCCGCTATCCATATGCCGGGTCAGCAACCGTTGCGTCGCGGCATCCGCGCCGGCCAGTTCGCCAAGATGGGGGGCACTGGCGGCCATCAGGCCCGGTACCAGCATCAGCACCCGCGCATCGCGTGCCGTGCCGCGGCGCGCGGGCGATGGTGACAGGCCGGGCAACGATTCGGGCAACGCGCGTCCGTTGCTGCCAATGATTTCCCACGTCAGTTGTGAAGGGGCGCCGGGTCGTTGCAGTTGCGCCACGCCCGCGGCGGTGCGCAGCACATCGAGCGCGCTGAACAGCGTGCCTGGCATGGCACTGGGCAACCACAGCAACCTGACATGAAGCGGTGCATGCTGGACGAACATGGTGGCGGGATTGGCATTCGGAATGGCGATATTGGACCTCCCCGCAAGATAGCGCAAGCGCTACATTGGAGCCCATCAACAAGATCAGGAGACCCTATGCCGCGAACCCTTCGTCGCCTTGCGCTTGCCGCTGCGGCAACCATCGTTGCCCATGGCGCCATGGCTGCCAGTCCGGACAGCGCGCTGTTCGATGCCGCGCGTGCCGCGCAACCCGCAGTGGTGCAGTCGCTCAAAGACATGGTGTCGATCGAGTCGGGCAGTGCCAATATCCAGGGATTGACGCGCATGGCGGACTACACGTCCCAGCGCCTGCAGGCAGTCGGGGCCAAGGTGGAGCGGTTGCCGATGAGCACCAGCGCGGCGCCTATGGTCAAGGCCACGCTGACCGGCACGGGCAAGCGCAGGATCATGCTGATTGGCCATATGGACACCGTGTATCCGGCCGGCATTCTGTCTTCGCAGCCGATCCGGGAGGACGGCAACCGGCTCTATGGTCCCGGCATTGCCGATGACAAGGGCGGGCTCGCGGTCATCCTGCATTCGCTGGAAATTCTCAAGGCGCAAGGCTGGAAGGACTATGCGCAGATCACGGTGCTGCTGAATCCAGATGAGGAGATTGGCTCGGGCGGCTCGGGAGAAACCATTGCCGCGCTGGCCGCGCAACACGATGTGGTGCTGTCGTGCGAGCCCAACGTGGCCAAGTCAATAGCAAAATCGGAATCGTTGCTGCTGGCCGCAGCAGGCACCGCAACGGCCACGATGCAGGTCAAGGGTCGCTCGTCGCATGCCGGTGCCGCACCGGAACTTGGGCGCAATGCGTTGCTGGAACTGGCTTACCAGATGCAACAGACGCGTGACCTCGCGCAGACCGTGCCGGGTTCGCAACTGAACTGGACGCAGGCAAAGACCACGGGGCCGTTGAACCAGATTCCCGAAACCGCAAGCGCGATTGGCGATGTGCGTGTGACGGTCAGCGGTGCCGCGCAGAAGTTGCAGGCTGCACTTCAGGAGAAGGTTGGCACTGCCCATCTGATCCCCGATACGCAGACCACGGTCGCCATGGAAGAAGGGCGGCCTGCGTACGTGGCCGATGCACGCTCGAAGGAACTGGCCGCGCGCGCCCAGAAGATCTATGCCGAAATGGACGGGCGCTCGCTGATCCTGATTCCCGGTACCGGGGGTGGCACCGATGCGGGGTTTGCGGGACGCTCCGGCAAGGCCGTGGTGCTGGAAAGCTTCGGTCTGTCAGGCTTCGGCTACCATGCGCGCGACGAGTACGTGGAACTCGACTCGATCGTACCGCGGCTGTACCTGATGACCCGACTGCTGCAGGAGATCGGGAAGAATTGAGGCCTTGCAAATGAGGTTGATTGGCTCCCTCTCCCGCGCGCGGGAGAGGGAGCCTGCCAGCGGTGTTCCTGAAACACCTCAAGCCTCAAGCCGCCAACTGCTGTGGCGCTGCGCCGAAGTGCGGATGTCGCGCGAAAATCTCGGCGGCCCAGTTCACGAACACACGTACCTTGGCCGACAGATGCCGGTTCTGCGGATACATCGCGGAAATCGGCAATTCATCGGTATGCCAGTCCGTCATGACTTCCACCAGCCGGCCGCTGTTGATATACGGCTCGGCCATGGCGCGCGAGATGCGCGCGATGCCGTGTCCTTCGAGCGTGCAGCCCAGATAGACGTCGGCATCGTTGGTGGAGATCACCGAAGGCAGCAGTACTTCCGAGCGTTCGCTGCCACGGATCAATGTCCACGGCATTTCACGTCCGGTGCGGTTGGACAGGAAGTTGACCCCCTTGTGCTGGGCCAGTTCGGTCAGGTCGCCCGGCGTGCCGAAGCGCCGCAGATAGATCGGCGACGCATAGAACGCCAGTTTTACCTGGCCGATGCGCCGCGCCACCATCGCTTCATCGAGCGTGCCCACACGCAGCACCACGTCGACGCCTTCCTTGAGCAGGTCGATCGGCTTGCCGTTGATGGTCAGTTCGAGCTTGAGCTCAGGATAGGCGTTGAAGAACTCGTGCAGTTGAGGCATCAACACGAGTTGCGCGAGTCCGCTCGTGGTGTCGACGGCCAGCGTGCCGCGCGGCGAATTGTTGTGGCGCGTCAGTGACTGCTCGGCTTCTTCCACGTCCGCCAGGATGCGCACGCAGCGTTCGTAGTACGCCGCGCCATCGGTTGTCACGCTGATACGGCGCGTGGTCCGGTGCAGCAGCTTGACGCCGAGATGGGTTTCGAGGTTTTGTATCAGGCGGGTGAGCGTGGCCTTTGGCAGGTCTAGCGACTCCGCCGCGCGCGCAAAGCTGCCGACATCCACCACCCGAGTGAATGCCTGCATTGAGACAAGACGATCCATGATGTTGCTTTCGAAAGGAGTAAAACCGGTCTGCGTTCCGAAGGATGTCTGGCGAGATTGGGTCCGCTGCATGTCAAGTGCGCGGCCTGGATTTGCTGCCGGCGGTCCGCCAGTGGCGGCCGGAGCGGGGACGGGTGGAGGGTGGGGCGCCGGCGTTTGCGCTGTTTCCCCAAGTGCGCAGATGCCGAAGGACCGGAGTGAATCACATTTCGGGTATCCATTTCAAGCGGTGTGGTTTCACTTCGGTGATTATTCCAACCCAGAAACAGTGCATTGGCAATAGCTCGCTTTATCCCATCGTTGTCAATCACCATAATTCGCTGCATCGCAATACAGTATCGACGGCCATTGCTGGCCGCCTGAAAACCATGACCAAGACCACTGCCCCCCGTAGTTCCGCCGTGCAACCGGCCGCAGAACAGGGCAAGGCGTATGTGGTGCAGCACGACGTACCCAGCGGCGATCGCGAGATCAAGGTCTGTGTGTGTTACCCCGCAGGTTATTGGCCGGTGAGCGCCGGTGCGCCATTGTTGCCATGGCTTGTGTATCTGCACGCAGGTGGTTTTGTCGATGGCGGCGTGGAAGCGGCCAAGGAGCTGGCGCGGGATCTGGCGGAGTCGGTCCCGGCCGTGGTGGTGACGCCAGCCTACGCGCTGGCGCCGGAAAACCCGTTCCCCGCAGCGCCCGAAGATGCGGTCAACACGGTCTCATGGGTACTGAAACAGGCGAAAAAGCTCAAGGTCGACAAGCTGCACTTTGCGCTGGTGGGCGAAGAGGCTGGCGGTAACCTGGCGATTGCCACGGCGCAGATGCTGCGTGACCGCGGCCTGCCGCAGCCGGCCGGCCAATGGCTGATTCGGCCCGTGACCGATCCGTGCCTGCAGCACGCCTCGGCAGGAGGCCAGGTGCCGATGGAAATGTTGCGCAAGCTCGCATGCAACTATCGCGACTATTTGCCAACGCCGGCTGCTTCCGTGCATCCGTATGCGGCACCGGCACTTGCCTCGCGCCTCGGCGGCCTGCCGGCGACGCTGGTGCAGGTGGCCGAGAAAGATGCGCTGCGCGCCGAGGGTGAAGCCTTTGCCGCCAAGCTCGCAAAGGCTGGCATTCCGGCGCGAGCGTTGATCATGCCCGGCGCCTGTGGCGACGGGGTCGAACATTCCCATGAAGACTGTCAGGCATGGGTATTAGAAGGTGCGCAGTTCTTGCGCGAATGTTTCGCCAAGGCTGACGACGCCTCGTAATCCGGTCCGAACGCCGGCCGGTACCGTGAATGCAGTGACGGTGCCGGATTCTCCCGCCAGCGCCCTTTGAGGCTGGCACCCCAGTAGTGCTTTGCTTTCGCCCGACCGGGCGGAGGATCTCTTGCTGTTCCCGTTTTCCAGCCTTTCCAGGCAGGCGGGAAGCGTTCGGCCCGAATTTTTAGCTTTTCCAGTTGAAGAAACCCGACGAAAACACGGAGTGAAGAAAGATGAATACCAAGTCTCGACGCACGCTGATCGCCTTTGCCATTGTGGCAATCCTTGGGGCGGGCGTGGCAACCTCGGTACTGCAACCCTGGCACGGCGGGGAAGCACAGGCCAACACCCCACCGCCGGCACCGGCCGTGGAAGTGGCATCGGCAGTGGGCCAGACCATCACCGAATGGGATGAGTTCTCGGGCCGCATCGAAGCGGTGGACCGCGTGGAAATCCGGCCACGCGTTTCCGGCACGATCGAAACAGTGCATTTCCGCGAAGGCTCGATCGTGAAGAAGGGCGATCCGCTGTTCACGATCGATCCGCGTCCGTACGCCGCCGAAGTGGCGCGCGCCGACGCGGCGCTGGCTGCGGCGCAGGTGCGCGCTTCGCATGCACAGACCGAAAAGGCTCGTGCACAGCGCCTGCTCGACGACAACGCCATCTCGCGTCGTGAATTCGACGAGCGCATCAACGCGGCCAGCGAAATGTCGGCCGATGTACGCGGGGCACAGGCGGCACTCGAAGTCGCACGGCTGAACCTGAGCTATACGCGCATCGTTGCGCCGGTGGCAGGCAAGGTATCGCGTGCCGAAATCACGGTGGGCAACCTGGTGGCAGCGGGTGCGGCATCGCCGCCGCTGACTACGGTGGTGTCGGTGTCGCCGGTGTACGCGAGCTTCGATGTCGACGAACAGAGCTACCTGCGCTACACCGCGCCGGGCGCTGGCGGCGGCAAGAATGACCTGCCGGTGTTCCTGGGCCTGGCCAACGAGGACGGCAATCCGCACAAGGGCAAGATCCATTCGGTCGACAACCGGCTCGATACACGCAGCGGCACCATTCGCGTGCGTGCCGTCTTCGACAACGAAGATGGCCGCCTGCTGCCGGGCCTGTATGCGAAGGTCAAGCTTGGCGGTGGCTCGCCGCATCCGGCCGTGCTGATCAACGATCGCGCCATCGGTACCGATCAGGGCAAGAAGTTCGTACTGGTCGTCGATAAGTCCAACAAGCTCGTGTATCGCGAAGTGGAAGTCGGACCGACGTTCGAAGGCTTGCGCGTGATCCGCAAGGGTCTGCAGCCGGGCGAGAACATCGTTGTGAATGGCCTGATGCGTGTGCGCCCTGGTGACACCGTGGCGCCGAAGGCGGTGTCGATGGCCTATCGCAGCGAGCTCGAACCGCGTGGCACAACGCCGGACCGCAAGCAGGCCGCGGACGATGTGAAAGCCGACAAGCCCAAGGTGAGCTGACGCGCTCTTGAAGCGCTCAAAGTACCGACCTGAAATTTTCCCCCTGTAGTTGTACATGGCGCCCGCTTCGGCGGACGGCCAGGGGGGCTGCTTTCGCCGAGACCAAGATGAATCTCTCGAAATTCTTTATCGATCGCCCGATTTTTGCGGGCGTGCTGTCGGTGCTGATCTTCCTGATCGGCGCCATCTCGATGTTCAAGTTACCGATCTCGGAGTACCCGGAAGTGGTGCCGCCGTCGGTGGTGGTGCGCGCGCAGTTCCCGGGCGCCAACCCGAAGGTGATTGCCGAGACCGTGGCCACGCCGCTCGAGGAACAGATCAACGGCGTCGAGGACATGCTCTACATGAACTCGCAGGCCAACAGCGACGGCACGCTGACGCTGACGGTGACGTTCAAGCTGGGCACCGACCCGGACAAGGCCCAGCAACTGGTGCAGAACCGCGTCTCGCAGGCCGAGCCACGCCTGCCCGAAGACGTGCGCCGGTTGGGTATCACCACGGTCAAGAGCTCGCCCGACCTGACCATGGTGGTCCACCTGGTCTCGCCGAACGATCGCTATGACATGACGTATCTGCGCAACTATGCGCTGATCAACGTGAAGGACCGCCTCGCGCGTATCCAGGGCGTGGGCCAGGTGCAGATGTTCGGCTCGGGTGACTACTCGATGCGCGTGTGGCTGAACCCCGAGAAGATTGCCGAGCGCCAGCTGGCTGCCTCCGACGTGGTGCGCGCGATCCGTGAGCAGAACGTACAGGTGGCGGCCGGCGTGATCGGCCAGTCGCCGTCGCTGCCGGGCACCGACCTGCAACTGTCGGTCAATGCCCAGGGCCGTCTGCAGACCGTCGAGGAGTTTGGCGACATCATCGTCAAGACCTCGCCCGACGGTGTGGTGACGTACCTGAAGGACATTGCGCGCATTGAACTGGGTGCGTCGGAGTACGCGCTGCGCTCGCTGCTGGACAACAAGTCGGCGGTGGCGCTGCCGATCTTCCAGTCGCCGGGTTCGAATGCGATCCAGATCTCGAACGACGTGCGCAAGACCATGGCCGAGCTGAAGGCCAACATGCCCGAAGGCGTGGACTACAGCATCGTCTATGACCCGACGCAGTTCGTGCGCCACTCGATCGAGGCCGTGGTCCACACGCTGTTCGAAGCCATCGCGCTGGTGGTGCTGGTGGTGATCCTGTTCCTGCAGACGTGGCGCGCATCGATCATCCCGCT
>VFQP010004195.1_pt1 | contig 13695 bp, 10 predicted proteins | sample 3512351 | NCBI WGS metagenome assembly VFQP01 (sample SAMN10412372, study PRJNA504923) | tailings metagenome | isolation source: Relicate 1 Philex TSF1 revegetated site | place: Philippines: Tuba, Benguet | collected 2017-08-29 | reverse complement strand
ATACTCTATGGACCTCCAGGAACCAGTAAAACCCACACTGCACGTCATTTAGCAGAATCACTGATTACATATGAATACTTAAAAAACAGAAGTAATGTGATTAAGTTTTTTAAAAAAGAAGAGAACTATTTAGAAAATCGAATCCATCATCTACAGCTTCATCCAAGCTACACTTATGAGGACTTTGTTGCTGGATACCAATTAAAAGACCATGCAACTATTCCCATTAAGGGAATATTATTCGACATTTGTGAGGCTGCCATTAAAGATAATGACAAAGCCCATGTTCTAATACTTGATGAAATAAACCGTATTGATTTATCAAGGTTATTTGGCGAAGTCTTCTCAGCTCTTGAAAATCGAGACCATCCTATTCAACTGAGCATAGGAGATTTCCAACTCACAATACCAAGTAATTTATACGTAATTGGGACGATGAACGAAATTGATTTTTCGTTGGAGCGAATCGACTTCGCTCTGAGAAGACGGTTCCTCTGGTTTTTCTATGGATATAACTCTGATACACTTAGAAATATTATCTACCATAAAAATCAAAAGCTAAACACAAATCTAAAAAAGAGTGAAGAGTTAGAGAGGTTTATAAAAAATGCTACTGCATTAAATCAGAGAGTTTCTAATATCCCAGAATTGGGCGAACAATATCAAATCGGCCATACTTTCTTTGCTGAAATTGTTGACATATACAAAGGCTACAAAGAAATGGGGGGATATAAATCACTGCAAAACCAACTTTACAGAGGAGATGGACCCTCGGCAATTCTTTGGAAAATATCTATAGAACCAATGATAGTCTCTTTCCTCGGAAACATGGATATTGAGTCTAAGAATAATATCCTAAGTGAATTAAAAATCATTTACAATAATAAATAACATGGTTAGAGAGACCATCATATTGAACGCAAAAGATTGCTTGTCTTTCGACAATCAGGACAATCATGCAAATGCTTTTCAATATTTTATTTCTCAAAGTTCGAAATTGAACATCTTTAAATTTGAACAAAATACGGCTTCAAATGATATTGAAATAGCCTTATTTAATTCAAAAGATGCGCTTTGGTATGCTGGAAGATTAGTCGGAGAAGCAAATTTCACTTTCAACGAAATTGATTACAAAATCCGAATAGAACCACGATTTGGTCAAGTACAATTGTTTCGAATGTTAGAAGAGATTTATAATATTCGATTGACAGATTCTAAGAGTGTATTGGATAATCATGTTGATTACCAATTGTTGATGAAAAAACTCATAGCGTTTATGTGGTTAAGCATGTTGGCCAAAGCTAATAAACATGGGTTACCCCGAATCAATGTGAAAAAAGTTCATAAAGGAACGACAATCAAAGGAAGATTGAATGTTAGAAAGTCAATTATTCCATATTATACAGAAAATCAAATTATCAGCGAGTATCGTGAGAAGTATCCAGACCAAATTGTTGCAAAAATTCTTTACAAAGCATATGAGATTTTGCGACTTGATTACAGTTTGGCAAAAATAAAGCAACCAGGCGCTGCCAAAAATGCCATTGAGCAAATAAAAGCTTCACTATTCTCTGATGGTTTTGTAAGTGAAAATGATTATCAATCCTTAAAGCTAAAGTCCATTTACGCTTCCTATAAATCCATTATAGATTTGTCATGGGATATTATTAAGAAAAAAGAATTTGGGAATAAAAATAGTGCCAAAGATGGTCAAAGTTTTTTCATCGATATGGCTGAGTTGTGGGAAATATACCTACGCTCAATCCTCAAGAAACGATTTATTTCAGAGGGTTGGATGATTAGTTCTCCACAGTCGAAAATCTATAAAGGAAAGGACTATAGTCGATTAATAATTCCCGACATTGTTATGCAAAGAGGTCAAGACACAATTGTTTTCGATGCAAAATATAAACGAATGACATATCAGTACTTTGACTACGACCGTACTGATTTCTTTCAAATTCATACATATATCAATTACTACCAGCAGAACAATGAGGTAATCGCAGGTGGCCTACTCTATCCCTTTTCTGAGAGATTTGATGAAGTGAGAATTTCATCAAATCAAAGCTCCTCTTTGTATAATCAAGGAGCAGGTAAAACTAAATTCATTGTAGATGGTATTGATTTCAGCAATGTCAAAGAAGAAAATATTAAACAGGAGGAAAGTGAATTTCTAAATAGAATATCCTCCTTAATCCAAGATGTTTATGAAAAACATAGGTAAATCTGAACGTACTACACAAAATCGCATCATTCAACTATTTCAAAAGGAATTGAATTATTCCTATTTGGGTGATTGGAGTGAAGAAGACCGCACTCTACCAATTGAAGAAGAGTTACTATTTAATTTCCTGACCAACAAACTAGGTTATTCTGATGAACTTTCTCGAAAAGCAATTGATAAGCTAGTAAAGGCGGCTAGCAATCTCTCAGAAGGTTTGTATGAGGCAAACAAAGAGGTTTACAATCTACTCCGTTATGGTGTAACTGTGAAAGAAGAGTTAGGTCAACCAAAAGAAACCGTTTGGCTTATTGACTGGAAAAACGCTGACAATAATCATTTTGCAATTGCGGAAGAAGTCAAAGTAATAGGTCGTTATACAAAACGTCCTGATATAGTCATCTATATCAACGGAATTGCGCTCGGCATCATTGAATTGAAGCGAAGTAAAGTTGGAGTTGAAGAAGGAATCAGGCAAAATTTGGACAATCAGAAACCTGAGTTTATCCAGAAATTCTTCTCAACAATGCAATTGGTCCTTGCAGGAAACGACACTCAAGGATTACGTTATGGCACAATTGAAACTTCGGAGAAATATTACCTTCAATGGAAAGAAGATTCAAGTAAACACTTCGATTATATGCTGGACAAACACCTGGTCCAATTATGTGAGAAAGAACGTTTATTGGAGCTGATTCATGATTTTGTGGTTTTTGATAAAGGCACAAAGAAGCTCACTAGACCCAATCAGTATTTTTCAGTAAAAGCTGCTCAAACGCATGTCCGAACTAAAACTGGAGGTATTATCTGGCAAAGTCAAGGTTCTGGAAAGAGCATCATCATGGTACTGCTTTCTAAATGGATTCGTGAAAATGTTCGAGATAGCCGAGTTCTTATTATTACTGATAGAGAAGAATTAGATGACCAAATACAAAAACTATTTGTTGGTGTTGATGAGCAATTGTACCGCACAAAAAGCGGAAGAGATTTGATTGATAAGCTTAATCAGAAAACGGAAATGCTTATTGGGAGTTTGGTCCACAAATTCGGAAAACAATCTGAAGAAGGTGATTATGAATTATACATTCAGGAACTAAAAGCAAGTTTAGGCAGCGACTTCAAAGCCAAAGGCGACATATATGTTTTCGTTGATGAATGTCATCGAACACAGAGCGGAAAGCTCCATGATGCAATGAAGCTGATTATTCCTAACGCTATGTTCATTGGTTTCACAGGAACACCACTATTGAAAAAAGACAAACAAAAAAGCATCGAAGTCTTTGGGCCTTACATTGGTAATCCATATAAATTTGATGAAGCTGTTGAAGATGGTGTTGTCCTGGATTTGTTATATGAAGCACGGGATGTGGAGCAATTTGTTACTGACCAGCAAAGCATTGACGAATGGTTCGATGCGGAAACAAAAGGACTAACAGATGTGGCAAAAATTGAGTTAAAAAAGCGATGGGGAACCATGCAGAAAGTTCTGGGTTCTAAATCTAGACTGGAAAAGATTGTCTTCGACATAGTCAAAGACTTCAAAGTTAAACCACGACTTTCAACAGGTGAAGGAAATGCCATGTTAGTATCAGGTTCTGTGTACCAAGCCTGTAAATATTATGAGCTTTTTCAACGAGTCGGCTTTAAAGAATGTGCAATCATAACCTCTTATCAGCCACATCAAAGTGATATCAAAGGAGAAGAAACAGGAGAAGATAGTCCAACGGATAAATTATTGAAATACGATGTCTATACACGAATGCTAAACGGTAAAGACACTGCAACGTTTGAAAGTGAAGTAAAGGTAAAATTCATCAAAGAACCCAATAAAATGAAACTGCTCATTGTAGTGGATAAATTACTGACGGGATTTGATGCTCCTTCTGCAACATACTTATACATTGACAAGAAGATGCAAGACCACGGATTGTTTCAGGCAATCTGTCGTGTGAATCGTGTTGATGATGAAGGAAAACAATATGGCTATATCATTGATTACAAGGATTTGTTTAAAAGCTTAGAAAAATCTATTCACGATTACACTTCCGAAGTGTTTGATGGATTTGACGAAGAAGATGTAAATGGGTTACTAAAAGACAGACATCTAGAATCAAAAGAGCGATTAGAAACCTCTTTAGAAGCAGTTCGAGCAATGTGTGAACCCGTTTATCCCAAAAATGAACCTGGATATATTCATTATTTCTGTGGAAACACAGAGATTCCTGAAGAGCTTGAAGCAAGAGAAGACCGAAGAGTTGCTCTATATAAAGCAGTTGTTGCAGTTATCCGAGCTTATGCGAATGTTGCAAACGAAATGCATAAATTGGGTTATACAAATGAACAAGCGGAAAAAATTAAAGACGAAGTCAAATTTTTCTCTGACTTAAGGGACACCATAAAACAAGCAAGTGGCGACTACTTGGATTTGAAGCGATTTGAACCTGGAATGCGGCAATTGATGGATATGTATTTGGACGCCAAATCCAGCAAGAAGATTTCGGATTTTGAAAATAAAACACTGGTAGAGTTAATTCTACATGTTAGTGAACCAAAAGCAGAATATGGAAAGAAATCTCCTCAGGCAGTTGCAGAAATAATTGAAAACAACGTTCGAAAAGTAATCATTGAAGAATCCCAGGCCAATCCGAGATATTACGAAAAAATGTCAAAGCTATTAGATGAATTGATTCGAATGCGAAAAGAGCAAGTTCTTTCATATCAGGAATATCTTGAAAAAATAAAGGAGCTTGCTCTACAAGTTTCTTCACCACAATATAGCTCATCTTATCCCGTATCTTTAAATTCTAGAGCAAAGCAAGCGCTATATGACAATCTTGATTCAAATGAACATTTGGCATTAAAACTCAACCAAGTAATTCTGGAAAATAAGTTAGATGGTTGGAGAGATGGTGGTATTAAAGAGAAAAAACTGATGCTTGCGGTTAATGTAGTTATTACTGACCCCACCAAAACATTGGAATTAATGGAAATAATCAAAGCACAAAGTGAGTATTAGAACAGAGAAAATAACGATTGCAAACCTGGAAATTGATGTCATTCGAAAAGATATCAAGAATATGCATTTGGCAGTTTATCCACCCAATGGTAGAATAAAAATTTCCGCTCCTTCAATAGCTGATGAAGAAGTCGTTCGCCTGTTCGCAATCTCAAAGTTGAACTGGATAAAAAAGCATGTAAAAAACTTTAGAGAACAACCTCGTGAATCAAAACGGGCAATTGTTACTGGAGAAAGCCATTATTACCTAGGGAAACGCTACATGCTGAAAGTTATGGAACATCCAGGCTATTCCAAAGTAGAGTTGACAGGAACAAAAACCATCTTTCTAAAAATAAAACCTGATTTGAGTAATGAGGAGCGTTCCGCAATTTTTAAGGAATGGTATCGAAAACAATTGAAGCAGATTGTTCCAGAATTAATTATCAAGTGGGAGAAAATTATTGGAGTAAAATCAAATGATTGGGGTATCAAATTAATGAGAACGAAATGGGGAGCTTGTAACATCGAAGAAAAACGAATTTGGCTAAACCTGGAACTCGCTAAGAAACCTCTGATTTGCATTGAATACATTATCGTACATGAACTAGTACATCTCTTGGAACGCAATCACAACGAAAAATTTATCAAACATATGGACCAATTCATGCCGAAATGGAGACTTCATAGAGATGAACTAAATAGTTTGCCTGTGGCACATAATGATTGGGGATATTAAACATAAAAATATGGCACAAGAATATGTAAAGTATGGAGAAGTGCTCTACGCACCAAGTATTCACATTGAAGAAAACTGGCTTAAAACGGCAGCACTTTATTATGACAGAATACATCGGATTGTACCAGATTACATTGAACCCTCTTTTTTAAATGACGCAAAGTTATTACAAGAGGAACTTGGACTGGTAAATAATCTTTATCCAACAAAGCAAAAAGAAATTGAAATTCCATTTACAGATTTTGCAAAAAAAGAGCTCACTAAATTCAAAAACAGAGAAAAACTCTATAAAGCAATTGAAAACAACTTAAATGGATATACTGTAAAAATTTATGATGGTAAAACTTCTCCAGAACTTATTTCAGTCTTAAAGAAATATGGGCTTGTTAAGGATGGAGAGTATGGCTCGAAAACATTTGATGCGTTAACTGGAGAGATGTATATGGGTTTTTTGGCAAAAGAAATGGCGAAAGAACGTGCTTTACCAATTGTTACTAGTAGCCCTACTTTTCATAATGTTGTCGATTATCTAAATAATGAGCAAACAGATAACGCTTTTAAATTAGCTGCAATAGTGATTGATGGATATATACCTAAAGATATTTCCAAAATTCATCCTGATAAAATAATCCAGTTTAGAAGAAAATACAAAGCAGAAAGAGAGGCTTTTTATTATGAGGTAAATGAACTTGTAAGTGATTTACCATTTGTAGAATCAAAAAAAGCCCTAGATTCAATATTACTCAAAAGAAAGAAACTCATTGACAATGCAATATTAGATATTGATGAAGCTGGAAAAGGAATTGGTTTGCCGTTCATTAAAGGTGCATTTAGTACAGTTGTTTCTATCTATCAAGGGGATAAAGCTCGTGCGGTAAGCTCTGCTCTTGATACTATAGGTGTTGCAATAAATGAATCGAAAAAAGAAGAAAAATCCTTAAAGTATGTTTTGGCATTAAGAGAGGCTTTGGATAAAGAATCATTGGCTAAGCAACTAATATCAGGAAAATTGATTGTTTGAAATTCCGCACCAATTTCTGCACCAGCATAAAATAAAAAACCCTCAACTCTTTTAGAGTCAAGGGTTTTGAGCGATTGCTCTGTGGTGATGGAGGGAATCGAACCCCCGACACAAGGATTTTCAGTCCTTTGCTCTACCGACTGAGCTACATCACCGCCTCAATTGTGGGTGCAAAGATAGTAATAGAATTTATTCCTCCTAAGAAAAAGTGATTTTTTTTGTAAAATCAATTCTATCTTTGTCCAAATGGAACAGGAAATCAAATCAGTTGTTGTAGATGCCGGAAACACCCGTATCAAGGTTGGTTTGTTTCAAAATAATGATTTACAGGAAGTTCGTGCTTTCTCTAATGATGAGCTGGATAAACTGAAATCCTATTTGCTCCGGCACAAAAATTCTTTGGGAATTATCAGCTCCGTCCGGTCGGATAAGAACACCAAATGGATCAAAGGACTGCTTCCGAATGCTATTTTGTTCAATCATCAGCTGGAAGTTCCGTTGGTGAACAATTACGAATCACCCCAAACACTGGGAATCGATCGCCTGGCAAATGCGATTGCCGCTGCCAATATTTCGGAAAAAAATGCGTTAATCATTGATGTTGGAACCTGCATCAAATATGATTTTGTCCGTTATCCCAAAATTTATGAGGGTGGAAGTATTTCTCCCGGAATTGAACTACGCTATAAAGCGATGCATCAATTTACCGGAAAACTACCGCTTGTCGAGGACCGGATCCAGGGACCGTTTATCGGAAAAAACACGTTTGACGCAATGAGAAGCGGTGTGATGAACGGTATGCACCTGGAAATGGTCGGTTTTATTGAAGAATACCGGCGTCTTTATCCTGAATTAACAATTTTTCTCACCGGGGGCGACAGTCAACATTTTGAATTAGGTAATAAATATGGCATATTTGCCGACGAGAATTTGACCTTAAAAGGATTATTAATAGCACTCTTACATGCTCAAACAACTTTTTCTTCTAGTATTTAGTACTACTTTGTGCTATACATCGTGGACACAAACCACCTCATCATCTCCATACAGTACAACAGGTATTGGTGAGGAAGGTGCCCTTCCTGAGGCTCAATTCGGAGGAATCGGAAATATTTCCAGCATTATTTTTGACTCCACATTGATCAACACATACAACCCGGCTGGTTACTCGCTTCTTTCTTTCGGGCAGCCGTTATTTTCTGTCGGAGTTGCTTCACGACTTTCCACTTACTCCAATAACCAGGGTAGTTTCAATGGAAAAACAACCGGTATTTCAAACATCTCAATGGCCATTCCGATCGGAAAACGTTTCGGAATCGGGTTGGGCTTGAAGCCATTTACCAGAAAAGGATACAATCTGAGCCAGCGGTCATATGCCTACGATGATTCCGTTACTTTCAATTATAAGGGTTACGGTTCTACAAACCTTTTATTCGTTGGTTTAGCTTATTCCATTATCAAATCCGAGAGATCAACATTGAGTGTCGGGGCAAATCTGGGCTACCTGTTCGGATCTGTTACCAACCAGCGAAGCAGCGTATTTGATGCAAACAGTCCTGCCGGCGGAGTGGATCTTTCTACTTACCGTTTGAGATCACTGCATTATTCTTTTGGTGCCAATTACCAGCGCTTCCTGGACATTGACAAACGCCAGCAATTGTTTATTTCAGCGGTTTATACTCCGCAGATTTCTATCAATTCTTTCCTGGATTACGGACTTTACTATGCGAAGGATGTCAACAATGAGCTTTCATACACCGACACGGTTACCTACGTTGACAACAACAAGGGAAAAATTGTTTTTCCAAGCAAACAAACCATCGGAGCGGGTTATACCTTCTCTCCGAATCTTGCAAAGAATCCTGAAAAAATGAAATACCAGGTCGGAATTTTCGCAGAAGTAACCATGATGCAGTGGAAAACATATGCAGAGAATTTCAGTGCTCACGGCACGAATGACTTTTCAAATACTTTCGTATCAAAGCTGGGGGTTCAGTACATCCCGAATACCGATATCACGAAGAAATCCAAAGGGACTCAATATTTCTCGAGAATCAAGTACAGAATCGGCGGACAATACGGATACTTACCAAACACAATCAACGGGAGACAGCTTAAAACCACTGCTGTAACCGCAGGATTCGGGTTTCCGTTCCTAAGTCAAAAAACAAACTCTTCCATCAATCTCAGCTTCCAATACGGCAGTAACGGAACCGGGAATGCAGCAGATTTGAAAGAAAAATTCTTTTCCATTAACTTCGGGATTATCATTGCACCTTCTTCTTATGAAAGATGGTTCAGAAAGTACAAACTCGACTAATGAAAAAGAACCGGACATTCGTTTATCTGTCCTTTGCATGTTGGATGCTGTTTGGTTCCTGTGTCAATGATCTGGATGAAATCAAACAGATCACATTCAAATCAACGGATCCCGAACAAAAAACAGAAGAACTTTTCATTCTTCAAACTGAAGCAGGGTTTCCGCAATTCAAGCTCTATGCTCCTTTGGCTGAAGCTTATTCCAATCCGGAACACATTACCAAGTTCCGGGAAGGCGTGAAAGTTGAGTTCTTCGATTCGGAAGGAGAGCTGGAATCCATTTTGACCGGGCAATACGGTGAGATCAATGAAACGAAGGGAAACATGCGTGTCCTGGATTCCGTTCAGCTGCATAATCCTGCCCGTCAGCAAACCATGTATACCGAAGCCCTTTACTGGGATCAAAAAGATAGTCTTATCTTTACAGACAAAATGGTCATGATTAAAAGTCCGAAGGAGTTGATCTATGGAAAAGGAATCCGCGCCAAGCAGGACTTTTCCTATTATGAATTCCTGGAGCCTCAGGGCCGTATTTCAATCAATAAATAAAAAAAAGAAGCATGAAAACATATAATCGCATCATGGAATTATTTTGGTTATCAGTAGGAATCATCATCATTATCATGGTTACCGTTATGTGCTTAAAAGAAAATTTCAGCAGCTGGGCTGTTTATTATGTCTTCGCGCTAATGGCTCTCGGAACCTATTTCATGAGACGCTGGATGAGAAAACGCATGGAAAAACACCAGGCTTTTCTTGAAAGTCAGAAACAGAAATAACCGTTCAACCCGAAGAACGTGTCTTTCAACTAATTTTCAGTGAATTAGAACCTCATATTTCGTATTTTCGTTTGACCAATACACTCCAGGTTAAAATGAAGCTCTTGAAGGTTTTTTACCTACTGTTTATAATCTTTTCACCAATCTTTGCCAGTTCTCAATGGAATTTGAGCGGAAAGGTATTGGATGAAAAAAAGCTTCCCATTCCTTTTGCCAATGTGTATGTCAAAAACAACACGGATCTGCGCACCCAAACGGATGAAAACGGGAAATACTCCCTGCAGTTATTCGACGGGGAATATTTCATCATTGTCAATGCAACCGGATATGCGGAACGTGAAGTATATGTCGTGATCTCGAACAAAGGAGCTGTAAAAGACATTCAGCTTTTTCCCATCCGGATCAATGAACTGGAAGAAGCCGAAGTTTCCGTCAAGCGCACAAATCCCGGAAGAGAAATCATGCTCGAAGTGGTAAAAAAGCGGGATCAGATCAATCCGTGGTCGTATCCTCACAGCACGGATGTATACATCAAAGCCACCGAAACCATCACCAGGAAAGAAAAGGAATCTACCAATAAAAACGACCGGCAGGACGCTGATCCTTTCGAAGAAGAAAAACGCAAAATGGCGCAGTTGGCCGGAAACATGAATATTGCGGAAATCCAGCTGACTCGAAACTATGCTTCTGCCAATAAAGTCAAGGAAGTCCGGAATGCTTACGAGCTGAGAGGAAACGATAAAACACTTTATTACACCACCACGGTTAAATCGAATTTTAACTTTTTCGAAAACCTGCTTCACCTGGAAGACCTGCACAGCACGCCGGTCATGAGCCCGATCTCAACTCCGGGGATTCTCTCCTACCGTTACCGGTTGGAAGCACAATATGTAGAAAACGGGCGAAAAATTCACAAGATCAAGATTATTCCGCGGATGAGTTCCACTTCCACACTCACCGGTTACATTTACGTCATCGACTCACTTTGGCTGATCCAGAAGCTGGATCTGAGCATGGAAAAAGGAAACCTCTTCCTATACGATTATTTTTCCATCCACCAGGAATTTGATCTTCCGGGAGATTCGATGTGCGTACTTCGTGAACAGGTGCTCGATTATGGTGTCAAATACAAAAATCAGTCTTCCGCCTGCAAAACACTTGCCCAGTTTTCAAATTACAATTTCAAGCCCAACTTTCCTCCGAAATTTTTCAATAACGAAGTCGCCGTAACCACGGAAGAAGCCTATGAACGCGATTCGACTTTCTGGAAAGAACAACGAACCGTTTCACTCACTCCTGAAGAACAACGTTTCATCCTGCTTCGCGACAGTATCCACGATGCATTGAACCGGAAAGAATACCTGGATTCGATCGATAAAGTCTTCAACAAGGTCACTTTCCTGAAGGTTGTCTGGTTTGGAGTTGAACACCGGAATCGCCCGAAAAAAGTACAGTGGAGTATTAATTCACTTGCCGCAACAGCCCGGCCGCTTTACCCAGCCGGACCACGTGTCGCACCCGGATTCAATTATTTCAAAAAGTGGGAAGACCAGAGAACACTCGACATGTATACCGAAATTTCCTACGGTTTCCTTAATCATGACATCAAGGGAAGCACCAACTGGGATTACCTCTACAATCCGTTCAAACAATCACATGTCCGGATGGAATTCTCGCATGAATTTGATGCCATTGTAAGTTATGATGCCATTACCCAGATTTACAAACGAAGCAACTTCATCGAAGCCACCAAATTGAAAATCGGGCAAACCCAGGAATACCTCAACGGGTTGTATGTCGATGTGAATTTTGAATTCTGCGAGCGAAGATCGATCAACGGATACAAGAAAATGGGCTTCCTGGACAATGTCATTCCCAACGATGATTTCAAACCGTTTCAAGGTTACCAGGCTTTGCTCGGAGATATTACAATCACGTATACTCCCGGTCAAAAATACATGCGTGAACCTCATCGGAAAGTGGTTTTGGGATCCAAATGGCCTTCTGTTTATGCTTATTACCAGCGCGGGATTCCGAAATTATTCGGAAGTGATGTCGATCATGAATACGGCTTACTCGGAATTTACCAGAATTTCCAATTGGGAACTTTGGGAACTTCTTCTTATCATATCAAATCAGGGAAATTCCTGAGTTCCAAAAGCCTGAAAGATGCCGATTTCAAATACCAGCGAAGAAGTGATCCGATCTGGTTTTCCAATCCGCTGTATTCTTTCCAGGACCAGGACTCTTCTCTTCCATCGCGCGATTACTACATCGAAGCGCATTTCATTCACCACGACAATGGCTCAATCATGAACAAAATCCCTTTCATGAAAAAAACGGGAATCGGTTTGGTATTCGGTTTCGGAGCGTTGTATGTGGCTCAATACAATTGGAAGCATTACGAAGTATTAGCCGGAATCGAACGGAATTTCAAATTTTCGAAAAGAAGGTTACGAATTGGTATTTACGGTGTTTTCTCGGATGGAAATCACATTACTCCGCGCTGGACAGGGAAAATATCCTTCGCCGTTCTGGATGACCGGAATATGAAGTTTAATTTTTAAAACGGTTGAATTCCTGTTTTTGGGAGTAGGATTTTTTTTGAAGTTGTTTTCAGGTTAAGAATTACAATCATTTGCCAGGATTCAATCACTCTCAGTTACTATTACTAAAGAAGGTTTTTCACGATTGAATTTTGACAAAAAAACCATATTACAATATTGTTAATTAGCCCCCTCTATTATTGAAAACCTAACTCTAATGCTCTTTCCCAAGTCAAACAACTAGATAAAAACGAATATTTTCCGGTAATTAACCCAATTCCTTTTCAAAATCAAATCTACTCCTTATCTTTGCACCAGATCTTTGATATAACTTATGAAGAAAGGTGGAGGGACAGGCCCTGTGAAACCTTGGCAACCTGCCGTTTCGGTTACGACTGCAAACGAGAAGGTGCCAAATCCGATCCGGACAAATCATGTCGGGAAGAGATAAGTTGCATGTAGTTTTTTTGAACTACTTCCCTACTTCATAGTTTGCAAAGCAACTATAAAAGCTATGAAAGACATCAAGCAATTACTGAACGAGCGAATCCTCATTCTCGACGGAGCAATGGGAACCATGATTCAACGCTATAACCTCGAAGAAGAAGACTTCCGCAAAGGCTGGTTTGAAGATCATCCGCATAAATTAAAGGGCGACAACGACATTTTGGTACTTACGCGACCGGACGTCATCAAGGAAATTCACGCGCAATACCTGGAAGCGGGAGCTGATATTATTGAAACGAATACCTTTGGTGCTACAAGTGTTGCCCAAGCCGATTACCATTTGGAAAAAGCCGTTTACGACATCAATTACCACGGAGCGAAAATTGCCCGTGAAGTCTGTGACGAATTCACCGCAAAAAATCCGGATAAACCAAGATTTGTAGCAGGTTCCATGGGACCAACAACCAAACTGGCGTCTATGTCTCCGGATGTAAATGATCCGGGATTCCGTGCCATTACCTTCAACGAACTGGTTGTTGCATTTAAAGAACAAGCAACCGGGTTAATAGATGGCGGAGCAGATTTTCTGCTGGTAGAAACCATTACCGATACATTGAACTCAAAA
>VFQP010004194.1_pt1 | contig 13696 bp, 7 predicted proteins | sample 3512351 | NCBI WGS metagenome assembly VFQP01 (sample SAMN10412372, study PRJNA504923) | tailings metagenome | isolation source: Relicate 1 Philex TSF1 revegetated site | place: Philippines: Tuba, Benguet | collected 2017-08-29 | reverse complement strand
CATTGCATTAGCAGCTCAGCAAGCATGGTCGTCCAATGCCTATACCTTGGTATCTGATTTATTTCCGAGCAATGCCGTGGCTTCAGTGGTGGGTTTTGGAAGTATGGCAGGGGCATTGGGAGGAGTATTGTTTTCGATGATAATAGGTTGGGTTTTGAATCAAACAGGGAGTTATGCACCATTGTTTGCTTATGCAGCAAGTGCTTATTTTATAGCCTTTGGAGTATTGAGCTGGCTTGTTCCTAAAATTGAGCCTATTCGATAAAAACTACTTAGGGTAATTTGTAAATACAGAAGAAGATTTGTTATAAATAGAGCTAACCTTAGAGTCAAGTGACATTTGTGCACCGAATGAACTTGACTCTTTTGATTAGTTCTGTGAAGCACTTATACATACCATGTATGGCTTATTTACTGTATAAGTGACTTAGTCTTAAACACTTTGCTCATGAAGTAAACTTTGGACTCCGCCATAGTTCCAAAATTTATCCTATACAGTGTTATACTTGTTATTGTTTCAAATTTACAATGCTTAAATGTAATTATTTTAGAAAAGTAACAAACTCAATAATTAATATGACAAAATGCCCAAATAAGATAATGAACTTATTTGGGCATTTTGTCATATTATAAAATTGAGCCTACTTTTGAAGATTATTTGTTATACAAAACGTACAAAATTTTGATGTTTGATTCCTGTATCTTAGAAGTAGGTTGCTAAAATTAACCCCAAAATATAATGGAAACATTTGTTCCTATTCCTTGTTGGGAGACTACTTTTAGCTTTGCTTTGTTAAGGTTGAGCAATTTATGAACAAGTTCCAATCCTATTTTTGTACTTCGGGCGTTGGTATGATGTACTGAAGAGCCTATGCCATTGCCAGTATCTTGAATATGGATATTTAAAAAATCGGTATGAGTGGTATATATATAAATAGCCCCTTTTTTAGGAGTAAATTTGATAGCATTATGTAAAATGTTGCGGATAATAATTTTAAGATGATATTCATCAAATACGACAATCGTATCATTGATATTGTAACTCACCCTGATGTCTACCTCTGCCAGTTGGATGAATGCTTCTAATTCTTCCAAAACCTCCTCAATGACATCGAATACATTAATTTCTATTCTTTTTGGAAAAATTTTTTCTTGTTGCGAAATAGACCATTGTAATAGATTATCGACTGTAAATAGTAAGTTTTTCAGATATTTTTCTTGATTTAGTTGAAAGCCAGGCCTGTTAATTTGTGGTGATAGGCTCAAAATAGAAATAATAGGGCCTCGTAAATCATGCCCAATGATAGCGAATATTCGGTCTTTGTTTTCTATGAGTAAAGCAAGTTTTTTAGTTTGTTTTCTTAGCTTTGAACCCAGATTAATAAAAATTACTAACATTACAAATAAGCCAATTAGTAATATAGAAATCAGAATGATTTTTTTCTGAGCTACTAGAAGTTGTTGTTGTTGTTGTACTTTTTCCAGAGACTGTATTTTGACCTTTTGTTTCATCGAGTAGATCTGCAAACTATTATAATCATCTATAAGTTTTTGCTCAAGAGTTTTTAATTCTAATTTTTTTAATTTTTCTTTTTGTCTTGCACTAAGACTATCCATTTTTTTATAGATATAAAGGGCCTCTTTATATTTCCCTTCATGTTCTAGTACTTTGAATTGGGTTTCAAGAACAAGCATATTATCTTCTATAATATTTTTACAAATTACAGCACGTTTATTAAGCATTTTTCGAGCTTTTGAGTAGTCTTTATTATAGACATGAATCACAGAGCGGTAGAAATAATAGGCGGCCTTTTCAGGAGATTTTTGTCGATAAAAATAACTAGGATGAATCATTGCCATTATTCTGGGGGCTTCCCGTTCATTATGGTATTTAATACAAGTATTAAGCACCATGATTAAAGAGCGATGGTAGACTTCCGTCGAAAGTTTATGCTGTTGATAAAGTCGCTGTGCCTCCTTTAAGTATTTATATGTGTTATCGGCATCATGTTTGTACAAACTGAGCTCTGCAAGAAAGAAGTTGTCTATTTGTTGAATAGTAATAGGTTTGTTGTTTTTATTATAATATTCGTTCGATGCAACAATATACTTTCTTAAATAATGAGCCCACAAAGAATCTTCTCCGAGCTTCAAATACAAATTAGATAATACAATGAAATTATTAGAAACGGGTTTTATGCTTTTGGGGATACCTGATGATTTTATGTTATGAAATATCTGATTTACAGCTTCATATTGCCTATCCATATCTAGGTAAATAGTAGCCTGCTGGTACATAATTTGCCCATATATGAAATAATCTTTTAGAATTAGAGCCTCCTTTGCTGCCTTTTTTATCAATTTATCTGCTTCTGGCAAATCATTTTTTATAAGCTTATAATAAAAGCAAAGATAGTAGTAGTAGTATGGCAAATAAGACCTTATACGCTGTTGTTTTGCTATTAAATATCCTTTTTGGGCATAGTAAAACACGCTATCTGATGATTTGCCTTTGCATTTTCAGCTTTATTTTTATAGTATAATAATGTATAACCCTTTTGTTTTGTATCAATAGCACAGATATTAAAAGTTATTCCGACCATAAAATAGGCAATAAAAGTAAAGCATAATAGCCTAGAAAGAACCATAGTTATTTTATTTCATGAAAGGGTTCATGGTTAGGATAAAGTCAATTTTACTACGATATGCCACACCAATAGGGAATGGTTTATTTAAAATCCAGATACATTTACTATCAAAAGATTTTATATGAAGCGTATTAAAAATATATGATTTATGTAACCTGAGAAGCTTTGTTCCTTGAAGCTTTTGTTCTATTTCAGATATATTATCGTTGGCAAGGGTAAAGGTTCCATCTGCTGACCATATCTTACTATAAATACCATCAGCTTCGATATATAGAATATCGGCTATTTTAAAGTTTTGGATTTTGCGGCCAACCTTCAGCCAGAGAAGCTCTTTTGATATTTCAGGCTTTAGACTAAGATAGAGGCGATTCAATGCCCGTATGAGCCTATTGAAAGATACAGGCTTTTGGATATAATCAATAATGTTATGATGATCAAAGCAATCCATTGCAAAATTGGAATGAGATGAAACCACAATAGTTGGGAGTGAGGTTGTCCATATTTTCAGAAAATCTAGCCCATTGATTTCTGGCATCATCATGTCTAAAAATAGCACATCTGCTTGATTAGCGGATAAATATATTAGTGCCTCTTGTGGCGTTTTGAAATAGTGAATATGCTTAATATATAATATATTCTCCAAATGTTTGATCAGTACATCAGCCTCTTCAGGGCTGTCATCAAGTATTATTGCGGTAATGAATGGCATATATTTTTAAGATTTTTGTATTGTCTGTTAAATCATAAACGAGTAGGAATAATTAAAATAATCGAATATGATAGCTAGTCGATTTTCAATTATTATACTTTTCAGTAGTAATACCATAATGAAACTAGGTATTATGCTTAGGTGGGAAACGATCAATATTTTTAATTTTTATAGTATGACAACTAGGGCGGAACAAATATGCTATTTCAGATGGTGGCTCTGATACGGAATTGTTGTATATAGGAGCTTGAGAACTTATCTTATATTTATACTTACGAGAAAGTAAATGTTCTGGATTGAAGAGTTTTGTGTTTTATACAATAAGATTGTTGATTGAGGTTACAGCATATCTGATGATTTTTTAGTATATGTATTACTATCCAGGGGGTATCTATTGCGACATATTGTAGTACTAAGCAAGAAATTTATTTGCCCTGATTTTTATAGTAGAGCTACAGTTTTTATTGATTCGTATATCTATTTATTTATATTACCTACAAGTTTTCTTCTACTAAAGTAGTTTTGTTAAAGAGCCATTAATAGTTAAGATTGATAATCTTGAATACATCTTTAGCAATATTATCGAACAAATATACAGATTACTTTTTACAATATAAGGAAGGTTTATACCACCAAAGGTATAAATAGACAGACAAAATTTGTATAACTGAAATAATTTCGTTAGCACTATTTTATTGTTCATTGTATTAAAAAGTAGGTTTCATTATAGAAACTAGTCATTTCATATAGTTACGTTTTTTCAGAGTATAGTAAAGGCTTACTTTTGTTATTAGAGTTAAATATGGAGTTGTAATAGTTTGTTATAAATTAATTAGCCACATCGCTCTCTAACGTATTCTGATATGATTTCAGTACCCAACAAATGTATATTAGTCGACCCTAGCGGAGATTTCCCCCTTTCTTTAATCAATCTGGTTAAAGAAAGTACTTTTTTGGATGTCGTTATCATTAAAGATATATCGCTTTTTCAGAAGGTATTGATGAAAGAGTATATAAGTCTTGTGTTAATTAATATGCCCTTGATTAGCCAAAATGACCTAGATTTAATAAAGACAATTCCTTCAAAAACGCATATTATTATATTGAGTTCGTATAGCGAATATGCAGCTGAAATGTATGATTTTGACAATGTTATAGATTTTATATTGAAGCCATTTAATACTACACGATTATTAAAAGCAATAAGTAAAGTTATGCGTTTGCACTTAATGAATCACCCTTTGTACAACAAGGATTTTATATTTCTGAGAACAGGTCGTAGTATTAAGCGTTTTAATTTTCAAGATATAGATTTTATCGTGGCATTGGGTAGTTCTACCAAAATATATCATGGCAAACACTTTGATATTGTCAATGATTCAATATCTGTTTTGGAAGAAGTTTTTCCATCATCAATATTTAGACGTGTTCATAAATCGTATATAATTAATATTAAAAAAGTAACCAGTTTTGATACCAGAACATTTTCAATTGAAAATGTAGTCATTCCTATTGGTAACGTGTATAGAAAAAAGCTAGGGTTATTTTCAAAATTGATTCACCTAACATAATATATATGAAATACAAGTTTTGAATGGTAATGCACCTATTAAATTTAAACTTATTAGCTATAAAAAACGGTGTTATCACGCCTATATACAGTATATTTGATTTTTGACGTTAATTCTCAAATACGATTTTAACACTTGTACCGATACCTAGTTTTGAGTCGATTATGAGACTAGCATTGTTTAAATCAATTAGGGTTTTAACAATTTCTAATCCTATTTTTGTGCTTCGTGTATTGATGTTTTGTACAGATGACCCTATCCCTCTACCAGTATCTTGTATTATTAAATGCAAACAGTCTGTATGTATTGTTGAAATATAAATGTGACCTTTGGGGGGAGTGTGTTTAATAGCATTGTGTAATATATTTCGGATTATGATTTTTAGATGATATTCATCAAATATGATAGTATTACTTGAGTTGTCGTAGCTAACTTGGATATCAACATCCGATAAATGAATGAAGGCATCAAGTTCTTCTAAAACTTCTTCAACCACATCAATAACATTTATGTCTATTGCTTTGGGTGTAATTTTTTCTTGTTGAGAAAGAGACCATTGTAATAGATTATCGACTGTAAATAATAGACTTTTAAGATACTTTTGTTGATTAAGTATAAATGTATAACCATCTGATTGTGTATGTGTCGATAGACTTAAAACAGAAACAATTGGTCCTCTTAAATCATGGCCAATAATAGAGAATAATCGATCCTTGTTTTCTAAAAGTAGGGCTAGTTTTTTAGTCTGTGTTCTAAGTTTCATGGCTAACGACCAATAAACAATTATCAAAATCAGTAATATTATTAAGATTACTGAAATAGCTATAATTTTTTTATTGGCACTTTGTAGTTGTTCTTTTTTATTGATATTTTCTAAATACTGAATTTTTAGCTTTTGTTGAATAGAGGAAACTTTTAGGGCTTGATAGTCATCGGCTAACCTTTGTTCCAATGTTGCTAGCTCTATTTCTTTGATATTCTTTGTTTGAGCAGCTGCAATGAGCAGTGTTTCTTTATAAACTTGTACAGCTTCTTTATACCTCCCTTCTTGTTCCAATATCTGAAGCTCGGTTTCAAGAACTAAAGGCATTATTTTTGCAATAGACCTACACGTTTTGTAACATTTGTCGATATAAGTTCTTGCCTTTGTATAATTGTTGTTACGTACATTAACCGCCGCTAAGTGATAATAATATGTTGCTATACGAGTAGAATCGACGCTTTTGACTAATTGTTTAGGTTCAATCATACTCAGTATTCTTGGTATTAATTTTTCATTGTGAAATCTGCTGGCAACATTAAGAGTTATAATTAAATTGATGTAATGATTTGCATGCGGAAGTTTATATAGTTGATGTATTCGCTGAATTTCAGTTAGAAGTTTACTAGCCTCTTTTGTATTATTGTTATAGATACTTAACTCCAGTTGAACAAAAGCATCTGTTTCTTGAACGATAGGGGGCTTATTATCTTTGTAATAGCGATTTGCATATATAATATATTTGTTTAGGTAATGTGCCCAAAGGGAATCTTCGCCTATCTGATAATATAAATTAGAGAGCAATAGAAAATTGGCAGCACTAGTTCCTGAGTTTTTGATAAATTTTGTAGAGTGTCTAATATTATGAAAAATTTGATTTACAACCGCTCGCTTATTACCCATCTCTAAAAATATTAGAGCTCGTAGATAGGAGATTTTTTCAAAAAGTAAGTAGTTTTTAGACTGAAGAGCAAGTTTAATACCTTCTTGAGCCAAATCTATTGCTTTATTATAGTTTTTATAATGACTATAATACATTGACGAGTAATAATAGTAAAACGGTAGGAAAGATTTTTGGGGAGTTTTCAGCGTTAGCTCATACCCTTTATTAGCAAAATAAAATAAACTGTCATATTGTTCAACCCCTTTAGCTTTTTCAGCTTTACTATGGTATAATGATATTTTATCGTCAATCTGCTTTAGTGTTGTAGTAGAATTAATGTGAGATTTTCCTCCGTTATCATGTATGATTGAGAACAGAATATTTAGAAATAAAGTTAAATTAGACAACATTATTATTTCGTAAAGTTATATTTCACTAGAATTGTTTCCTTTTTATTACTGTATGCTATAGCTGTCCACTGTTTGGTATACAAATACTTTTACCCTCAAATGATTCGACATTCAGAGCAACAAATATATAAGACTGTAACCAAAGTCATATTGTTGATTGAAGCTTGTGTTCGATTTTAAGCATAGCCCCAACATATATCTAATTACAATACCGTATTTTTCTGTTAATATTTTAGGCATTATACTTATGTGTAGACGATTCGGGTTAATGTTCTTAGTTTATGTATAAAATCTAATTATATATAAACTATTCCATAATTAGGATGGGGGGTAGTACCACAAGAGTTGAAACAGATAATCCCTATGCTATTAGAAAGTTTAGACCATTAACATAGGATTTTTCTGCATCCAAGAATAATATATTGGCTTTGTCTGAGCTATCGTCGAGAATCATGGCGGTAAAATATAGCATAATTAAGGTTCTGAGACATTTATCAATGGTAACCAACAATTAGTCTGGATGACTTGTGTTTTAGCGATATAAAAGTAGGTGATATTTTTTTGTTAATAGGTATTTGATAATTAATTGCTTATGTAATGTATTGGAGTCCAATAGCAGAATTTTAAGAAATTATGTAAAGGTAAATAAGTTTGTGATTTATTTTGACAATAATCATGTTTGATTACAATTTATTAATTTGAGGAAGTATTATATCGAATGGGTGGAGTGAAAATTATAGCTATAGAGTGATGTGTTTGTTTTTTCAAAGGCATAATTTTCTTTATACAGCTTCTGTAGAAACAATAATATGGAGATGTGTTATTCAATAAAAGGTCGAAACAAGACTTACATTTTCTTTAAAAGGTTCATTTAGCATTTTATCTACCCCTACACTAACGGTGGTAATATTATTGCCAAGTACCTGTCTAGAGGAATCTATTATGATTAAATACAATGAGTCATCCCGAATTTTAGGTAATATTAAAAGAGCCTACCAGTCTGTGTTTGTTGAGATTCATAAGGTCGTCGACTGAAGATTGAAGAGGCTTAAAAATTGTTTAAATGATAGCAATTTAAGGGCTATTCATGCAAAAGGCGTTTGAAATTAGTTTTCGAACGCCTTTTGCATGTTAAATATCTGAATCACACATCTGTAGGGCTGCAAAGCATATTCAAAAATAATCACTTAATTGTAGATTTACCTTTGCCAAATAATATTTGATAATGAAGGAGTAAAACCGATCGCTCGATGGTACATAAATACAGAGGTGATGTTTGGTTACTCCTTCATCGTCATTTACTAAATTAGGGATGATTCATGTTTGTAGTATTTGCCAATTGCCTGGATACTACACATCAACATAGTTATTTCTTAGATGAGGAAAAAAAAGTAATGATTTTTTATAAAAAGAACCTATAGGAATGAGTTTGGTATCTATATGAAAATACTTGGTATCAAACCCCGTAATTTTATTAATATTTATGATATATGACTTATGAACCCTTCTAAAAGTATCTTGTGGTAGCATGTCTGACAGAACAGTAATAGATTCATTTGCTACATCTGTTTTTTTCCCACGTTGGATTTTGGCATAGTTACCAAATGCCATGATAAAATCTATATCGTTAAAATCAAATCGAATAATCTGCCTTCCCACTTTGATAAATGCAAATTGATTATTAACAATAGCATTGGGCGACATTTGCACTTTCATGGCTCTATTTATCGCTTTTATAACACGGTCTTCTGAGATAGGTTTTAATAGGAAGTCAACCACATTATCTAATTCATACGTTTGGGCTGCATATTCCCTGAAAGAACTGACTACTATTACAGGGATATGCGGCGGAAGGTTATGAATAAACACCAACCCAGCTTGGTCTGTAAGCTGAAGGCTCAAAAAAATGATATCAAAGGTTTCTCTGTTGAGATAGAGCTGTGCAATCTCATAATTTTGAACAATTACAACATCCAAGAACGTATTTTTTTCAATATGTTGTAGTAAATCTAAAGATGACTCGTCATTTGGCTCAATGATTAGACATTTGTTACAGAGATTCATATTATGTCAGTATTTAATGTTTTATGATTGTGAGGTACTAGTGTGTACTATTTTTTTAGACACTAAGTTAAGATTGAAGTAACGGATTGGTTTGTATTTCTTCATTACGAAAAGGGTACAAATTATCCTGATATATAAACTATAAGATATATATTATTTGATTAGTGATTAGGAAAGCGGTACGAAGAGACGGTTGTTGGTTTGTGGAGTTTTATGATGTTAACAGACAATATTATTACAAAGTAGGTTGTACTGGATGAAAGTAGGGTGTAAATGGCGTTTTCTTTTCATACATTGTTATCAATTAGAGTTGCTATAATAAGTTAAGATAGATTTTATGAAATATTCTTAGAACTATGGATTCTATTTTAAATATCATAAAAAAAAGTTAATGAAAGATATATAATTATATAAGTGACAATAATACAATTTAAGTGCCACTTTGTTGTAGAATATAAATATTTGACCAAATAATATTAAAACTATCTAATCTTATCTCTAAAAATAATTACTTGATAATAAAGCAGATTGACACTTTCAGAGCTTTTGCTATTGATAGATATAGCAATAAGTCGACCAACTGAAAAAATGTGATTTTAAAAAACTATAATGAGCGTATGCAAAGGTTAACGGCTGTTGTATCAAAGAACGTGTTTGAAAATAGATTGAAAAGTCTGCTAAATATTTTTTGCCCTTTTTACGTATATTAAATATAGTTTAATATTTGTGTTTTGTATCTATATTGTAGATATTTTGTTTTCTTTTTAATGTGTTTGGTATGATATTATTATTGCATGCGAGTAATTGCAAGGGATACTATTTGCTAATAGAAAGGAGAATAAAAGGGGGAGTAATCCATTGAGTTTTTTCATAGAATCGTTTTTATTGGCCAGCATACAGAATAAAGTGTGCTACTGAAAACCACTATAGCAATGGATATTTTGACAGAAATAGCAAAACAATGATGAGTTTCTAAGAAGCTTGAAGGCTAGTTTTTTACTAATATTCAGAATAAAACACATTTACGTATATACAATATAGTTAATAAATAGATGTTTTGTTTTGTTAAAATGATATTTTGTTAGGTATAATATTGCATTTGACATTTATTATAGTCTCTATGACTAATGAACTTTAGTTTGTTTTTGAAAAAATATAAATAGTAGTAGACGCATTTTTTTACTAGATATTTGATTAATTAACTGATAACTAGGTGTTTATTATTTTGGATTTTGTTGATGTACGAAGGGAATATTAGCTTAATTTTATATTCGATGTAGCATATTATTTTGTATGTTATTTCAATGATTTTGAGTGTTAAAAAATGCTTTTTGTATGAAACATACCTATTGTATATAATTGATAGCAATAACATGAAGGTATGGTATAATTCTTGATAATCATGACATTAAAAATACGTTTGATGGCTAAATAAGGCCTTTTGTATGTTAAAAATGATAGTTTGTGGGCATTGTGTTGTTATTTGTGTTTTTCTATCTTTTTGGCTTAATTTTTGTCTGTATAATCATTTGTATAGAGACCTTTAGTACACACTTTTATATTCTTAATATTTTAAAAATCTGTTACTTCTTTTCTAGGATTACGTTTTAATAATCCTACTATAAAAATAGCGTTTGAAGTGTATATCATTGGTTGGAAAAAAGTAGTAAAAGTAAGCTCTTTTATTGTTGAAAAGAGCATGCTACGAGAATCGTGGACCCGAATGTGGTTGTTTTGTTTCATGTATTGGTGTTGAATACCCAAATCATAAAGGTAAATAACCATTAATAAAAAATGAAGGGCTATGACAATTAAGAAAATCTGTATTTCTGATTTTTTAATGTAATAATATACCTATAATCAATAGGTTATTGTTTAATGAGCTATTTGAGTGATAGTCTTTGCAAACACTATTTTGATGAGAAAAAAATATAAACAAAATACGAAGTAATCAAATAACCATAATATAATAATGACAGACAATGGTAAAGACTACTTATGTCAATTTCTCTATTATTCCCTAATGTATTCTTTGTTCAAGTTGGTGTTAGTTATGAACTCTTAAAGCAACATTTAGATGTAATAACTAATCTGAATTTTGTTTTTGTCTTTCTATTAAGCTAGAAAAATTACAATCAATTATGTTAATCAAATATTTAAAGAACAAATAAAAATAATAACTCATGAAAAAACTATTTTACCTAAGTCAATTAATTATAGCATTGACTATAATCTTGCCAATGAACTTGTTTGGACAAGTTGGCATTAACACAAAAAAACCAGCGGCTCATACTGGCTTGCATGTATCTGAGAGAAAAGACCCCTCAAATGCAGTACCAGATAAATACAATGGCATCATTATTCAGCGTTACACAACGGCGGAGAGAGATGCCCAGCTAACACCAAATATGGGAGCTGCTCAAAACAGTCTTCTGATATTCAATACCACTGAAGGTTGCTATAATTTTTGGAGTAGTATTGATAATTCGTGGCAAAGTCTCTGTGGAAAATTAGGAAAGAGTACGTTTACTTTTGACTGTTCTCAGATTAGTGTGAATGGGACTTATATTGCAGGTAAAGCATTGACGACCTCTAATTACCTTTCTATTCCAGTAAACGTGACTAAAGCAGGTGAATACTCAATAACAGTAACTACAGCTAATGGTTACAACTTTTATACATCATCGACGTTTCTTTCTACTGGAACATTTGTTGTACAAGTTCCAGGACAAGGAACTCCTGTTAATGCTCAGACAGATAATTTGGCGTTTGCAAGTAATGGTAATTCAGTTACTTGTAACCCTGTTAGAACTATAACCGTATTATCTAGTTCTGGTACATATACTATGGGTTGTAATACTGCTACAGTAAATGGGGTTTACAAACAAGGAACAGCATTGACGGCATCAAATACGATTTCACTTCCTGTAAATGTTACTAGTTTGGGAAGTTACCAAATTATGAGTAATACAGTTGATGGGATTTCTTTTAGTGGATCTGGCGTATTTACTTCTCTGGGGGCTCAAACAGTAACCTTAACAGGTTCAGGTACACCGACATCTACTACTGACAAAGTGATTACATTAACATCCAATAGTGCAGTGGGTTCTGCGAGTTGTAATGTAACGGTTAAAATGACTGTAACTACAAAGAAAATTCTTCAGATTGATGGTGGTTATACTTATGGCTATGCCGCTACTCAAGGAGCTTCCAGATCATTTTTGCAATCACAAAATAATTTTGGGTTGTTGCCTGCAAGTATAGTCAAGACTGATGGGTTTACATATACTACACTTACATTCCCTTCTAGTGCTCAATTATTAACAGCACTAAATAGTAAACCCGATATTGTCATTATAGGTTATTATTATCTTCCAGATCAAACAGCAGTAGGGTACCTTACAGACTATCTAAATAATAAAGGTGTTGTAATTAATTTTAACGAAGAAACGGCTGCAGTACAAAGAATTACGAGATCTGTATTGTCTAATCCTTCTGTAACGGCCACTTATGGAGGTCCTGCTGGGAGTGTTTACCAGTTGACAAATACGAGTGACCCTATACTTAATGGACCTTTTGGTGACGTTAGAGGAAAATCATGGGGAGAAGATAACTCAACGACAGTCTATATTAATGGTGCAACAGATATTACAACTTACAGTTATGCACAACCATTGAATAGTACTACAATTTATGATGGTATAACAGGATTTAGACATAATTCTTTAAATTATATCTGGTTTGGAGATGCAGGTTTTCTTAGTAATAATAATACAAATGGTACTGAACCAGCAAATTATAATACTTTGTTACCTTTTGTTGCTCCAAGTAGTGGCAATTATTTCCCAGTTTATAAAAACTATGGGTATGCTGGGAATGGATACACGGCTGGAAGTTTACGTGCTTACAATTCTGTGATTTTTGGGAATATCATGGCATGGGCAATCAAACAGGCTGAAGTTAATGGTATTAATACACCTTAGTGTTAACTATTATTAAGCAAATGAGCATTTTTTGAGCAGTTACTTCTTTGTTTATCAATGGCTTACTTTTTGTATTTGTAACTTTTGTTTATAATGTACAATAATTGAGACTATCAAATGTATTTAGAAAATCAAAGAAACAATCAAAAATGTCAAAAAGTGTATGACGCTCAGCTTACACTTTTTGATTTCTAAATAACTCTAGAGCTGTATCTTGTATCACAGTATTGTCTGGAAGAGTGAGTTGGAATGGAAATTTCTTTATAATTGATACTGATGATAGCAATACTGTGAGAATGCTTCTAAAAAATGATTATGTGATTATCACCTTTTAGCTCTTATTGATAATACTATAATAAGGGGTGGAGTAACTTTTATCAATAATAACCCAATACATTGATGTTGACTCCATCAAATGTGGACTTAGTATTATCAATATCGTTGACTTCTCTTAGGGCTAATGGTTTCACGCTACAATGTATATAGAACTATTTGTATGACTAATAGTTGCTGTAACAAGTAGTACTACTCATCAAATAGGAGTTAGAAGCCTCCTAGATTAAAAATTAGTAACTAAACTCAAAAGGCGTAAAGTGGCAAAGTATTGAGACTGTACAAGGCTAAAAAAATATAGTGTTGAGGCCTGCTAGTAGCATTCATAAATACAT
>VFQP010004193.1_pt1 | contig 13697 bp, 12 predicted proteins | sample 3512351 | NCBI WGS metagenome assembly VFQP01 (sample SAMN10412372, study PRJNA504923) | tailings metagenome | isolation source: Relicate 1 Philex TSF1 revegetated site | place: Philippines: Tuba, Benguet | collected 2017-08-29 | reverse complement strand
CTCGCGCAATAGCCTCGCCCCGGCCTCGCTTCACGGGACCGAGGTGGCGGGCCTGATCGCGGCGGAACGCAACGGCATCGGCATCCAGGGCGTGGCCTTCGACGCGACGCTGCTGATGATCCGCGCCGATACGCCGGACAGCTGCGATCCAGGATGCAACTTCACCTCGGCGAACGTGGCGGCCGCCGTGAACTATGCGGTGGATAACGGCGCGCGGGTCATCAACTTCTCGCAATCCGGCAATTCGGCGCCGTCCGGCGACCTGCTGGCGGCGCTGCAGCGCGCCGCCGATGCAGGCGTGATCCTGGTGTTCGCGGCCGGCAATGACGGCTCGGCCCTGCCCGACGCATCGAGCCGGTTCGCCGCCGGCCCCGACGCGAAGGGCGTCGGGATCATTGCCGGCGCGACCACGGCCGGTAACGGCATCGCGTCGTTCAGCAACCGGGCCGGCACCACCCAGAACGTCTTCCTGGTCGCGCCCGGCGTCAACGTGCGGACGACGGGTACGGGATCGACGACCTCGGTGGTCAACGGCACCTCCTTCTCGGCGCCGATGATCGCGGGCGCCGCCGCGCTGCTGCTGGAGAAGTTCCCCAATCTCTCTGGCGCCGAGGTGGTCCAGATCCTGCTCGAATCGGCGCGCGACCTCGGCGCCCCTGGCGCCGACGCCACATTCGGCGCCGGCCTGATCGACCTCGAGGCCGCCATCGCGCCGATGGGCGCCACCTCCGTGCCGACCCTGGGTGGCCGGGTCACGGCCAGCAGCAGCACCATGATGATGGGAGCGGCGTTCGGCGACGCCGTCACCGGCGACCAGCAGGCCGCCTCGCTGCTCCGCTCGGGCATCATCACCGACAAGTTCGACCGCACCTATGTCGCCGACCTGAGGGGGCTGTTCACCCACATGCCCGACGGCCGTTTCGACCTGGCGTCATTCGCGCGCAGCAGCGTCTACCGGCGCGGCACCAGCGGCTTCGTGCCGGGCGTCGGCGCCTTCCAGATGTCGTTCACCGACGAATGGGGCGCGCTCGACGAACGCACGCTGTTCCCGAACCTGGCGCAGGACCGGACGTTCGAGAACCTGTCGTTCAGCTTCGTTCACGCCTTCGACGCCAAGACCTCGGTAGGCGTGACCCGCGGCGCGGCATTCTCCAACACCTTCGACACCGCGCCCGAGACGAACATGCTGCGCTCCGTCGATCCGGGCGGTCCGTTCATGCGCTTCGCCGAAGACGGCACCGGATTGTCGCTGCTGCACCAGTTCGACGACCGTACCACCATCGGCGTCGCCGCTGCCTCGGCTCGCTTCGAGCCGTTCGACGGCGCCGACGAGGTGAGCCGCGAGATCGCCGCGGTGCAGATCAACCGCGCCGTCGGCGCGCGCACGGTCCTGGGCGCGCAGTTCGGCGTGCTGCGCGAGAAGGGCACCATGCTCGACACCTACGCGACCGGCGCCTTCGCCGGGATCGCCGGAGCGGTCACGCGGTTCGCGGCGCTGAGCGCCTCGTATCGCCTGGGCGAGGTGACCCTGACGGCCAATGCGAGCCGGGGCTGGACGGGCGTTTCAGAGCAGGGCAGCGCCCTGCTGCACGCCTATTCGGGTATCGAGACCTCGTCCTACAGCGTCGGCGCGGTGTGGCAGACGCCGCTGGCCGGGCATGTTCTGGGCTTCGCGGTATCCCAGCCGCTGCGCGTCGAGAGTGGCCGCGCCACGCTCGACGTGGCCACCGGCCGCGACTTCCTCGCCGACAGCATCACCTACGAAAGCCGCACGCTGAACCTCGCGCCCACCGGCCGCGAGATCGACCTCGAACTGAGCCACGGCTTCTGGAACGGCGGACCGCTGAGCCTGCAGACCAACCTGATCTACCGGATGAACCCGAACCACATCGCCGCGGCCGCGGATTCCGTGCTGCTGATGCTGCACGCGGACATGCGGTTCTGAGGATCCACGAGCGCGCTCAACGCTCCGAAACGAAAAAGGGCGGCCCGTTTCCGGACCGCCCTCATTTCCAACCGGCTGGCGTTACTCGCCGGCAGGCGCCTTCTTCTCCTGCTTCTTTTCCGGCTTCTTCTCCGGGTTCGCCTTGAGGGCGTAGAACAGGTAGTTGTCGCCGCGGCGGACCCGCAGCAGGATCGACGAGCGCCCGGCCTTCTTCTCGGCGTCGATCGCCGCCTTGGCCTCGGCCGGGCTCTTGACCTCCTTGTCACCGATACGGGCGATGATGTCGCCGCGCTTGATGCCCTTCTGCGCCGCCTCGCTGACCCGGTCGACCTTGGTGACGGCAACGCCGATCGCCTTCTCGGGCAACTGCATCTGCTTGCGCGTCTCGTCGGTGATCGCCGCCATGGTGAGGCCAAGCGCATCGACGGTCCCGGCCACGGTCGGCACGGCGTCTTTCTTCTTCGGCCCGGTTTCCTCGTCCGCCGGCTTCTCGTCGTCGGGCTTCATCTGGCCGACCTGGACATAGAGCGTCTTCTTCGCCCCGTCGCGCCAGACCACCAGCGGCGCCTTGCGGCCCGCCGGGGCATCGGCCACGGCGCGCAGCAGGGCGCGGGTGTCGCCGACTTCCTTGCCGTCGAACTCGACGATGACGTCGCCGCTCTTGACGCCGGCCTTGTCGGCCGGATCGCCCTCGACCACGTTGGTGACCATGGCGCCCTTGGCGGGCTTCAGGCCGACGCTGTCGGCGATGGCCTGATCGACCGGCTGGATGCCGACGCCGAGCCAGCCGCGCTGGACCTGGCCATATTTGCGCAGGTCCGCGACGACACGCTGCACCAGCCGCGACGGGATCGAGAAGCCGATGCCGACATTGCCGCCGCTGCGCGAATAGATCACGCTGTTGACGCCGACGACCTTGCCGTCCATGTCGAACAGCGGACCGCCCGAATTACCCTGGTTGATGGCCGCGTCGGTCTGGATGAAATCGTCATAGGGCCCGGCGTTGATGTCGCGGTCGATGGCCGAGACAATACCGGCGGTCACCGTGCCGCCCAGGCCGAAGGGATTGCCGACGGCGATCACCCACTCGCCCACGCGGAGCGTATCGGAGTCGCCGAACTGCAGCGCCTGCAGCGGCTTGGTCGGCTTCACCTTCAGGACGGCGATGTCGGTGCGGCGATCCGCGCCGAGCACCTCGGCGTCCATCTCGGTGCCGTCATTGAGGATCACCACCACCTTGTCGGCGTTCTCGACCACATGGTTGTTGGTGATGACGATGCCCGAGGCATCGATGATGAAGCCCGAGCCCAGGGCATGCGCTTCCTGCGGCGGGATCTTGCGGTTCTCGAAGAAGTCGCGGAAGAAATCGGGGATACCGGGTGGCAGCTGCGGCTGCTCGCCATCCTCGTCGCCCGAAACGTCGGTACCGCCGACTTCCTGGGTGGTCGAGATGTTGACAACCGAGGGCATGACCTTCTCGGCGAGGTCGGCGAAACCGTCGGGCACGGGCTTGGCGGCCGCCGGCGCGGCGAGCGAGGCCGCCGCGAGGAACGCGGCCATCGCCACGGCCTGGATGCCTCGGGAAATGCCGATACCCTTGAACAAGCTGGTGTTCCGGATGCGAATGTCCGGCGTCTGGTCTGTTGGGCTCACAAAGCCGCTCCTTTTAAGTGGACCTGGCGAGACGGGAGCCTCAACGGGCGTTGGCCTCCGCCGGGCATCGCCCGCGAGTGTGGGCACGGGAGAAATTAAGGACCGAACGAGGCGCTTTCAAGAAATCCCCAAGGCTACGATCACCCTCGCGCCGCCATGACGACGATCAGCCCGGCCGCCGCCGTCGCGACGCCGGCGATGCGGATGGTCATCTCGGGCTGTGCCAGCACGGCCGCGATCATCCGGCGCATGGCGTCGGGCGCCAGCGCGTAGAGGATGCCCTCGATGACCAGCATCAGCCCGAGGGCCACCCAAAGGTCCTGCAACATGGGCGGCTATCGGCTGCCCGAGTTGATATCACGGAAATATTTGAAGAACTCGCTGTCCGGCGACAGGATGATGGTGTCATCCTTGCCGACGGTGTCGCGGTACGCCTGCATCGACCGGTAGAACTCGAAGAAGTTCACGTCCCTGCCGAACGCGCCGGCGAAGGTTTTCACCGCCTCGGCATCGCCCTCGCCGCGCAGGATGCTGCCCTGCTTGTTCGCTTCGGCGATGATTACCGCTTTCTCGCGGTCGGCGTCCGCGCGGATGCGCTGGGCCTCTTCCATGCCGCTGGCACGCCGGCCGGCTGCCTGCTGATTGTACTCCTTCTGCATGCGCTGGTAGATCGCCGCGCTGATCTCGGGCGGCAGGTCGGCGCGCTTCAAGCGCACATCGACGATCTTGACGCCGAGCCGCTTCGCATCGCTGGCCACCAGATCGCGGATACGGTTCATCAGCACGCCGCGTTCGCCTGTCAGCAGGGTGTTGAACTGCTCGCTACCCAGCACGCGCCGCAGATTCGACAGCGTCGTGGTGGTAATGCGGGCGCGTCCCGTGGCCTCGTCGCCCTGCACCGTCTTGTAGAACTGCAGCGGATCCTCGATCCGGAAGCGGACCATGGCGTCGACGACCAGTCGCTTCTCGTCGGAGGCGATCACCTCCTGCGACGGCAGATCGAGCGCCAGGATGCGCTTGTCCATGTAGATCACGTCCTCGATCAGCGGCACCTTGAGATGCAGGCCGGGCTTCTGCACGGTGCGATCGTAGCTCGACAGGCGCAGCACGATGGCCTGCTGGGTGACACTGACCGTGTAGACCGACGTGAACAGCAGGAACACCAGGATGCCGGCGCCGATCAGCGCGGGAACGGTCCATTTCCGGTTCATGGCGTGGCTCCCTGCTGCTGCTGCTGCTGACGCTTCTGCACCTCGGGCAACGGCAGGTACGGCACGACGCCGCCCTTGTTGTCGATGATGACCTTGTTCACGTTCTTGAGGACGCCTTCCATGGTCTCGATGTACATGCGCTTCTTGGTGACGTCGGACGCCTGCCGGTACTGGTCGTAGACTGCGATGAAGCGCGAGGCCTCACCTTCGGACCGGGCGACCACCTCGGCCTTGTAGGCCTCGGCCTGCTGCACGATCTGGGCGGCCTGGCCGCGCGCCTCGGGCAGCAACTCGGCGCGGTATTTCTGCGCCTCGTTGATCTTGGCCTCGCGGTCAGCGCCGGCGGCCTGCACGTCGCGGAAATCGTCGATGACCTCGGGCGGCGTGTCCGCCTTGCGCAGCTTCACGTCGGTGATGACCACGCCGGCATCGTAGGAGTTGAGCGCGCGCTGCATCAGCTTCTGCGTCGTCTCCTCGACTTCGAGGCGGCCCTTCGTCAGGGCGGATTCCAGCGGCCGCTGGCCGATGATCTCGCGCATGGCGCTCTCGCCGACGGCGCGCACCGTGTTTTCCTGGTCCTGGATGTTGAACAGGAACTTGTAGGGATCCTCGACCCTCCAGAATACCTCGAAATCCACGTCGATGATGTTCTCGTCGCCGGTGAGCATCAGGCTCTCGTTGGGCCGGTTGGCCTCGCCGCCGAGTCCGCGGCCGCCATCGGGCGTCGAGAAGCCCATCTCGAGCCGGCGAACCTGTTCGGTACTGACCTTGAGCACCCGGCCGATGGGCGCGGGCGGCGCCCAGTGCCAGCCTTCGCCGCGGGGATCGCCGCTGACCGCGCCGAACACCAGCACGGTGCCCTTTTCGCCCGGCTTGATCACGAACGCGCCGCTGACCAGCCAGATGACGAAAAGAACGCCCAGGCCGATGAGGATGCCGCGCGTGCCGCCGAAATTGGCGCCGCCGCCCGGAAAGGAATTCTTGAAACGATCCTGGGTGCGCCGCAACAGATCGTCGAGATTGGGGGGCGTCGGTCCGGTCGGGCGCGGACCCTGGCCCCAGGGACCTCTGCCGCCACCGCCACCGGGATTGTTCTGCCAAGGCATCGGCGGATGTTCCTCCGTCAGGTGGTTGGCCCCGTCCAATCCGGGGGTGATCAATGCCACTCTATATAGGAACCCCGCCCCGGTAGACCAGAACCTCTTATCAACTTGTTCTCAACGTTCTATATCAGGCCGCCCGCGGAAAGGATCCAGCATGCCCAACGTCACGGAATCCGAGATCATCAAGGCGCTGTCGGCGGTGGTCGACCCGGCGAGCGGCCGCGATGTCGTGAGCGACGGGCGCGTGCAGGGCGTCCATGTCCAGGACGGCCGCGTGCGTTTCGCGCTCGCCATCCGGCCCGGCGAAGGCCCCGAGAAGGAACCGCTGCGCCAGGCCGCCGAAAAGGTGGTCGCCGGCATCCCGGGCGTCACCGGCGTCACCGCCGTGCTGACCGCCGAGCGCGGCGAAGACCGCCAAAAGCCCTCGCCGCTCGGCGGCGCCGAGAAGGGCGAGGGTATCGCGAAGGTGAAGGCCATCGTCGCCGTGGCGAGCGGCAAGGGCGGCGTCGGCAAGTCGACGACTGCGGTTAATTTCGCGCTCGCCCTCAAGCAGCTGGGCCTGAAGGTCGGCCTGCTCGACACCGACATCTACGGACCATCCGTGCCGCGCCTGCTCGGCCTGTCGGGCAAGCCGAAAACCGACGGCAAGGTGCTTTTGCCGATGGAGAATTACGGCCTCAAATGCATGTCCATGGGCTTCATGGTCGACGAGCAGACGGCGATGATCTGGCGTGGCCCCATGGTGGTCAGCGCCATCAGCCAGATGCTGGGCGACGTGGCCTGGGGCGAGCTCGATGTGCTCGTCCTCGACCTGCCGCCGGGCACCGGCGACGCCCAGCTCACCATCGCGCAGCGGGTGCCGCTGACCGGCGCGGTGATCGTCTCGACCCCGCAGGACCTCGCGCTGCTCGACGCGCGCCGGGGCCTCGCCATGTTCGAGAAAGTGAAGGTGCCAACCCTGGGGATCGTCGAGAACATGAGCACCTTCGTGTGCCCGAACTGCGGCCACGAGAGCCACATCTTCGGCCATGGCGGCGCCCGCGCCGAGGCCGAGAAGCTGGGCGTCGACTTCCTCGGCGAGATCCCGCTCGACATGGCGATCCGCGAAACCTCGGACGCCGGCACCCCGATCGTGGTTAAGGACCCGAACGGCCCGCACGCGGCGGCCTATCTGGAGATCGCCAGCAAGGTGGCGGCGAAGATCGGCGCGGCCGCCGGGCGCAAGGGACCCAGCATCTCCTTCACCTAGCCGCGCTCGTACACCACGAAGTCATAGGCAGGCCCGCCCTCCGGCGGCGTGCCCGGCGTGCGCGAGACCTCGCGCCAGTTGTCGCCCAGCACCGGGAAATAGGTATCGCCGTCGAAGTCGGCGTGGATTTCGGTGAGGTAGATGCGGTCCGCGAGCGGCATGGCCTGCTCGTATATATTACCCCCGCCGATCACGGTGATCTCATCGGTTTCGTTGCCGGAGGCGATGGCGCGGGCCAGCTTCAGCGCCTCGTGCAGGTCGTGGACGACGGTTATGCCCTCCACGTCGAGCGTTCCGCGGGTCACCACGATGTTCGCGCGGCCCGGCAACGGGCGGCCGATGGACTCCCAGGTCTTGCGTCCCATGATCATGGGCTTTCCCATGGTGACGCCCTTGAAATATTTCTGCTCGCCGGGAAGCCGCCACGGCATGCCGTTCGCGCGGCCGATCACCCGGTTAGCCGCCATGGCGACCACGAGCGAGACGGTCATACCGCCACCGGCGCGGCGATATGGCCGTGTGCCTGGTAGTTCTCGAAGGCGATGTCGTCATAGGTGAAGGCGAACAGGTCGGTGACCGCCGGATTCAGCTTTAGGGTCGGTAGCGGCAGCTGCTCACGCTTCAGCTGTTTGTCTGCCTGCTCCAGATGGTTCAGGTAGAGATGCGCGTCGCCGAAGGTATGGATGAACTCGCCCGGCTTCAGTCGGCAGACCTGCGCCATCATCTCGGTCAGCAGCGCATAGGAGGCGATGTTGAACGGCACGCCGAGGAAGATGTCGGCGCTGCGCTGGTAAAGCTGGCAGGACAGCTTGCCGTCGGCCACGTAGAACTGGAACAGGCAGTGACACGGCGGCAGCGCCATTTCGTCCACCTCGGCCACGTTCCAGGCGCTGACGATGTGGCGGCGGCTGTCGGGCCGCACCTTGATCTGCTCGATGACATTGGCGATCTGGTCAATGTGCCGCCCATCCGGCGCCGGCCAGCTGCGCCACTGATGGCCGTAGACCGGGCCGAGCTCGCCGTCCTCGTCGGCCCATTCGTCCCAGATACTGACGCCATTTTCCTTCAGGTAGCGGATGTTGGTATCACCCGACAGAAACCACAGCAACTCATGGACGATGGACTTGAGGTGCAGCCGCTTGGTGGTGGTAAGCGGAAAGCCTTCCGACAGGTCGAAGCGCATCTGATAGCCGAACACGCTTTTGGTGCCCGTGCCGGTGCGATCGGTCTTCACGACACCATGGTCGCGGACATGGCGCATCAGATCGAGATATTGTTTCATTGAGCGCTCCAGCCACAACCAGTGGTGCCGACGGTACGATTCGGCACGCGCTTTATTACACCTCAACGGGGATATCTCGGCAACGCCTCTGCTGGATCACCCCTTTAAGGACCGGAGTAAAGCGCCTATATAGGTCGTGTCGGGGCAACCCGACTATGGCGATAAACGGCTTGTGGAATAAGCGTAACGGACCCGGGGGCGGTACCCGGCGCCTCCACCATTCACCTCTTCCGCGAGGAAGGGTCCGTGGGGGCGAAACAGGATCGACGTGCGTGGTAAAGACCTGTCTTTCGCTCGGTATGGTAGCCGCCGTTATCGGGCCGAACGTACAAATGCCAACGATAATGAGGCATTCGCAGTAGCCGCCTAAACAGCGGACTTATGCGCGGTTCGGTGGGGCACCGGGCAACAGAAGCCCCACCACTTACTTTCCAGCAAGGTTACTCGGCCGGATTTGCGTGCATCCGCTCGGCCCGTAGCTCGCCCGTCGCCCGGCGGATGACCTGCCAGGCGGCCTGGAGGCTGAGTGCGGCCATCAGGAAGCCCACGGCAAGGTCCGGCCAGTGACTGTGGGTAAGGTAGACGAGCCCTGCCGCGCCGATGACCGCGACGTTGGCGATGGCGTCGTTCCGGCTGCATAGCCAGACGGACTCGCGGTTGGAATCTCCCTTGCGATGCCGATAGAGCAGCACCGCGCAGCCCACATTGGCCATCAGCGCCATCGTGCCGACCACGCCCATCACCGGCGCTTCGGGAATGCCGCCGCTCATCGCCATCCAGACCGAATAGCCCAGCACCCAGACGCCGAATACCGCCATGGCGCCGCCCTTGAGCAGCGCCGCGCCGGCGCGCCATGTGACGGCTTTGCCGAGCACGAACAGGGCGATCAGGTAGTTGGCGGCGTCACCGAGGAAGTCGAGCGCATCCGCCTGCAGTGACACCGACCCGGCCACCGCGCCGGCCACCGCCTCGACGCAGAACATGGCCGCGTTGACGCCGAAGACGATCCACAGCACGTTGCGATAGACGCCGTCCAGATCGTGGGCGTGATCATGCCCATGGCCGTGATCGTGGCCACCGCCGCAACATCCCGCGCTCATGCCGCGCTCCTTCCAGCAAGGGCACCCGCTTCCTCGGCCGCATGCTCCATCATGTCGGCGACGATGCAGCGGATGTGATGATCCTCGGCCTCATAGAAAACCTGCTTGCCCCGCCGCTCCGAGCGCACCAGGCGCGCGGCGCGAAGCAGCCGCAAATGGTGGCTGACCAGCGACGCCGACAGCGACAGCTTCAGCGCGATCTCGCCCACCGCGACCGGACCGTTGAGGCACTGGATCAGGATGGCGAGGCGCGAGGGATCGCCCATCAGCTTGAAGGTGTCAGCCACTTGCGGGATCAGGTCATCGGACACGAGAAAACCCTACAGTTGAACAGATGTTCATATATTGAGCATTCTGTTGCCGAGGTCAAGAGTGTCCTCCGGCCACAGAATTTGGCCATGCGCCGTCGCGCCGGATTGACTCCTGTCCCCGCGGGCTTAGTGTTTAGCGCATGGGTTCCGGACAGAAATCGACCGATGGCGCCGCCATCGACTATGACGCGCTGATCCGCTCGGCGCTTATCGGCGTCGTGCGCGACCTGCTGGACGACACCGCCAAGCGCGGCCTGCTCGGCAATCACCATTTCTATCTGGCCTTCAGCACCTCGCACCCTGGCGTGGCGATGCCCGAATATCTGCGGGCGCTGCATCCCAAGGACATGACCATCGTCCTCCAGAACCAGTTCTGGGACCTGGTCGTCGAGGACACCCAGTTTTCAGTGAAGCTGCGGTTCAACGGCAAGGGCGAGACGCTGGTGATCCCGTTCGACGCGCTGGTCGGTTTCCTCGATCCGAGCGTTCAGTTCGCGTTGCAGTTCCGCGAGGTCAATGACGGCAAGCCCGTGCCCGCGGCCGACGAGTCGAAGCCGGCGGACACGCCTGCCGAGCCTGCGGCCGACGGCGGCAACAACGTGATTGCCCTCGATATCTTCCGCAAACAATAATCCGCCCGCCGCCGGCCGAGTCGGCGGCTTTTGACAGCCGGATGGAGCAGCGCCGGCCGTGAGACCGTCCCTGACGGGACCAGATCGCCGGCGCCTGGCCACCTATTAGCGAGACCGCCGATGACCGCTTTCCAGTTCCAGGACCTGTTCCCCGTGGGCGACGACACGACGCCCTACCGGAAGCTGACCAGTGACTTCGTCGGACGCGAGAAAATCGGCGGCCAGTCCATCCTCACCGTCGACGGCGACGGTCTCGCCCTGCTGGCGCGCGACGCGATGCGCGACATCGCCCACCTCCTTCGTCCGGGCCATCTGGCGCAGCTTCGGATGATCCTCGACGACCCGGAAGCCTCGGACAACGACCGGTTCGTTGCGCTGGAGCTGCTGAAGAACGCCAATGTGGCCGCCGGCATGGTGCTGCCGTCCTGCCAGGACACCGGCACGGCCATCGTGGTCGGCAAGAAGGGCCAGTATGTCTGGACCAGCGAGAGCGACGAGGCGGCGCTGTCGCGCGGGGTGCTCGACACCTACACCAACACCAACCTGCGCTACTCGCAGATGGCGCCGCTGAAGATGTTCGAGGAGGTCAACACCAAGACCAACCTGCCGGCGCAGATCGACATCTACGCGACTCCGGGCGACGCTTACAAATTCCTGTTCATGGCCAAGGGCGGCGGCTCGGCCAACAAGACCTTCCTTTACCAGGGCACGCCCGCGCTGCTGCGCGAGGATAAGCTGCTGGAATTCATCGACGAGAAGATCAAGACGCTGGGCACCTCCGCCTGCCCGCCCTATCACCTCGCGGTGGTCATCGGCGGCCTCAGCGCCGAGATGACGCTGAAGACGGTGAAGCTCGCTTCGGCCCGCGATCTCGACAATTTGCCGACCGAGGGCGGCCCAGGCGGCCACGCCTTCCGCGACATCGAGATGGAAGCCAAGATCCACGCGCTGACCCAGAAGACCGGCATCGGCGCCCAGTTCGGCGGCAAGTATTTCTGCCACGACGTGCGCGTCATCCGCCTGCCCCGCCACGGTGCCTCGGTGCCGATCGGGCTGGGCGTGTCCTGCTCGGCCGACCGGCAGGCCAAGGGCAAGATCACCGAGAGCGGCATCTATCTCGAGCAGCTCGAGACCGATCCGGCACACTATCTGCCCGAGGTCGAGAAGGACCTGGAAGGCGAGGTCGTGCAGATCGACCTGAACAGGCCGATGTCGGAAATCCTGACGACCCTGAACCAGTATCCGATCAAGACCCGGCTGTCGCTGACCGGCTCAATCGTCGTCGCCCGCGACCTCGCCCACGCGGCGATCCTCAAGAAGATCGAGGCCGGCGAGCCCATGCCGCAATACATGAAGGATCACATCGTCTACTACGCCGGCCCGGCCAAGAAGCCGGATGGCTATGCCAGCGGCTCGTTCGGCCCGACCACCGCCGGCCGCATGGACAGTTACGTGCCGACCTTCCAGCCGCTGGGCGGCTCCATGGTCATGCTGGCCAAGGGCAACCGCAGCAAGCAGGTCACGACCAGCTGCGCCGCCAATGGCGGTTTCTATCTGGGCTCGATCGGCGGCCCCGCGGCGATCCTGGCGCAGAACAACATCCGCAAGGTCGAAGTGCTGGACTTCGAGGAGTTCGGCATGGAGGCTGTCTGGAAGATCGACGTGGAGAACTTCCCGGCGTTCATCGTCGTTGACAACAAGGGCAACGACTTCTTCGCCAACATCTGACGCGCGGCGTTGCCTCCGGCTCCGCGCTGGAGGACGGACGATGAGCGACACCCGCATCGAGAAGGACAGCTTCGGCGAGATCGCCGTGCCGGCCGACCGCTATTGGGGCGCGCAGACCCAGCGCTCGGTCGAGAACTTCCCGATCGGCGGCGAGCGCATGCCGCTCGGCATCGTCCACGCGCTGGGGCTGATCAAGCAGGCGGCGGCCCTCGTCAACAGGTCATACGGCCTCGCGCCGGAAAAGGCGGACGCGATTGCCGCGGCGGCGGCCGAGGTAGCCGCCGGGACGCTCGATGATCATTTCCCGCTGGTCGTCTGGCAGACCGGCTCGGGCACCCAGTCCAACATGAACGCCAACGAGGTGATCGCCAACCGCGCGAGCGAGTTGCTGGGCGGCGAAATCGGCATGAAGCGCCTCGTTCATCCCAATGACGACGTCAACCGCGCCCAGTCATCCAACGACACCTTCCCAACCGCCATGCATGTCGCCGCCTGCCGCGCGGTGACCGAGCGGCTGATTCCGGTGCTGGAGCGGCTGGAGGCGTCGTTGGGCGCCAAGGCGACGGCGTGGGCCGACATCATCAAGATCGGCCGCACCCATACCCAGGATGCGACGCCGCTGACGCTGGGCCAGGAGTTCTCCGGCTATGCAAGGCAGATCGGCGCGGCGCTGGCGCGGATCAGATCATGCCTGCCGGAGCTCTACGAACTGCCGCAGGGTGGCACCGCCGTCGGCACCGGACTCAACGCACCGCCCGGCTTCGACGAAGCCATCGTCGCCCGGATCGCGGCGCTGTCGGGCCTGCCGTTTCGGGTCTCGCCCAACAAGTTCGCCGGCATCGCCGCCCATGACGGGTTCGTCGGCCTGTCCGGCATGCTGTCGGCGCTGGCGGCGGCGCTGAACAAGATCGGCAACGACATCCGGCTCCTGGGGTCGGGCCCGCGCGCTGGCTTGGGCGAGTTGTCGCTGCCGGAGAACGAACCCGGCTCCTCGATCATGCCCGGAAAGGTCAATCCGACCCAGGTCGAGGCGCTGACCATGGTTTGCATGCAAGTGATTGGCAATCACAACACCGTGAGCATGGCCGACGCGCAGGGGCACTTCGAGCTCAACGCGTTCAAGCCGGTGATCGCCTATGCGGTGCTGCAATCCATCGGATTATTGGCGGATTCCTGCGAGAGTTTCCGCCTTCGCTGCCTCGACGGGATCGAGCCGAATAGGGAGCGAATCGGCGAACTGGTCGAGCGGTCGCTGATGCTGGTGACCGCATTGACGCCCGAGATTGGCTATGACAAGGCCACGGAAATCGCCAAATATGCGCACAAGAATGGTCTGACGCTGAAACAAGCTGCGCTCCACCTGCGTTATGTGGACGAACCGACGTTCGACCGCATCGTGCGCGCCGAGCGTATGCTTGGACCATCGGAGGACGAGTTTTGAGCGGACCAGTAAAGCGTTCCATCACCATCGCGGGGCATCGAA
>VFQP010004192.1_pt1 | contig 13701 bp, 9 predicted proteins | sample 3512351 | NCBI WGS metagenome assembly VFQP01 (sample SAMN10412372, study PRJNA504923) | tailings metagenome | isolation source: Relicate 1 Philex TSF1 revegetated site | place: Philippines: Tuba, Benguet | collected 2017-08-29 | reverse complement strand
CGATTCCCGCATCGGATAGCCTGATTGCGAAGACGGCATCAAGATGTGCCGCCCCCCTGCCGAGGAACTGCCCCCATGAAAGCCGTCGCGCTCACACGTTATCTGCCGATCGACGATCCGCACGCCCTGCTCGATGTCGAACTCGACCTCCCCGAACCCGGGCCGCACGACCTGCGCGTGCGGGTGGAGGCGGTCTCGGTCAACCCGGTCGACACCAAGGTGCGCGCGCCCAAGGCGCAGGTCGAGTCCACACCCCGGGTTCTTGGTTACGACGCGGCCGGCATCGTCGATGCGGTCGGCGAAGCGGTCACGGACTTCACGGCCGGCGATGCGGTCTATTACGCCGGCGACATCACCCGCTCCGGCAGCAATGCGCAGTTCCAGCTGGTCGATGCGCGCATCGTGGCCCGCAAGCCCGCTTCGCTCGATTTCCCCGGTGCGGCCGCCCTGCCCCTGACGGCCCTCACGGCGTGGGAGCTCTTGTTCGAACGCATGCCCTATGCCATTGACGGCGGCGGCGCCGGCAAGACGCTGCTGGTGATCGGTGGCGCGGGCGGCGTCGGCTCGATCGCGATCCAGCTCGCCCGCCTCGCCGGCTTCACCGTCATCGCCACGGCCTCCCGCGACGAGACGGCGGCCTGGTGCCGCACGCTGGGCGCCGACCACGTGATCGATCATCGCCAGCCACTGGCCTGGACGCCGTCGATGCGGCGCTCAACCTTGCCGATACCGACCGGTACTGGGACGTCCTGGGCGAGCTGCTGGCGCCGCAGGGGCATGTCGGCCTGATCGTCGAGCCCGCGGGCGCGTTGAAGATCGGCGATCCCTACAAGGCCAAGTGCATCGGCATCCACTGGGAATTCATGTTCGCCCGCGCGCGCTTCAAGACCGCGGACATGGCCGAGCAGGGTCGCATCCTCGCGCGCGTGGCCGAGCTGGTGGATGCAGGCCGGCTGCGGGGTACCTTGACCGACACCCTGTCGCCGATCTCGGCCGAGACCCTGCGTGAAGCCCATCGCCGGCTCGAAAGCGGACGCACGATCGGCAAGCTCGCGGTGGCAGGCTGGTGAACACCCCTCGCTGCCGGAGCTGAAGCCTGGCGCCCCGGCACGGGGCGCGGCCGCGAACTGCGCGCAGCTCGACGCGTGCCCGCCCGGCTGACGCCCGGGGTGCGTAAGGCCGCCGGGGCCACCGGCCCGGCAGCACGGCGACGTCAGGCCGCGTCCGCCGTGCGGTCGCGCTTGAGGATCGCCACCGGGTCGGCCCAGGTGCTCTGCGGCTGGCGCTTGCTGGTCGCCAGCACCAGGTCCGAGGGTTCGAACACGTTGATGTTGTGGGTGATCGGCGTGGTCAGGATGTATTGCGCGTCGGTGCTGCGCAGGAAGCGGCCGACTTTCTCGATGTTGGCGACGTCGAGATGCGCGAAGGGTTCGTCGATGAACACGAAGCCGCCGGGCTGGTCCTCGTCGCGCAGCAGGGCCACCAGCAGCAGCAGCGACTTCATCACCTGCTGGCCGCCCGAGGCCTCGCCGTCGTCGAGGCCGATCCAGCCCTTGCGGTCGAAGTCGAAGCGTACGGTGAGCCCGGCCTGGGCCAGCGCGACGTCGTCGTTGACCAGCTCCGACATTTCCGCCTCGACGCCGATGCCGGCCAGTTCGCCCAGCGCCACGAGGTTGCGACGGTAGCGGCGCACCGTGGCGCGCAGCACGTTGAGATACGCGCCGCGCGCGTCCTCGGTGATGCGACGGGCGCGATGCAGATGCGCCTCGCGCTGGCCGATCGCCGTCTCCATGCCGGCATGATCGGCGGCGAATTTGTCGCGCAGCGCGATACAACCCTCGTCCTCGACGAAACCGCCGGAGGCCAGACGCATGTCGAGGCGCTCCAGTTCGCGACGCACCGCGTTCGCACTTTCGAATTCCTCGCGCGCGGCGCGCAACACGGCGGCACTGCGCCAGGCTGGTGGCATCTGCGCGCGACGACGGCGGAACTCGAGGATGCGCTGGACCAGCAGCTGGCGCTCCTGGGTCATCTGCCGTCCGGCCTGTTCGATCTCGTGGGCGAGGCCCCCGAGGCGCCCGGTGCGTTCGGCCGCGGCGATGCTGTCGGCCTTGTCACGGGCCATGCATTCGGCCACGGCGGCGCGTGCCGCCTCGAGTGCTGTCGCCGCCGCCTGGGCGGCATCGGCGAGCGCAGGCAGGCGCTCCGACGCATCGGCGAATTCCGCGGCCCGGGTGACCAGCTCCTGCCCGGCGTCGAGCCCGAGCAGGCGCGCCTGCTCGGCGTCGAGGCGTCGGCCGAGCTCGACGAGTTCGATCTCGCGCGCCTGGGCGCGTTCACGCAGCGTCGCCTGCTCCGCGCGCAGGTCGGCCACCCGGGCCTGCCGGGCGCCGGCACCGAAATGCGGCTGGCCGCCGCCGATGTGCCGGCCACCGCGATGTTCGCGCAGGTAGCCCTTGGCGGTGATCCAGTCCTGGCCCTTCGACAAGGCGTGACCGGCCTCGACATCGGCGACGCGCTGGATGCGGTCGAGCTGGCGCGGCAGCCAGGCTGGAGGATCGGCGGAAAAACGCACGATCTCCAGCAGCGAGCCGCGCGTCGCGCGTTCGACCGGCGCGCGGTCGGCGACGAGAAAATGCCGGTACTGCATCGCCTCGCCCAGCGCCCAGCCCCGGCGGGCATCGCGCGGGTTCTCGAGCACCAGCAGGTGCCGGTACGGCGCGAGCACGGCTTCGACCGCGACCGCCCACTGCGGATCGATGATCTCGACCAGTTCGGTCAACACGCGATGCGCGATGCCGGCCTGGTCGAGCGCCGCACGGAAATCGCGCTCGAAGGGTTCGACGACACGGCCGCCGCCGCTGAGCGCGGCCAGCTGCGCGGCGAGTTCGCCTTCGCGCGCGCGATCGCGATGCGCTTCGAACTTGAGTTCGGCCTGGCGCTGCCGGCCCTGCTCGATGCCGCGGCTGAGCGCGTCCACGTCCACCTCGCCTCGCGCGGCCTGCAACTGGACCAGGTGGTCGTGCCGCTTCACCAGGCTTTCGGCATCGCGCGCGCGATCACGCGCGGTGGTGAAGCCGGATTCGGCCTCGCGCTGCTCGGCCAGCGCCTGCGCGAGGGCGGCCTGCAGGGCATCGCGGCGCTGCGTGGCCTCGGCATCCTGCGCCTGCAGCGCCGCGAGTGCGTGGCGGCGTTCGTGCTGGGCGCGGCGCAGGCCGAGGAGCCGCGGCCGCGTGCCGTCGATGCTCGCGCGCAGATCCGCCAGCTCCACCTTGGGTGCGACTTCCGTTTCCAGCCGCTGGCGCTCGCGGCGCAGCGCCTGGCCCTCGTCGAACGAGCGCACGTCGGCCTTGGCCGATTCGAGCTTCAGATGCAGTTCGTCGAGCCCGTGCTGGAGCTGGGCGATTTCCTTCTCGGTGTCGAACTGCTCGGCGCGGGCACGCTGATAGTCGTCGAGTACCGCCTTGTCCTCGAACACGTCGAACACCAGCTGCAGCAGTTCGCGCGGCGAGAGCTGGCACAGCTTGTCGGTGGCGCCCTGCTCCAGAGTGAGCACGCGGCAGATCGCGCGGCTCAGGCCGGCGCCGGCCAGGCGCACGCGGTAGTCGCGCACGCCCAGCCATTCGCCGCCGGCGTCGAGCGTTTCCACCGGCACATCGCCGGGCACGATCTGGTAGTCGCGGCTCCAGTCGCCGCCGCGCTTGCGCACACGGCAGGCCAGCGTGACCTGCTCGTCCATGCACGGAAAGAATGCGCGCTTGCCGCGGCGGTCGACCGGGTTGCTGACCACCGCGCGCAGCCACGCCACCGGCTTGCCGTTGTGGCGCAGGTAGGTCTTGTAGTCGCGCGCCATCTCGCGGTCGTCGATCGCCAGCAACGTGCGCAGCGCATCGAGCAGCGTGGTCTTGCCCGAGCCGTTGGGGCCGACGACGGTGATGATCGAGGCGTCGAGCGGCAGGGCATAGCGCTGCCAGTAATCCCAGTGCACGACTTCGAGGCTGCGGAATTCAAACATCGTCGGTGTCCTCTGCCGTGTCGGCGGTCGCTGCGTCGTCCGGGTCCGGTTCGGGCGCGTCGCCGGTGTCGGGGCGCGCCGCGCGGGCCTCGGCGATCACGAATGCCAGCGCGCCGTCCATCACCCGGCCCGCGATGCGCTCGTAATCGAAGGCGAGGTCCAGCAGCGGCCCTTCCTGGATGCGCTCCTTGCGGCGGACGATGAAGCCGTGCCGGTTGAGCGTGCCCAGGTTCATCTGGATGCGCTGCTTGCCGCCGAGGCGGTCGCCGTAATCGGCGAGCAGCGTGCGCTCGTTGACCGGTTCGACGATCTCGGCGCCGACCGGCACCGGTTTGAGCTCGGCGAACATCTGCTCCTGGTCCTGCTGGCGCTCCACCTCCTGCCGCGTGATCTGGCGCTGGCGCTTGGGCAGCACCAGCAAGGCCCACAGCACGACCAGCAGCGCGGTGGTGTCGCGACTGAGCTGCAGATTGCTCGCCGCCCAGGCATCGCCATGGCCGAAGACGTCGGCCTCCTGCGCGCGCGCGATGCCGACGGCCACGTGCGCGGCATACGGGTGTTCGAGCAGGCGCAGGCCGGCGGCGGCGAGGCGGCGGTCGAGATCGTCGCGCAGTTCGGCATCGACGAGCACGCGGCGCACGGCGTGGTCGTCGCGTGGCAACCAGCGCTCGGCCAGCAGGCGTGCGATCAGGGAGGCGGTGGTATCGCTCATGCGGTGGAATCCGGAACACGGCGGCGGCGCGTGCGCGGACGCGTCACCGGGGAAGAAGACGCGTCGGCCTCGAGACCGGGCGAGACGGTGGTGTCGACGTCGTCGCCGACGGCCTCGCACGCCGAGGCCGGCGCAGGCCACGGGGCGAGGCGATCGGGCACGTCGGCGCCGTCCGGCAGCAGCACGCCGCGGCTCATGCTGTGCACCCCCGCGCGGCCCACGGCATCGAGGCCGTTGCCCACGCGCCAGCGCACGGACAGGCGCGCGAGTTCGGCGCCGACGCCGCTGCGCTGCTCCGCGCCGGCGTCGCCGATCAGGCCGAGCAGCGACAGCCGGTAGGCGCTGACCGCGAAGCCCGACTGCGGCACCCAGTCGGCGAGCGGGGCTTCGGATTCGATGGCCACCAGCTGGGCCAGCCAGTCCTCGGCGACGTGGTAGTCCTGCGCTGCCGCCGCCGGGGCGTCCAGGTCCTGCGGCGCGCTGCGTGCGGGCGGCAGCGTGGCGTCGTCGCGCTCCGCGCGCTCGCGTTCGACCAGCTCGTATTCGGCGACATCGAGCGCGATCGCGGCCAGTGCGAACGCCGGTTGCGGCGACGTGCACAGCGCGCCGTCCGCGAGCGATGCGAGACCGGCGATGTCGCGGTCGCGCAGAAAGCGGTTGACGTCGGACGACGACAGGCCGCTCGCGCCCAGATGCACGCGATGCCGGTCGAGCTGGTTGAGCGCACGCTGGAACACCGACGCCTGCCGCAGCAGCGCGCTCTGGGCGCGGCCGATCTGCTGGGCCACGCGGTGGGTGGCGGTGTCGAGCTCGCCGTCGGCGGCGATCGCGTGGATCAGTTCGGTGCCCTTCTCCACCCAGCGCCACACCGCCTGCAGGGTGTCGGCGGCACGGCGGATGCGGTGCTCGGAGCCGCTGAGCACGGCCTGGTCGAAGTCGTCGCGCAGTTCGTTGAGGCGCGAGAGCAGATGCTGGAGATCGGCGGCGCCGACGCGGCCGGCCGCCTGTCCGGCGGCGAGCTGCGCGGTGACATACGCCAGGTCGTCGCCTTCGGCATTGAACTGCAGCAACAGGCCGAGCGCCGACAGCGCCTGCCGGCCCGCCGGGCTGATCCGGTAGCGCTGCGACTGGGCCTCCCACAGCAGCAGGCCGTTGTCGCGCAGGCGGTCGAGCACGGTGCCGAACTTCACCGCGTCGAGGTAGGCGAAGTGTTCGCGCAGCTCCTGCGGGCTCCAGTCCGGTGCCTCGCCGCGCGCGCCCAGCGTGCGCAGCACCAGCAGCCGCACCATCACGCTTTCCTCGCCGCCGTGGAACAGCGTGGAGAACGCGCGGATCTGCTCACGCGCGGCGAGCAGCGGGTGCAGCTCCGGCAGGTCGGCCGCGTCGACCCCGTCGCGCAAGTAGTCCTGGAACGCTTGGATGGCGGCCGTCCGTCTTGGTGGGGCGCCATGGTCGGCGCCCGCGCGGTCACTGACAACTCTTGACAGGGGCCGCTGCGTCCCCGCCGTGCGCCGGTTGCGGCCGACCGGCTTTCCGGTCACGCTGCCCGGTCCATACGCCAGCGTATCCCATCCATGACGCCAGCCTCCGCCCCTGTCGCCAGCGCATCGCCCTATCCGCACCTGCTCGCGCCGCTCGACCTCGGATTCACCACGCTGCGCAACCGCGTGCTGATGGGATCGATGCACACCGGCCTGGAAGACCGCGCCGCGGATTTCCCCAAGCTCGCGGCCTATTTCGCCGAGCGCGCGGCAGGTGGCGTCGGCCTGATCGTCACGGGCGGCTTCTCGCCCGACATCGCCGGCTGGCTCAAGCCCTTCGGCGGCAAGCTGTCATGGCGCTGGGAAACGCGCCGGCACCGGCAGGTGACCGCCGCCGTGCACGGCCACGACGCGAAGATCTGCCTGCAGCTGCTGCACGCAGGCCGCTACGCCTATCACCCGCTGCAGGTCGCGCCGAGCCGGATCAAGGCGCCGATCAATCCGTTCACGCCGCGGGCGCTGTCGGCGCGCGGTGTCGACCGCACGATCGATGCCTACGCGCATGCCGCCAAGCTCGCACGCGAGGCCGGCTACGACGGCGTCGAGATCATGGGCAGCGAGGGCTATCTGATCAACCAGTTCCTCAGCCGGCGCACCAATGCACGCGACGACGCCTGGGGCGGCGACACCGCGCAGCGCATGCGCTTCGCGACCGAGATCGTGCGCCGTGTGCGCGAGGCCGCGGGCGACGATTTCATCATCGTCTACCGGCTGTCGATGCTGGAGCTGGTGCCGGAGGGTTCGACCTGGAACGACATCGTGATCCAGGCGCAGGCGATCGAGGCTGCCGGCGCGACGATCCTCAACACCGGCATCGGCTGGCACGAGGCACGGGTGCCGACCATCGCCACCTCGGTGCCGCGCGCCGCCTTCGCCGGCGTCACCGCCAAGCTGCGTCCGCATGTCTCGCTGCCGCTGGTGGCGACCAACCGGATCAACATGCCCGACGTGGCCGAACGCCTCCTCGCGGGCGGCGCGGCGGACATGGTGTCGATGGCGCGGCCGCTACTGGCCGATCCGCAGTGGGTGGCGAAGGCGCGCGCCGGCACGCCCGAACGCATCAACACCTGCATCGCCTGCAACCAGGCCTGCCTCGATCACGTGTTCCAGAACCGCACCGCGAGCTGCCTGGTGAACCCGCGCGCGTGCGCGGAAACCGAACTCAACTACTTCCCGGCTGCGACATCGCTGCGCGTCGCCGTCGTCGGCGCGGGTCCTGCCGGCCTCGCCTGCGCGACGGTGGCGGCCGAGCGCGGGCATGCGGTGACGCTGTTCGATGCCGCGGCCGAGATCGGCGGCCAGTTCAACCTCGCCCGGCGCATTCCGGGCAAGGAAGAATTCGACGAGACGCTGCGTTACTTCCGCCAGCGGCTCGGCGAAACCGGCGTCGACGTGCGCCTGTCGACGCCCGTCGCGGCGTCCGATCTCGCCGGCTTCGACGCCGTGGTCCTGGCCACGGGCGTGGTGCCGCGTGCGGTCGACTTTCCGGGTTGCGACCATCCCAAGGTGGTCGGCTACATCGACGTGCTCGAAGGCCGCGTGGTGCCGGGCGCGCGGGTGGCGATCATCGGCGCCGGCGGCATCGGCTTCGACGTCGGCGAATTCCTGGTCGAGCACGCCGGCCACTCGCCGAGCCTCGACGCGGCCGCGTGGATGCGCGAGTGGGGCGTCGACCCGCAGTTCGAGCAGCCCGGCGGCCTGGTGCCGGCGGCGCCGGCCCCGCCCGCGCGTGCACTGTGGCTGCTGCAGCGCAGCCCCGGCCGGCCGGGCGCGCGGCTCGGCAAGACCACCGGCTGGATCCATCGCAGCACGCTCAAGGCCAAGGGTGTGACGATGCTGGGCGGCGTCGAGTACCTCGGCGTCGACGATGAAGGCCTGCGGATCCGCGTGGACGGGACCGAACAGACGCTCGCCGTCGATCACATCGTGATCTGCGCCGGTCAGGAACCGCGTCGCGATCTGCTTGAGGCCCTGCAGGCGGCCGGCACCGTGGTGCATCTGGTCGGCGGCGCGGATGTCGCGGCGGAACTCGACGCGAAGCGGGCGATCGCCCAGGCGAGCCGCCTGGCTGCGCAGCTGTAGGCCGGCCACGCCCTTCAAACTGAACTCACGTTCATGTGAATACGCGGTTCCGGCGCGCGGCTACGACGCACCCCGAGCTGAACAGGCGGGTGATCCAGCCGGTTCCAGCCATAGATGCGGCGCCGCCGCCAGTGCCCCGTATTCATCTTCGATTCGGAAAACCGCCGATACCGTGCCCGCACTTCGTCCTGCCCCCATTCGGCAGGACACCGGCCCGATCCGCCTTCTGCGGATTCGGAGCCCGGGCGAAAGCAGGCCATAGAGTCGCCGCCCTCCCCAATACGCCATGCCGGTTCGAGCCGTCGTCCGCGTTCTCCCTCACGGAGCCGCGGCCTGCGCGCCGGCGCAACGCAGCAAGGAGTACCGATGAAACTTGAATGGGTGATGTGGCTGGCCTCCGTGCTGCCGCCCCCCGCCGCCGATTCGCTCTGTCTGAGCACGACGGTGTACCTGGAAGCCCGCGACCAGTCCGTGCGTGGGCAGGAAGCCGTCGCCGAGGTGGCCCTGCGCCGTCAGGAAAGCGGCCTGTGGGGCGAGTCGATGTGCGAGGTGGTCACCGCGCGCAAGCAGTTCGCGCCGACGATCCTGTCGCCCAATACCAGGCTCGCCAACACCAATGCCTGGACCCGCGCGGTCAGCGTGGCGCTGGAGTCCGAGCGCAACTGGTCGCTGCCACCCGAAAAGCGTCGCGAGGTCGTGCCCGGCGCGAGCCACTTCATGGCCCACGCGATCGCCGCGCCGGCATGGCGCAATGCGCATCAGGTGGCCACCATCGGCGACCACACCTTCCTGCGCGTGCAATCGCTGCGGCCCAGTCCGGCAGCGCGCGAGGCGCAGTCCCGCGGCTGATCACGCGGCGGTGCGCGCCGTGACAGGGCGCGCGCAGGGCCGCGGTGCCTCCATGCGCTGACGCTCGACTCCGAGCCGGCACCCGTGTGCTGGCCGACCACATCGTCGTTCGCTGAGTCGGTGCGCCCTTCGATGCGCGCAGCATCGATGCGACATTGAGCCAAGGCGCCCGACTGTCTTGTCATCGATCCGCGCGACGCGGTGCCGTGTTACCGACAGCGGCCGGGTGCTCGTCCCCCGGAGCAGCACGGCGCACCGGGCGCCTGCCTCCGACCATGTACTCCGGCCTGCGTGGCACAGGCCCGTTGCCGACGCCGCAACGGACGCCGGGACCACTCAGCGACCTGCGTTCGCGCGAAGGTGGAGACACGCTTCGACAGTGGGGCAGCGGGCCGAACCCGCGTCTTCGCGTTCGAGCCACGCGGCACCGGTCCATGCGCCAGATCGACAGCAGGCGCGCGCGCGGCCGGATCGTACTTCGCGTATGAGCGCGGATCGTGATGCACGCAGGTGCCCGCACGCGACGCGGGACCGGCCGGCTGCACGTGCCGATGCGCGGGTCAAGCTCCGCGTCGGCCTCTCGCCGTGCGACTGGTGAATCATTCACCAGCCACGCGCGGCGCGACGTTGCTGCGGTTTCGTGCCACTTACCCACAGACTTGTCATCGATCCATCCACACCCTCTGTGGATGACCGGGCGGCTAGTGGGTCGCGCCGCCCGGGTCAAGCGCGCGGCGCGCGCACCGGCTCAGTCGAAGACGTCCGCGGGCACGCGGACCGCGCCGTCCATCAGCACGCGCGCCGAGCGCGACATGATCGCCTTCGACACGGTCCACTGGCCGTCGACCTCCAGCGCTTCGGCACCGACGCGCAGCGTGCCCGACGGATGACCGAAGCGCACCGAGGTGCGCGCACCGCCGCCCGCGGCGAGGTTCACCAGCGTGCCCGGAATCGCCGCCGCCGTGCCGATGGCCACCGCCGCCGTGCCCATCATCGCGTGGTGCAGCTTGCCCATCGACAGCGCGCGCACCAGCAGATCGATGTCGCCGGCCGCGATCGTCCTGCCGCTCGACACCACGTGGTCGCGCGGCGGCGCGACGAATGCGACCTTCGGCGTGTGCTGGCGCTTCGGCGCCTCCGACACGTCACCGATGAGTCCCATGCGCACCGCGCCGTGCGCGCGGATGGTCTCGAACATCGCGAGCGCCTTCGCGTCGCCGTTGATCGCATCCTGCAGCTCGGTGCCGGTGTAGCCGATCGACGCGGCGTCGATGAAGATCGTCGGGATGCCGGCATTGATCAGCGTCGCGCGCAGCGTGCCGACCCCCGGCACCTCGAGATCGTCGACGAGACGGCCGGTGGGAAACATCGCACCGCCGCCGTCGCCCTCGCCTTCATCGGCGGGATCGACGAACTCCAGCACGATCTCCGCCGCCGGAAAGGTCACGCCGTCGAGTTCGAAGTCGCCGGTTTCCTGCACCTGCCCGTCGGCCACCGGCACATGCACGACGATGGTCTTGCCGATGTTGGCCTGCCACACGCGCACCGCGACGGTGCCGTGCTCCGGAATACGCGACGCATCGATCAGGCCGTTGGCGATCGCGAACGGCCCGACCGCGGTGCTGAGGTTGCCGCAGTTGCCGCTCCAGTCGACGAACGCGCTGTCGATCGACACCTGGCCGTAGAGATAGTCGACATCGTGATCCGGCACCGACGCCGGCCCGATGATCACGCATTTGCTGGTCGACGACGTGGCGCCGCCCATGCCGTCGGTGTGCTTGGCGTAGGGATCGGGCGAGCCGATCACCCGCATCAGCAGCGTGTCGCGCGCAAGGCCGGGCACACGTGCGGCCTCCGGCAGGTCCTCGAGGCGGAAGAACACGCCCTTGGACGTGCCGCCGCGCATGTAGGTGGCGGGGATGCGGAGCTGGGGACGTGCGGTCATCGGACACTGCCTCGGTTGCGCTGCGGCCGTGCCCGCCGCGCGGCGTGGGCCTGTGCACGGATGTACATGCTACCGCGCCGGGCGAGGCTCACCGCGCAGCGGCGCGCTCGAGATACGGCATCGCGTCGACATCCTCGTAACCGTCGATGGTGCGCGCGAAGTGGCGCAACCATGCCGCGTGGCCGGCGCCGTAGATCAGCACCACGCGATCGCCGGGCCGGGTGACGTTCATCAGTTTGGAGAAGATGCCGGCATTGCGCGCATACCAGCGCGCGTTGAGATGGGCACCGGCCAGCTCGTCATCGTGAATGACCTGCAGGATGGCGTCGTAATACGCCTGCCCCCCGGGAAAATCATCCCGGTTGATCGCATGCAGCGATTGCGCGATCGAGCGCTCGGCCTGTGCCGCGCTGAAGTCCTCGGCCCAGCGCGCGATACGCGCATCGAAGGGTGCCAGAAGCGCCGCCTGTCCCGACTTCTCGGCCGCGGCGCGCACCTCGGCAATCGGGAAATACGACGCCTCGCCCTCGCGTGCCTGCACATCGACGCCATGCACGGTGCTCAGGCCGACGCGCCGCGCGAGTCGGAATCCGATCTGCACGATCTCGTTGGGATCGCGCAGCAGCATCGCGTCGTCGAACCGGGGATAGTCACGAACGGCATAGTCGGGTCCGGGCGCGACCGTCTCCACCAGGACGTGGGTCGGTGCGAACTCGGCCAGCGTCTCGACGAGCGCTTCGAGTTCCGCCTGCCGGCGCGGCGTCAGAACCGAATCGACCTCGATGTTGTGCTCGTCCGCGCCGGGGTTGTGCAGGTGGTAGACCCCCAGGGTCATCACCTGCACGGCGGGTGCGGCAACCGGGTCTTCGGCGCGCGCCGGCAGCGCGGCGACCATGAGTACGACAGCGAATGCCAGTGAACGCATGTCGGGGATCCTCCGGGGTTCGAACGGTTCGGGTCACTATCCATCAAATGCCTGCGAAGAGCAGGCGTCCGGTTTCCTGCCCGGCCGCCGGGGCCCACGCCGTCCACGCGAGGGAACGCCATTGCCGCCCGCCCACGGCTGCGCCTGTCGGATGGTCGGGTCGATGGTTCGCCGGGTGATACCGGGAGCTCGGCAGTGCGGTGTCGGTGCGCGCCGCGTCGATGGTGGACCTGCTGCGTCGTCGCAGCGGCGTGCCGGCGGCCCAGGTCCTGCGCGAGTCGCATCCGCGGGTCGTCAGCGCCGTGCGCCAGCTCGCTGCGCCCGGCCCGGTCGAACACGCCCGCGTGAGGATGGCCGCAGATCGATCGCCTCGCAGACAGTGCAGACTCCGGGACCACTGCGCGTGATCGCGCCCGACACGACGACCGCGGCCGCCGGCCGGTCTCGTGCGCACTCCGCGGACCGATCGGTTCGCCGGCTCGTGACGCCTCGAAGGCGTGACGCGGCATGGCCGCCCGCCTGCGCGCGGCCGACGTCGCGCAACGCCGCCGGCGCCGGCGCCGAGGCGGATGAGCGCCCCGGGCCGCCGGATCAGGCGGCCTTGGACGCCTCGAGGAAATCCTGCGCGAAGCGCTGCAGCACACCGCCGGCTTCGTAGATCGACACCTCTTCCGCGGTATCGAGCCGGCAGACCACCGGCACCGACAGCTGCGTGCCGTCCTTGCGGTGGATCACCAGGGTGAGCATCGCGCGCGGCGTGCGCTCGCCGGTGACGTCGAAGGTCTCTGTGCCGTCGATGCCGAGCGTCAGGCGGGTCACGCCGGGCTGGAATTCCAGCGGCAGCACGCCCATGCCGATCAGGTTGGTGCGGTGGATGCGCTCGAAGCCTTCGGCGACGATCGCTTCCACACCCGCAAGCCGCACGCCCTTGGCCGCCCAGTCGCGCGAGCTGCCCTGGCCGTAGTCGGCGCCGGCGATGATCACCAGCGGCTGCTTGCGGTCCATATAGGTCTCGATCGCCTCCCACATGCGCACGACCTGCCCGTCCGGCTCGATGCGCGCCAGCGAGCCCTGGCGCACGGTGCCGTCGACGATTGCCATCTCGTTGACCAGCTTCGGATTGGCGAACGTGGCGCGCTGCGCGGTCAGATGGTCACCGCGATGGGTGGCGTAGGAATTGAAGTCCTCCTCCGGCACACCCATCTTCGCCAGGTACTCGCCGGCGGCGCTGTCGGCCATGATCGCGTTCGACGGCGAGAGATGATCGGTGGTGATGTTGTCGCCGAGCACCGCGAGCGGACGCATGCCCGTGAGCGTGCGCGCGCCGGCCAATGCACCTTCCCAGTACGGCGGACGGCGGATGTAGGTGCTCATTTCGCGCCAGTCGTACAGCGGCGCGACGCGCTCGCCGGTGTCGACGTGCAGCTTGAACATCGGGCCGTAGACGGCGCGGAACTGTTCCGGCTTGACGCTGGCCTTGACCACCGCGTCGATCTCCTCGTCCGACGGCCAGATGTCCTTGAGCGTGACCGCGTGGCCGTCGGCGTCGATGCCGAGCACGTCCTTCTCGATGTCGAAGCGCACGGTGCCCGCGATCGCATACGCGATGACCAGCGGCGGCGATGCGAGGAA
>VFQP010004191.1_pt1 | contig 13705 bp, 13 predicted proteins | sample 3512351 | NCBI WGS metagenome assembly VFQP01 (sample SAMN10412372, study PRJNA504923) | tailings metagenome | isolation source: Relicate 1 Philex TSF1 revegetated site | place: Philippines: Tuba, Benguet | collected 2017-08-29 | reverse complement strand
GACGACACGATGCAGAAGCCATCCACGCTGCGCGCGTGCAGCAAGTCCATGGCATCCATGATCAAGGCGCAGTCCGCGGCATTCTTGCCCTTGCTGTAGCGGAACTGCTGACACGGCTTGATCGACAGCGTGTGCAACACCTTCTTCCACGGCGCCAGCTGCGTCGTCGTCCAGTCGCCATACGCACGGCGCACCGTGGGCTTGCCGTGCTGCTCGGTGATCAACTTCATCAGCGCGGGGGCGTGCGCGGCGTGCGCGTTTTCGGCGTCGATCAGCACGGCCAGGCGCGGCCGGGGGATGAGGGAAATGCTGGGAGTTGACATGGATTGGCATCTCTTCTGCACCCGCCTGGGCGGGTATGGTCAAAACAAAAACTGCATCGCAAATGAATGCAGTTCTCTGGTGGGCACAATCCTCGAGACGCCAATCTCGGTCGCACTTTTGTACGACGGAAGCAGTATATGTGTAAGGCTGGAAGCGCTCTTGCTCGATCTTGGGTGGTCGCTTCAGACTTATCTAAGCCATTAGACGTCAGTTTGTTAATAACCGCATCCGCGCGAGAACCAGTCCTGTCAATCCCTGCCCTTGACCCGCTACTTCTCTCTAGAAACCGGCCATTCGGCTACGGTGCGATCGGCGTGACGACAACTACCTCGACTGTAGGCTTGGACGAATCAGTCCCGAGCCGTTGACGTGCAACCCGCCTATGTCCTATCTGCTCTGTTTCAGAATGCGTCATTGCGACAAAGACGGAGTGATGCTCCGCCGGCCATAGGTCGGTCGTGAACCGCTACGCTGACGCGAGTTTTTGCGCCAGGCAGCGCAACGCAACGTCACGAGGCTTCGGCCCATCAACATAAAAAAATGAGCACAAAGACGTGAGAAGCACTGGATTCGAATCGGAAACGGCCCTTGTAAAGGCCATCATCGCCTGTGCAGCGCGCGCAAGGCGTCAAGAGTATCGCGTGGAGCTAGAGGTGGATGCCGGAGTGGGCGTAGCTGACCTTGTTCTGGCCAAACGTTCACCCCGCAGCACCAAAGCATTGCGGGCCGCCGCGATGGTTTCACCTCGTCTCGCTATTCTTCTTAGACAAGGCGTAGGTGACTCTATCAAGAGCCGCGCTGAGCTTGCTGCCTTTCTGGGTACCTCCGAAGGCGCCGCGCAGAGAGTCTTATCTCAGTTGTCAGCGGCAGGCGTCGTAGCGAAGACAAGAGATTCCTTGTCCATCTCGGGCCTTCGGACGCCTCCGTTCGAGCGGCTCATAGCAGTCGAGGCCAAGATAAGTGACTGGCAGCGTGTGTTGGTTCAGGCCTTTAGAAACCTGCAATTCGCGGATGAGTCCTGGGTCGTGCTGGACCACGCCTTCGTCCGGCCGGCCATTGCTCAGCTGGATCGTTTTCGAGTCGCTGGCGTGGGCCTCGCTTCCATCGAGCGGGGGCAAGGCCTGTTCATTCACCACGCCGCGGCAACGCAAGGTCCTATGAGCCCAGCCAAGCGATGGCAAGCACAGGCGGTGCTGTCGTCCCGCGTCATTGCTCGCAAGATCGCTTCAGGCGCCGGTTAGTACCCTTCGCCATTCTTGCAGGTGACCAGCTTGCCCATGCTTCTCAAGCGGTACGCCCATACGGTCGATTTCTCGGTAGGCCGCCAATGCGGCGTCGACCTTGCGGATGAGCAAGGCTCGACGCTCAGCGAGCGATAGAGGGCGAAGCTCGTCGATGTGATCCTGCATATTGCGGAAGTAGTGCTTATATAGCGGCGGCTGATTGAACGTCGGCTCGACCAAGCGAGCCAATGCCTCATCCGCCCAGGGCGTCGACCGATAGACCTGTTGCCAAACGCGCGGTACCCGGTCACGGATGCGCTTAGCATCCTCGAACTGCACCCAGTTGTGTAGTCCGGCAAGGTAGATCCGCGCCTTGGGGCCGCGCCGTTCCCCCTCCGATTCGAGGAATTTGTCCACCGAGAAGATGCGGGTGTTCTCAAACGCACCCATGGTGATGGTGAGGTCCCCGGCCACGGAGTAAAGAAGTCCCTCAGTATTCGTGTACCCCAAGACTAGGCCCAGACCAGTGTTCAATACATCGGAACAGAACGTCATGCAGTCGGTCAGGAACTGCGCATCTTGAACTTGCTTGGTGTTGCGCTCGTGCTCGTACATCACATAGACCTCGTCGACATTCGGGAACGAGGTAATCCAGTTCAGGACACGTCGACGCCAGTCCGCGTCCTGAATCATGGGTGCCGTGAGAGCCACGGACAGGCACAACGGACGGTCACCAGCGCGTTCCATGAAAGCGTCGACAGTAAACATCCGCTGCTGGTCGAAGTACGAGGGGTACATCTGGTTGATGTACCTGGTCGGCACGACGATCTTTCGAAATCCCTGTTCGATCTGAAAGTCGATGCAGGCTTCGGCAACCTCAGGAGCGTGCGCCACGAAAGTAGCAGTCTGAAACCCGCCGTCGACCTGTTCCGGGAAGAAGGGATAAGTCAACAGTTTTGGTTTGCGCGAGCTAGGTAGATAGAACTGAGGATCAAAAATAGACGCCGCGCGAGTCGCAAGCGGCAGTTTCTCCACAGTGTTCTTCGCTTGGTGCAGCGGGCTCAGAATCAGGCCGTCGCCACACCCATCCGTCTGGAACGATTCGACATTCCAGTTACTGTTGTGCCCGACCTGATGAAGTAGTCCCAGCGCCATATGTGCTCCTCCATTAATTCGCCAGTATTGCCTGCAGTTCTTCGATAAACAGCGCTGGTGTGCGCTGCCGCTGCCACGGCATCTTCATCATTGCTTTCGCCACGAAGTCAGAAAAACCCCGCGACGCGCCCGCGACTTTCTCCAACGTCGGAGGTTCATAACCGGCCGCAGCAATCATGACCTCGTGCATCTGCATGCCCGGCCTGGAGGCGAACGGTTCTACGCCAGCCATGAGGCGGTACATGACCACGCCGATAGAGAAAAAGTCCGTCTTGAAGCTCACAGCCTCCTTCTCGTTAGCCATTTGCTCGGGTGCGCCATACCCTGGAGTAAACGGGCCCGGACCAGGACCGTCATGCGTGACGCCGGGCGCACCAGTCTCTCGCACTATCCCCAGGTCAATGACCACGACTTCACTTGAGGGCAGGATCAGTAAGTTCGCGGGCTTGATGTCGCGATGCACGAACTTGCGATGATGAACCCACAGTGGCAGCAGCGCGTTGGAAATTCCTAGCGCGAGAGTCGCGATACCCTTCTCATCACCTTTGTACTTGTCGGCCACGTCGCAGAGCGGTGTCGAGTCGACAAACTCTTCGACTGAAACGTACAGCCGCTCAGTGAGGCGCTCATCTGTGACCGGATTTTCCGTAAACAGGTTGCAGAACAGCAGCTTCGGGAAGCTGGCTGGCCTTACTTCTTCAAGAATGGCGGTTTCAGCTTGAAGTCTGGCCAGTGCAGTGTTGTCTGCCCCAGATACCACCTTGACGACAATGCGGCCCCATGCTTCCCAGCCGTGGAGGAAAGGCCTCTCATCCGGATCGTCCCCGTCTGGAGGCAGAACGTCTGCCGGAATAGCAGCATCCACGAAATGCGCCAAATACACCACGCGTTGCCCCGACTCGGCGAGCGGCCTGTCGATCACAAGGCTCGGCAGGCATGCGACCAGATCAACGCGAAGCTGTAGCGAATCTCTTGGCACGTGGACCTCCTTAACTCTGTTGATCCCGCCTCAGAAAACCGAGGAGTGGAGCGCAGACTTTTGTAACCAAAGATAGCAGAACCGGACGTGAAGCGACCTAGAGAAAACACGGTCTATCCGCGAGCCGCCATATCTCACAATTTCGCGTAGGCCGTGCCGAGTGAGCGGTGCGCCCGTGCGTAACACCTATGCACCTTGCCAAACTGTTTCTATGTCGAGCATCTTTACTGAGCGAACGGCGGAGTACGCCATCCTGCCGCCACTCCTCTCATACCTGAGGCAGAGGTTCGGTGCCGCCGTGCCGATGTACTTCTGGGCCACGCGCGAGGGAAACAGCGTTGCGCAGGAACGGCATGCCAGTCACCGGTTCCGGGTGTTGGTCGTATTTGCTCGACGCCCCAAGGTTCTCGATGACCAGAACATGCTTGGGAAAATCAACCAAGAGCTGTTCGAGTTTGCGGACCGGGCATTCATGCACGGTTTACCTAGCGTCGCAGCCTTTCCAGCAGTCAGTGACCTCTTCGAACTCGGGCGCACCTTTCGAACTTACTGGTTTCCCCTCGCGGGACTGCAGCATCAAGACGCGCTTTTCAAGATCCAAGTTTCAAGGCCAGACATCGGGCCAGAGCTCCTCGACGGATGCCAACTGCCATCTTGGGAGCTCGAAGACATAGGTGACGCTGTAGTAGCAGCATCGGTGCTTATTTGGCGTGATGCAATGCTGGCGATCCGGAGTGTCCGGCAGGCCCATAGAGTGGTACCTAGCGTTGGATTCATCGGCGGCGGAAGCAGCTACATGCCCGTCTATGTCTTGATCCCAGATTGACCCCGAGATCCGCAAATTTAAGGTTGCTGATCTCGATAGGAGCAATAGTGGCCGCTCGGCGGCAACTTCCAAAACACATCATTGTGCGGCCCCTGCGTTGCAGCAAGTCCGGCGGCTTGCACGTCTATGACAAGTCACGTTGCGTTTTGGACGCATCCAGGCAGTCGCGCGCAAAGCTGCCTGGCTCGGCATGTGCCGGCCCTCAGCTTTCGAACCGCGTCACCAGATTTATGAACCCGCCTTCCGCAAACAGCGACACGCTGCTCGCCAACTGCGAGACCTCGCCGGATCGAAATTTCTGCTGGGACAGGCGTTCGATGCGGCCTGGGCGTGAGCACACGGCCACCATCACGGAGATCATGAAGAAGAACGCCTGGTGCACGGCCTCGGGATCTGCTTCAGGATGGGTGCGCTGAAGTTCTGAAAGATAGGCCCGCGCCGCGCCGTCGTAGTGCTTGCTGATCAGGCTGCTCCACTCGGCCGTGTTCGCCAGATTGGCCACCAGCCTGGCGTAGTTCTTCCAACCTGCGTCGCGCCGTGCCGAGCGTGAAAGGAAGCAGGCGGAATATCCATCGAACAGTTCGCGGACGGGGATGGGGCGTTTCCCGTGGCGTTCGAGCGCTTGCGCCAGGAACGCCATGCGCTCCTCGTGGCACACCGTGGCCCGCCTCACCAGCACGGCATCCAGCAGTTCCTCCTTGGAGCCGAAGTGGTAGCCCACCAGGGCAACCTGCACATCAGCCAGGGCGGCAATGTCGCGCACGGAGCTGCCGTGAAACCCGTGGTCGGCAAACAGTTTCTCGGCGCAGTCCAGGATCTTCGAACGCAGCAGCGCGGAATCTCCGCCCGGGCGGGGCCCGCGCCGCTTCGACAGCGGCGCGGCGGGCTCGCCTTCGGGCGCTGCGGCCTTTGATGTCTTTCCGTTGGATGGCATGGCGGGACTTTAGCGGAAGCCTGCTGCCCACGGACCTGCGCGGCAATGTCGGTCTAAGGGAAACTCCTATGTTTAGACATACGTATAAATAAATAAGATGCACGCATGCACCCCAATGACCCGAGCCTGCGTTCCTTCATACCGGTCGATCCGGCCTCGCATTTCCCCATCCAGAACCTGCCGTTCGGCATCTTCCAGCCGCCAGGCGAAGCGCCGCGCGCCGGCGTCGCCATCGGTGACCAGGTGCTCGATGTGGCGGCCCTGGAGCAGGCAGGCCTGCTGACACTGCCGCAACCAGGACTGCTGTCGCGCCCGGTTCTCAACGACTTCATCGCGCTGGGGCGCGAGGCCACGTCGGCGGTTCGCACCCGCGTCAGCGAACTCCTGCGCAGCGACAACCCGACGCTGCGCGACGACGCGGCCCTGCGCGCCTCGGTGCTGCATGCCGTGAAAGATGTGGTCTTGTGCATGCCGGTGCATGTCGGCGGGTTCAGCGATTTCATGCTGTCGCGCGAGCACTCGCTCAACTGCATCGATATCGTGGGCGGTTCGGTGGCCGGCCAACTGTGGCGCAACTGGACGCACCTTCCGATGGCCTACAACGGTCGGGCAAGCTCCGTGGTGGTGAGCGGTACGCCCGTGAAACGCCCGCGCGGGCAGGTGTTGAACGAGGGACAGGCAGCACCCCGGTACCAGCCCACCGCCAAGCTCGACTTCGAACTGGAAGCCGCCGTCGTGGTCGGGCGCGGGAACCCGCTCGGGAGCACCGTGGACATCGACGACGCGGACGCGCACATGTTCGGCGTCGTCCTGCTCAACGACTGGAGCACGCGCGACGTGCAGGCGTGGGAGGCGCAACCGCTTGGCGTGTTCGTTTCCAAGAGCCACCGAACCAGCATCTCGCCCTGGATCGTCACCTTCGACGCGCTGGAGCCATTCCGCGCTGAAGGCCCTGAGCAGGATCCGCCGCCGCTGGCTTACCTGGCGCAGAAAGGCCCACGCAACTTCAACGTGCACATGGAAGCGTCGATCCAGCCGGAAGGCCATGCGAAGCCCTCGGTGGTCTGCCGCAGCAACCTGCAGACGATGTACTGGAGTTTTGCGCAGCAGGTGGCGCACCACACCAGCACCGGTTGCAACCTGGTGGCGGGTGACCTGCTGGGCACCGGCACCGTCAGCGCGAGCGGGCCGAACGCCCAGGGCTGCCTCTACGAGGCCACGCGCGATGGCCGCCAGACCATCACCCTGGAGCAGGGCGGCACACGAACCTACCTGCTTGACGGCGACGAGGTTGTGCTCACGGCCTGGGCGCAGGGCCAGGGCTACCGCGTCGGGTTCGGCGAATGCACCGGACGCATCACCCCCGTGGACAGCGAGGTGGCCGCATGAAGTCCGCGAACCCGCTTCTGGGATGGCAGATCGACCGCAGCGCGGTCACCTGGGTGGGGCACGACCTGCACCGGCCGGAATGCATCCTGGCCGAACGAGACGGCACGCTCTGGGCGGCCGACGCACGCGGCGGCGTCATGCGGATCGATCCCGACGGCTCGCAGACCCTGGTGGCACCCAAGGTCGACGCGCATTTCGATCTGAAAGCCGATGCGCAGACCAGCCTGCTGCAGGGCACCTTGCCGAATGGCCTGGCGTTCGCAGAGAACGGCGACATCCTGATCTCCAACTTCGGCACCGACGCGCTGGAGCTCATGACGAGAAGCGGCGACCTCCGCACGCTCTTCGACAGCCTGAACGGCAAGCCGCTGGGCAAAGTCAACTTCGTGCTGCGCGACTCGAAGAACCGCATCTGGGTGACCGTGTCCACGCAGGTGAATCCGTGGAGCGACGCGCTGCGCTCCACCTTGCAGGACGGTTGCGTCTGCCTGCTGGACGAGAAAGGCCTGCGCGTGGTGGCCGATGGCTTCTCGTTCACCAACGAGATCCGGCTGGATGCACGGGAAGAGTTCCTGTACGTGGCCGAAACCACCGCCAAACGGGTGAGCCGCCTGCGCGTGCAACCCGACGGCTCGCTGACGGACCGGGAGGTCTATGGACCGGCGAGCCTCGGCGACGGGCTGATCGACGGCATCACCTTCGACAGCTACGGCAACCTGTGGTGCACCATGATCTTTGCGGACCGGCTCGTCGCCATCACGCCCGAGGGCGACGTGCTCACGCTGCTCGAGGACGGCGACCCCGCCGCCACCGCGAAGTTCGAAGCCGATTTCGCCACCGGGAAGCCCATGCCGTTTGAAACACTGGACCGGGCGGGCGGCCCGCTCGCTCCGTGGCTGGCGAGTGTCACGTTCGGCGGGCCGGACCTGCAGACCGTCTACCTGGGCCACTTGCGCGGCTCGCGCATCCCGAGCTTCCGCTCGCCGGTGGCTGGACTGCCGATGGTTCACTGGAACAGCAAGCACAACAAGCACCACAAGCACCACAAGCACCACAAAGGAATCCGGCCATGAGCCTTGCAGGAAAACGCATCATCGTCACGGGCGCCGCCAGCGGCATCGGCTTTGGTGCAGCCGAAGCGTTCCGCAAGGCCGGAGCGAACGTGTTCCTCGCCGACATCCAGGCGCTCGCACTCGAAAAGGCCGCAAAAGCCATGGGCGCCGCAGGCGCGGTGCGCTGCGACGTCACGGTGGCGTCCGATTGCGATGCGCTGGCCGAACTCGCCGTGCAGGCCATGGGTGGCATCGACGGCATGTTCCATTGCGCTGGCGTGGCCGACCAGGTGACGCGTGCGCTGGACATCGACGTTGACGCCTGGCAAAGGATCGTGGACATCAACCTGCGGGGCACCTTCCTCGCCTGCCGCGCGGTGGGAAGAATCATGGTGGCGCAGAGGTCCGGCGCCATCGTGAACACCTCGTCCATCCAGGGTCTCGGCGCCGCGCCGCGCCGGCACGCCTACGGTCCTGCCAAGGCGGCGGTGGCCATGCTCACACGGACGCTCGCCTGCGAATGGGGCGGCACCTCGGTGCGGGTGAACGCCATCGCACCGGCCTATATCGACACGCCGATGGTCGAGCAACTCAAGGCCGACAAAAAGATCGATGTCGCACGCCTGGAAGGGCGCACGCCGCTGGCCCGCTTCGGAAGCGTGCCAGAGGTGGCGGCGGCTGCGCAATTCCTCCTCTCGGATGCGGCGAGCTACATCACCGGGGTCGTGCTGCCCGTCGATGGCGGCTGGTCGGCCTTCGGCGGCGCTGGCGAAGTCGCCTCGGCCTGAAAGGCACCCTCAGCTCAAACCCCAGCAGCAAGGAAACCAGCCATGTTTGAATTTTTCGAAGGCAACTACTCGTGGAACCTGACCACCACGATGACCCTCAACTCCGGTGGGCAGATCTCGGAAGTGAACGACGCCCTGGCACGCGTTCGCTCGGTCGCTGCAGGCGCCACGGACAGCGCGAACGAGGCGTTCTGCGCCGCCTGGCGCGAGGCAGCGGAGCGGGTGGAACGACTCGCCGAGGCAGATGAGGCGGAAGGCAACCGGCGAGCGGCCGGGGGCAAATACGCCAGGGCGGCGGGCTACTACTTTGCAGCGGAGCGCCAGACCGCGCTGAACGATCCTGACCGCCTGGCGCTCTACCGCCACATGCTGGACACCTTCTCCAAGTTCATCGAGCTGCGGCGAGAGCCCTGCGTCCGGGTGGAAATTCCCTATGAGAACGGGAAGTCGCTGCCAGCGCTTTATGTGCAGGGCAAAGGTTCGGAGGCGCGAAAGCCGTGCATGGTCCATTTCAACGGGCTCGATGGCAACAAGGAGTGGCTCTACCTCACCGGCATTGCCACCGAACTGTCGGAACGTGGCGTTTCCACGCTCATCGTGGATCACCCGGGCGTCGGCGAAGCACTGCGATTGAGAGGGCTCCCCACCGTGGTGGAAACCGAGAAACCGGCATCGGCGTGCTTCGACTGGCTGGCCCAGCGCGAGGACGTGGACGGCGATCGCATCGGGATGATGGCGCTGAGCCTGGGCGGCTATTACGCGATGCGCGCGCTGGCCTTCGAACCCCGATTCCGGTGCGGCGTGGTCTGGGGTGCGTTCTACGACTTCGGCGGCGGCATTCGACGCCTGATGGCCGACAACGGCACCCACAAGTCGGTTCATCACGTGCTGGACCACGTGTTCTGGGTGACGGGCACCTCCACGCTGGAGGAGGCCTTGGTCATCGCCGATCAGATGACGTTGGAAGGCATTCTGGATCGCATTGAATGCCCGGTGCTCATTGCCCACGGGGAAAACGACCGACAGGTGCCCGTCGCTATCGCCAGACGCGTCTACGACGAAGTCGTCAACAGCAAGGGGAAACAACTGAAGATTCATTCCATTGCCGAAGGCGGCAGCGAGCACTGCAGCGTCGACAACATCAGCATCACCACGGATTTCATGGCGCACTGGATCGCACGGACGCTGAACGCACCTGCGGATCTGGCGTGACCTTCTGATCACGATCTTCCACCCTCTAGGAGACAGACATGACCCTCTCGCGCCGCAACTTCGTGCTCAGCTCGACCGCGCTTCTGGCGACCTCCATGGGCGTTCGCGCCCAGACACCACTCCCCGATACGATGCGGATCGTCGTGCCGATCCCTCCGGGCAATGCGTTTGACGCTTCGGCGAGGCAGTTCGCAGAGGCCTATCGAGCCACCACCGGTCGCAACTGCTTCGTCGAGAACAAGCCGGGTGCCGCCACCACCATCGGTGCCAACGAAGTCTCTCGCAGCAAACCGGACGGATCGGTGGTGCTCTGGACCACCGCCGGGCATATCACCACAGGGGTGCTGATGAAGAAGCTTCCCTACGATCCCATCGAGGGCTTCACCCCTTTGACCCCGGTGACCCGGGGAGATGGCTTCGCGATGGTGACCAGAACGGGCAGCCCGTTCAAAAGCGTCCAGGATGTGATTGACGCTGCGAAGAAGTCGCCAGGCAAATTGAGCTATGCATCCGCGGGCATCGGCTCCACCCCGCACGTCGTTGGCGCGCTTTTCGCGAAACAGGCCGGCATCGACGTCATCCATGTTCCCTACCGTGCGGATTTCCTGACCGACCTCATTGCCGGCGTCACCGACATCATGTTCATTGCGCCCACCGTGGTGGCGCCGATGGTCGAGACAGGGAAGCTGAAGTTGCTGGGCATCACCGGGGTGAAGCGCGCCGATCGCTACCCGACCCTGCCCACGTTCACCGAGTTCGGTATTCACGACCTGAATATCCCAGCCTACTCGGCGTTGTATGCACCCCCGAACATGCCGGCGCCTGTCCTTGCCGCGCTGCATGAAGGAGTCGCCAAAACGATGCGCAACCCGACGCTCGTGGCGAGCTATCAGGGCTTGGGAAACAACATCTGGACCTTGTCACCCAATGACTTCAAGGCCCACCTGCAAGCCGAGTTGGCCTATTTCAAACGCACGCTTCCTCCGTTGAACATCCAGATGGATTAGGCATGACCGACTTGCCCGAGATCTGCACCCGCGTCCTCCTCAAGGCTCGACCGACGGGCATTCCGCTGGCGGAACACTTCGAGCTTGCCGAAGCCCCCATGCCGATGCCCGGCCCGGGTGAGTTCCTGGTGCGCAACGAGTTCCTGTCTGTCGACCCCGTCATGCGTGGCTGGGTCAACGTGGCCGCCAACAACGTCACTCCCGTCGCGATCGGGGCGGTGATGCGAAGCTTTGCCGCCGGCACGGTGGTGGCGTCGCGCCATCCCGGCTATGCCGAAGGCGACAAGGTGATGGGCATGCTGGGCTGGCAGACCCATGCGCTCAGTGACGGCACCGACATTCGCCGCAAGGTGGTGGAGCACGACCTGCCGCTCTCGCTCTCGCTCGGCGTGCTGGGGCTCAATGGGCTCACGGCCTATTTCGCGCTGACCGAAGTCGGCGCTCCGCGACCCGGCGACACCGTCGTCGTGTCGACCGCAGCCGGCTCGGTGGGTTCGGCGGCAGGACAGATCGCCAGGCTGGCGGGTTGCCGGACCGTCGGCATCGCCGGCGGACCCGCCAAGGCGGCACTGTGTCTCGACGCATTCGGGTACGACGCCGCTGTCGATTACAAGTCCGTCGATTTTCCGCAGGCGCTCGACCGGGCGTTGCCGGATGGGGTGGACGTCTACTACGACAACACGGCGGGCGCGATCTCCGACGCCGTGCTGGCGCGCATCAACAAGTACGCGCGCATCGTCATCTGCGGCACGGCCTCCGTGGCCAGCTGGCAGCCCTGGCCCAGCGGCGCACGCGCAGAGCGGCACCTGCTCAACAAGTCGGCGCGCATGCAGGGCTTCCTGGCGTGGGACTACGAATCACGCTACGAGGAAGCGGTGGCGCGTCTTGCCGATTGGGTTCGGCAGGGCAAGCTGGCGTACCGTGAGGAGTTCGCCGACGGCATCGCGTCGGCGCCCGACGCGATCGCGAGCCTGTACCGTGGCGAGAACATGGGCAAACGCCTGATCCGCCTTTGAATCGTCAACCGGAACTGCAACATGCTCGAATACTTCACCGAATACACGTGGAACCTGTCCTTGTCCATGGCGCTGGACATGGGCGCGAACATGGACGAGATCGACCGTGCGTGTCGAAGGCTGCGCGATGAGGGAAGCCCCTCGGGAACGGACCCGGCCGACGACTTCTTTCAGGCGTGGGTGTCCGCGGCCGAAAAGCTCGAGCGCAGTGGGGAAGAGGATGTCCGATCGGGAAACCATCTCACCGCCGCCGAGAAGTTTCGCCGGGCCACGGTGATGTACATCACGGCCGAGCGCATGCCGATGCACACCCACCCCGCGCGCCATGCGGCCTACGACCGCCTCCTGGCCTGCTTCTCCAGGTATGTGGAACTCGGCCGTGTGAATTGCGAGCGCGTCATGGTGCCGTATGGGAACTCGGTACTTCCCGCGTTGTTTGTGCGAGCGCAAGGCGCTTCGCCCGCACCTTGCGTCGTGCATTTCAATGGGTTGGACGGCACCAAGGAGTTCCTGTTCCTGTCTGGTTTTCCGCAAGCGCTGTCCCGCAGGGGGGTGTCGACGCTGGTGGTGGACAACCCTGGCGTCGGAGAGGCGCTGCGCAAGCACGGATTGCACAACAGCGCGGACGCTGAAGTCCCTGCATCGGCCTGCGTGGACTATCTGGAAAGTCGGGACGAAGTCGATTCCGCGAGGATCGGCATGGTCGCGCTCAGTCTGGGGGGCTACCACGCGCCCCGGGCCACCGCCTTCGAGAGCCGGTTCAAGTGTTGCGTTGCCTGGGGTGCGAACTTCGACTGGGGCGCCCGGTTCCGCAAGCGCCTGTCCGGCACGGGCACACAGAAGTCGGTGCCACACCTTTTCGATCATGTGAAATGGGTTCTCGGTGCCGACTCATTGGAAGAATGCGCGCAGATCGCGGACGGCTTTTCCCTGCATGGCATTCTCGATCGGATCCGCGTTCCCATCCTGATCACCCATGGCGAACAAGACCGGCAGATCCCGGTGGAAGACGCCCACGCGACCTATGAGGCCTGCGTCAACAGCCCACTGCGCAATCTGCGGGTCTTCACGGCCGATGAGGGATCAGAGCAACACTGTGGCGTCGGCAACATGAGCCTGACGACGGACTACATGGCCGACTGGATCGGGAAGGTGTTGTCCCACAGGACTCAGTAGACCGTCTCCTGCGCTTCCAGAACCAGCGACAGAACCCGGCAGCCCTTGCAGTTCGCCTTGGCGCGCAAGCGACAGTCAACATCGGCCTCCACCGCCAGGCGGCAGTGGTATTCCAGGCTGTCGGTCTCGCCCAGGTTGTGGCTCGGGATGCGGCGAGCCCATACCCGCTTGCCGTCCACTTCCACGGTCAGTTCAAGCCAGCTGCCAGTGGCATCCGGCGGCACATGCACCAGCAGGGTTGCGTCCAGGTCGAAGGTGCGCACGCGGCTGAGTGCCGCGGGGATCACCAGGGAGGCGGCGGAGTCGGTGCCCGCGTCATACTTCCAATATTCCAGCGTCATGCGAAAAGTCTAAGCCACGCCATCCCACTCATTTCCCAACGCGCATGACGACCTTCCGTATCCGCATCGACGGCCAGGCATCGGCCGACATCGAGGCCGACAGCGAGACCAGTTTGTTTGCTGCGATGACGCGCGCGGGCGTTGCATGGCCGGTGTCCTGCCGCAACGGCACCTGTCGCACGTGCATGGCGCGTTTGATCGAGGGGCAGGTGCGTTACGACATTCCCTGGCCCGGCTTGAGTGCCGATGAAAAGGAAGAGGGCTATTGCCTGCCCTGCATTGC
>VFQP010004190.1_pt1 | contig 13708 bp, 11 predicted proteins | sample 3512351 | NCBI WGS metagenome assembly VFQP01 (sample SAMN10412372, study PRJNA504923) | tailings metagenome | isolation source: Relicate 1 Philex TSF1 revegetated site | place: Philippines: Tuba, Benguet | collected 2017-08-29 | reverse complement strand
GGGACGCCCTCGACGACCGGCGTCAGGGCGGAGAGCTCGCGCCCCGCGAGCGTCCCCCGCAGCACCTCGTTGCCGTCCGGCGCGGTCCGGTACACGAACACCTCCCCCGCCGCGGCGCCACCTGCCGGGCCCACCGCGACGCCGAGGAGCCCCGACTCCCCGCGCGCGACCGTGCCGTCGCGCAGGTCGTCCGCCCCCGGCCCGGTCACCGGCTCGACGGCTCCCGTCGCCGGGTCGACGACGACCAGCCGGCGCTCGTCGCGCAGCGAGACGAGCAGCGTGCCGTCCGCGAGCGCCGCGAGCCCCACGGCGCCGGGAACCCGGTCGCGACCTCCGCCACGTCGACGCGCACCTCCGGCACGACGAGCAGGCCGTCGGCGGCCGGTGCCTGCGACGAGCCCGACGCGTCGGGCGTGCCGGGGTCGGCCGGCGCGGACGTGGCAGTCGTGACCGACGGCGCGGGGGCGGGCGCGTCGTCCGGCGCCCCGCCCGAGCACGCGCCGAGCACGACGGCGAGCCCGACGGCGAGCACAGGCCCGCCGGCCCGCGCGGGCACGGGGGGACCTCGCCGGGCGGCCCGGGTTCCGTGGTGGCGTCGCACCTGCCCATCGTCACCCGGGGCGGCGGCTCGCGCCGGGTGACCGCCGGCGGGGGACGACGGACCTTCGGCCCGCGCCGCCGGTCCTTCGGCGGCCACCCGGGCCGGGACGGCGAGGCATGCTGGAGGTGTCCCCGAGGTCCGGGGACGTGGGCGAGGAGGCGTGTGCACATGTCGCGGACGTACGTGGTGACGGGATCGGCATCGGGCGTGGGGGCCTGCGTGGCCGGGTTGCTGCGCGAGCGGGGCGACCGGGTCGTCGGCGTGGACCTGCGCGACGCCGAGGTCCAGGCGGACCTCAGCACCGACGAGGGCCGCGAGCGTGCGGTCGAGGAGGTGCTCGCCGCGACGGACGGCACGGTCGACGCCGTCGTCGCGTGCGCCGGGATCTCCGCGCCCGTCCCGACGACGGTCGCGGTGAACTTCTTCGGCGTCACCCGGTTCCTCACGGGCCTCCTGCCCGCGCTCGAGCGCTCGCAGGCGCCGCGCGTCGCCGTCGTGTCGTCGATGGCGACGCTCCAGCCCGTCTCCGAGGCGATCGTGGACGCGTGCCTCGCGGACGACGAGGACGAGGCCCTGCGCGTCGCCGGCACGCTCGCCGAGCAGGGCCCGCAGGTCGGGTACCTCGCCTACCCGTCGTCCAAGCGCGCGCTGTCGCGGTGGGTGCGCCGCGAGTGCGTGACGGCGGCGTGGGCCGGGCGGGGCGTCCCGCTCAACGCCGTCGCGCCCGGGACGGTGCTCACGCCCATGACGACCCAGCTCCTGTCGACCCCGGAGTCGGTCGCGATGGTCGACGCCGCGGTGCCGATGCCCCTCAACGGGCACCAGTCGCCCGAGTCGGTCGCGTCGCTCCTGCTGTGGCTCACCGACGTCGCGAACACGCACGTCACGGGGCAGACGATCTACGACGACGGCGGCGCCGACGCCGTGCTGCGCGGCGACGACGTGTGGACGGGGACGGTCCCTAGCCCAGTCGCGTGAGCCCGCGGCGCAGGCCCCGGACGGCCTGACCGATGCGGTGCTCGTTCTCGATGAGCGCGAACCGCACGAACTCGTCGCCGCCGGGGCCGAAGCCGACGCCCGGGGACACCGCGACGTCGCACTCCTCGACGAGGTGCGTCGCGAACTCGATCGAGCCCATGTCGCGATACGGCTCGGGGATCCGGGCCCACGCGAACATCGTGCCGCCGGGCTTGTGGATGTCCCAGCCGATGCGCTGCAGGCCTTCGTACAGGGCGTCGCGACGAGACTCGTAGACGGACGAGATCTCCTGCGGGAACTCGGTCGCCTCGTTGAGCGTGACGGTCGCGGCGATCTGGATGGGCTGGAACGTGCCGTAGTCGAGGTAGCTCTTGAGCTTCGCGAGCGCCCCGACGACGTCGCGGCGCCCCACGAGGAACGCGACGCGCCAGCCCGCCATGGAGAACGACTTCGTCATCGAGTACAGCTCGACCGCGACCTCGCGCGCGCCCTCGCACTCCATGATCGACGGCGGCTCGAACCCGTCGAACGTCATGTCGGCGTACGCGAGGTCGTGCACGAGCACGACGTCCTTGTCCCGCGCCCAGTCGACGAGGCGCTGGAGGTCCTCCTTGGTCGCCACGGTCGTCGTCGGGTTGTGCGGGAACGACAGCACGACGACGCGCGGCTTGGGCCAGCCGAGCTCCCACGCCTCGATGATGCGGTCGATGTACCCCGCGGCGTCGGTCCCGTCGCCGATGGGGACCTGGCGGGCGTCGGCGCCCGCGAAGTAGGGGCCCCAGATGTGGATCGGGTAGCTCGGGGTGGGGACGAGCGCGACGTCGCCCGGCTGCAGCAGCACCCACATGAGGTGGCTGAAGCCCTCCTTGGCGCCGATGGTCGAGATGATCTCGGTGTCCGGGTCGAGGCTCACGCCGAACCGGCGCTGGTACAGCCCGGCGACGGCCTCGCGGAGCTTCGGGATGCCGCGCGACGCGGAGTAGCGGTGGTTGCGCGAGTTCTGCGCGGCCTCGGCGAGCTTGTCGACCGCGACCTGCGGGCTCGGCAGGTCCGGGTTGCCGAACCCGAGGTCCACGACGTCGCGCCCCGCTCGGCGTGCCTCGATCTTGAGCCCGTCGATGATCGTGAAGACGTAGGGCGGCAGACCGGGGATCCGGCGGAACTCCATCGCAGTGCTCCAGCTCTGTGCGGCGCTCCCGGGCGCGCGGGTGCGCACGGGTCGCGGGTCTCGCAGGGTACGCCTGCCGCCCGACGACGTGACACCGCGTCTCGCGACCGGCTCACCGGCCTCGGGTCAGCCGGACCAGCCGAGGTTGCGCGCCATGCGCTCGAGCGTCGCGACCGTCCGCGCGTACTCCTCGCGGCTCACGCCCTGCGCGACCCGCTCGCGCGCGACCGACACCGCGTCGAGCAGGTCGTGGTACGCGTGGTTGCCCGCGACCGTCACCGACAGGCCCTGGTCGCCGCGCGCGACCCAGCCGCGGCGCACGAGGTCGTCGATCTCCGCCGTCACCGCGCTCGCGCCGCCCGCCCCGGCACCCGTGAAGGGTGACAGCACGCCGTCGACGCTCGTCTCCTCGCTCACGCCGTCGCGGATGGTGTTGAGCACCTGCCAGTGCCGGCGCGTGAGGCCCGAGTGCTGGAACACGGCGTCGAGGTTCTCGTCGATGAGCCGGTCCACGAGCTTGAGCCAGTACCCGAGGGGTCGTCCGGCGTCCGTGCCGGAGGTCGTCGTGGGCGGTTCCTGGTGCTCGGTCATGGCTGCCTCCCGGTCGGATCACGGCTGGGCCCACTCTCGCACCCGCGCTCCCCCGGTGCCCGCCGGGGTGGCAGAGTGGGCGCATGACCGAGAGCACCCCCGCGCCGCGCCGCGCGCTGATCGTCGTCGACGTCCAGCCCACGTTCTGCGAGGGCGGCGAGCTGGGCGTCGAGGGCGGGAACGCCGTCGCCGAGCGCATCGCCGAGCACGCGCGCGACCACCGCGACGCGTACGACCTCGTCGTGACGACCCAGGACTGGCACGTGGACCCGGGCGAGCACTGGAGCCCCGACCCGGACTTCGTCGACACGTGGCCGCCGCACGGGATCGCGGGCACCCCGAACGCCGAGCTGCACCCGGCGCTCGCCGACCTCGCGCCCGACGCCGGGGTGAAGAAGGGCGAGTACCAGGCCGCCTACTCGGGCTTCGAGGGCGTGGACGTCGCGGGCCGACCGCTCGCGGACCTGTTGCGCGACGCCGGGATCGAGGCGGTCGACGTCGTCGGCATCGCCGAGTCCCACTGCGTGCGCGCGACCGCGCTCGACGCGCACGCGCTCGGCCTCGCGACGCGGGTCCTCACCGACCTCACCGTGCCGGTGACGCCTGAGCTCGGTGCCGCCGCGCGCGCGGAGCTCGCTGCGGCGGGCGTCACGCTCGTGGCGAGCGACGCCGTCGGGCGCTGACCACCGCGGTCGCGGTCCGGGCGACCCCGCGGGACGCTCGGCCCGCGATCACCCGCGGCGTGCGTCCAGCGCGGCGGCGTAGAGGTCGCGCTTGGGCACCCCGGCGCCCTGGGCGACGTCCGCGACCACGTCCTTGAGCCGCTCCCCGCCGTCGACGCGCGCCAGGACGGCGGGCACGAGCTCCGCGAGCGGGACGGGCCCGCGCGGCGGCGCGCCACCGACGACGACGCAGATCTCGCCGCGCAGCTGCTCCTCGGCGGCGTGCTCCGCGAGCTCGGCGAGGGGGCCGCGCAGCACCTCCTCGTAGGTCTTGGTGAGCTCGCGCGCGACGGCGGCCGGCCGGTCCGGGCCGAACGCGCCCGCCATCGCGGCGAGCGTCTCGGCCACGCGGTGCGGCGCCTCGAAGAACACGAGCGTGCGCGGCTCGTCGACGAGCGCCGCGAGCGCGCGCGAGCGGTCCCCCGCCTTGCGGGGCAGGAAGCCCTCGAAGCAGAACCGGTCCGTCGGGAGCCCCGAGAGCGCGAGGGCGGTGAGCACCGCGCTCGGCCCGGGCGCCGTCGTCACCGGGAGGCCGCGCTCGACCGCGCGGCCCACGACGCGGAAGCCCGGGTCGGACACGCTCGGCATCCCCGCGTCCGACACGACCAGCACCGTGCCGCCGCCGTCGACGACGTCGAGCAGGTCGTCGGCGCGCTCCGCCTCGTTGTGCTCGTGGAAGCTCACGACCCGCCCCCCGACCTGGACGCCCAGACGGCCCGCGAGCGCGTGCAGGCGCCGCGTGTCCTCCGCCGCGACGACGTCGGCCTCCGCGAGCAGGCGGCGCAGGCGCGGGCTCGCGTCCTCCGCGTTCCCGATGGGCGTGCCGCCGAGCACGAGGTGCCCGGCCTCCCGCCGGGTCGTGGGCGCGTCGGGGCCGGGCACGTCGGTCGAGGAGGACATGGCTCCCAGGGTTCCACACGTGCGCGGCCCCTACGATGGCCAGCGTGTCCCAGCCGCCCGCCGACGCGACCCCCGGCCCCCGCCCCCCGGCCGACGCCACCGACGCGCCGCCCGGCCCGGGCGACGACGCCGGGCCCCGGCCGGCGCCCGACCTGCCGGTCGACGAGCCGGCCGCGGGTCACGACGGCTCACCGCCGTCGAACGTGACGACGGACGACGGCCCCGCGCCGAGCCACCGCGATCGGCTCCTCCTCGCGCTGCTCGGCCCGCGGCGCCTCGCGCTCGGCGCGACCGCGCACGACCGGCTGTGGGGGTGGCTCGGCGTCGCGATCGTCGCCGTCGTCGCGGCCGTGCTGCGGCTGTGGAACCTCGGTCGGCCCGGCACGCTCGTGTTCGACGAGACGTACTACGTCAAGCACGCGTGGACGCTGCTCCAGGTGGGGTACGAGGCCGACTGGCCCGAGGAGCCGAACCCGGCGTTCGAGGCCGGGGACGTGAACTCGTTCCTGCCCACGGCGGACTACGTGGTCCACCCGCCGCTGGGCAAGTGGATGATCGCGCTCGGCATGAAGGCGCTCGGCGGGGCCGAGAACCCGTGGTCGTGGCGGATCGCGTCCGCCGTCGTCGGGGTCGTCGCGGTCGTGCTCGTCGCGCGCATCGCGCGCCGGTTGTTCGCCTCGACGGCGATGGGGATCGTCGCGGGCGCGCTCATGGCCGTGGACGGGGAGGCGATCGTGCACTCGCGCACCGGCCTGCTCGACAACATGCTCATGCTCTGGGTACTCGTCGCGTTCGGGTGCCTCCTGCTCGACCGCGAGCAGGCCCGGCGACGCCTCGCCGAGCGCTGCGGGGCGATCCTCGACGCGGGCGGGCGCATCGGCCGCTACGGCCCCGGGCTCGGGTGGCGGTGGTGGCGCTTCGCCGCGGCCGTCGCGCTCGGGCTCGCGTGCGGGGTCAAGTGGTCCGGCCTGTACTTCCTCGCGGTCCTCGCCGTCGTCTCCGTGCTCTGGGACGCGACGGCGCGGCGCACCGCGGGCGTCGGGCGCTGGTGGGAGGACGCGCTCGTGCGCGACGCGATCCCGGCCGCGCTCGTCATGCTCCCCACCGCTGCGCTCACCTACGTCGCGACGTGGACGTCGTGGTTCCGCTCGCCCGGCGCCTACATGCGCCAGTGGGCCGTCGAGCACCCTGGCGAGGGCGTCCAGTGGTTGCCCCCGGCGCTGCGGTCGCTGTGGGAGTACCACCTGAAGATGTGGGACTTCCACACGGGGCTCACGTCCGAGCACACGTACGAGGCGCACCCGCTCGGCTGGATCCTCCAGTGGCGGCCCACGTCCTTCTACTGGCGCTCGTACGAGACCGGCGAGGCGGGCTGCGAGGTCGAGCGGTGCGCGCGGGCGATCACGTCGCTCGGGAACCCCGTCCTGTGGTGGGCGGCGGCGCTCGCGATCCTCGTCGCCCTCTACGCGCTCGTGCGGCTCAAGGACTGGCGCGCGCTCGCCGTCCTCAGCGGGATCGTCGCCGGGTGGGCGCCGTGGTTCCTCTACGCCGAGCGGACGATCTTCACGTTCTACTCGATCGTGTTCCTGCCGTGGGTCGTGCTCACGCTCGTCTACGCGATCACGCTCGCGCTCGAGCGCACGGAGGGCCGGGCGGTCGCCCGGGCACGGGTGCGCGTCGGGATCACGGTGCTGCTCACGACGATCGGCGCCGTGAGCGTGTTCTTCTACCCGATCTGGACGGCGTGGCAGGTCCCGTACTGGTTCTGGCGGATGCACATGTGGCTGCCCACGTGGATCTGACGCGCTGACCCGGCGCGCCGGCCGGGCGCCCCGGCGCGCGCCGGGCCGGCGTCACTGGTAGCTGACGAAGTCCGGGGTCGGGCTGATGCCCCACGTCTGCTCGGGCGTGAGCATGGGCGCGTCCTCGTCGTAGAAGTTCTTCCAGCCCCAGAACAGCCCCGCCGGCGCGTCCTGGTGCAGCGTCGACCACGTGGCCGCCTTCGCCTCCTGGCCGCCCTGGCCGTCGGCGTGGACGACGGTCGCGAGCTCGGGGTGGGCGGTGTCGAGGCGGGCGCGGTCGGCGATCATCGACGTGCGGAACTGGTGCAGCAGGAAGACCTTCTGCGGCAGGTCGCGGTCGCGCACGAGGCCCGCGAGGTAGTCGCCGACGGCGTTGACCTCGTCGACCCCGACGGAGCCGATCTGGGCGAGGTGCACCTGGTCGGGGCCGAGGCGCCACTCCGGGTCGAGCGCGACGCCGACGTGCGGCTGCGCGACGAGGTCCTCGTACGCGCGCACCTGCGTGAGGAAGTCCGTGCGGCCCGGCTGGAAGTCCAGCACGACGTACACGCCCGCCTCGCGCGCGGCGTCCACGTAGGGCCGCACGAGGTCGGCGGATCGCTCGTTCGAGTAGTTGCCGTCGGAGCCCGCCGACCCCGACGCGACCGTCGTGATGATCTCGAGCGTCGGCACCACGGGCTCGTCCGTGAAGCCCTGGTACCAGGCCGCGTGCTCCTGGGCGCGCGCGATCGTCGCGGCGACGTCCTGCTCGCCGAGCACGCCGAGCACCGGCGCCGCCGGCGACCCGTAGAGCGCGACGTAGCGCTTGCCGGGCAGGGCGAGCTGCCCGCCGCCGGGCAGCTCCGTGCCCGTAGCGGCCGCCTCGACGCGCCACCCGAGGTCGTCGGGGCTGCCGAACGACGCCCCGAGGCCGACGGTCGCCGTCGCCTCGGCCCCGGCGACCGCCTGGACGGCCTCGGACGTGGTGCGCGGGTCGCCGCCGGGGGCGTCGACGACCGTCGCGCCCGACGCGCGGGCCGTCGCGGCCGCCGGTCGGGCCGCGGCCCCGGCGTCGGGGTCCGTCAGCGCGAGGACGCCGGTCGACGTCTCGGCGTCGCCCGACGCCGGGAGGTCCTGGACCGCGAGGTCGGCGGCGCCCGCGAGCGACTCCTCGTCGACGGCGCCGTCGGGCGCGACGGCCGCCGGGTCGACGTGCACCGTGGTCACGTCGTCGAGGCCGGGGACGCTCGTCCCCTCCGCCGCGACGACGACCGCCTCGGCGGCGTCGAGGCGTACCAGCTCCTCGGCGAGCGCCGCGTCGTCCCCCGCGACCAGGACGGGCGCGACGACCCGCTCGGCGAGCGCCGCGGCGACGCCGACCGCGGTCGCGTCCTCGGCGGCGTCGGCCGGCACGACGACCGCGACCGGCGCGGTCGCGAAGAACGTGCGGCTCGCCGCGAGCGCGAGCGCGGCGGGGCCCTCCTCGGTGAGGGTGAGGACGCCCTCGGGCGTCGCGGCGCGGGCGCCGTCGGGCTCGGCCTCGGCGCCGGCGGCGGGCCCCGTGCTGCTCGCGGCGGGGTCCGGGTCGCCGCCCGTGCACGCGGCGAGCGCGGTCGCCAGGGCCAGCGTCGCGGCGAGCGCGGCCGCACGACGGCGCGGGCCGCTCCGGCGCGCGCGGGAGCCGGGGTGTGGGGTCGAGGAGGGAGTTCCGGACGGGTCGTCGTGGCGGGCGGCGGAGAAGGTCACGAAGGCCATCGATCGATGGTCCGTCAGCGGTCGCCCGCCTCGCGACCGCAGGACGGGTTTTCCCCGGTGACGTCGACCACCCCGCGGGCGTCGCCCGCCCGCGTCACCAGTCGACCTGCTCCGAGGGATGGAAGGGGGTGCCTGAGCGGCGCCACGCGTGCGCCTCGCGGGCGACGCGTCGGCGGTAGTCGTCCCAGTCCTTGCGGTCGGGGGCCGTCCAGGCGACCTCCGCGACGGCGCTCAGGCGCGGCAGGAGCATCGTGAACAGCGCGTCGAGCGTGGGGATGCGCTCCGTCCAGACCGCGGCCTCCACGCCCTCGATCGAGTCGGCCGGGAGCCCGGGGACCACCTGCTCGGGCTCCCAGTCGTACGCGTCGCGGACCTCGACGAGGCCCGCCCACTCCTGCCCGAGCGGGAAGTCGGCCGTGTACTTCATGTCGAGGTAGACGCGGTTCGCGGGCGACATGATGACGCGCGCTCCTGCCCTGGCCGCGTCGACGAGGTACGTGAGGTCCATGGGGTGGGTGTCCCAGTACTGCACGAGGGTGCCCGGGCGCAGGGGCGCCTTCGCCGCCTCCTGCCACGCGACCGGCTTCTTGCCCGCCTCGAGGATCAGCCGCTCGCACAGCTCGACGAAGCGCGCGTACTCGGCGGGCTCCATCTTCAGCACCTCGTCGCCGCCGAGGTGCACGTGCTCGCCGTCGGTCGCGTGGGCGAGGTCCGTGAAGACGTCGCGCAGGAAGGGCTCGGTGGCCGGGAGGTCGAACGTCAGGCGCGAGAAGCCCACCTCGATGCCGTGGTAGGCGTCCGTGGGGACGCCGTCGGGCATGAGGTCGCCGTACACGTGGGTCGCCGCGTTGATGTGGCCCGGCACGTCGATCTCCGGCACGACGCGCACGAAGCGCTCGGCTGCGTGGTCCTGCAGGGCGCGGAAGTCGGCGAGGGACAGGTGGCCACCCGTCCCGCCGGACGTGTCGCCGCCCGAGGAGAGCTTGGCGAGCTCGGGCCGCGACGGCGACTCGATGCGCCAGCCCTGGTCGTCGGTGAGGTGCAGGTGCAGCACGTTGAGCTTGTACGCCGCCGCGACGTCGACCACGGCCCGCAGCGCGTCGAGCCCGAAGAACGTGCGCGCCACGTCCACGGAGAGACCGCGCCAGGGGTAGCGCGGCGCGTCGTGCACGACGACGTGCGGCACCCGCGCGGGCGCCCCCTCACCCGGCGCGACGACGAGCTGGCGCAGCGTCTGCACCGCGTGGAGCAGCCCGGCCGGCTCGGGCGCCGTCGCGGTGACGCCGGCGGCGTCGACGACGAGGCTGTAGCGCTCGGGGCTCGTGGAGCCCTCCGGCCCGGCCGCCGCGTCGACGCGCAGGACGAGCGCGGTGCGCTCCCCGTCCGCGGCGGGAACCGCGACGGCGGCGGGGTCGTCATGGGTCGCGGTGACGCCGTCGAGGCCGGAGAGGACGCTCGCGGCGAGGTCGGCGAGCCAGGGGGCGGCGCCGTCGAGACCGACCGCGTGGACCTCCAGGGCACCGACGGGCACGTGGCCCTCACCGGGCTCGACGTGCAGGGGCTGGGGGATGATCGAGACCATCAGGTACCTCGTCGTCTGGGTCTGGTCGAATCGATTCGGCTTTTGCGAGCGACACACCCTAACCCGCGCGCACGGGACCGACCAAGTGCCCTGCGGAGCGGATCGTCAGCGCGACGGCGCCACGTAGCGCGGGCTCGGGTCGAGCGACAGGACGCCCTCGACGTCCCGCGCCGGGTCCGCCGAACCCGTGGTCCAGCCGCCCACCACGCCTGCCGGCACGTCGTCGAGCAGCGCGCCCCACTCGCGTGCGCGGGCGCCGAACCCTGCCTGCGCCGTCGGCTGCAGCACGACGGCCGCCTCGCCCGCACCCACGTCGAGCGCGGCGGCGTCGAGCACCGCCTCGGCGTCGGGTCGCTGCACGACGACGAGCTTCTGCGGCAGGCCCTGCGTGCGCACGACCTCCCCGACGGCGCCGATCGCGGCGCTGAGCTCCGCCGCGCCCACCGTGCCGGCCCGCGACCCCTCGCCCGCGCGGCGCGCGTCGACCGCGAGCGCGACGCCCACGGTCGGGCGTGCGAGCAGGTCCGCGTACTCGGCGACCTGCTCGTCGAAGCTCGCGCGGCCGGGCTCCAGGCGCAGCACGACGAGCACCCCCGCGGCCGCCGCGGTGTCGACGAGCGGGACGAGCTCCTCGGCCGGGATCTCGGTCGAGTAGTCGCGGTCCGCGCCCGGGTTCGACGACGCCCGCGTCGCCGGCACCTCGAGCACCGGGACCACCACGTCGCCCGGGGCGGCCTCGGCGTACGCCGCCGCCGCCTCCTGCGCACGCTCGACGGCCTCCGTCGCCGAGCGCTCCCCCACCGCGACGAGGCCCGACGTCACGGCGTCGGCCTCCACCGCGACGTACCGGACGCCGTCGGCCAGGACGAGCTGTGAACCGCTGGGGAGCAGGTCGCCCGCCTCGGCCGACCGCAGCCGCCACGTGAGGTCGTCGGCCGTGCCGAAGCTCGCGCCGATACCGACGACGGCGAGCGCCTTCGCCGCCGAGATCGCGTCCACGACCTCGGCGGACGCCCGCGGGTCGCCCTGCGGCACCTCGAGCGGCACGGCGCCCGCGGCGCGCGCGGTCGCGATGGCGGCGGACTGCGGTCCGCCCGGCACCGCGAGGCTGCCCGGCTCCGTGAGGGCCAGGACCTCGGTCAGCGTCTCCGGCTCGCCCCGATCGGGCAGCGCGGCGCGGACCTCGTCGAGGTCGCGCTCGTCGAGCGTCCCGTCGGGAAGGAGCGCCCCGACCTCCAGCAGGACGCGCTCGACGCCGTCGACGTCGCCCAGGGTCGCGCGCGCGGGCTCCTCGCCCGCGTCCTCCTGGCCGGGGGGCGCGGGCGGCTCGCCCACCTCGACGACGGCGACCGTGCCGAGCCGGCCCAGCTCCGTGCGCAGCCCGCCGTCCGAGATGGCGCCGCCCACGAGCAGCACGGGCGCGGCGAGCTCGACGGCGGCCGCGGCCGCGGTCGCGCGCGCGGCCTCGTCGTCCGCCGTGGCGAGCACGACGACCGGCGCGTTGGTGAAGAACGCCTGGCTGCTCGTCAGCGCGAGCTCCGCCGGCTCGGTCGAGCCGAGCACGAGGACGCCGTCGCTCGGCTCGGCGGCACGGGCGACGAGCCCGGTCTCACCCGAGGACGGCCCGTCAGCCTTCGCCGTCTCCGCGGCACAGCCGCCCAGCGCCACGACGGCACCGAGCGAGAGGACGACGGGGAGGGCGACAGGGACGAATCGGACCTTCCGAGTGTTCACGCCCCCCATCATCGCGTACCCGGCGCGGCTCGCCGACCGAGGGATGTGAGGGACTCGTGATGGTCGGACCCGGCCGGCCGCGGGGTGGCGTAACCCCCGCCACCCGGACCAGCCGCCGGGCGCGCCGCGGAATCACAGGGCGGGCGGCGCCCCCGACCGGCATACTGGGCAGGCCCTGACCGAACGCCGAGGAGATCGCATGTCGACCCCCGACCAGCCCGACCAGAACCCGCAGCAGCCCGGCGGGACGCCGTCCGGCCCGCCCGCCTACGGCGCGCCGCAGCCCGGCGAGCCGCAGCAGCCGCCGCAGGCCCCGCAGTACGGCGCCCCGCAGGCCCCGCAGTACGGCGCCCCGCAGGCGCCCCAGTACGGCGCACCGCAGGCGGGCGCCCCGTCGTACTCCGCCCCGGGCCAGGACCCGGGCAAGACGATGGGGATCGTCGGCCTCGTGCTGTCGTTCCTCGGCTGCCTCTCGATCGTCGGCCTGATCCTCAGCATCGTGGCCTTCAACAAGTCCAAGAAGGCCGGCTACAAGAACGGCCTCGCGCTCGCCGGCATCATCGTCGGTGCGATCGTGCTCGTCCTGACGATCATCGGCTCGATCGTGTTCTTCAGCACCGTCGGCGCCGTGACGCAGGAGGTCCTCGACGCGTGCTCCGGCGTACCCTCGGGCACGGTCGTCGAGGTGCGTGGCGAGCCCGTCACCTGCCCCTGACCTCGTCGCGGCCACGCCGCTCCGCGAAGGCCCTCACCGCTCGGTGGGGGCCTTCGTCGTGCCCGGGGAGCCAGCGGGTCACCGACCCGCGGTCAGCGGACGTCCGCGGCGCAGCGGAACCCGAGGTGCGTCGTCGCGCTGTCGTCGGACTGCGCGGACCGCGCCGCGGGCCGGTAGCGGCGACAGTACTCGGGCGCGCACAGGTACGAGCCGCCCTTCGTCACGCGCAGGACCTCCGGCGACGTCGTGGGGGCCAGCAGGTTCGGTCGCCCACCGGCGTCGGGCCCGCGCGTGCCCGGGACGACGTGGCGCGGCGTGAACGTGTCCGCCGTCCACTCCCACGTGTTCCCGATCAGGTCCACGAGCCCGTACCCGTTCGGCTCGTACGAGCCGACGGGCGACGTCCCGCCCCAGCCCGCGTCGTCGTACGGGAACCGGCCCTGCCACGTGTTGGCCATCAGGCGTCCGCCCGGTGCGAGCTCGTCGCCCCACGCGTACTCCGCGTCGTCGAGACCACCCCGTGCGGCGCGCTCCCACTCGACCTCGGTGGGCAGACGCCGTCCCGCCCACTCCGCGTAGGCCGAGGCGTCCTCGAACGCGACGAGCACCACCGGGTGGTCCGGCCGGTCGTCGACGCCCGACCCCGGCCCCTGCGGCGACCGCCACGACGCCCCGGGCTGCCACCGCCACCACTGCCGCCAGTCGCGCAGGTCGACCGGGCCCGCCGTCGGGGTGAACACGAGACCCCCGGGCACCAGGTCCACCGGGTCGGCCCCCGGGAAATCGGCAGCGTCGAGCGGACGCTCCGCGACCGTCACGTACCCGGTGTCCGCGACGAACGCCGCGAACTGCGCGTTCGTCACCGCGTGCCGCTCCAGGAGGAACGGCTCCACCCGCCGGTCGTGGGCCGGACCCTCCTCCGGGTAGTGCCGGTCCGAGCCCATGCGGAACGTCCCGCCGGGGACCGGGACCAGCACGGTGAGGGTCACGTCGCCAGGATAGGTGCGGCGCGCACCGGCGGCGCGGCGGCCACCGCGCTCGCCTCCCTCGCGCGCCGCGAGGTCCACTCGACGTCGGCGGCAGCGCGAGGGCCGCGATCAGGGCAGGGGGCCCCGAGAAAAAGACGAGACCCTCGCCGTCTCAGGTCGTCGACCTGGTCTGGCGAGGGTCTCTCCGGTGGA
>VFQP010004189.1_pt1 | contig 13711 bp, 17 predicted proteins | sample 3512351 | NCBI WGS metagenome assembly VFQP01 (sample SAMN10412372, study PRJNA504923) | tailings metagenome | isolation source: Relicate 1 Philex TSF1 revegetated site | place: Philippines: Tuba, Benguet | collected 2017-08-29 | reverse complement strand
AGGCGCGCGTCCCAGCGGCGCGCTGCTGGGATCATCCCGGTGCGGTCGCCCCCTCCCCTCCCCCGTGAGGCTCACCTTGAGGGACTTGCGGTCCCTGGCCACCAGCAGCGGCGGCTTGACGGGGCTGGGCACCGAGGGCAGGGTGCTGAAGAGCTGCGGCGCCGAGCACTGGCTCACCACCTCCCACGCCTGCAGGCACACCATGATCATGCGCGCGACGGATGGCCAGGGGCTGTGACTCCTAATCTGTGCGGCGGCTCGCAGCGCGAACTGCGCGGTTTGGGCCCTACGCACCTTGGGGTCCACGCCTGTCAAGTCGAGCAGGGCCTGGATGCGCACGCCGTACGTCCTGCCCGGCCGCAGCCCAGCCACCTGCAGGCGCGCGCGTGTGTGTGTGTGTGTGTAGGCACACGCTCGCTCTCTAGGTCCTGCAACGGCCGCTGCACATGTCACCCTCAGGAGCCTGCGCGCGGCGGGGGGCTGCGCAGAATCTGCCTCGCCAGCGTCCAGCTGGCCTCGCTCCCAGCGGCACAACTGCAGCTCGCGCTGCACACTGCTGTGAGCCTGCCCATGTGCGCGCCTGGCACGCACACTTGCCTTGACCTCTGGCACGAACACCTCGCCCTGAGGCAGGGGCGTCCAGGCGTCCTCTGCGATCTGTGCGCCTGCGCCCGATGCGCCGCGCTGAGGCACCTCGGCCTGCACGCGCACATTGCCGAGCACGCGGCTGTGCCCGCACGGTGCGCTGGAACCCGCCGTTGCGCCGCGCTCGCATTCGTGTCCCCCTCCATCGTGCTGCTCCCAGACTCGCTCCTCCGAAGCGCAGCAGAGGCCTCCTCCCACCAGCAGTTGTCTCGAGCACCCTGGCCACTAGTGCTCGTGCGCGCGTGCTTCAGCTCTGCTGTTGCGGCGCACGCCTAGAGCACTTCTCCACCTACCCAGAAGATTTCAAAGCTCCTCCACACGAGCGGGGGCAGCGCCGCGCCGTCCGCTGCTGCTTGCACGTAGGTCGGAGGGTCCCAGGCTAGGTGCGCCACCGTCTGGTCGCAGCTGAGCACCCGTGGCGAAGCGCATGAGCATGTGAGCCGCGAACAAGCGAGCGGCTGCTGCTCCTCCTGCTGCTGCATCGTCGTGGGTGCGACGTTGCTGCCGCTGGGCTCCAGCACTGCAGCTGCCGCGGACGACCCGTTCCTGCTGGGTGGTGGGCCAGGCTTGTCCGATGATGCGGGCGCAGGCACCACCACGCGCCGGCCGTGCAGCGGCTCCTTGTGGCCGAGCGCTACCTTGGCCGCCATGAGGACGCTGAGGACGCCAACGGCGCGCGGGTCCTGGGCCGACGCTGCATGGACACGCGCGGGCCCAGCCCGTTTCAGGTGAGCGCGCAAGCACCACCGCTCCTCCGATTCCCGTTTCCTCTCTGTGAGCTGCTCGCCCCGCGCCGTCGGTGGACAGCTGACCGGGTGTCGGCTGCTGCCTGCGCACGCCGGGGGTCGGCCGCTTCCTGGGCGGTGCGCGGAGCGCTTGCGGCAGGCCAGCAGGAGGAGTTGACTCGCCGCTCACGGAGAGCATCTTGTGATCCCTCACGCGCGCGAGTTCTTCTTCTCTCATCGTGCGGCGATGGGAGGCGCCACCTTCATCGGCCGGGTGCGTGAGCTCCGTGCAGGCGATGGCAGGATGCAGGCACACTCCGAGCGGCAATCAGGTGGTGCAAGGTGCTGTGCCTGCGTGCCAGGGTGCCAAGCAGGCCTGAGCGGGGGCGCGATGGCGTGCTTCGAAGCGCGCGCGCAGGTCGTGTCGAACCGCATGCAAAAGACGGTGGTGGTGGCGTGCAGCTACGTCATCTGGGTCCCCAAGTACAAGGTCTACGAGAAGCGGGTGGCGCGGCACATGGTGAGAAGTGCAGTAGTGGGGGGAGCGGCAACGGACCGGCGACCGCTCAATAGCCACAGGTCCTGCCAGCCAGCCGCTCTGAGAGAGAGAGCCGATGATGGTGGCGGTGCTGATGACGCTGGCGCAGGCGCACGACGAGAAGCAGGAGTGCGTGGTGGGCGACCTGGTCAAGATCCAGGTCTGCAGGTGCGCCCACGGGCAGCGGCATCCGCCTGCCAGGACAGGCCCGCCAGCGCGCCGTGCAGCTGTCAAAAAATCCTCTCCTGCAACTCGCTCATCCATTGGCGTGCTCGAGGCGCCACGCTGCTGCTCGCCACGCCTGCGCCTATGTATGTGTGCGGCGCAGGAAGCTGAGCAAGCACAAGTCGTACCGGGTGGCGGACGTGCTCCGGCGCACGCCCGTGTACGACCCCCAGGCTGCCGACGCGCTGCTGCGGCAACGCGACCAGCGGCCCCTGCCCACCGCCGTGCAGGCGGCGCAGCAGCGGTTAGAGGCGGCGCAGCAGCGGCTGGAGGCGCTCAGGCGCATGTACGACAAGGAGCTCCCCAAGGGCACGGGCGCGTCGCTCAGCAGCAGTGGCGGCGGGGGCGCTGCAGGAGGCGCAGCAGGTGCCACACTGGCGGGGGCGGCGGCGGCGGCGGCGCAACCATGACCTGGAGTCCTGAGCTGCTCCAGTCGGACGGATCATCACTGCTAGTGTGCTGTGTGAGCTTATTCTTCCCTTTCAACGCGCCGCTGTCATGCGAGCTGTCAGCGGGTACGACGGCCGATTTTTGACTTTGACCAGAGGCCGCGGACGAAGCGAGCCTCAGGGCGCACTCACTCGCGAGCGAGTCGCATCCTCATTGACGTCCTCTCGCTTCTTCGATGCCGGCCGAGCGGCACTTGAGCCTGTCCATGTCCCCGAGCGTGGGCATGGGCGGAGCCTCCGGAGGATCGGGCCCCAGCGGAAGCCCTCAGCGCTCCAGGCACAGCATGGCGCAGAACATGAGCGTGCGCCCGGCGTCCTCCATGGGGCCTCCGCGCTCGCCCTCGCCCTCCTCGCACCCGGGCGGCGCGCGCACGGGCCGGCCGCACAGCCCCAACGCAGCCACCAGGGCGCAGCGCGCCGCGCACCAGGCCCCCTGGGCCGGGACGGACGGCCTGGAGGTGCAGGAGCTCTCGTCGGCGCTGGCGGCGGAGCGCCGCAAGTGCGTTGCGTTGCGTGGCGCAGTGCGGCCGCCGCGCATGTTGACCCGCGTGTTGGCGCGCCTTGGTGATGAGGGGCCCCGCTCATGCCGCCTTCCCACGCAGGGTGTCGATGCTCGAGTCGGAGCTCAAGCTGGCCGTGGCGGCGGCGCAGCAGGCGGAAAAGGCGCACCAGGCCGAGGTGCGGGCGCTGTGGATGTGTTGGACAGCGGGGAAAAGCTATAGTGGGGGCAGTGGGCTGACCTGTTGGATTGGGCCACCGCACATGCTGTGCCAACACCGCCTGCAGTTGGCGTCCATGGACGCGGACCGCAAGCGCCTGCTGGCCGAGCGCCGGCACCTGCTGGGCAAGCTCAAGGACATTGAGGCGGTGGAGGACAGCGTCAAGGAGCTCTACGTGCAGATGAAGGTGCAAGGGGGGCCACGCGAGAGGGGTGACGGCCAGGGCGTGATGGCGGTTCGCCGGCGCTCGGTTGCTCGTGATTCACCGCTCTTGGGTGTTGGCTCTGTTGGGGCACAATCTCGGCGGGGCCGGAGCCCAGCTACATCAACGGGGCATCAGTCGGATGTCTCGCAGCACAGCAGAGGCACGCGAGTCAGCCACATGCACAGGTGCACAGATGCGTCCCCAGACTGCTGAGCTGCACCGTGCGGACCCCGGACGTGTGACTGATCGCCGCTTTCGCCCGCGGTGGAACAGGCGACAAGGCCGCATGCTCGCGCACGCCCCCAATGTCCTTCAACACCAGGACTCACCGCCGTGAGCGGTTGCTCGCTTGCTTGCCCCTCAATTTCCTCTCCCTGCAGGACCGCATCGCCGAGGACAGCACCCCGACGCCCGAGCAGCTGGCTCAGGAGAAGGAGGCGCTCAAGGACGAGCACGTGCTGGTGGTGCTGGGCGCGCTGCACGCGCAGCTCAAGGCGCTCTGGGCCTTCAAGGTCTGTGTGGGCGTGGGGGCGGCCTTTGCGCTGGGGCTGGGCGGGTGAGTGAGCGACCCTTCTTGACCGCCCCCCCCTGACGCGCGTGCGTGCGTGCGTGCAGGTGGAGGCCGAGGCGGACCTAGTGGCGGGGCGGGCGCAGCGGGCGCAGGCCGAGGAGAGCAAGCTGGCGGGCATGCGGGCGGCGCTGCACGCGCTGGAGATTGAGGTCCGCACCGCGCACCAAGAGGTGGCGGCCGCCAACATGAGGTACGGGCAGGGGAAGGGGGCACACGGGGGGATACGGAAAGGGGAAGAGCCTGCGCGACCGACGCTGGCGTGACGGTCACGCCTCGCCTGTGACCCATCCACCATCGCAGGGCCGAGCTGGCAGAGGAGGCCACCAGCCAGGTGCAGGAGGAGGCGGTGGCGCAGGTGTCGGCCATGTCTGGGCAGCACAAGGAGCTGCTGGCGCTGCTGAGCGCCGCCACCAGCGAGGCGCAGGCGGCGCGGCGGGCGGCCTCCGCGGCGCTGGAGGAGGGGCGCAAGCGCGACGCGCTGGTGCTCACCAACCGGCAGCTGGAGAGCGCGCGGCACTTTGACCGCATGTCCCAGGTGAGGCAGTTTGCGCGGGCGAGCGTGAAGGGCGGGGAAGAGTGCAGCACAGCAGCTCCCCGCCTGGCACCTTTGACCGGCCCCTCCCCTCTTCCCCCCCCCTCACACTCACACGCATGGCCGCAGGACAAGGAGCTGCGTCGTCTGCAGGCGGCGCACGAGGTGCAGCTGAGCGCCATGCACCGCGAGCTGCACCGCATCTCTGAGCTCATGGCCACCAACGCGCTGCAGGCAGAGCAGCTGCACAAGGCGCTGCACACCATACGCCAGCTCAAGGTCAGTCATTGTTGTACGTGTGCTTGCTTGTGTTGGTGTTTGGCGCCTGTGTGTGTGGAGCACACTTGTGACACAGGGAGTGGGGCGCATCCCTGATCTCATCGCACAGACACTGCCGGATGACGCTCCCGGATGGCGGGTTCGCCCACCGCCCCTTGGTATCCAGGACCAGCAGCTCCTCACCCTTGCTGCTGCTGCTGCTGCTGCTGCTGCTGCTGCTGCTCTCCTGCCACAATCGCAGCAATCGGCCCAGCCGGGCCGGGTGCGGGACCTGGAGCGGCAGGTGGGCCTGCTGCAGCAGCAGCTCACGGCCAGCGAGAGGCAGAGGCTCAACGCGCTGGAGGAGGCCCTCACCACGCACCCTGCGGCAGGCGGGACGGCGGGCGCTGGGACCGCTGGGACCGCTGGCCCGGCGGCGCTGCTGCACGCGGCGGCCAACGGCAGCAACGCCTCGAGCGCCACAGCCACAGGGGCCCACCAGCACCAGCACCAGCACCACAACTGGGAGAGCGCCAGCGTGAACGTGAGCTACAGCGGGGGCGCGGCCGGCGGATCGGTGGGGGGTGGGACCGAGGGCGGCGGGGTCCGGGGGGCCGTGAGCCGCGCCGCCTCAATGGCCGGGTCGGTGGCGCCCACCGAGCGCCTTGGGGGGGCGGGGGGGGGGGGGGGGGCGGGGGCGCTGGGGCACAGCACCAGCATGGCGTCGCGCTCGGCGGCGCTCATGGCGTCTGCGCGCGCCGCCGCCTCCAAGGCGGCCAAGGAGCGCACGCGCGAGCGGCCGGACGACCCCGTCTACAACCTCATTGCCAACGTAAACGTGCTGCACAAGGCCACGCAGTCGGCGCTCCGGGCCGTCAAGCACGACCTGGCGGAGGCGGGCCTCTCTCCCAACTGCAGCAGCAGCAGCGGCCTGCCGGGCAAGCAGCAGCAGCCGGCGGCCGAAAATGCGGGCGTCAGCGTGGGGCTGGGCGCGGGGCCGTACCGGGCGGTCGAGGCGCAGGCCACCGGGCAGCTGGCCAGCGTGCGCGACGCGCAGCTCCTCCTCCAAGGCGGCGGCGGTGGAGGCGGAGGCGGAGGCGGAGGGGCTGGGGCTGGGGTGGGGGGCCCGGGAGGCGGAGGGCGGCGGCGGGCGTCCACCGCCACCACCTGGTCCTCGGCGCACGGCGGCGCGGGCGGGTTGAGTTTGGGCTCGCCCCGGCGGCGCACCACCATGAGCACCGGCGTGCTCGCTTGATGCAACGAGGAGGAGCTGTGTGTAGGTTTGCCGAGCGTGCTGCAGTGTCGCACTGGGCAAACGCGCGAGGCGCAGTTGCTCGAGGCGGGCCTGCTGGACGGTCGGCCCAGGGACGCCCAGGGCGCCGAGCTGTCCTTCACCGAGTGCAGGCACGCGCCCACCTTGTGTAGAGGGCAGAGGGGCGACTCGCGTGCCCTGCAGCTCTAGCGCTCCTCCACACAGCAGGACCCAGCACGCGATCCCGCAGCGCTCCTCGCCCCTGACCCCTTCGGTGGCACCGGCCATAGACAGGACGCGGCGCTGTGCGAGACCACAGGCCCCTCTCATCCTTCCGCATTGTTGTGTTGCACGTACACACGAGCTCGGCAAGAACCACAGCACCTCCGCGGTGAGGAGCAATAGCGTGTTGTACAGGCACGCAGGCGTGCACAGAGGCGGTCCAAAATCCAAGAGTGAACCATCCCACCCAACCAGGGGTCGCGTCAAGCGTTCTGCACGGCCCGTTGGTGGTGGTCACTTCTTGAAGCCCTGCCAGAGGTTGACGGCGGCAAAGGCAGCCGAGGTGGCGGCCATGGCGATGGACGGGTCGCGCTTCTGTTCCTTCTGCAGGCGTTGGTGGAGCGGCGTTGGGCATGCGGGCGGCAGGGTGCGGGGAGGTGCGGGGCGTTGGTGGAGCGGGCGCCAGATGCGTGGGAAGGCTGGCGTGCATGTGGTGGGCCAATCACCAGCGCTCCAAACAGCCCCCAGACCCTCATCACGAACCTGGAGGATGTTGTAGGTGTGGGCGCCAGCGCAGGCCGCCCACCCGAACCCGTTGACGCGGCAGATGTTCTTGCGCGTCTTCTCGTCCGCATCCAGCGAGATGGCGTTGAGAGCGGCGATCGTGCCAGCCATCAGCCCGGCGTGGTGGAAGGCGGGGTTGGGCACCTGCAGGTGCGCACACCACAGCAAGCGGCAATGGCCCGTTCTGTTGATGCAAGATGAACGCGCACACACACACAGCATTGGGAAGGGGGGCGGGGCGCGAGATCTCAAAAGATCGGGAGGATATGGCGCCACGCGTGCGCCACGTCACCCCGCCACCTTGGGCCCACCTCAGGCCTTTTCTCGGCAGTGCCCCCCACAGCCTGACCAAATGCGTGCCAACCGAGGCCCCCAGACTGTGCGTGCGCGCGGTTGCGTGTGGCAGCTTGCTGCCAAACGGCCTGCCCAAGGCGCGGTGGTGGGCGGGAGGTCCTGACGCTCGCTCCAGGCGCGCTGCTCGCGCGCGCGCGCGCGCACCTTTTGGTCGGTCAGCAGGTCGTTGAAGAGCTTGGGCGCGCCCAGGGCGCCGAGCGCAATGATGCCCGCTCCCGCAGCAGAGGCCCCGATCGCCATCTTGTCCACATCCTTCACCATCTTGTCAGGATTGGCGCGAGCGCGGTGTGTGTGTGTGTGTGTGTACTCGTGTGCGCGCAGCCGAGCTCTCTGCTTCGCGGGCGCGGGGTGCGTGAGGGTGGGCGTTTCGCTTGCGCCGCAAAGACGAACGGAAGCACAGGGACACGTCGGCATCCTCAGCGAACGTCAAGAGCAAGGCCCACATCAGCTGACTGATCCCTGTGCACTGCTTGATGGGGCTGAGGTGGGGTGGCGGACGCCCGGCCGCGCACTGGCAGGTGCCACCGTGACGCCTCTCAGGCCTGCATCGCGCCCTGCTGACCAGGGCACGGGACAGTCTGCTGATGAGCAATGCCTGCGGGCTGCGGGAAGCGGCAGGACACCCAAAGTGGCTGCTCACGGGCCGAGGCTGTACGCGCGCATGTACTTCCTCCGCCCCAGGAGCGCGCGCATCCCAGTGGCTGCAGAGCTAGCAATCGAGAACAGCAGCAATCATATTCACCCGCCCCATCGCCGTCAATCGCTACCGCTGTCTTGATCTACAGATGCAGACCTTCCAGGTGCAGCAGCGGAGCTCGCTCCTGCGCGTGCGCGCCGCGCCTTCGTCATCGCGCCGCCTCTGCTCCGCAGTGAGGGCGCAGGCGGACAAGACGCCCTCGGCGAGCCCGTCGTGGTGAGCGCGCAGAGCTCTGTGGCTCCGCGCGGCGGCCGCCGCACGTTCGATCGTGTGGCCTTCCGTGAACGCAGCCTCAGAGAGCCTCAGGGCGCGCTCCGGCAGCGTCAGCGCATCAGGCGCATGGCCATTGACAGTGGCGCAGTGGAGGGTCACAGCTGGGAGCGTGGCTCAGGGTGTGGCAGCGGCGCACCGCCCGAGCTCCGCTGCAGGCGCTACCTCACGCGGCGCACCCGCTCATCTCACACGTCCAGGCTGCCTGCCGAGGCCAAGCCCGTGACGGACTTTTTCGTGGCTGAGGACGTCAAGCTGGAGGCCGTGCTGGCGCCCGTCACCAGCAGGTGCGTGGCAACTCGTGGGCGCCGAGCGAGCGCGCCCAGCTGCACTCGGAGCCTGGACCTGCTTCATTTGCACGCCTGCCTCACCTGTGTGTGCTGCGCAGCGACGTGTACACCAAGTACGTGGCGCAGTACGCCGAGTCGCCCGCCGTCAAGGAGGTGAGCTCGCACAGCGCCTGAGCGCCAAGCACGGCGCGCCTTTCGTGCCCGACGCACCAAATTGGACCGTGCGTGCCCGTGTGTTGAGCTTTACATCTTGGTGGAGCCATCTCTGGCAAGCAGATGATGATATCACAAACGGCGCACACGGCATGGGTGCTTTGCCTAACTCGGCTAGACCGCCTCACTGGCTACCCCCAGCCACCCAATCGCCCATACGGGCGGTGAGGTGTAACGCTGGGCAAGGGCTGCCCCCCAGCCACCCTGACTCGCCCGCGTTGCCCCACGGTGAAATGCTGAGGGAGGGACACCCGCCAGCCTCCCCGCCGTGTGCCTGATCGCCCGCCCGCAGAGCCTGGGGTGGAAGCAGCTGCCCGAGACGATCAACGGCCGCGCCGCCATGCTCGGTGAGCCTCACGCCCCCGGCCGCTACTTCTGGGCCACCACACCTGCTGTGGCTGCCCCCTCCTCTGACTCTGTAAACAGCCCCTTCCTCCCCCACGCAGGCTTCCTGGCGGGCGCGTCCGCCGAGCTGCTGGGCGCCGGCTCGCTGCTGCACCAGACGGCCACCCAGCCGCAGCCCGTGGTGTTGACGCTGGCGCTCGTCGTGGCGGCCTCGCTCATCCCCGCCGTCCAGGCGGCCCAGGGCAAGGACCTGGCCAGCATCAACAGCAGCCTCCGCAGCGTGTACAGGTGAGTGGGGAGCGCGGGGCGCCTCATCAGTGCTTACAAGGGGTGGGGCTCGGGCGCAGGCCAGCAGCTGGGAAGCCCAGGCAGTGTACGCGCATCAGCGCACTCGGTGCCCCTGCACCTGCGCTGCGATGCAGCCTGCCCGAGGGGCTGTTCACCGAGACGAACGAAAAGTTCCACGGGCGCGTGGCCATGCTGGGGCTGGGCCTCCTGCTCGCCATTGAGCTGCTGACGGGCCACGCGCTGCTTTGAGAGGGAGGCGGAGGCGGAGGAGGACTCCTGCCATGACGGAGCACTTCTTTCGCTGCCCCACCGCGCGCGACGGCCAGGACGGGGAGCAGCAACAGCAGGAGCGCTGAATTCTTTTTGCTTTGCGATGAGAGGAGAGGAGTGCGTCGCTTTGGTGGTGCGCTTTGGTGGTGCTGCAAATGGGAGCAGAAAGGGGGGCGCGGCATCCACAGATGCCGGCGCCCGGCCGCACCCCACTGGCGCACTGGCGCAGCCGAGGGGAGGCGGCGTGCGCCCGCGCCGGGGTGAAGCACAGTGCAGGTGCGAAGGAAATCTTAAGCTCTGGCTCTGGCGCGAACAAGCCGCATGACGTTGACCACGGCAGGTTTAGTCACGATTGCCCTCCTCCCAGCGCAAACTTAAGCCGACCGCCTTCCTCCGCACCGCTCCATTCCACAGCGAGCGCACAACACACACGCTTGCACACACGCACCGAGACTTTCGCCCCTCCTCTCAACTGCAAAACAGCTCGAAAGCATGCCTCGCGTCCGCAGCCCCAGCGGCCAGGCCTCCATCGCGCAGCGCCCCAGGGAGTTCGCGCTGCTGCAGCAGCTCGCGCCCGCTGCGGATGGCACCGTCAGCGACAAGGTGCGCCTGCGCGCGCGCGCGCGTAAAGATGCCCGCCAACAGCTCGATCGAGTGGCCAGGAACCACCGTTGAGCAGTCAGGAAGCGACGCGTGCACGCACCACACGCACGCAGGCCTTTGCCGAGCTGCTGGCCCAGTACGGCGCGAGCAAGCAGGCGGCGCCGGGCGCAGGTGCGGTGGGGCGAGGCGCGCCCAGCTCTCTTGAGCGACGCGGCAGCCCGCAGTGCACCCTCTGCTCCCTCACGCGTGCGCCAGCAGCATCACGTTGTGCCGCCCCCTTTCGCATCCTGTTGCGCGGCGCAGGCGACCTGAGCTTTGAGGAGTTTGCCGCGCTGTTCGCTGCCCCGGCCACCGAGGCGGCCGACGGCGACCCGGCTGGCAACGCCGTGGGCTGGGCGGCGTTCGACCCCAAGGGCCCCCTGCGCCCCTGGCGCTTCACGCGCCGCGCTACGGGACCGCACGACGTCCGCATCCAAATCACGCACGCCGGCATCTGCCACTCGGACATCCACACGGTGCGTTTGGGTGCAATCGCCGCCGGGGCACCGCCGCCTGCCTGCGGCAGGGCCCGGCTGAGGATGGTCTGGCGCAAGGCGGCCCACCGGCTCGCAGGGCACCAGAGCACATCAGCGAGGTTCCAGTGGCGGTTCCTTGCTGCGCGAAGCGCCGCAAGCAGCAGCCTCCTCCCTTTCCCCACGCCGTCCGCGAGCTAGAGCCAAATGTGCCGTGCTGCTGCGCGCACACCTGCTCTCATCCCGCCTGTGCTGCCTCAGGTGCGCGGCGAGTGGGGCCCCGTCAACTACCCGCTCATCCCCGGCCACGAGATCGTGGGCATCGTGACCGAGGTGGGCAGCAGCGTCACCAACTTCAAGGTGCGCTTGCGCGGACCTGACGACGCGCTGCACAAGAGAGGCTGCCGTCTTTTCCGCTGCAGGGCCGCCCGCAGAGCATCCCACCGCCCCACGGCTCGCGCTGCCCGTCCCCCTCGCATCACCTGCGCGCGCAGGTGGGCGACCGCGCCGGCGTGGGTTGCATGGTCAACTCGTGCCAGGACTGCACCTGGTGCCTGGAGCGCAAGGAGGAGCAGTTCTGCCTCAACGGCGCCACCGTGAGTCCTGATTAGCGATGCACACTGGGCGCCCTGACGGCAGAGTCGTGGCGAGCGCTCGTGCCACATGCTCGTTTTTCCTCGTGTGCCCTCGTTGAGCCCGCAGTTCACGTACGGCGCCAAGGACAAGGACGGCACCACTACGCACGGCGGCTACTCGTCGCACGTGGTGGTGAACGACAAGTTTGCGCTGCACGTGCCCGACAACCTGCCGCTGGCCTCCACCGCCCCCCTGCTGTGCGCCGGCATCACCACCTACTCGCCCATCAAGAGGTTTGGCTTTGACAAGCCCGGCCTGCACATCGGAGTCGTCGGCCTGGTGAGCAAGGGGCTCGTGGAGCTCCTATCGTGTGCTCGGGGGGACAGCGACGGGTGTGGGCTGAGCTGACCCCTGCCCTGTGCCCCCGCCTGTACGTGCGCACCACCCTTGCGCAGGGCGGCCTGGGTCACATGGCCGTGCTGTTCCTCAAGGCGTTCGGGGCGACCGTCACGGTGATTAGCACGAGCGAGAGCAAGCGCCAGGAGGCGCTCAAGGTGCTCAAGGCCGACCACTTTTTGATCTCCAAGGACCCGGAGCAGCTCAAGGTGCGCGTTGGCGGCATTTTGCGGTGATGAGCAGGTGCAGCTCGTGCACAGCTTGGCGACCCCACACACAACTCACTGCACTGCTGGTTCCCCTCACTGATTTGCGCGCGCAGAGGGCGGCGGCGACTCTGGACGGAATCATTGACACGGTCAGCGCCACGCATGACCTGGCGCCGATGCTGGCCCTGCTCAAGGTGAGCGCGCATGCGGGAGGAGACCGCTGGGGAGGGACCTGTCGCAGCGACCACAACCGTGGGCACAACCACCGCACAACCACAGCACAACCACCCGTCACCGCCGCCCTGACTTTTGCCCGCAGACGGACACCACGTACGTGTGCGTGGGCGCCCCCAGCGTGCCGCCGACCATGCCCACCATGAACATGCTCCTCCGCCGCCTGCGCGTCACGGGCAGCCTCATCGGCGGCGTCGCCGAGACGCAGGACATGCTCGACTTTTGCGGCCAGCACAACATCACGTGCCTGAGCGAGGTCATCCCCGCCTCCAGGATCAACGAGGCGTACGAGCGCACGCTCAAGAGCGACGTGCGCTACCGCTTCGTCATCGACGTGCAGGGCAGCATCGTCAGCGCCTGAGGAACGCGGGCTTTGGCTGCTGAAAGCAGGCGCGCCCCTGCCTTGTGGTGGAGCGCTGCACTGCTGCTGCGGTGCTGCGGCTGCCGACGAGCGCATCGCGCGCCTGCTGCTCGCCGTGCGGCCTGAGGCAGGTGTGGCAATATGTGCGGCACGCGTCCAATGCAACGGTCCACTTGTCTCCCTTTTCTCCCCCTGCCCCTGTACCTGAAAACCTCTCCCCCTTCTCGCCTCGCTGACTCCATCGTTTGCTCCCCCTCTTTGTTTGAGTTTGGGGGCGGGGGGGGGGGGGGGGGCGATCCGCTCTGCGCCTCGCTCCCCCTCGTCCCTGCCCCTCCTCTCCCCCCTCTCTTCCTCTGCTCTGCGTTGCTGCTGTGTCGCGCAGCGGCCTCAACATAGCCCGCCTCATTCATTGCCTACACTTCCTGCTTTGATGCTGGCTCATTGAGTCACGGTGGCCCGCTGCACGCCGTCCGCGTTACCGGCATCAACACGAGGGGGCCGCATTGCATCCTCTGCTGAGGGCCTAGACGTTGTTGCTTTTGTGTGGATTGGCGCTCGCTGCAATCCAGTGGGCGGAGGAAAGGCAAGGGCGGCGCAAGGGCCCTGTGCTCTGGAGACACAACAACAGCGGCGCAAGCATGCAGCTCGGCGCTGAGGCACGTCACGTGCGCACCAAGACGTTTGAGAGATGAACGACGTCTCCTCTTTGGCTGGCGACCTCCCTGCTGATCCTTTTTTCATGCCGCAGGCGGTGGCCCTTCCGTTGATGTAAGATCCATGCGCGCACACACACACACACACGCACACACGCGCACGCGCGCACGCAGGGTTAGCCAAACTCTAACCCTCGGCGGCCTTCTGAAGGAGGAGGGCGTGCTGGTGGAGGACATGGACCTGGAGGACGGCCCCTCCTTCCCGTGCGCCTCTCGGGGCGAGGCGTCCCTGGGCGGCTTGCGTGTCGAGGCGCCCGCCGTGCTGCCCGCCGAGGCGATCCCCGTGTACGCCGGCAGGGCCTGGGGCACGCTCGCGCTGTCGCGGCCTGCGTCGCCGTTGGCGGCAGGGAGAGGGAGTGGGGGAGGAGGAGGAGGAGGAGGAGGGGGAGGGGGCTTGGGCGGCGCGACTGCTGCGGTGACCAAACTCTGCGCAGCTGCTGTGTGTGTGTGCGGCTTGCATCAACGGAACGGGCCA
>VFQP010004188.1_pt1 | contig 13711 bp, 14 predicted proteins | sample 3512351 | NCBI WGS metagenome assembly VFQP01 (sample SAMN10412372, study PRJNA504923) | tailings metagenome | isolation source: Relicate 1 Philex TSF1 revegetated site | place: Philippines: Tuba, Benguet | collected 2017-08-29 | reverse complement strand
CCGTCGTCGAGGCGATCGTGAAGGCCGCGGCAACGGGCGACCTCGTGCGGCCGGGTGCAGTTTCGACAGTTTGAAATCCCCCTATCAGGAATGGAGTTACTTGGAATGGATCACAGCGTTCTCGACACTGCTGAGCTCGGCGACCGCGCCAATCGCTATGGACCTACTGCGGCGCGGCCTGCACCGTCGGAGAAGCGGCGCCTGGAAACTCGTACGATCGACATTCATGCTCATGTCGCGATACCAGAGGCGGCAGCCTATGCGGCTCCCTTCGGAAATCTCAAGGATATCGCGATGGTCCGTCATACAAACGATGCGACCAAGAAAATAAACATGCTCCAGGACAAGGACAGGGGAGTCGCAATCGGTGATTTCGATGATCGCCTGAAGGTTCTGGACGCAATGGGAATCGACTTTCAGGTCGTCGCTCCTCCGCCGGTCCAATGCTATTATCATCTACCTGTCGAGGCGGCAGCGCACGCCTCGCGTATCGTGAATGACGGTCTGGCGGCATTTGTTGCGCGAAAGCCGGATCGGCTCGCTGCGCTTGGGACTGTTGCTCTTCAGGAGCCATCGGTCGCAGTAGCAGAACTCACCCGCTGCATGACTGATCTGGGGATGAAGGGCGTCCAGATCCTCACGAACGTCAATGGCGCGGAACTGTCCGATCCCCGGTTCGAGCCCTTCTGGCGTCGTGCCGAGGAACTGGGTGCGCTGGTCATGATCCATCCTAACGGATTCACCCATGGCGACCGCTTCCACGAATATTATTTCTCGAACGTCATTGGAAATCCGCTAGAGACAACGATCGCGATACACCAGCTGATATTCTCTGGCACGCTGGAGCGTATGCCTGAGCTGAAGATACTGGCGGTTCATGGCGGTGGGTATTTGCCCGCATACTCGGGCCGCATCGACCATGCCTGGGGAGCGCGCCAGGACTGCCGCGCCGGTTTGCCCAAGCCTCCGACAGAATATCTGCGCAAAATATACTTCGATAGTGTGGTCTTCACCACGCATCAGCTCGAGTATCTCGTCAACCTCTATGGCGCAGACCAAATCGTCATGGGAACGGACTATCCGTACGATATGTGCGACTATGACCCGGTTGAACTTATTGTCTCCTCATCGCTGACTGGCGAACAGAAACGCAAAGTGTCCGGCGAGACCGCGGCAAAACTGCTCGGCATCTGACAGCCGCTACGGCCACGCCGACGCCCAGGAAGTGTTCCGCGAGCCGTTTGGACAGCAATTGGTGTGCGTAAAAAGCGCACCAATTGCTGGATTGTCAGTGGGTGTCTGCGACGCTTGGCATCCGCTTGTCCGAGCTGACGCGACTAGAAACTCTGTCTCGGCGAGCGACGGCTCATGTCCGTCAGAGAAATCTGGCGCCAGGATGGGTCTTGGAGAAGGAACCGGCTGGTGGTGTGCTGAGTACAGCCAGCCTTGGTCTCCACATCAGAAAACGGGAAATTCGGCGAATTTGACCGTTTTTCGCGGCTTTTGCCCGGGAATACTCCTCGTGACTTCAACGGTTTGTGAGGCGTTTTCCCGTTCGCACAAAAACGGGAATTGCCGCGGCTCAAACGGCTTCGGATCTGGTGCGCGCTGAAATCAAACTGGAAGCGTTTCGGTCTTCGGGAACAGCGGGTGCCGATGAGGACCAAAAGCTTTGATTGCCTAAAGCCGGGTCTGGACAGCGGGACATGCCTCTGTCACCGTGCGGTCAACTGACTACGTCTTTGCTTGAGTGTGACGGGACGTCCACGGAGCGGAATGCGGAAACGGAGCAAGCCGGTCAGTGAGTTGTATGGCGGGATGCCATGACAGCGCTTCCCTGCGGTGGAAGGCCAAAGGGCAGTTTTCTTCACGTTTGATAGCCCGCTTTGCGGGCACGGAAGCACGTATGCGCAATGCATGCGAGCGTGGCTACCCGCTGAAGCGAAGTCGCCTGCTGATCCCCGACACTTTCACGAGACGGGAGCGTCAGCAAAGGTTGGCGTCGCCAGCGACATGACGCGACGCCGACGGTTAGACCGCGGCGATGACGACGTCAGCGCTGAAGCCCGTCCGTCGCTCGATTGAGCTGCATACGTCGCTCATTGAAGGAGCAGACCTATGTCAGCAAGTCATCCCGCGACGCGGATTGAACGGCGCCTTCTGAGACAACTGTCGCAGTTCCCGGGCAATCCGCGCGTTCATTCGAAAAGGCAGCTCGCCAAGCTCTCGCGCAACATCAGCGAGCTTGGCTTCCTTGGAGTCATCGTCATCGACGAGCAGGACCGCATCCTCGCAGGTCATGCCCGCTGGGAGGCTGCGATGATGGCGGGTCTTACGGCCGTCGATTGCATGATCGTCGATCATCTCAGCGAAGCCCGAAAGCGTGCCTTCGTGCTTGCGGATAATCGCCTGGCACTCGATTCCGTGTGGGACGTCGGAAAGGTCAACGACATGATCGCCGACATCCAGCTGGGCGATCTGGATGTCGATCTGTCCCTGACTGGCTTTGATTCGCCGGAGCTTGATCGGTTTCGGATGGAGCTGGCGCCGCAGTCAAAGACGCCTTCACCGAGAGATGAGGCGCTGCCGCCGGATAGTGACGGGCCGCCGGTCTCGAAGCCGGGCGATGTCATTCTATGCGGCAGGCATATGGTCGTGTGTGGCGACTGTCGTGAACTGGCGAGTTTCGAGGCGCTTCTCGGCAACGATCGGGCCGCCATGGTGATCAGCGACGCCCCCTACAATGTGAAGATTCAGGGTCACGTCGGCGGCTCCGGAAAGATCAGGCATCGCGAGTTCGCGATGGCTGCCGGTGAGATGGATGCGGTCAGCTTCACCAACTTTCTTGCTGCCGAAATGGTCCTGTCCGCCGCGTTTTCAGTCGAGGGTTCACTTCATCTTCGCTTTATCGACTGGCGGCACCTGGGCGAGATGCTCGCGGCCGGCGCGTCGGTTCTGGGCAAGCCGTTCAATGTCGTTGTCTGGGACAAGGGTGTCGGCGGCATGGGCTCGATGTGGCGGTCACAGCACGAGCTGATTGTCGTGTTCAGGAATGGCGACGCGCCTCACATCAACAATGTCGAACTGGGAAAACACGGCCGGTACCGAACCAATGTTTGGACCTATCGCGGGTTCAACACTGGCGGCGCCCATCGACTGGAGGAACTGGCACGTCACCCCACCGCCAAGCCGGTTCAGATGCTCGCCGACGCCATGCTCGACTGCAGCCGGCCTGGTGACATTGTCCTCGATCCGTTTGGAGGGTCCGGATCGACGCTCATCGCCGCCGAGAAGGTCGGGCGGCGTGCAAGGCTGATCGAACTGGATACGGTTTACGTCGACCGGATTGTCAGGCGGTTCGAAGCGTTTGCTCGCGAAGACGCGATCTTTGTCGATACGGGCGAAACCTTTTCGGAGCGTCAGAAGAGACTTGCCACGGTGGCTGCTGTTGCGATCAACCAGGAGGACGCGGCATGAGCGGCCCAAAACCTTCCCGGCCGTCGAAGGGACGGCGCCGCATCGTCAGGCCCCCCGACGCAACGACGGTGCGCCCTGAGGCCAGGGATCCGGAACCGCTCCTGGATGACGAGAGCCCCGATGACGCCGTCGGCTATGGAAAGCCGCCGAAGAGCACGCGCTTCAAGACAGGCAACCAGGCGGCGCGCGGCCGAGGCCGTCCCAGAGGGAGCAGAAACCGCCTGACAATTGTGAAGGAAGTCGCTGCATTCAGCCACGACGTAACGATGCCGGATGGCAAGTCCCGAAAGATGACTCTCTGGGAAGCCGGGATCTGGAAGCTCAGCATAGCCGCCGCACGCGGCGACCTTAAAGCGCTGAACGAACTGACCGCATTGTACGACCGCTTCGGCATCGCTCTCCCTGAGGCGCCAGTTATGGCTGAGCCGCTGACGGAGGATGAGACTTCAGCGTTCCGTCAGATCGTTGTCGACTGGTTGATGGATCGACCGAACGAAGCCCGCATCCTGATCGACGAAGTTGAGAAACAGCTCGACGAGAAGTCAGCGGGGCGGCTGGCGCAGCCGGGGAGGGAGGCCCTATGACCCCTGCAACCCCGCTTCGGCCGAAACCCGATCAGATCCGGAGGTTGATGCTAAGGGAAAGCTTCTATTGCTTCGTCATAAAAGTCTTCGAAACCCTTCATCCGAACACGCCGTTTGTGCCGGAATGGCATGTCGAGGCGATCAGCTATCGCGCGATGCAGTTCCTTGCCTCGAAGGACGACCGGCAGCTAGTCGTCAACCTGCCGCCCCGCTCGCTCAAGTCGATCATCCTTTCGGTCGCCCTGCCGGCCTACATGCTCGGCAAGAACCCCTCCGCGCGGATCCTCTGCGTCTCCTATAACGCGGCGCTCGCGAACCAGATGGCGCGCGATACCCGCGCGGTTATGGATGCTCCGTGGTACCGCGAGCTCTTTCCCCGGACGATCGTGGCCCGCAATCCTGAAGAAGGCATATTCACGACCGCGAGCGGCTACCGTCGCTCGACCTCGGTCGGCGGCACGGTGACGGGGCTTGGCGCCGATACCATCATCGTCGATGACCCTATCAAGCCCGAGGACGCAATGTCTGATGCCACGCGGGCGAGGGTCAATGGCTGGATTACAAGCACACTTCTGTCGCGGACGAACGACAAGCGCACCGCGAAGGTGATCCTTGTCATGCAGCGGGTTCACTTCGATGACCCTTCTGCGACGTTCCTCCGGCTGCCCGCCACTCGCCGTTTTCGCCTGCCTGCGATCGCCGATGACGAGTACGTATTCCCACTGGGTGGAAGCCGCGAGCGATACTGGGACAAAGGTGAGCCGCTTCAGGCCGTTCGGGCTCCTATCAAGATCCTGCAGGCCGAGCGCGCGAAGATCGGCGAGTACAACTTCATCACGCAGTACCTTCAGGCGCCGTATCAGCCGGATGGCGGCATGATCCGGCTCTCGTGGTTCCAGCGCTATGACATCGCGCCGGTGCCGGAGTCCGGAGACCGGATCGTCTTCAGCTGGGATACGGCGATGAGCGACAGCGAGAGCGCCGACTACAGCGTCTGTACGAAATGGCTGATCCGCAAGGGCAGATACTATCTGCTCGACGTTTTTCGCAAGCGCCTGCTCTACCCGGAACTGAAGCGAATCATTGCGCGGCAGTCCCTCGAGCGCAGTGCCACCATCCTGATCGAGGACAAGGTGTCGGGAAGCTCGGTAGCACAGGATCTCCGTCATGATGGGATTGGCGTCGTGCGCATACGGCCCGAGGCGAACAAGACCTATCGTGCTTCGATCGCTTCCAATCAGATCGAGGCGAGTAATGTCTACCTCCCTGTAAAGGCGCCCTGGCTTGACGACTTTCTGGCTGAGGTTGCGGCGTTTCCAAACGGGCGGCATGACGATCAGGTCGACTCGATGTCGCAGGCGATCATCTGGAACCAGAAGAAGATGAGCAGCTTTGATGCCGTCCTGGTAGGCAGGTACTAAGGCCGGTAGCGGTGAAGGCCGTTTAGGACCGATTTCGCTGGCGGTTTCCTAGCAGTGTGCGATCCGGGCGAGCGCCCCAGCAAAGAACGGCGATCACCGACAGAGGGACACCCGATGCAAATTCTCGTAGACGAACCCGACAATGCGCCGGCAACGATCCTGCTCGCTCACGGTGCGGGCGCGCCGATGGACTCTGCAGGCATGACCGCGATCACCAGGGCGCTGGTGCAGGCCGGCCTGCGCGTCGCGCGCTTCGAGTTTGGCTACATGGCTGCGCGTCGGTCCGGCACCCGTAAACCGCCGCCGAAGGCCGGGCTGCTGCAGGACGAGTATCGTCAGGCCGTCGAAACGCTCGCCGCTTCCTGCCCGCTCATCATCGGCGGCAAATCCATGGGCGGACGCGTTGCGTCCATGGTGGCGGATGAGCTCCACGCCGACGGCCGCATCGCCGGCCTCCTTTGCCTTGGCTATCCCTTCCATCCGCGCGCCAAGCCGCAGCAGCTTCGGACCGCGCATCTGGAGACGCTCCAAACGCCGACGCTGATCTGCCAGGGAACACGCGATCCCTTCGGCACATGTGACGAGGTCGTCGGCTACAACCTCTCGCCCTCGATCGAGATCCTGTGGCTCGAGGACGGCGATCATGACCTGAAGCCTCGCAGGATGATCTCGGGCTTAACGGCCGCCGATCATCTGGCCACCGTCGCCGACGCAACCCGGGACTGGGTGGCGGGCGTTCTGGCCAGATGAAGATCGCGACCTTCAACATCAACGGCATCAACAAGCGGCTCGACAACCTCATCACTTGGCTTGCCGAGGCTCAACCCGACATCGTCTGCCTGCAGGAGCTGAAGGCGGCGCAGGACGCGTTTCCAGCGGAGGCGATCAATGCAGCCGGCTATGATGCGGCCTGGGTTGGGCAGAAGAGCTGGAACGGCGTCGCCATCCTGTCGCGGATCGGCGAGCCGGTCGTCACCCGCCGCAGCCTTCCCGGCGATCCGGCCGATGAACAGGCCCGCTATATCGAGGCGGCGGTCGCCGGCATCCTCGTCGCCTCGATCTATGCGCCCAACGGCAATCCGCAGCCGGGGCCAAAGTTTGCCTACAAGCTCGCCTGGCTGGAACGGTTGAGGACGCACGCCACCGCATTGCGCAAGTCCGGCGCGCCGATCGTGCTGGCGGGCGACTATAATGTCGCGCCAACCGATCTCGATATCTACCCGACTTCCTCATGGGACGATGACGCGCTCATCCACCCGGACAGCCGTGCGGCCTACCGCAAGCTTGTCGGCCGCAGCTGGACCGACGCGCTGCGCTACCTCCACCCGAAGAAGCGCATCTACACCTTCTGGCACTACAAGCGCATGCGCTGGCAGCGCGATGCCGGGCTCCGGCTCGATCACCTTCTGCTCAGCCACGACCTCGCGGGCAGGCTCGTCGAAGCCGGCGTCGATCGCGAGGTGCGCGGTGACGAAGGTGCCAGCGATCATGCGCCGGTCTGGGTCAGGTTGAAGGACAGCTGATGCCGGCCGATATCCAGCGTCGCGCATTTTCGCCCTGTGGTCGACGCGGATATCGGGCTGCGGCTTGCCAGCCTACGCCCGCGGGGGCGATGGCTACGGAATTCGTCGCCCGTCTCGGGATGCAGTAAGCGCCACGTGTCGAGCACTCGGCATTGGCGCATCCCCCTCCCGGCATACGCGTCAACGCTGAAACAGCGCCGAGATGTCCACACCAAGCGCTTCGGCAAGCCGTTCGACGACATCGATAGAAGGGTTGCGCTTGGCGCTCTCGACCTGGCTCAGATAAGTCTGGTGAACGCGCGCCCGCGCACCCAGCTCTTCCTGTGACAGTCCGCGATCGCGTCTCAGGCGCTGGACATTAACCGCAACTCTCTTTCGGGCCTCCATGCCGCCACATCGGCCGGCCAAGCAGCAAAACAGCCATAGACAATAAGTAATAATCGAGCATTGCTGATGGTCATCATGGTGCGGCGAGCCTGTAGGCGGCGCCGTCCTAATGCGAAAGGACCACGCTCATGGATATTACTTATCGTCTAAGCGCTGATAAGAATGCGGGTGTAGCCGCGGATGAGCTGAATGCGCTCTTTAAGGAGTTCGGCGGTTTGCTTCAGCCCGAACGCCTGATCGCTGCGGCCTACCTGCTTGATCGGCAAGCTGTAGTACCGGATGTCGGTGGCATCTACGCGTGGTGGTTCAACACCGCGATAGGGGCTGTTCCACTCGAAGGCACACTGCAATACCAGTCGCACCACCTTCTCTATGTCGGCATCGCGCCGCGTCAGCCGAGTGCTGCCGGAAACGTCTCGCGCAGTACGCTGCGCAAGCGCATCACCCGCAATCATCTGGGTGGCAGGATAGGGTCGTCGACGCTACGGCGTTCGCTTGCGCATCTCATGAAAGGCACTCTTGGGCTTGAGATCGCCCGAAGAGGAAAGAAGGACGTTATGCCCAGGGATCAGGAGGCTGATCTGACGCGGTGGATGAGCGCTCATGCGAGCCTCAGCTTCATGCCGCACGACGCCGCGTGGCAGATCGAAGAAAGGCTAATCCGCTGTCCCCACCTCGCCCTGCCACTGAACATACGGGGGTCTCGCCATGCGTTCTCCAGCGGGCTTCAGAAGATCCGGTCACAAACATTGGCTGGGCTGGACCTGGCGTCTACCTGAGAGCGCTTGCCGGGCGAACCAACTGCGACCCGATTTTGAAATGCGTCGGGACAGCGATCTTTCGCCTGTCGCTGCACCTGCCGCGCGCGGGATTGCCTTCTGAGGGAGCGTTCTCTATCGCGGTTTGTGCCTGCCACAGAAGGAGCCGCGCGAATGCTGACGACCGCTGATCTCATCGATATCGACGAGAGCCTGCCCTCCTGCGACCTTCAGTTTCGGCTTTTCGGCAGGCGGCGTTCGTTCAGTGGCGCTATCGCCACGGTGAAGTGTTTTGAAGACAACGCCTTGATCAAGACGCGACTGAGCGAGCCGGGCCGGGGGCGTGTGCTTGTGGTTGATGGAGGGGGCTCGCTTCGATGCGCGCTAGTGGGCGACGTCATTGCCGGGCTTGGTATGGAGAACGACTGGGCCGGAGTTGTTGTCTATGGTGCCGTCCGCGATGGCGACCTTCTCGCCGAGATGGACTTCTGCGTAAAAGCGCTGGGCACCAACCCGAAGAAATCGTCCAAGACGGCAGCGGGCAGCGTCGACATCCCGGTGGCATTCGGCTGCATCGTCTTCCGACCTGGCGAACACTTGTACCTTATGTAGCGCTGAAATTGAGCTGAAATGTCCACGCCAAGCGCCTCTGAAAGCCGCTTAACACATGGATCGACGGATGGCGCTTGGCTGTCGACTTGGCTCTGATCAGTTTGCTGAACGCAGGCCATGCCTCCACCTATTCGTGCGACCGCCCACGATCTGTTTAAGCGCTGGCCGATTACCGAGACGCTCGTTCCGCCCCCATCCGCCACGTCGCCCATTCCCGTATCCCGCCATCATATCAGATTTTTCTAAAGCACTGAAAATTCACGGATTTTGGTGCGAATTTTGTCGCTCACGTTTACGTTATCTTCGGACTGCAGCCTCTATGCTTCAGCGTGAACACCCTCTGAGCGAGTGGCTCTTGCAATGTCGTATCCTATCCCTCCCGACGAACATCGCAGGATGCAGGCAGTCCTTAAACTGAACATTCTGGATACGCCTCCCGATCCGAGTTTTGACAGCCTCGTCCGACTGGCGGCTGAACTGTTCGGGACGAAAATCAGCCTTGTGTCGATCATCGACGCAGATCGTCAGTGGTTCCGTGCAGCTGTTGGAGTTGATAGAAGCGAAACTCCACGCGAGTTGGCTTTTTGCGCCCACACGGTTCTGGGTCAGGAGGTTTTTGTGGTCGAGGATGTAGCCTCCGATCAACGCTTCGCGTCCCATCCATGGGTTACTGGCGAACCTCACATCCGATTTTACGCCGGTGTCCCTTTGATGATCGAGCCCGGCCTCGCGGCTGGTACGCTCTGCGTTATCGATGACAAGCCGCGGCGCTTGTCGCAACATGCTCTACAGACATTAGTAAGACTTGCAGAGATCGCGACAGCCCTCCTCGTCAGCCATCGTAACGCTTTGTGTGTGTTATCCATCGCCGAAGAACTTCAGTTGAAGAATGTGGAGACTGAACGCCAAGCTGCGCAGATCGCCGTTCAAGCACGCGCGCTCGAGGCAGGTAGCCTGCTCGCAAACATGGGCGCATGGGAGCTTGACCTGCGAACAGGCCTCTACAGCTGGAGCGACAGCATGTACCGCCTGCATGGGGTCGAACGCTCGTACCCGCTGACACACGCTTCGCTCGAAGCCTTCTACGAACCCGCCGAGAGGGAGCGCCTTAAAACCGTCGTCAGGCACTCGCTGGCGACGAACTCCGATTACATGTTCGAAGGGGAGATGGTGACGCCCGATGGAAAGCGGAAGTTTGTCCGTCTAAGCGGCAGCGTAGAGTTTGCCGACGGCATGCCTATTCGGCGCTTCGGTTGGAAACAAGACATCACGGAAGAGTTTGAAGCCAAGCGCAGGTTGGTAGCGCTGGCAGAGCAGGACCCGCTCACCGGATTGCTCAACCGCAACCGCTTCAAGGAGATCATCCACGAACACCTAGCGGGCGACCAACCAATCAGCGTGCTGCTCATGGATCTGGACGGCTTCAAGGACATAAACGACAGCTACGGTCACGCGGCAGGAGATGCATTCCTGCTCGAGGTCGCTCACCGGCTGAAGCGAGTGCCCGTTGGATCCTGCAGCGCAGCGCGCCTTGGCGGCGACGAGTTTGCGGTGTGCATCCGCCACAACGACACAACCGAGGCGGAGATCGCCGCCGAATGGCTGCTTCATGAAATCCGTCGACCTTGGCTCTGGCAGCAGCGGACCTTCGAGTTGACGACATCTATAGGCATAGTCGGCCCTGACGAGTGCGAGTCTACGCCCGAGGACCTGCTACAATTTGCCGACCTGGCTCTCTACGCGGCAAAGCGTTCAGGACGGAACAGCTACTGCATGTTCAGCCAAGCCCTGCTTAGTGCTGCCAACCGTCGTGTCGACACGATGCACGCCTTCCGCGAGGCTTTCCGGCAGGATCAAATCGTCCTGCATTTCCAACCTAAGCTCGACCTCGGAACAGGCGAGGTGAAGGGGCTTGAGGCGCTTATCAGGTGGCAGAAGCCGGATGGCCAGATCATCGGACCCGCACTGTTTGCCGATGCATTCAACGAGCCTAGCCTCGCCGACCAGATTGGTGACCACGTTCTTCGCTCTGCTCTACGCAGCGCCCGCCGTTGGCACGAAGCAGGTCTGGAATTCGGCAACGTTGCGGTAAATTTAAGTGCGTTCCAATTCAGAAACCCCAATTTAGCGTCAGGAATCATCGAGCAACTGGCCCAAGCGAACGTGCCTTTTAATTGTCTGGAGGTGGAAATTACTGAAGAGGTGCTTCTCGCGCGAGACTCCGATGCGGTGCGAGCCACCGTCGAGGCGCTCCACCAAGCTGGCGTGCGCATAGCTTTTGACGACTTCGGGACAGGTTTTGCTTCGCTGACGCACCTTTCAGAGTTTCCGGTCGACATCATCAAGGTGGACCGCAGTTTTGTTAATGGCATTGAGGCACTACCGAAGCGCCGTGCAATTACTGCCTCTATCATAAACCTGGCACGCACGCTCGACATTGAAATCGTGGCAGAAGGTATCGAAACGACCGCCCAGCGCGACCTCCTGCGGGCTATGGGCTGTCGGATCGGCCAAGGTTACCTTCTCGGCAGACCGGCCGATCACGAGACGACGACTGTCTGGCTGGCAAAGCAGAACCTGAGGCAGCCGCTAAAGCATGTTACGGCGCCAGAGCTATCCAGGCAGCCGTCTAACAATTGTTTCGGATGAGTCAGCGTAACCATTGTAGTCGCTATGCAAGAAAAGAGACGTTGGACGCGCCGCGACGTCGATTTTACCGCGCGGGTGGTTTTCCCGACAAAAGGGATAAGGGAGGTCCAAGAGGCCCGATTAGTCGTTATCAATATCTCGGAAGGTGGCGCGGCTTTGCGTACGGGCGGGCTCTCGAAGCTGCCAGCCTTCTTCTATATCCAATTCGGCGCCGACGAGGATGGTCTAGTCTCCTGCTACGTTGTGGGGCGGACGAATGATGTGCTCAATTGCGAGTTCGCTAAGGAACTGACGACGGCCGAGATCGAACGCATCATCGCCGAGCAGGAAGCGCTTTCACTATTCGATGACCTTGCTGGAAGCTCGCTCGACGACCTATTTTCAGCGGCCTCAACGTAATGCAGTCGCGCGAGGCATAAACCGGGTTGCACTGCGAACGTAGTCGTTTTGATAAAGGCGGCCGTCGCCGCTCGCTTGTCCTTTGCTCGACATTTTTCCATTCTCCGAGGCTCTCGCCAGCAGGCTGAGACATGCAGGATGGCGGCCTTGGGGTGTGATGCCCATGAGGCCAATAAGGGTTTTTGTGGACGGCGAATTTCAGGCAAGTCCTGCTCGTCGGATAGGTGGATCGCATGAGCTGGGCGCGCGCGAGCTCGCTCGACCTTGGTATCGGCCTCTTGGGTGTACTTGCGGATAGACAGGTCGCAAGTTTGAAGCTACCGGAAGAAGCCAGCTACGATTGGCGCTTTGAAATACACGCGCTCCTGATCGTTCCCTCATCCGCCTGTCGGTTTCGTACATTATTTGCGAGGCAACGAGGCAGCTTCATCGTAGATAGCGAACGTGGAGCGATCGGCCTAGAGGGCTGGTCACGGCCGGGGTCATGACGGAAACGACAGACCGTACTCCAAGCAGAATCGCTCGATACTTTCATAGTCGACCTCTAGCCCATATCTGGCATCGAGCGCCGCAGCGGCTTCACCCGTCATCGCATCCGGATCAGCCGCAATCTCCTTGAACATGGCCTCAAAACCGCCAGGTGAGATGATCTCAAGCAGCCGACACTCCTCATCTCCAGGGTTCCAGAAAGTGTGCCAATCGTCCCTCGGCTTGAACACGAGGTCGCCAGCTTGGGCCTCGATCGTGCGCCCGCCGACGAATGCTCCCATCCGCCCCTTCAGAATGACGCTGAATTCGTCTTCGCGCGAATGCTTATGGAGGGGAGCAGCGAGGGTTCGGGCGGGGATCCAGTGCTCGATCATCGAGACGCGTCCATCGGTATCAAATGCGTCGAGCATGTAGCGGACACCGAAACTGCCCAACTCGACCATGTCGCCCGCGCAAGCCTCAAGAACTGCAATACGTGATCCGATCATAAGCTGCCCCTCCCTCGCGAGAGACAGAAGCACGAACTTGGAAGGACCGAAAGCGCCCGACTTAGATTATCCGACAGGGGGTAACTCGGATCATCACCTCGTCCTGTTCGAACTCTTCCTCCAGACGACGGCGATAATCACGCCACCAAGCATCATCGACCTCTCGCACCATGACTTCAATTATGACGATCCGGTCCTTCTCGAGGGATGATCCTTGCTTCCACAGCCCATCAGCAGGCGAGCGGGTGAACGCCGTCGCGCCACCGAAGCAATCCGCGAGACCGTTGATTATGCCCTTGATGACCTCAGCGCCGATGCGATGCCCGCTTCCGGTCTCTAGCGGCAGGAAGACTTCAACAATCTGCATACCTGTTCCTCCTCCATTTGATGGACGCGTGCCCGCGCCCATCATCTGAAAGGCTCCGGCGGCTGAATTTCCTGCGCCCGAAGCGCATGCCAAAAACAAGTGTCATCAGCGAAGGCTTAACCAAAGCCGAAGTATGGTGACACCTTCAACAGGGATCATCGAATGTCGAAGATTTGTGAGGGTTGCCATAGCGGCCGCCAACTCGACCTGCGGTTTACAATGGCATTCCAGCCTATCGTCAATCTATTTGATGGCAGCATTTTTGCCCATGAGGCGCTGGTACGAGGACGTGAAGGACAGGGCGCAGGGACAGTTTTGCGCCAGGTGGACGAAGGCAACCGCTACGCCTTTGATCAGCAGTGCCGTGTCAAAGCAATCGAACTAGCGTCGCAGCTTTTCGATCAGGCGAGCCGAACCAAGCTGTCCATCAATTTCATGCCAAACGCCGTTTACGAACCCCGCGCATGCATCCGCACAACGCTGGAAACGGCGATAAAGACCGTGACGTTGCCCCCAAGTTCTATCCAGTTCTGAGTTCGTTTCCGGCGGTGGTTTTG
>VFQP010004185.1_pt1 | contig 13723 bp, 13 predicted proteins | sample 3512351 | NCBI WGS metagenome assembly VFQP01 (sample SAMN10412372, study PRJNA504923) | tailings metagenome | isolation source: Relicate 1 Philex TSF1 revegetated site | place: Philippines: Tuba, Benguet | collected 2017-08-29 | reverse complement strand
CGGCTGCTGGATAGCATCGAGGCAGACATGCTGGCAGGTACGCGCCTCTTGCCTAATCTGGCCGCTCGCAACGGCGCGTTGGCAACGCAGCGAGACGAACGCCCTGCCTGTCCCTCCGCGCCGACCATCAACTCGTGGGCTCGCCTTTCGGCGCTCTTGCACTGGCACTTGCAGGCCAGGAGGTGTTTGACGCCACCGCCAAGCCCGCGCCTGCGGCGGCGGCGGCGGCGGCGACGCCGGCGCCGGCGCCGCACGCGCAACCCCAGGAGGGCGAGGCGGCGGACGGCAGCACCAGCAACGCGAGCAGCATCAGCGGCGGCGGCGGCGGCGACCACGGCCCCGCGGCGGGCGGCGTGTCCAAGGCGAGCCGTATCCTGGGCAACTTCCGTCCCTTCCTGCAGGACACGAGCAGCGTGCGGCGCGTGGTGGGCGCGCTGCTGCAGTGGCTGGACAAGCACTCGCGGTGGGAGAACCAGCACCTGGTCGAGGTGCGCACCCTTCCTATTTGTTACCTTTCCTTTTCCTTTACCTTTTTGGATGGGATTCCTTTCGGATGGTTGCCTTCCGTGGGGACCATTCGAAGCGTTGGAAGCGGTGCGCTGAGCCTGCGCGGTCGCTGGCGGCGGAGGGCCGCGCCGCGCCGACCCCGCGCCGCGGCTGCTGTCCCCCCCTGCGTGCTGCGATGCGCGCAGTCGCTGGTGGCCCTGGTGCACGACGCGTGCGGCGGCATGATCTACCCGCTGGTGTCGTCGCTGCTGAGGCACAGCGCCTCGGAGCCCTCGCTGCTGCCCAGGCAGCGGGCCAGGGTGGCGCGACTGGCGCTGCAGCAGGTGAGGTTTGGGACGGTTCGCCTTGGGGGCGGCAGTGTTGTCCGGGGACAGTGCGGGCCAGGGAGGGGAGCGCCAGGCGGGCGCGCCGTCTGTCCGGGGCAGGGTGTGGCGCGCCTGGCGCTGCAGCAGGTGCGTTTCTGCGTCGGTGGATGAGGGGAGCGGGGGGGGCCGGTGTTGCCCTGGGCAGCGGAGGGGAGGGCGGCGCGCCTGGCGCTGCCGAACGTGCGCTGTTTGGGCGGCGACGTGTGGAGAGGGCGTGCACGTCCTGGGGGAATGCGCAGGGGCGACTGCCCGTCTCTGCACATCCAAGCTGCGGCTTCTTGACTGGGTGTGTATTGCCTTTTTCTCTCGCAACCGGTGCTCAGGGCGACTGCCTGTACCAGCTGTCAGCGTTCAACCTGGCCCTGCTGGAGATGCCGCGCGCGCTGCTGGCGGCGGAGCAACGCCCGGCCGGCGGCGCCGCCGCTGCCGGCGCCGAGGACCTGCAGGAGCTGCGCAGGGCGGCGGACGAGGTGCGCCGCATGCCCGGGAGAGCTTAGGGCTTGAGGTTTGGTCCCCCTTGCCGCCGCCTGCGCCGAGGGAAGGCACACGCCTCGGCGCCGGTGCACGCGTGCAGTGACGAACGGCAAGGGCAGCGCTTGTGCACGTGAGGGGAACAGGCGCGCGACTTGCTTGTGTGCGCAGGTGTGCGTGGGGCTGGCCAGGGCCGTGGGCGACGCCGGTCAGGTGCGGCACAGCTGACAGCACGCGAGCCCCTCCCCTCTGCATCCGCCTTCCCTCCCTGGGGACAGCTGCTGCTGCGAGAACACGCGGGGAGTCAACCCGCGACGTTGCGGCGGTCGCCATGTGCCCTAACCCGCCGTGCGCGCGCATGCCCTCATGCAGGTCTGCGAGGCCATGGCCAACGTGCTGCGGGGGCAGCTCATGCCCAGCGCCGCGGCGGGCGGCGCCGGCGCCGCGGCGGCCGCCGTGCCGGGGGACGCGCCGGGGGGCGGGGAGGCGGCGGCGGTGGCGGCGGCGAGCCCGCAGCTGGCCGAGCTGACGCTGCAGTGCGGGCTGGCGGTGGCGCGGTCGCTGCCCACCTTCCCTGAGCAGGTGCGCGGCGCCCTGCTGCCGTTGCCCCTCCACTCCTCGTGCTGTGTCCTTCGCCGTGCGTTGGCAAGCGCTTGGCTTTCTCCGCGTCGCCCGGTCCCAGGTGGATGTCTGCCCAGGAAAAACAGGCTCGAGGGGCGCTCGCCGTGCGCGCCGCTCTCGCAGGGCAAGAGGCTCAAGGGGCGCATGCTGCCGCCGGCGCTGCTGACGGTGCTGACGGCGGCGAGCGTGCCGGGGCACGCGCAGCGGCACCACCACCACCACCACCCCGCTGCGCAGGGCGTGGCGGGGTCGGTGGAGCAGCAGAGCGAGCGGGGCGCGGCGATCCGGAGCCTGGCGCTGCAGGTGAGGGAGCGGGGAAAGAGGGGTGCGGCGAGGAGCGGATTTGGTGTTGTGCAGGGGAGGAGGGGTGGGGTGATCTCGTGAGCCTGGCGCTGCAGGTGAGGGAGCGGGGGAGGAGGGGCGGGGCGAGGAATGGTATGGGGAAAGGAGGAGGGTGGGGTGACCCGGGGCCTGGCGTTGCAGGTGAGGGAGGGGCGGAGGAGCAGGGAGAGCAAGCAAGAGGGCAGGAGCAGAGGAGAGGGGAGGCAGCGGGGCGTAGCTGAGGACGGCGGCGCATCTGGGAGGAAGTCCGCGCGAAGTTGGGGAGGAAAGGACGCCACGTGAACGCGCAAGGCTAGGTGGTGCTGGTGCCGGTGACGCATGCGTGCATCTGCTGAGGCCCTGGCCTCCTTCCAGGCCAGCCCGCGCGTGCGCTTCCATGCGTGCGCAGCTGCCGCCTGCGTCGCTGTCCAGACGAAGCCGTGCGTGCGCGCTGAGCTCAGCTTCACGTGTGGCGCCGCCGGCGCTGTTCACGCAGGTGATTTCGTGTGCTTGTGCTGCGCGTGCGTCGTGCGTTCGTGTGCAGCTGCTGACGGCGCTGCTGTCCAGCCTGGACGGGCCGCTGCGCGACGCCAAGCAGGCGGGGCAGCTGCTGGCCATCGTCGGAGCGCTGGGCGCGCAGCTCTGCTCGCACGCCTCCCAGGAAGGTGCGTTGCGCAGGCGGCCAAAGCCCTCGCCCGCAAAGCCCTGACCATGCGGCGGAGCCGCCGGGCGGCGCGCCGACCCGGCGCACCGCCACGTCCGTGAGGCCGTATGTGCCCTACCCCGCCACCTGCCGCCAAAGCGCTGCATCTTCCGCTTCGGTGGGGGCCCAGTGGGTGCGGCCCCCCCGCAGGCCGTAGAATTGTAGCTACCCAAGCCACCTCCCATGCGGCGTGGCTGCGTCACAGGGTGCACAGCGGCCTCACTGCTGCAGCCCACAGGCACTGAGGCTGTGACGTCCCTTGCTCTTGCGGCGTGGCTGCGTCGCAGGGTGCACGGCGGCCTCGCTGCTGCAGCCCTCGGACCTAGCCGCCGCCTCGTGGCTGGCGCAGGCGGCGCTGGGCTGCCACCGCCCCGCCGTCATGCTGCAGGCGGCCCGCACGGCGCTGCAGCTGTCGCACCAGGCGGGCATGGTGCTCGCCACCGCCGCGCCAGAGCCCTCGGCGGGTGCGTGGAGGCGAGGATCAGGCGGGCGGGCGGCCAGGCCTGGTGCTTCCCTGAAGCGGCGCGTGCGGCGACCGCGCCAGAGCCCTCATCAGCCCACGCCCCTCCTGCCTTGCCTCATGGCGCAGCCTGCTGCCACGCCCTGCGCACGCTCTCTCCCTCCGCGTGTGCTGGTGCCCTCGTGCGTGCGCTGGGCGGCGAGTTTTGGGAGCCGCTCGATCAGCGTGCCCTCACCCCCGCTCACCTGCGCCGTGCGTGTTGCGCCGCAGGCGGCGCGCAAGTGCGGGGCCTGGCGGCGCTGTCCCTGGCGGCGCTGGCGCAGAGCGTGGCGCGGCAGCTGGCGGCGCCGGCGCTGTGCCCGCCCCTCGCCAAGCTCGCGGTGCGCTGACTGACAGCAATCGACTCACACTAGCACCGGACTTGTCACGGGTCGCACAGACCAGCCGGCGTCCCTTTTCATTCCTTTCTTTCGTTCTTCCAGTGCGCTTTTGGCCGCCCCTCGCCACCTGCCACCCGCCACGCGCACCCCGCCCTCACCCAGAACTGCCCTGCATCTTGGTTGGCCATCAGGCTACCGCGCCGCCGCCCGTGCAATCACCGATGCCGCCACCGCCGTGTTCATCGTGCGAGAGCCGCGCGTGGCTGATTGCCCGGCGCCGCAGGTGCTGGGCGGGGCGGCCAACCCTAGCCTGCCGCTGCCGCCGGGCCTCGCCGAGAGCGCCGACGGGGCAGGCCTGCTGGCGGCGCCCGGCGCCGCGGAGGAGGCGGAGGGCGCCGGCGTGGCGGCGTGGCCCGAGGCGGCGGCGGAGGAGGCGGCGCAGGCGGCGGGCGGCCTGCCGGCGGCGCTGGCGGGCTGGGACAAGGCCCTCGTGCAGGCGCTCTCTCAGGTGTGCGCGCCAGTTGCGTTCGCACTAGTGAGCTCACCTGTTTGGAAGACTCTTGCTCTGCCGCACCTGTGGCACCCCTGCGACGACGCCCCAGCAGCGAAATCCGCCCTCTCTCGCACCTCCTCGCGGAGCTTTTTCACGCCCGCTTCGGCGAGGCGGAGCCCAGAGCGTGCTGTGTGCGCGCTGTGTGGCCCTTGCTCTCGCAGGAGGGCGTGCTGGTCACCGAGTGGGGCGCCGACGTGCCGCGGCAGCTGGACATCGCCGCGCAGGCAGCCGGCTCGCTCAGGCCCGACGCGACGGCGCCGCCGCCGGCCGGAGGCGTGGAGAGCGGCCCGCCGTCGGCCGTGGCGCGCGGGTCTGCGCCCTCGGCGGTGATTGCGGGCGTGTCGCAGGCGTCACTGGGTGCGCAGCTGCCTCGCCAGGGCAGCTCGGCGGCGGGGTCGTTCATGAGCCGGCAGATGAGCGTGCGGCGCGAGCGCATCAACATCTCGCGCGTGATGGACATTCTGGGCAGCGAGGAGGACGACCTGCAGGTGAGGGGTGGTTGAAGGGGCGCGCTGGGTGAGTCGAGGGGAAGGCGGCGAAGGGAGAGGGGACAGGGGCAGCGAGGAGGGCGACCCGCAGGTGAGGGGGACGCTGGATGAGAGGGTTTCGGGAGGAGGGGCGTTGGCAGCGGTGTGGACAGCAGGCGAGGAGGGCTGGGTCGTGGGCGTCGCTGTGCGCGGTCCCTCTCTGCCGCTGCGCTGAGCACACCCGCCCTGCGCCTCTCACGACGTGCACGCAGGCGCAGCGCCGCGCCGCCACCGTCGCCACCACGGCGCAAGCGGTGGGGCCAGGGTCAAACGCCGCCGGCAAGCCGCCCATCCCGCCCGCGGCGGTTGGCGCCACCACCAGCGCGTCCACGGCGCCGCCGCCGGCGCCCGTGGGCCTGGACTTGGTGGACATTGCGCTCCGCAGCAAGCCCGGCGTGCCGCTGGTCTCAGCGCAGCCCGCTGCCGCTGCCACGGCTGGGTGGAACGGGACGCTGCCGGCGGCGGCGGCGGCTTCGCTGGCGTTCTCGTCGATCGCTGACGTGCTGGCGGCGGTGCAGGCGGCGGCCGAGGACGAGGACGTGAACGCGGAGGAGGTGCGGCAGCAGCAGGCGGCGGGCGCCGGCAAGGTGGTGGCGCCGCACCAGGCGGCGCAGGGGGCGGTTGTGCCTCACGGGCACCAGCACCACCCGCGCCTGCTGCGCGAGCGCTCGCTCATGGCGGCGCTCGAGCCGCTGGCCCAAGGAGCCTGATGATCGTCTCAGGTGATCTTTGATCTTATGCAGCTGCTCCTGGCGCGCTTCTCTTTGCTGTGCTCGATGTCGTGCGACAGCTGCAGAGCGATTCGAAAATGCGTTTGAAAGTGACGATCTCCACGACTTCCGAGTGCGCACACCAACAAGAAGAGATGTTGAACCTGAGCGCCAGGACGTCGTCAAGCGCAGCCGGCTCGAGGCGCAGCGTCGCGTGCAGGGCCACCCCCGACGCGAGGCCATCTCGCAGGCGAGTGCAGCGAGGCGATGGCTGGACGATCACCCTGAAGCGCTGGTGGTGATCACGATCGTGCACGCCATCGCGTGGCTGGAGCGCTCGCCGGTGCACCATGTTCCGCCATGGTGCCTTGGTGGCCACAGGTCCACGCTCCTGGGCGGAGGAGCGCTGCTGGTGGCCACCGCTGCGTCAGGCAGCGCCGCCTGGGCCAAGGACCTCAATGAGGCGAAAGCTGCGTGAGTGTGGCACATGCGGGGGAGGAGAGATCATGCCTTCACCCGCGCGCCACGTCAGCCGCAAGGATCGCGCCCCGCGCACCTGCGCCATTGGCCATCATGCTCTCGTGATTGATGCGGCAACACTGCCCCTGCCAACGCAGCAACGAGGCGCGCAAGAAGCGCCTCAGGGAGGCGGCCGAGCGGGCGGAAAAGACGGGGACCGGCCCGGGACAGGTGTTTGAGGCCCCTGAAGAGTCGCTGTCCGAGGAATCAAGGTGGGGGGCGACGTTCTCGAGTGGGGGCGCGCACGTGCACGCCGGAGGGTGCGCAGACCTGCCTGACTGCAGTGGGATGCCCGCCTCCCCGGTGTCGGTGCGCAGGAGCCCCGAGTTCCGCATGCGCCTGTCCGAGGGGTCCCGCATCGCTGAGAAGGGCTCGTCCTCCAAGGACTGAGCGGTCGGCGTCGTGCTGGCAATCACGGGCACAGCGGATGCACAGTTTTGACGACGGTGACCTGGGCTGCAGCCTGTGTTGAGCATGAGGACCGCTGCCGCATGAGGATCGCTGCAAGCACGATCGCGCCCGGCTCTTCTCCTGCACTGACGGTGCTGCTGGATGTCCCCGGAATGCTCAGCGGCACCCTGCCGTGTTTGGTTGGCACAACCGCTCCGCTCGCAGCGCACAGCACGCGGAGGGCGTCAGAACGCGAGGTGCGAGGGGGTAGGTTCCTCATTTGCATACGGAACCCCGTCGTCTTTCACGCTTTCATGCAATGAGGGACTCAAGCATGCGTCCCAGCATGCAAATCAGCGGTCGTCGTCGTCCGCCGTGCGGACGGGAACCTTGTCCCTCAGCTCCAGCAGCGCCTCGTGGAGCGCGCTGTCCTTGATGGACTGCGCACAGCGCAAGCCAAGCAGCACGCCAAAGCACCGTGAGCCTCCGCGCCCACCAAACGGTGGCGTGGCACCCTCAGCCACACCGCCCCAAGCGCACCTGGAGGAAGGGCAGGTTGATGCGCGCGCCGATGCCCATGGCCTGCAGCACGCGCCTCGCCAGCGGCTCCTCGTCGGCCAGCGCGCACAGCGCCTTGGCCGTGTACAGGCTGAGGCCCGTGAGCGGCGCCACGGTGGCGGGGTCGACGTACTTGCCGCGCTTTGTGCGGTCGCTGCTCATGAGCGAGTGCAGCTGCCGCGTCGGCGCCCACAGCGCCAGCAGCACGCGCCGAAGCACGTCGTCCGACGTACGGACTGTAGGGAACACGGCCACGGCCCGCAGGGCGGCGGCGGCCGCCGCTGCCGCTCCGCCCGCCGCCGCCGGCTTCTTGCCGCCGGCTCCCTTGCCGGCGCCGTGGCCGGAACGAGCGTGCAGCGACGCGGAGCTCGCCTGGCCGCCGAGCGCCGCGGCGCCCTCGTGCGCCGCCTCGGTGGCCGAGACGACGGCGTCGCGCGCCTCGTCGCTCGCGGCCACGGCGACCAGCGCGTCCACCGCGGCGGCCTTTGCGCCGTGCGGGTCAGGGTGCCGGTGGTCGCCGTCCATCACGTCGAGCAGCGCGCCGAACGCGCCCGCCTTGATGGCCAGCTCCCGCGCCTCCTGCGCGCCAGCCAGCACCGCCCGGTCGGAGGACGACGCGCCGTCTGCTGTGGGCGCCGAGAGCAGCTTGGCGAGCAGCTGCGCGCCGCAGAGGCGCAGGTCCTGGGGCAGGCTGTGGTCCGTGGCGAGCGACACGAGGTCCGGCAGCAGGTTCGGCGCGCGCTCCTCCTCCTCCTCGTCCCGACCTGCGAGACGACGTGCGCCAGCTGGACACGCTAGTCGAGTTGGTGGGGCTCGACGCAGAAGAGCGTGCTGCCACGGGCGAGTGGCCGTGACTCGAGGCAACGAGCGAGCGCGCACCTTCGCTGGTGGGCACCAGCTCGAGCAGCACGTCGGGGTGTGCGTGGTGGATGGCCAGCACGGCTTGGGCGGCCGCCGCCTGCACCCGCGCCGAGGCCGCCGAGGGCCGCGCCACCACCGACGGGTCCACCGAGTACCTGCGTCCGGAGCCCGAGCATTGCACGCAGTCTTGCCAAAGGTCCACGCGAACGCAGAGCACCGGCCACCCATGCGTGTCTGCAGCAGAGGCCGCACCTGCTCGGGACGCCGGCGGCGTCCTCGGCGAGCGCGCCCTTGCCCGTGGGCGCCGCCAGCAGCCGCGCCACCGCCCGCACCACGCCCGTGGCGACGTACGTGGCGTGGTAGTCGGGCGGCGGGTCGAGCGTGGCGGCCTGGCGCGCCGCCTGCCGCACCACGTCGAGGATGGGCAGGCGGTCACTGGGGCGCGACAGCCCGTGCGCCAGCACGTGCATGAGCTGCGGGAGCCACCTGCGCGACGTGACGGTGACGTGGCAGAGAGGTCTGTTGCTACGTTATCTGCGGCGTGGGCGAGCGGTGCGACGGGACCCTCGGTCCGCCCTCATCGCCTTTCTCACCTGCGGAGTTCGTGCGGCGGCACCACGTCCCACCCGACGTCGGCGTGGCAGGCCAGCAGGCACGCGCGCCGCCGGACCGCCCGCATGTGCATGGCCAGCTGCGCCAAGCCCTCGAGGGTGCCGCTGACGCCAGCCACCTGCGCGCCAGCACCGACACTCGCACCTCCCTCACCGCTCTCGCTCAACACGCTCCAACGCAGGGCCAGGGTGCCTGCTTCCCAAGCCCTGCTTCTTTTCAACAACGCAGCCTTCCCCTCACCTGGCTGGCCAGGCGCTGCATCGCCTGGTACTGCCGCAGCCGCTGCCGCTGCCACTGGTGCACCACCCGGTGCCGCCAGCACCTCGCGCCCGCCTCCACGTCCCCCTCCTGCTCCTCCACCTCCTCCTGCTCTTCCTCCGCCAGGTCCTCGCGCCACTGCGGCCCGCCGCCCGCCGCAAGCCCCGCTTGGGGGTCCAGCACGAGCAGCAGGGCGTCGCGGGCGGTGCGGATGACGGCCTCGCACTGGTCCTGCAGCGGGAGGCGCTCAAGGTCGGCGTCGCTCAGCCCGGGCAGCTCGGGCACGGGCGCCGCGCCGTCCAGCAACCCGCCTGCAGCGTTGCGAGCGCGCACACACCAGCGATTAGGACGTCCGCTCGCGGGGCTTCGCGCATATCGCGCACGTCGGGCTCCCTGCCGGCACAGAGAAGCCGAAAGCGGCGCTCACGTGGCGGCGCGCCCTTCATCGGGCTCATCGTAAACACCACGTTGCGGAAGTTGCTGTCGAGCCCGTCCTTGCGAGGCGCCGCCGCCCTGCCGCCCGAAAGGGACCCTGCCCGGGCGCTGTGCGGCCTCGCCCCTGCCGTGCCGCCGAGGCCCGGCGTCGTGGTCGCGAGCGCCAGCGCGGCCAGGCGGTCGCCGCCCCTCCCCTGGAGCGCCTCGAGCAGCTCGGGCACCACCAGGCCCTCGTCCACGAAACTGCGGTCGCCGTCCGCCGCCGCCACCAGCCCGCCCACCGCCTGCCCGCCTTGCACGCCCATGGCCTGCAAGCACCGCAAACACCGTGTCCCACATCGTCGATGTCACAGCTGCCGCTCTCTCGCCTCCATCTGCCTCTTCGGCCACCCTCCCTGCCCACCTGCCACTGCTGCTGGATGAGCAGGTAGTTGAGGCACAGCTGGGGCAGCGCCGCACGGAGCTTGTCCGGCGGCTGCTCCAGCAGCGCGTGCACTGAATGGTACTCGGGGTGCGTCAGCACCCGCACCTGGGTGAGAAATGCAGCCCGCGACGCCGCAGCAAGCAACCACATAGCTTGAGCGAACGCGCCACGCTTGTTGCACGTCGGCCGTGATCAACGTGGCAAAGGCCCAACCCTCTTGCTCACCTGCCCAGGGTCGGGCACCAGCGCGCGCATGCCGCCCGGCATGACGCGCGCCAGGTGCGCCGCCAGCAGCTGGCAGTTGAACACGGCCCAGGCGCCGCGGGCAGCCGCCCGGAAGCTGCCCGGCCCGCCGCCCGGCAGCAGCTGCTCGGCGCGCCGCAGCGTGGAGCCCAGGCTGTGCACCTGAAGCTCCAGCAGCGCAAGCTGCCGCACCTCTGCCGCCGCTGCTGCCGCGCCGTCCGCCCCCGCCAGCAGCGTCGCCACGCTGCCGACGGGCGGCCGACGGCCGTGGGCGCCCGCCGACGCGGGCCTGCGCCCGGCCCCGGCGCTGTGCGGCCGCTGCTTGTGCGCCGTCTCGTCCGCTGAGCCACGTGTCGTCGCCATCGGTGTGGAGCTGGTTGAGCTGAGCGGGTGCAGCACTCGGTCCAGGCTGTCGACGAGCAGCGGCGTGCTGTCCGCGCTGAGGCTGCCCAGCTGGGCGGCCAGCAGCGGCGCGAGCTGGTCCAGCAGCGCGGCGGAGACGGGGCCGTCGGGGAGCGAGGCGGCGAGGGCGGCGTCGTGCAGCGTGGGGGCCCCTCCGTTCCTGGCCCCGGCGGCGTGATTGCTGTCGTGGGGGCTGCGGGGACGGGCGGAGCGGTCCGGGGAGGGCGCGTCGGGGAGGGTGTCGGAGGTGGGCCGGGCGCTGGCGGGCGGGGAGCCGCCGTGGATGGCGAGCGAGGCGGCGAGCGGCTTGATGACGGTTTGGGCGGCGTCGGCGGACTGCTCGAGGTAGTCGAGCGCGGCTTGCGTGAGGCGAGCCTGCTGCACGTGTCGTGTGCGTTTGCAGGAGCGGGTGGGGTGAGCTCCTGGTGGGTGGGGCGAGATGGGGGACGGCGAGGGGCACGCGCGCCAGGACCGTGCACGAAACTCACGTGCTGCAGGTCCTCCTCGAGGCTCTGGAGCTGCGCCTCGCAGTGCGAGAGCTGCACCAGCTCCCACGCGAGGTCGAGCGTCTCCTGCTTGACCAGCTCCACGTCCTTGCCTGCGAGAGAGCTCGCCGCTCGAGCAGCAAAGCGGTCGCCTCTGTCGCAAAGCACGAGAAATGTGCTTGGGGGCGGGCCTGCGCGGAGGGGTCCTCAGGGAGTCGAGCCTCACCCTTGAGCGTCACGCCCAGAGTGTGGCTCGCGAGGCGGCGCGTGGCCCGCTGCGCCTTGTCCTCGGCCTGCGCGTGACGCCAGCGGCAGCAGCGCCCGCCCGGCACGCTCAGCTGCACCCCAGCGTCACGCGTGGGCGACCCGCTCACTTGCCGCCGCGCTGCCCATTCCCCCAACAAGATCACGCACCTGCTTGCTCGCGAGGCGCAGCCGCGTGGCCACCTTCCTCACCGCCCCCTCGCACATGCGCACGCTGGCCAGCACCTCGCGGCACCGCGCAGCTAAGTGCCGCGGCGCGCCCAGCTGCGGCCCCACCAGCACCCACAGCCGCGCGCACAGCTGCAGCGACGCCTGCGCCGACCCATGCAGCTTGACAAGCGTCGGAACCAGCCCGCCCGCCAGCAGGCCCGCCTGCACCGTGTGCCGGAGCCCCGCCGTGGGCCAGTCCAGCTGCTTCGGCCCAGCGGCGGCGGCGGCGCCGTCGCCGCCGGCGAGCCGCTGCACCTCGTCCATCACCTGCCGCAGCACGGCCAGGTGCGGCGTGGCTCGGCGGACCTTGCCGGCGGGCCGCTGGTGCGCGCGCACCCACGCGTCGAGCGCGTCGCCGGCGTCGCGCCCCACAGCCGCCTGCGCCTCGAGCGCCAGCACCTCGGCCTGCGTCACGCGCACCACCACTTGTGGAGAGCACTCAATCTTCTTGTGCCACTCGCGCCCGCTCAACCATCGCAGAGCGAGAGCCCAGGGTGCGAGCGGCGTCTCGACAGCAACGTCTCGTCGGCTTGCGCCGCTCGCGCCCGCTCGACCCCTCAAATGCCGAGCACCTGCGACGCACCTGCAGCGCGCGGCCCTGCGCCGCCGTGTCGCGCGCCAGCTCTGCCAGCTCGAGCGAGCGCGGCTCCTCCAGGCGACCCAGGTCCCTGGCCTCGGCCAGCAGCGCCTTGCTCTCGCGCAGCTGGTCCTTGAGCACCCGCAGCTTCTGCCGGCTCTGCACACCACACGCGCGAACGCACCCCACAGCACGCGCCAGGTGAGCGGGTGCGTGCACGCCAGCCACCCACGCGCTGCCGCCATGGTGGCCCCGGGGCAGGTGAGGCGGGCGGGCGCGCATACCTGCGCCGCCGCCGCCGCGCCGCCATCGGCTGCCGCCCGCAGCGCCGCCGCCGCGTGCGCCGCCGCGCCCGCCAGCGCGTGCTTGACGCCGCCGGCATCCACCACCAAATAGGACAGCAGGCACCCCAGCGCCTGGCTACCCAGCACGCCGTTGAGCAGCATGCGCTGCCCTAAGGGCTTGGGCATGGAGGCGTCCGGGCGCGCCCAGGGGTCCAGTGCCAGCGCGCGCAGGAAGAGCCGCGCCGCGTCGCCCGGCGCCACAACGTCGCCGCCGTCTGTGCCGCCGCCGCCGCCGCCGCCAGCGCTGGTTTGCTGGCCGAACGCCTGGGTCGGGTCAGGCGACGGCGCCGCGCTCGGTGTGGGGCGGATGGTGGCGCAGTAGAGCTCGCAAAGCGCGCGGAAGAGGCTGCTGCAGGGGTCGGCGGGGATGGGTTTGGTGGCGGCGGGCGGCTCGCCGTCGCCGCTGCACCTCCACGCGGGGCCCACCTCGTGCGCCACGTGCGCGTCCTCGGGGGAGGGCTGCGGCGGCGCCACCATGCACATGAAGAGCCCGGGCGTGGCGCGGGCGAGCGCCAGCGCGGCAGAGGCGCACTGCGCCGCGTCCGTTAGCTGCACGCGGGCATGGGGTGGGCGCAGCGAGGCGGTCTTGGTGCGAGGCGACAGTGGCACTCGAGCACAAACGAACACAGACGGCCTGCAAAGGGACGCACGGCGCCCTGTGCTGCATCAGCCCACCCGCTTCCAGTGTGGCTGTTGGCACTCACGCCTGAGGCGGAGGGTGAGACGCGGGCGATGAGCGTCTCCACCAGACCGCTGTCCAGCAGCGCCACCTCGTGCGGGTCGTGCACGTGCGGGCAGAGCCCCGCCACCAGGCGCGAGATGGCCTCCACGCTGCGGCTGCCAGGCGGGGCCACGCGCAGCTGCGCCGCCAGCGCCGCCAGGAACGGCTCCTGCGGCCACCAGTTGGTGCCATGGTGCGCCGCGCCTTGCGGAACCACGCGTCCCACGCAGCGTCAGGCGCAGCGCCAGGCCCAAGCTGCTCACCTGCAGGAGCATGTTGGCGGCCTTGCGGAGATAGGGCCAGGCTGCGCTGGTCTCCTCCACGCTGCCGCTGGGCGTGAGGAGGCCCGCCAGCGCCACGTGCGCGCCCTCGGCCAGGCGGGGAGGGCAGGAGCTGTCCGCGAGGACGTCATGCAGCACGTCGAACACGCCTAGCTCCAGAGCCAGCTGGAGTCCAAATGAGGATGCACGCGGAGGGTCAACATGCTCGGTCAACATGTGCGCGCGGGGAGAAGAGCTCGCCGGCAGCCACGCGACGAGGACCGAGCATCACGAGCGCGGCGCATCGATGAGCGCGTTGCTACGCCTACCAGGTGAAAGCCCGCGAGATCGCCCACACACCTTCGACGGAGCTGAGCCGCGCGCAGCCTTGAGGGTCGGACCCAGAGCTGCAGCGGCGTGCGCGCGAACTTCGGTGGACACGCCAAAGCGCAGCTGGTCCAGCAGCGCTTGAACGTCCAGCACGGCGTCCTCCGGCAGTGTGGGCGCCATCACGCCCCAGGGCGCCCTCGGGACGCCAGGCG
>VFQP010004184.1_pt1 | contig 13727 bp, 12 predicted proteins | sample 3512351 | NCBI WGS metagenome assembly VFQP01 (sample SAMN10412372, study PRJNA504923) | tailings metagenome | isolation source: Relicate 1 Philex TSF1 revegetated site | place: Philippines: Tuba, Benguet | collected 2017-08-29 | reverse complement strand
ATCAATGCCTGCCGCCAATGCCGCACCCGGAAAAGCATATAGACCAAGATCAGGACGCTTTGCACGAGTCCTGTCATGGCCAGCCATTCGATCAGGCTGAATGTATGACTGTAGTTGAGCATTTCTTGCTTCTCGCATCATCTCGGCGTCGCGCCTGCGACACCGTTTCAGATCAGGGCATCAATGCGGGCAAGGTTTTACTCGGCGCATTTTCCGCACGCATCAAATCTTTACCGCGCATATTGATAATCTGCTGCACTTCTTTTTCGGGCGTATCCAGCTCTTCTACCAGATAGGCGCGCATGAAATTGACTTCATTCGGATGAAGATCTGTCGCCGTCATCAAAATATCTTCGATGACTTTGCGCGCGCTTTGCTTCTCGCCCTGATTGGCGAGTACAAACGCAGGCATTTGCCGCGCCCAGGCAGGCAGCACATCACCCACCGGCTGCATGCGGCTCAGGATATAGGCAAGATCAAGTGCAAGATCAGGGTTTTCCATGCGGTGGCGCGCCAGAAAAACCGCATGCGCCAGCCAGCGCCATTTATTGGCGACGGGGTTCTGGCCAATTGTCCCCAGATATTCGACGATCACCGCCACATCTTCGGGCACTTGCGTTGCACCAAAATAATAGGCCGCCATCATCGGCACATGGTTGGATGCGGGATCAAGCCCGTGTAGCAGCCAAAACCACGCGCCAAGCTTCTTATAATCATAGTCTTTGACCGCGGTCACGCGGCCGCCGGAGTTGCCAAGGTTCTGCAGCGTCATCGCGCCGAAGCGGTAAGAAAACTGCTCGTCGCCCAGCGTCATAATGCGGGCACCGTTTTTGGTGGGTACGGGCGGCACGCCTTCCCAGCGCGCCTGCGTATCATGCGCGCCGAACCAGAACGCAACGTTCAGCGAGAGCGCGGCAACGAGAAAAAGATTGATCCGGAAACGAAGACCGGCGCGGCGCATCAGAATTCACGCCGTGCGAAATCGAAAGCCGCCGCCGCCAGCAGAAGCGCCACAAAAATCGCACCCTGTGCAAGGATAAAGCCTGGCACGCCCAGCATATCGACCATCGCGACAGCATAGGCAGAGGCTTTTTCGTCGAGCGCAATGCCGCCCGCACCTTCCACGCCATAGACCAGCCACGATGTCTGCCCCATCATATCGAGGCGCGGCACAATAACCGACACGACATCCATAAGATTATTGAGCAGGGCAAAGGCGACATTCTCCGGCGGTTGCGCGGCGATACCGATCAGCATGCCGATCAGGCGGCACAGCACGTAAAAACCGAGCGTGGCCAGCGCCGCGCCCGCCGCGCTCGACAGTACCATCGAGAAGAATAGCGCGGTCGCCGCGACGATCACGTTCTCGCTAACGATGCTCAGCCCCCAGACGATCAGGCCGCCTGTATTCGGCTTGCCCAGAAAAAATACTGCGGCGACCACCGCCACCGTGACTGCCAGTGCAATCACGCTGAATGCCAAAGCGTGGCTGAACAAAAAGCTCATACGCGAAATCGGGCGCGACAGCAGGAATTCGACTTCCTTCGTCTCGAACGAGCGGCGCATGTAGAAACAGACAAAAAGGACGATGCCCAGAACCCCCAGAAAACGCAGACCGCCCGCACCGAAGACAACGGCGAAGCTTTCTTGTTCGGTAATACCGGACGAGCCCAGGAAGACGGATACGCCCGCCCCCAGCAAAATCATGAGCATCAATGTCATGACCAGCTTGTCACGCAGCGCGGCGGTGAGGATATACCCAATCAGCGGACGTGAAATCATCAGTTGTATCTACCTCGCAGTAAGATTTGGCGGCCCCAAACCTTACATACGCGCCGGACGGCGGTCCTGGCTGAAGGTCTGGTACAGCTTGCGGTCCATCTCGTCCACGTTGGCGTTGGGAACGATCTGTGCCTTGATGAAAATCACCAGTTCCGATTTCTCGATGCTGTCGGAATGGCTGCTGAACGCTTTGCCCAGCAGCGGGATATCGGACAGAACCGGAATACCCTGCGTTTCGACCGAGTTCGAATCGCGCATCAAACCACCCATGACCATGACCTGGCCAGACTGGATGCGCAGGACGGAGTCGATTTCCTGCACAGCGACTTCGGGAACCTGGTTCGGCGGGGCGTTGGCCGGATCAAGGCCGTTAAACACCAGCGCGAGCGGGATGGTGGGATCCTGAACGAAGCCCGTGATGTTCGAAATGGAGGGGCGGACGGTCAGCAGGATTTCGCCCGTATCCGGATTGGCGGTCGGGACGACCGTCATCAGCACGCCTTCGGGGATACCTTTCTGGGTGCTGTCGATAGCGATACGCGGCGCAAGATCCGTGGTGCCTTCGGTGATCTGAACATCGAATTCAAAGTAGACGTTGTTCTGCGCAACGTTCACGATCGCGGGCTGGTTGTTCAGCACCGTGACGCGCGGGCTGGACAATGCACGCACCGTACCGAAACGGCTGATCGCCTGCACGGCGGCCTGTACATCGCCCGCTTTAATGCGGCCCGTAAAGGAACCGGTAGGCGTCGGCGACAGCGACGGCAGCGGGAAGTTACCGACAACGGTGCTCAGACCCGTCAGGTTCAGTTCGCTCCAGTCGATACCGGTTGCGAATTCGTCCCTCAGGTCAACTTGCAGCACTTTCGCTTCGATCAGAACCAGCGTGGTTGCACGGGCACGGAATGCATCCAGGAATTTTTTGACCAGTTTTTGCTGGCGGTCAGACGCAAAGACGCTGACGATACCCGATTGCTTGGTGATAGCGAAGGTCGCGGGCGCGTTCGGCACCAGCGGCTCGGCCGGCGGGGTCGAGATGTTCAGCGTCGGCGCCTGCGCAGCCGGCAGCGGCGCAACGGCCGGGTCGCCCGGCAGCGGCGGCGGAACGGAGTTCGGATCTTCCGGGTTGAACGGCTGCGGCTGGGACAGCGGATTCACCGGCGCGGCGACGGGGTCGTTCAGCGTCGCCAGCGTGATTTGCGTGTCAGACGCCGTCAGGATCAGTTCAAGACCTTCGGAGAGTTCTTTCCACAGGTCGCCCTCCAGCGAAGAGCTGACGGACGAACTGGAGCCGCCGGACGAACTGGCTTCGGTCGTATCGCCGGCTGCGGAGCTGAGGGAGATGTCGGTTTTAATGTCGCTGGTTTGCTTGCGGGTGGAGCCGATGTAATCGACCGAGTAGTTCTGGACATACGGGCGATCCAGCTCGACGCGCAGAACATCGTTTTCATAGCGATAACGCAGGCCGGACATTTCGCAGATGCGATCGATGACCTGGTTGAAAGGACGCTCGCGCGCCGTAAAAATAATGGAACCACGGATCTGCGGATCGAGTTCGATATCCACATCCGCCTGATGCGCCAGTTCAAACATCAGGTCGCGCAGCGATACTGTCTGGTTGACTGAAACAGTCACCAGCGGCGCAGGCAATTGCAGTTCTTTGGGCGTTGCCACGACAGGCTGGAAATCGGGAATGGTTTCATCTTCCGCTTGCGGCGGCAGGTGCTGCGGCGCCATGACATCGCGGTACATTTGCTTGCTGGCTTCGGCGCTGCGGTCGTGATCTACGAATTGGTTCTTCGCCAATTGGCAGCTGGCCAAAAACGCCACCAACCCGATGGAAAGAGTAAAACGGGCAGCGCGGCGGCCGAAGCCGGAAGAATAGGAAGCCATAGGGACAATATCCGATTTTTCAAAGCGTTATAATGAGCGCCTGCCTGCCAGAGAGAATGCGGCAGATTGACGGGGTATTGTTACAGAGACAGCTTGGACGTGTCAATGTTCGCCATGTCTTTTGAGCCGCTACTCAGCTTGAATTGCTGGATTTTCATTTTCATATCCGTCTGGATATCGGCTTCGTCGATGGCCGTCTTTTCCGAAATCGTCCCCTCGGTAAACAGCTTGAAAATCGACTGGTCGAAAGAGACCATCCCCGCAGGGCCTCCATTTACCAGAACCTCCCGGATCTTGGTCGTCTCGCCTTTGAGGATCAATTCGCGGATCAGCGCTTCGTTGAGCAGGATTTCCATCGCCACCACCATGCCGCCGTCCACCGCCCGCACCAGTCGCTGGGCAATAATCGCGCGCAGGTTCATCGACAGGGCGATACGCACCTGCTGCTGACGCTCTTCGGGGAAAAGGTTGATGATACGCTCGATCGCCTGCGAGGCGTTATTGGTGTGAATGGTCGCCAGGCAAAGGTGGCCGGTTTCAGCAGCGGCGATGGTTTGCTCCATCACCTCGAAGTCACGCACTTCGCCCACCATGATCACGTCTGGTTTCTGGCGCAGGGCGTTTTTGAGGGCGATGTGGTAGGACGCCGTATCGATGCCCACCTCGCGCTGGGTAATGATGCCGCGCTTGTGTTCGTGGTAATATTCGATCGGATCTTCGATGGTGACGATATGTCCGTCCATATTGGTGTTGCGGTAATCGACCATGGACGCCAGCGTCGTCGATTTACCCGACGATGTCACGCCCGACACCATGATCATGCCGCGTTTTTCAAGCGAAAGTTTTTCAAGGATTTTGGGCAGCCGCAAATCGGCGAAGCTCGGAATCTTGCTGGTAATACGGCGGATAACAAGACCCGTATGCTGGCGCTGGCGCAGAACGTTCACGCGGAAGCGTCCTTCCTTGCCCATGTCGAAGGCGAGGTTGAGCTCCATATTTGAATCGAACTCGCGGCGCTGGCGGCTGGTCAGCACTTCGTTGAGCATCGCTTGTACATCTTCTTCCTGCAGCACCTGCTCGCCCAGCTGTAAAAGGGCGTCTTTGATGCGCAGGGTCGGCGGCACGCCGACGGTGAGATAGAGGTCGGACGCCTCTTTCTTGATCATCTCGTTCAGGTATGCGTAGATCGCAACGCCGCTCAAAACGAATAACCTCCATCGGGTTCGCCGTTTTCATCTTGCTGCGCGGGCGCGGCGGCGGGCGCAGGCGCGGCGGCAGGCTTCGACATCATGCCGCCAAGGATGGGGGATTTCTTCGGCGGCGCGGGCGGCGGCGGCGCGACTTTCTTGGCTTGCTGCGCACCCGCCGGCGGCAGGCCTTCGGATTGCTCGGCCGTATCTTCCGCACCGCTCTTGAGCGCGTTGTGCGCCGTCTCGGCGGAAATCAGGCCGGATTCAAGCAGGTCGTTTACCGAGTCTTCCATCGTTTGCATGCCATAGCGCGAACCGGTCTGGATCATGGAGTAAATCTGCGCCAGCTGGTTTTCACGGATCAGGTTGCGAATAGCGTTGCTGCCCACCATGATTTCATGCGCGGCCACACGGCCGCCGCCTTCTTTGGACAGCAGCGTCTGCGCGATAATGCCCTGAATGGAACTGGACAACATCGCGCGAACCATTTCCTTTTCCGCCGCAGGAAACACGTCGATAATACGGTCGATGGTTTTGGATGCGGTGTTGGAGTGCAGGGTACCGAATACAAGGTGGCCCGTTTCCGCCGCCGTCAGGGCGAGTGAAATTGTTTCGTGGTCGCGCATCTCCCCCACCAGGATGATGTCCGGGTCTTCACGCAGCGCGCTTTTAAGGGCGCGGGCGAAGCTGCGGGTGTCGTTCCCTACCTCGCGGTGGTTGACCAGGGCGCGTTTGGATGGATGGAAAAATTCCACCGGGTCTTCGACGGTCAGGATATGCGCGGCGGAGTTTTCGTTGATGTGGTTGATCATCGACGCCAGCGTGGTCGACTTACCCGAACCGGTCGGGCCCGTCACCAGCACCAGACCTTTTTCAAGCTCGGCCAGACGGCGCATGACGGGGGGCAGATCCAGCTGCTCCATCGTCGGAATTTTGGTCGGAATCACGCGAAGAACCGCCGCCGATCCGGCGCGGTTGGTAAAGGCGTTCACACGGAAACGGGCATCGGCGCCAAGCGAGATGGCAAAGTCATGCTCCAGCTCGCGTTCGTACACGGCGCGCTGCTCTTCGGTCATGATCGAAAACAGCATCGCGCGAATTTGGTCGCTGGTCAGCACATCGGTTTTAATGCGCTGCAATTCACCGTCGATACGCACAATCGGCTGGTTATTGCCGGACAAGTGCAAGTCGGAGCCTTTGTTATCGAGCGTGAATTTGAGAAGTTCGGTAATTTCCACAGCAGCACCCCATGTATTGGTGTCGTTTGATCACGTAGCCTGTCGTTATTCTGCGCTGAAACGCTGCACCGCGAATGCGGCCACGTATGAATCTTCGCCTGAATCTCCCGGCTGTATCCCCTGTCTAAGATTAACGATATAAGTTAAAAAAAGGGTAAATAATTTTAATCGTTTAGCGCGAACCCCGCCCGTACCGCCTTATATGACAACGAAGTAGAGCCCGCGCCATAAAAGAACAGCCACAAACGCGCCGATCAGCGCGGGGCCGAAGGGAAATTCCAGCTCGCCCGTGGCCTTGCGCCAAACCAGCGCCGCCACGACGCCCCATACGCCCGACAGCAGCAAATAAGCCGCGAGCGCATTGACATTCATCCCAAGCCAGATGCCGCTGGCCGCGAAGAACTTAACATCGCCCAGACCCAGCGCCTCCCGCTTTTTCCAGACCATGAAAACCGCGCGTAGCACCCAGGCGCCGCCGCCGTAGATCAGCGCCCCGCCCGCCGCCTGCCCCAGCATGGCCAGCAAATGCGCGGGCGCATCAAACGCATGCCGCGCCGACAGCGCGATGGCCAGCAGCCCTGCGGCCGCAATCGCCGCATTCAACACATCGGGCAGGATTTTATAGCGGAAATCGATATCCACCATGGCGACCAGCGCGGGCGCCAGAACAAAGGCACACAGCGTTTCGGGCGAAAAACCGAAGCGGGCATGAAACGCAAGGCAAAGCATGGCTGTAGAAATTTCAATCAGCGGATAGCGCCAGCTGACCGGCGCGCGGCAATAACGGCAGCGGCCGCGCAGAAAAAGCCACGAAAAAAACGGGATCAGATCGAGGGTGGAAAGATCATGCCCGCAGGACGTGCAGGAAGAACGCGCCTTGGCCGTCATCGACACCCCGCGCGGCAAACGCCACGCCAGAGCCGTCGCAAAACTGCCCAGGCAAAAACCGCCCAGCAGCGTGACAAGGTACCAGAAAAATTCCGGCAGTTCGCCGAAAGCGACAGCCATTTAACCCGCGCCTGCTATCAGCGCATCGTCGCAAGGCGGCGGCGAACGGCATCCAGCGGCACCGGCTCGTTCAGCAGACCTTCGGCCGCCATACGCACCAGCTGGCGGTAAAGCGCCGCCGCCTGCTGTTGATTGCCCATGCGGTCATACAGAACTGCTTTGTTATAAAGCACATAACCGCTGCCCGGACGCAGCGCCTCGGCCATGTCGAAATACTTGAGCGCTTCGCTATACGACTTCATGCCCGCATGGGCCACGCCCAGCTGCGCCACGATGTCGGCGTTGAAGGGATAGGCTTCGCGCAGTTCGGTCAGCTTTTCGAGCGCGAGCTCGGGGTTCTGCATCTTGAGAATGCCCAGCATGTTCGTCAACGCTTCGAGGTTCTTGGGATCGTTGCCGAGAACGTCTTCATATGCCATCAGCGCCTGATCGTGCTGACCCAGCTTTTGCATGGACAGAGCGCGGCCCATCAGCACGCGGTTATCGCGCGGATAGTCTTCGTACATTTCGTTGAAAAGCTGCAGCGCCGCCATATCGCGGTTTTGCAAAAGCGCACTGCGCGCCGTTTTCAGGCGGGAATCGAGCGCACCGCCATCTTTTTCCTTACGCACGACCACATAGCTATCGGGCATGGGGCGCACAATCGCCGGCTGGCCCAGAATATCCGTGACGCGTTTGCCCGCCGCAGCAGGATCGGCCGCCGTGCCGGGCGCAGGCGCGCTCAGCTGATCGAGCATCGCCGCGTTTTCTACAATCGCCTTTTCGGCATTGCTGGCGGGTGCCGTAGCAGCAGGCGCTACCGCTGCGGGCGCTTCGGCAACAGGCGCCGGCGTGGTTTCCGTCAGGCGCGGCATCGGCAGGTCGGATTTCGGCGGCTCGGCACCCGGGGTGCCTTCAGGCACGGGCATCGGAGCGAAAGCATCCGTCAAACCGGACGCCGGCGCATCGGGCGCCGCAGCCGTTTCAGCCGGAATGGCAGGCACAGCCGCATCCGTCGGCGGCGCACCCAAGGCAGCCGCCGCCGTTGCCTCCGGCGCAGGCGAAGACAAGTCCGCGTCAAAAGAAATATCCGCCGGTGCAGATTGCGCCGTGGCTTCGGCCGGCACAGCGGCCGTGATATCGGCGGGCGCGCCCGCCGTGATGTCCGCGTTCAGTTCAATCGGCGCGGGCGACGTTGCATCGGGCGCAGCCATGACAGCCGCATCATCGGCCGGTGCGGCGGGCATCGGCGGCACGCCTTCGCCCAGCACATCCGACGTCACATCAATCGCCAGCGGCACGGGCGCGTTCTGCTCGGCCGCGGCCGGTGCGGGCGTTTTCATGCTGGCGACGCGCGGCATTTCCGGCTCGGCCATCAATTCGGTGTAGTAGAAATAAGCGCCGCCCGCGCCGCCCAGCAGCAGCACGGCCAACCCGCCCATCAGAATGCCTTTTTTGGCACCGCCGCCGCGCGGAGTCTGCACGGATGCATCCAGATCGCGGCTCGGCGCGCTCAGAGTCTCGTCATTGCCTTCCAGCTCGGCGTCAGCAGTATCAAAACTTTCATCCGCCATTTCTTCGGCGAAGGTGTTTTCCTGCTCGTCTTTATTCTTGCCACCAAACAATTTCATGATTCGTAGACCCTTTTTGATCCTTCGATTAACTTCAAAAACGCACGTTCGAGATATTCCTGGCCGGTCTGCGCGCGTAAATCGGCGGGAGTGCCGGTAAACTGGATCGCACCGTCATGCAGCACCGCCACGCGGTCGCACAGCTCGTCCATATCCGACAGGATGTGGGAGCTGAGGAATACCGTCATGCCGCGGTTTTTGCAGCGGATAATTTCGTCTTTTACCAGCACGCGGGCACGGGGGTCGAGACCGCTCATCGGCTCGTCCAGCACCAAAAGCGGGCATTCGGTCAGCCACGTGCCCATCAGCCCCGTCTTCTGGCGCATGCCCTTTGAATAGGTGTTCACGCGGCGCGTCAGCGCCGGACGCACCAGCGCCACGCGGTCGGCCGCTTCCAGTACCGCCTCTTTGCTATAGCTGCGGCCATACAGATCCAGCGAGAACTTGACGAATTCCAGCCCCGAGAGAAACGGCGGCGGCTCGAATTTTTCGGGCAGATAGGCGATGCGCGCCTTGGCTTCGGCGTCATCTGTCTGACGGCCGAAAACTTCGACCTTGCCCGCAGCGGAGTCCATGAGCCCCAGGATAATCTTGATCAGCGTCGTCTTGCCCGCGCCGTTCAGGCCGATCAGGCCGAAGGTTTCACCGGCTTTGACATCAAAAGAAATATTTTCAATCACGCGGCCATGGCCGTAATCGGCGGCGATGCCGTCAATCTTGATGGCATCTTCCTGCGCGACCGGCGCGGCGGATGGTGCGGCAGCCTGCGTCATCGGCCACCCGCCGTGTCGTTGTACACGATACCCGTCACGATATCGTAAATCTGGTTCGGGCGCAGGGTGATCGAAATAATGTCGTTGAGGCCGATATCATACCAGCGCAAAAAGACTTGGTCGCGATTGACGCGGATTTCGTGGATCTCCGGCAGCAAACGCCCCGGCACCAGCTTGTGACCGTTCATCCAGACAATCCAGCGGTCATCCGTGTTGTAATAGATGCCGGACAGCTTGATCTTGCGATCAACCGGTATCAGTTCGACCTTTTCAGCCTCGAGGATCGCGGAAGAGGCCCGGCGGCCCGCCGCCGCCTCGCGCAGCAAGGACACTTCCGCACCCGTGAAAAGGAGGCTTTCGGTGAAAGGTTTTTTCATGGCGGCCGCTTCCGCCGCTGCAGCCGCGGCCGCGGGGTCGGCAGGCGCCGTGGCGTCTTGCGCACGCGCGCCGGATACGGACACGAGCAAAGTCGCGCACACCAGAACAACAAATCCTGATTTAAACATGGCCATTACTGCCCCCACCCGTTCGCCGGCTGATTGTCTTTGGGCGCCGGCACAATCGTCAGCCAGTCAAAAGAAACCTCTGCCGAAATAGCGCTGATTTTTTCACGCTTGCGGATCTGCGTCAGGAAAGCCGCGTCAAAATTGGAAACCCGCGCGATGGAAAAAGAGTTCATGCGAACGTGGGACGGAAAGCTCGCCATCATCACATCCACGAACTGGAAAAAGTCAGCATCGACCATCGTCGGCAGGTCTTTGATGTCGATGCGGCTGTAGATCAGGCGCGACTGAGATGCGGCGGCGTCGCTGTTCGAAAGCTCCTTGACCTCCGTCACCTCGAAGGGGAAGCCGACCAGCTCTGCCTCTGTCTTCACCTTGTCCAGGTGCCGCATCAGGTCAAAACGATCCTGGCCATTGAAAAACCCGACGCGCTTCAGTTCTTCATACTTCGGCAAGTTTTGCTTGAAGTCATCCAGTTCGCGCTTCACGTTCTGGATTTTGCTTTGCAGGCCGCCAATCTCCCCCTCGATCGAGGTCAATTGCATGGCCGCGTTATTGCGCATCGGTTCGATCACAAGGAAATAAAGCCCCGCAATCGCCAAATTGGCGGCAAGAAGAATGGCGAGGATCAACGCCCGCTTGATACCGATCAGCTTCATTAGAAAGGCGCTCCTTCCAATTGGAATTCAGCAAGGTCTTTGGCCACCTGCTGCGCGCCGACATCCGCCGCGCCGACACCGCCTGTACGGCTGCCTTCGCGCGAGAAGTTGCCAAACTGGCTGGTAATGGAGATTTTGTAATCGGGGAAGTTGGCCTTGAGACTGGCGAGCAAGGCTTCCGCCCGCTTGACTTTTTGTTCAAGCGGCGTGCGCTCGGGCATGCCGAACTTGAAGTTAATTTTCACGGTTCCCTTGTTCGCGGGATCCGGAAAGCCGCCGAATTGCTGCTGGCCGCCGCTGCCGCCCATGTTCAGCGCCGGCCCCGGCACGTGCTCGAACCTCAGTTCTTCCATATGGATGTCGCCGCCTAGCGATTTTTTCAGACGGTGCAAAATCGGACGAATATCGACCGTGTTGGTTTCCAGCAGTTTCTTGACAGACATCGCCGAACGGACGACGGCAGGCTGGATCGGCAGATCGGCAAAAACCGCGGATTCCGTTTCATATTCCCGCTCGTGCAGGGTTTTCTGGTTTTGCTTCAGCGCGATTTCATTCTGCGTCGCGTTATAGCCGAAATAGGATTCAACGTTCAGCCCCGTAAAGCCGACCACGCCGAGCGCCAGCACCAAAGTGCCCACCGATGCCGCCAGACGCGGCGCCATGACGCGGTGCAGGCTGGGCACGCGCACCGGCAGCTTCAGGCGGCCGTTTTTGCTGATCCAGGCGGCATGCAGGCCGTCGGCGAAGTTGTTTTTCTCGTTACCGCTGGCCTTGACGCCGATATGGCGCATCGCTTCGTTCAGGTTCAGGCACTGGAAATGCGCAATGCCCATTTCGGCGGGTTTGAAAAACTGCTTTTCAAGGTCGCCACAAATAATCATGACATCAAGCCCGTCTTCGGGCGAATAGCCGAAACGCGAGATATAGTTGGTGGTCGCCTTGAATTCGCGCACGGCGTCTTCGACCCAGCCAGGGCCGCTCGGCCCCGCATCGGACGTCGGGGTCAGACGCGTCAGCGCCAGATTGCCGTCCTTGACCACCACCTGACGCAACCCGCCGGTTTCATGCTGGCCGACCAAAAGCGCCCAGCGCGATTTTTTACCTTTGCCCGCAAAAACCTTTTCGGCCAGTTCGGTGACCAGAGCGGATGATTCAACAGGCAACAGGCCAAAACCGCCAATCGGCACGCCGGCATCCAGCATCGCCGCGCTGACGCGGTCGACCTGTTCGGTTTCAGGCAGGGCGACGAAAAGGTAGGAAGGCGCCGCCTTGGCCGCAGGCGCGCGACCGAATTTCTTTTTGCGCGGCTTGATTTCGAGGGACGCGCGAATGGGATAGGCGGGGAAAGCCAGTTCCAGCTTGCGCTTCACGTAGCGCGGGCGGTCGATGGGCGACAGTTTCGGGATGTTGTCTTCTTTGCGGTACGTCTGGTCGTTGCCATCGAACAGAACCGTCACGGCACGGCCGACACCCTTGTCGGCCAGCACCTCGGCCAGCTGGTCTTCGAAATTGGGCACTTCCCACGAAATGGACGTCTCACGTTCCATGCCAAAACGGCTGGACGGACCGTAGAGCGTGACCCCCTCGCCGCCGACCATCAGAACGCGCCGCCCTCTGCTCAAGCCCACCATCTCAGACACCCATTTTGCTGAAGCTGTCGTAAACCGGCCCGAAAACCGCCGCGGCGATCCACATAATGATGCCGCCCAGAATCAGCGTCAGCATTGGTTCGATCATCGCGATCATGCCGTCGACGGCTTCGTTCACGTCTTTGTCGTAGAATTCGGCGACCTGTTCCAGAACGCCGGTCAGGTTACCGGATTCCTCGCCGATCTTGATCATGCGCACGACCAGCGACGGAAATTCGCCGGAGTTGTTGAGCGCCTGTGAAATGGGGCTGCCTTCCTGCACCTGATTGCGCACGTTTTCGAGCGCCTCGGTCAGGACAAGATTGGTCGACGTTCTTTTCGCGGCATCCAGACATTTCAAAATCTCAAGACCACTGCTGAACAAAACGGCGAAGGTCTGGCAGAACATCGACAGTGAAATCTTGCGAATGACGGCGCCCATCACAGGCAGATGCAGCGCGACGTAATCGGTGCGGTAGCGGAACCCTTCGGACAGGGCGCGGCCCACTTTGAAAATAATAAACAACCCGATGATAATACCAAGGATATGCGCCCAGTAATTCACGACGAATTCGGATGTCGAGATCAGCGCCAGCGTCACGCCCGGCAGTTCCTGCCCGATGTTCTTGAGGAAGCCCACAACCTCGGGCACGACGTAGCCCATCATCATCCCCACAACGCCGACCACGACGAAAATCAGGATTTTGGGGTAGCGCGTGGCTTTTTTAATCTTGGCCGACATCATATCCGACCATTTCAGATGGCGGATGACCTGCCCGAAGGCGTTGGTGAGGTTACCCGTTTCTTCACCCGCGTTCAGAAGCGAGATGAAAATCGGCTCGAAAATCGCCGGATGCTTGGCAAGCGCGTTCGACAGGGACGAGCCCGAGGAAACTTCGGAGTACACATCACCCATGATATCGCGCAGGCGGGTGGATTCCGCCGTATCGCGCACGTCGGATAATGCATCCAGCAAGGGAACCCCTGCCTTTTGCAATTGTTCGAGATGGACGAACATCTGGATTAAATCGCGGGTTTTGACTTTGGCGGCCGTGAGCGACGCAAGCTTGCTGCGTTTTTCGTTCATTTCCTTGCAGTCCAGCAAGTTCATGCCGGTTTCCTGCAGGCGGTTGAACAGCTCGGACTCGTTCGCAGCGGTCACGACCCCGCGTACCGGACGACCTTTAGCGTTGATTGCCTTATAACTATACTTAGGCATGTGTCAGTGACCAACTATCCGCAATTGAAAGGACCGCCGGAGAATACCGGCGCCGTATCATTAACTGATACAACAATTATAAAAGGAAACCAAGCACTTGTCTCGGGAAATGCGCGTGCGCTACATCCGGTCGGCGAAATTGAGCGTCTGGCGGACGGATTCAAGTGTGGTGGTGCCTTCGTATATTTTCAAAATACCGTCATCCAGCATCGAGCGGAAGCCCT
>VFQP010004182.1_pt1 | contig 13733 bp, 9 predicted proteins | sample 3512351 | NCBI WGS metagenome assembly VFQP01 (sample SAMN10412372, study PRJNA504923) | tailings metagenome | isolation source: Relicate 1 Philex TSF1 revegetated site | place: Philippines: Tuba, Benguet | collected 2017-08-29 | reverse complement strand
CGCGAGCGCTTTTTCGATCAGGGGCAGGCCTTCGGGATCGGGGTCGCTGAAGGCGCTGCGTTGCAGGCTGCGCGCGGCCTCGCGCTGGCGCGCGGGGCCGGCGGTGAACAGCTCGATGCCGGCCAGCGCGGTGTCGAGCACGCCGCGCAGCCGGTTGTTGACCATGGCGTCGCCGGCCGCCTCGGGCAGGGCCGCGGGCTGGCCGGTCACGGCGTCGACCGCCGTGCCGCCGCTGACGATGAAGACGCGGTCGTCCGTGTGCTTCAAGGCCTCGTCGGCCAGCGCGCGGATCAGCGCGTGGCCGCGCTCATCGCTCGCGGCCGCGAGGCGGTTGATGGCATCGATGCGCTCGTCGGTCGCACCCTGGGCCACGGCCAGGGCGTCTTCCACGGTGAGCGCCCGGGCCGGCGCGCCGGCCAGGAGCCCGAAGGCCCCCAGCCACACGCTCCACAGAACGAACAGTCGTCGCATCGTCATCGGTCCGATTGCGCCTTACTTCGCCATCTTGGCGGGCACGTTCTTCTTGCCCTTGTTCTCGGGGATGTAGTCGCTCCAGGGGTCGGCGACCACCGGGCCCGGCGTCTTCCACACCACGTTGAACTGGCCGTCGGCGCGCACCTCGCCGATGAACACCGGCTTGTGCAGGTGGTGGTTTTCCTTGTCCATGGTGGAGATGAAGCCGCCCGGGGCCTGGAAGGTCTGGCCGTACATGGCGGTGCGCACCTTGTCCACGTCGGTGCTCTTGGCCTTGGTGACCGCCTGCGCCCACATGTTGATGCCGATGTAGGTGGCCTCCATCGGATCGTTGGTGATGGGCTTGTCCTTGTGGCCCGGGATGTTCTTGGCCTTGGCGTAGTCGCTCCACTTCTTCACGAACGCGGTGTTGGCCGGGCTCTTGATGCTCATGAAGTAGTTCCAGGCGGCCAGGTGGCCCACCAGCGGCTTGGTGTCCACGCCGCGCAGCTCTTCCTCACCCACCGAGAAGGCGACCACGGGCACGTCCTTGGCGGACAGGCCGGCGTTGCCGAGTTCCTTGTAGAACGGCACGTTGGAGTCGCCGTTGATGGTGGACACCACGGCGGTCTTCTTGCCTTCGGCCGAGAACTTCTTGATCTTGGCGATGATGGTCTGGTAGTCGCTGTGGCCGAAGGGGGTGTACTCCTCCATGATGTCGGCGTCGGCCACACCCTTGCTCTTCAGGAAGGCGCGCAGGATCTTGTTGGTGGTGCGCGGGTAGACGTAGTCGGTGCCCAGCAGCACCCAGCGCTTGGCCGAACCGCCGTCCTTGCTCATCAGGTATTCCACCGCGGGAATGGCCTGCTGGTTGGGCGCGGCGCCGGTGTAGAACACGTTGGGGCTGAGCTCTTCGCCTTCGTATTGCACGGGGTAGAACAGCAGGCCGTTGTTCTCTTCCACCACCGGCAGCACCGACTTGCGGCTCACCGAGGTCCAGCAGCCGAAGATCACGGCGACCTTGTCCTGCGTCAGCAGCTGCTTGGTCTTCTCGGCGAACAGCGGCCAGTTGGAGGCCGGGTCCACCACCACGGGCTCGAGCTTCTTGCCGAGCACGCCGCCCTTGGCGTTGATCTCGTCGATCGCCATCAGCACCGTGTCCTTGAGCACGGTCTCCGAAATGGCCATGGTGCCCGAGAGGCTGTGCAGCACGCCGACCTTGATGGTCTCTTGCGCGTGGGCGCTCAGGCCGGTGAAGCCGAGCGAGGCGACGGTGGCGGCGGCCGCCAGGGTCTTGAGCGTCAGGCGACGCGGTTGGGAGGTGTTCGACGGCATGGCGCTTCTCCTGTGATCCGTTGAGGGACTGATGGGCATTTGGGGGCCGCCCCGGGGCGTGGGCCTTCGGCAGCGGTCGAGGGGGAATTTAGGGAGAAGGGCCGCCGGCGTATGTACGCCGGGTGGCGTACGGCGGGGCCCGACGCGGCCCATGACGATGGCCTGAACCCCGGAACCGGGGTGGCGGGCCCGTGTCCACGGGCGGACAGGAGCCGCCCCATGCACCGATCACAACGCTACTCCCTCACGCCCCCGCGCGTGGTGCCTCAGCCGGGCGCGCGCACCGCGGCGCCCGACCCGCACGCGCCCGCGGACCTGGTGGTGGTGTCGCTGGCCGAGGCGCCGGCCCCCGATCTGCAGAGCTGGCAGCGCCTGCTGCGGGACCACCAGCGCACGCTGGCCACGCTGCAACTCGGCGACGGCACCGACGCCTTCGACACGCTGTGCGAGCAACTGGGCCGCTGCGTGGGCCCGCTCACGCGCGTGGTGCTGGTCGACCCCGGCCAGGGCGAGGGCATCGACCGCCTCGCGCACCTGCTCGACGCCTGGCTGCGCGAATGGCGCCACGACGCCGGCCACGACACGCCAGGCCTCGTGTCCGCCCTGCAGACCATCGGGCCCCACGAGCTCGATGCCGGCGGGCTGGCCCGCGTCGTGTCACGCGCCTGGATCCCGAGCCCTGCAGGGACGCGGGCGAGCACGCCTGTGCCCGCCCGCGTCGTGGGCAGCCTTGCGCACGGCGTGCCGGTGGCGCTGCTGGTGACCAAGGTGGGCGGGTGGAGCGAAGGCGAGCGCCTGTTGCTCGCGCAGCTGCAGCAAGCGCTCGCCCCGGCGCCGCTGCTGGCCATCGCCGTGGACCAGCCCGCGCGCGATCTCGCGCCCCTGGAGGCGCCCTTGCTGGCCCTGGTGTCGCCCTGCACGCCCGCCCTGGTGCTGGCGCGCAACGCCCGCGACCCGCAGGCGCGGCTGCTGGCGGCCGAGCTGGGCGTGCTGGCGGCGAACCTCAACGACGGGCTCGCGTTCGTCGCCGGCTGCCTGGGCCGTCCCGCCCTGCGGACCGGCGGCAGCGCCGCCGACGCAGGCCCCTGGGCGAGCAGCCTGCACAGCGCCCTCAGCAACTGGCCGAAGGCGATCGCCTGGCACGACCGGCGCTACCTGCGGCGGCTCGACGCCTGGTTGCACGAGGCCCTGCCGGGCGGGCGGGACAACCCGCTGCACCGGCGCCTGATGGATCGCATGACCCGCCAGCTCGGGGCCCACCTGCGCGGCAACGGCCCGTCAAGCCCGGCCGCCCCGCTGGACCTGGTGCTGCCCATGGCCGACCTGCAGCAACTCCCCCCGCTGCCGCCGCGCCGCCTCGCCTCGCTCACGCTCGACCTCCAGGGCTGCCCGGCGGTCACCCTCGCGCTCGGCCGCCTGCCCCCCGATCTGCAGTGCCTGAGCGCCTGCCACGGCCAGCTCAGCTACCTCACGCTCGACACGCAGCAGTTGCACGCGTCGATCCGCATCGAGCTCGACCACAACAAACTGGCCTGCATTCCCCTGTCGCTCTGGGCCCTGCCCGCCACGGCCACCGTGAGCCTGCGCGGCAACCCCCTGGCCGAGCGCACGCGGCGGCAGATCGAAGCCACGCGCCCGGGTGCCGCGCGCGAATGTCCGCTGTTCGAGACCGATCCCCCGAGCCTGCGCGAGGCGCTGCGCGGCTGGATCGACCTGCCGCCCGCCGAAGCCCGCAGCGCGCACTGGCAGCGCATCGAAGAAGGCCTGGGCACACCCGACTTCGTCGCCTGGGTGGGGCGGCTGGCGCGCCTGACGCCGCGCCAGCGCCGCACCATCCGGCCGCAGCTCGTGGCCCTGATCGACCGCTGCGCCCAGGACCCGGCCTTGTGCGGCACGGTGCTGGCGAACGTGGACGGCGCGGACGCGCGCTGCGACGACCGCGTGGTGCTGGTGTGGGAACGCGTGCGCCTGGGGCTCGTGTGCGCGCTCGCCTGCCGCGACGCCACCGCGGCCGGCACCCTGGCCGCCGCGCTGCTGCCACACGCGCGGCGCGCGTTCCGCACGGAAAAGCTGCTGGCGATCGCGGGCGAGAAGACGCGCGCGGTGGAAGCGGTCTGCGTGGCCCGGGGGGCTCGGCTGGAAGACGTCGAGGAGGTGGAGATCCACCTCGCCTACCTGTCGCAGCTCGACAGCCTGCTCGACCTGGGCAGCGGCATGGGCTTTGCCCTCCACATCGATGAGGGCATCTCCAAGGTCTCGCTGCGCGAGGTGCAGCAGGCCGCACGCTGCGTGAAGGCCGCCGAGAACGCGCACTTCAACGGCTTTCTGATCCAGTGGGAGCCCTGGCGCCTTGTGCTCCAACACCGCCGGCCCGAGCCCTTCGAAGCGATCCGCGAGCAGCGCCAGGACCTCGACCGCATCGCGGCCTGGACGGCCGAGGTGCAGGACGGCATCGACCGCATGGCGCGCCAGCACCCCGAGCGGCAAGCCCTCACCGCGCGCGAGCAGCAGGAAGCGCTGACCCGGGGCCTCGCCGAGTGCGAACGCAGGTGGGTGGCCGAACAGCTGCTCGCGCTCACGCACGCGGTGCTCAAGGACGAAGGGGCCGAGCAGGCGCTCGACCCCTTCTGGTCCCTGGTGTGAACGCGGGCGCCGGCCTCAGCAGCAGCGCCCCATGCGCGCGCCGTAGCGCGCCGCCTGGCGCTCGCGGAAGAAGGCCTCGTAGCTCATGGGCGCCTGGTCGGGGTGCGTGGCCTTCATGTGGGCCACGTAGCTGCCGTAGTCGGGCACGCCCACCATGAGCCGGAAACTCTGCGTGAGGTAGCGGCCGGCGCGCCCGATCTCGTCGAGCAGGCCGCCGCCGCTGGTGGCCTCAGCCATGGGCCGCGGCGCCGGCGGGCAGCGCCTCGTAGGGGGTTTCGGTCACGGTGGCGTGGCGCTCGGCGCGCGCCTTGAGCACGCTCTTGACGCTGTAGAACAGCACGCTCACCACCACGAACATGAAGAGCGCGCACAGCACCGCGTCGAGGCGGTTGTTGAACACGATGCGCGACATGGCCTCGCTGGTCTTGGCCGGTGCCAGCAGCACGCCCTGCTGGATCGCGTCGGCGTAGCGGTTGGCGTTGGACAGGAAGCCCACCTTGGGGTCGCTCGAGAAGATCTTGAGCCAACCCGCCGTCAGCGTGCACACCAGCAGCCAGGCCGCGGGCACCACGGTGACCCAGGCGTAGCGGTCTTTCTTCATCTTGTAGAGCACCACGGTGCCGAGCATGAGCGCCACGGCCGCGAGCATCTGGTTGGCGATGCCGAACAGCGGCCACAGCGTGTTGATGCCGCCCAGCGGATCGACCACGCCCTGGTACAGGAAGTAGCCCCAGGCCGCCACGCACAGGCCGGTGGCGATCAGGTTGGCGGGCAGCGAATCGGTGCGCTTGAGCGAGGGCACGAAGCTGCCCATGAGGTCCTGCAGCATGAAGCGGCCGGCGCGCGTGCCCGCGTCCACCGCGGTGAGGATGAACAGCGCCTCGAACAGGATCGCGAAGTGGTACCAGAAGGCCATCATGGCCTTGCCGCCCACCACCTGGTGCAGGATGTGGGCCATGCCCACGGCCAGCGTGGGCGCGCCGCCGGCGCGCGCGAGGATGGTGTTCTCGCCCACGTCCTTGGCGGTCTGCACGAGCATCTCGGGCGTGATCACGAAGCCCCAGGTGGACAGCTTGGCCGCCACGAGCTCGGGCGTGTTGCCCACCAGCGCGGCCGGGCTGTTCATGGCGAAGTACACGCCCGGGTCGATGCAGGCCGCGGCCACCAGCGCCATCACGGCCACGAAGGACTCGGCCAGCATGCCGCCGTAGCCGATGAAGCGCGCATTGACCTCGTTGTCGAGCATCTTGGGCGTGGTGCCCGAGGAGATCAGCGCGTGAAAGCCCGACACCGCGCCGCAGGCGATGGTGATGAACAGGAAGGGGAACAGGTTGCCCGACCACACCGGGCCGTTGCCGCCCGCGAACTGCGTGAGCGCGGGCATCTGCAGCGGCGGCGCCACCACCACGATGCCGATGGCCAGCGCCACGATGGTGCCGATCTTGAGGAAGGTGGAGAGGTAGTCGCGCGGCGCGAGCAGCAGCCACACGGGAATGGACGCGGCCACGAAACCGTAGCCGATGAGCATCCAGGTCAGGGCCTTGCCGTCGTAGGTGAACAGCGGCGCCCATTCGGGGCTTTCGTGCACCCACTGGCCGGCCACGATGGCCAGCATGAGCAGCGCGAAGCCGATCACCGACACCTCGCCGATGCGGCCCGGGCGGATGAAGCGCAGGTACACGCCCATGAACAGCGCCACCGGGATGGTGGCCGCCACGGTGAAGGTGCCCCAGGGCGATTCGGCGAGCGCCTTGACCACGATCAGCGCGAGCACCGCGAGGATGATGATCATGATCATGAAGGCGCCGAACAGCGCGATGATGCCGGGCACCGTGCCCATCTCCTGCTTGATCAGGTCGCCCAGCGAGCGGCCGTCGCGGCGCGTGGAGATGAACAGCACGATGAAGTCCTGCACCGCGCCGGCGAACACCACGCCGGCCAGGATCCACAGCAGGCCGGGCAGGTAGCCCATCTGCGCCGCGAGCACCGGGCCCACCAGCGGGCCGGCGCCCGCGATGGCCGCGAAGTGGTGGCCGTAGAGCACGTACTTGTGCGTGGGCACGTAGTCGAGGCCGTCGTTGTGGCGCCAGGCCGGCGTCATGCGCGAGCCGTCCAGGCCCAGCACCTTGGTGGCCAGGAACAGGCTGTAGTAGCGGTAGGCGATCAGGTAGACGCAGACGGCGGCGACCACCACCCACAGGGCGCTGACCGCCTCACCGCGCCCCAGCGCCACGGCCGCGAGCGCGAAGGCGCCCAGCAAGGCCACGAAAAACCACCCCAGGTGGCGACCCAGTCCAGACATGCGTGTCTCCTCGTGTGCGGCGACCGCACCGATCCGGGTCGCCAGGCGCCGGGCAGTATCGGCAGCGCACCCCTTTGGCGCATCCGTTGCACCGCGCGATGCACCACGCGGTCCCACCTAAGTAAAAACCCGTATCAGGGCCGGATCACGGGGCTTCGCGCGCGTGCTCGACCGCGTACTTGATGAGTTCGGCCTGCCCTTCGAGCCCGAGCTTGCGCTTGATGCTCTGGCGGTGCGCCTCGACGGTGCGCACGCTCAGCGCCAGCGCCTTGGCGATCTGCTTGCTCGACTCGCCACGCCCGAGCGCGCTCAGGATCTGGCTCTCGCGCGGCGTGAGCATGGGCCGCACGGTCTGCGAGCGGAACAGCCGGCGCGAGACCGCCGGGCTCAGGAAGGTGCCGCCCGCCACCACCGCCTCGATCGCGGCCACCACCTCGCTGGCCGGCGTCTCCTTGAGCACGTAGCCGCGCGCGCCGGCCTGCAGCGCGCGGTGCACGTACTCGGGGTTGTCGTACATGCTGAACATCAGCACGCACAGCGCGGGGCGGCGCGCGAGCATGGCCTGCACCAGGTCGATGCCGTTGCTGTCCTTCAGGCCCACGTCCTGCAGCACCACGTGCGGGTCGGTCTCGTCGAGGCGGCGCAGCGCCTCGGCGGCGTCGCCGGCCTCGCCCACCACCTCGAGCCGAGGCACACCCGACAGGCGCGCGCGCAGGCCCTCGCGCACCATGGGGTGGTCGTCGACCAGCAGGATGCGGATCGGCTCGTTCATATCAGGGCCTCGATCTGCGTGCCGTGCCCCGGCTCGCTGTGGATGGAGAGGCGCCCGCCGATGGTGGCCAGGCGCTCGCGCATGTTGCGCAGGCCGATGCCGCGCTCGGGATCCAGGTGCACGGCCTGCGGGTCGAAGCCGCGCCCGTCGTCGGTGACGGTCATGCGCAGGCCCCGGGGCTCGAAGGCCAGCACCAGCTCGACGCGCTGCGCCTGCGCGTGCTTGACCACGTTGGTGAGGCTTTCCTGCGCGATGCGAAACAGCGCGGTCTTGGCCTCTGCCGCCACCTCGCGCTCGGCGCCTTCGATGCGCACCGCCACCGGGATGGCGCTCGCGTCTTCGACCTCCTGCGCCAGGTGCTGCAGCGCCGCGGGCAGGCCCAGGGTGTCGAGCAGCGCGGGCCGCAGGCGGTGAGAAATGCGCCGCACCTCGACCAGGCTGTCTTCGAGCAGCCGCAGCGCCTGCGCGAGCGCGCCCGGCTTGCCGCCCTCGGCGCTGGCCTCCATCAGCAGCTTGGTCGACACCAGGCCCTGGCTGATGCCGTCGTGCAGCTCGCGCGCGAGCCGCGCGCGCTCGTCTTCCTGCGACTGCTGCACCTGGCGCGCGAGCAGGCGCAGCTTGTTCTCGGCCACGCGCTGCTCGCTGAGGTTGAGCGCGAGCCCGCACACGCTGATGAGCGCGATGCCGAAGGCCGCGATGCCCGCGATCCACAGCAGCGTGGTGGCGATGTTGCGGTTGGCCTCGCGCTCGAGCTGCTGCAGCGTGGCCTGCATGCCATCGAGGTAGAGGCCGGTGCCCATCATCCAGCCCCAGCGCTCGAAGGCCACCACGTAGCCGAGCTTGGCCGCCATCTTGCCCGCCGAGGGCTGCTGCCAGAGGTAATCGACGAAGCCGCCGCCCGCGCGCGCCTGCGCGATCAGGCGCTGGATGGTGGGCCGGCCCTCGGGGTCGCGCAGCTCCCACAGGTTCTGGCCCACCAGCTCGGGCTGGCGCGAGTGCATGAGCACGCGGCCCTGCAGGTCGTAGACGAAGAAGTAGCCGTCGGGGCCGTAGTCGAGCGAGGCCAGCAGGCGCAGCGCCTGCTCGCGGTCGGCGGCGTCGTCGCCCTGGCCCGGGGCGCGGCGGCGCTCGTAGAGCGGCATCACGGTGCTGGCGGCCAGCACCACGTAGTTGTGCAGCTCGCTGCGCCGCGCGTCCATGTAGGCGCGCTCGACCATGGCGAACTCGCGCTGCGCGAGCGCGCGTTCCTGCTGCAGCACCGCGAGCGCGATCAGCGCGAGCGAGGCCAGCAGCGGCAGGATGGCCAGCAGGAGGATCTTGGAGCGCAGGCGCATGGCGGGCGAAAACGGGCGAAGGCGGGATTTTCCGCCATCGCGCCGCGCTCAGCCCGCGGGCGCATCGAGCAGCCGCACCCGGTTGATGGCCATGGCCGCGGCCGCGGTGCGGGTCTCCACGCCCATCTTCATGTGGATGCGTTCGAGGTGCTTCTTCACCGTGGCCGGGCTGGCGCCCAGGATGTCGGCGATGTCGCGGTTGATCTTGCCCTTGACGACCCAGTACAGCACCTCGGCCTCGCGCGCGGTGAGGCCGAAGGCGCTCGCGAGCGCGGCGTACACCGATTCGTTCGAGGTTTCCTGCATCACGATCAGCCAGTCGCCCTCGCCCTGCGGATCGCTGTCTTCGTCGCCCACGCGCTGGTGCAGCCGGAAGGTGAGGCGGCGCGGGCCGTTCTCCAGCGTGAGGCGCGGCGGCTCACGCTGCGCCTGCGCCTCGGGCAGGTGGCGGCGCAGCCACTGCAGCACCACGGGCGGCGTGGTCGGCGCCTCGGTGCCGCAGTGCTGGCGCAGCAGCTCGCGCGCGAGCGAGGTCTGCCACAGCAGGCGGCCGTCGCTGGCGCGCACGGTGATGGTGGCGTAGCCGAAGGCGTCGAGCGCGTGGCGCGCCTGGCTGCGCTCGCGCGCGCCTTCGCGGGCCTGGCGCGCCTGGCGCAGGTGCAGGCCCATGCGCGCCATCACCTCGCGCGGCTTGATGGGCTTGGTCACGTAGTCCACGCCGCCGGCGGCGAAGGCGTTCTCCAGGTGCTCGGTCTCGGTCAGGCCGGTCATGAAGATCACCGGGATGCCCGCGGTCGCGGGGTCGGCCTTGAGGCGGCGCGCCACCTCGAAGCCGTCGATGCCGGGCATGAGCGCGTCGAGCAGCACCATGTCGGGCAGGGCCTGCCGGGCGCGGCGGATCGCGCTTTCGCCGTCGAGCGCCACCAGCACGGTGTAGCCGGCGTCGTCGAGCGCGTCGTGCAGCGGCGCCACGTTGTCGGGCACGTCGTCGACGATCAGCACCACGCGGTGCTCGCCGCGCGGCAGGCGCGGGTTGTCCAGGGAGGTGTCGGGCTCAGGCATCGCCATGGGTCAAGCGTTCTTCGATGGCTTCGAAGCGGAACTCGCGCGCCAGCGCGGCCAGCGTCGCGGCCAGCCCCGCGTGTTCGGGCCGGCGGCGCACCCAGTCGTCGAGCCACTGCAGGATGCCGCGCGTGTAGCCCAGCCGCACGAGTTCGAGCAGCGGCTCGATCTCCTCGCGCGCGGGCGCTTCGGGGCGCGCGGGCGCGGGCGCGGCGGCAGCTTCGGCGGGCGCCTCCAGCCACTGCAGGCCCAGGGCCTGCGCGAGCCAGGCGAGCAGCTCGCTGCGGCGCACCGGCTTGACGATGAAGTCCTGCGCGGCCACGCCGTCTTCGCCGTCGAGTTCCACGTGCAGGCCCTTGTCGAAGGCGTTGGCCGAGACGATGGCCAGCGGCACCGCGCCCCAGCCCAGCGCGCGCAGGCGCCGGCGCGTCTCCCAGCCGTCGATGCCGGGCATGGCCAGGTCGAGAAAGATCGCGTGCGGCGCGCCGGCGTCGCCCGGCGCCAGGCCCGCGAGCCGCTCCAGCGCGTGCAGGCCGCTGTGCGCCTGCTGCACCTCGAAGCCCAGCGGTTCGAGCCAGCGCTGCAGCAGCTCGCGGTCGGCCTCTTCGTTGTCCACCACCAGCACGCGCCGGCGCTCGCCCACGTAGCCCACGGGCCGTGCCAGCAGCGGCGCCACGGGCAGCGCGCCGCGCAACTCGGGCAGGAACAGGCGCACGGTGAACACACAGCCCTGCCCGGGCGCGCTGCGCACGGCCATCTCGCCGCCCATGAGGTCGGTGAGCATCTTGGCGATGGTCAGGCCCAGGCCGGTGCCGGTGGCGTTCACGCTCTCGCCCTGGCCGCGCGCGAAGGGCTCGAACACGCGCTCGATCTCGGCCGCGCTCATGCCGGGGCCGGTGTCGTGCACCTCGAACAGCGCCATCTCGCGCGCATGGCTCACACGCAGCCGCACCTGGCCCGCGCGCGTGAATTTCACCGCGTTGCCCAGCAGGTTGATGAGGATCTGGCGCAGCCGGCGTTCGTCGGCGCGCACCATCTCGGGCAGGCGGCCGTGCGGCTCGTACACGAAGCGCAGGCCCTTGGCCGCGGCCTGCAGCTCGAACATGCCGGCCACCTCGGCCAGCGTGGCGGCAAAGGGCACAGGCTTCGCGTCGAGCGCGAGCTTGCCGGCCTCGATGCGCGCGATGTCCAGCGTGCCGTCGATCAGCGAGAGCAGGTGCTCGCCGCCGCGCTGGATCACGCGCAGCGCCTGCGCGCGGTGCGGCGGCAGGCCGCTGTCTTCCTGCAGCAGTTGCGCGTAGCCCAGGATGCTGTTGAGCGGCGTGCGCAGCTCGTGGCTGATGGTGCTGATGTAGCGCGTCTTGGCCTGGTTGGCCTGCTCGGCCGCGCGGCGCGCCTGCTGCAGCGCCAGGTCGGTGCGCTTGTGCGATTCGATCTCCTGCATCAGCAGCCGCGTCTGGCGGTTCGATTCCTCCTGCGCCACCACGCGGCTCTTGTGCGCGAGCACCAGCCACCAGGCCACGGTGGCCGCGATCAGCAGCAGCACCGCGTACACGCGCAGAAAGCCCGATCGCAGCGCGGCGTCGAGCAGCGAGGCGTTGCCGCCCAGGTCCATCGCGAGGCTTTGCACCTCCTGCCGGTACAACAGGCCCAGCACCGCGGCGAGCACGGGTGCGATCACCACCATGATCAGCAGGTAGTGCGCCAGGCCCGCGTCGAGGTAGGGCCACACGCGCTGCGGCAGCAGGCGGCGCAGGCTGCCGGTCCACTGCTCGGACAGGCGCGCGTGCGGCTTGCACAGGTCGCCGCAGCGCGCATCCAGCGTGCAGCACAGCGAGCAGATCGGCCCCTGGTACGCCGGGCAGTGCGCCATGTCAGGGCCTTCGTACTCGCGCTCGCAAATGACGCAGCGCTGGGTGCGCAGGCGGGCATAAGGCCCGGCCTCGCCCTCGCTGCGGCGCGCGATGTAGTAACGCCCCTTCGTGGCCCAGGCGATCAGGGGCGCAGTCACGAAGGCGGTGACCATGGCGATCACGGCCGAAAACGCCTCGGCCGTGGGCCCCATGAGGCCCAGGTGCGCGGCGATGGACAGCAGCGAGGCCAGCGCCATCGCGCCCACGCCCACGGGGTTCACGTCGTAGAGGTGGGCGCGCTTGAACTCGATGCCGCGCGGGCTCCAGCCCAGCGGCTTGTTCACCACCAGATCGGCCACCACGGCCATGATCCAGGCGATGGCGATGTTGGAGTACACGCCCAGCACCTGGCCCAGGGCCTGGAACACGTTCATCTCCATCAGCAGGAAGGCGATGAAGGTGTTGAACACCACCCAGACCACGCGGCCCGGGTGGTGGTGCGTGAGGCGCGAGAAGAAGTTGCTCCAGGCCAGCGAGCCCGCGTAGGCGTTGGTGACGTTGATCTTGAGCTGCGACACCACCACGAACAGCGCCGTGGCCGCCACCGCCCAGCCGTAGTCGCTGAACACGTACTCGTAGGCCGCGAGGTACATCTGGTTCGGGTCGACCGCGCGCTCGGGCGGCACCATGTGGCCGATGGCGAGGTAGGCCAGCACCGCGCCGCCCAGCATCTTGAGCACCCCCAGCACCACCCAGCCCGGCCCGCCCGCGAGCACCCCGGCCCACCAGCGCCAGGCCCGGCCGGGCTGCGGCGCGGGCATGAAGCGCAGGTAGTCGGCCTGCTCGCCCATCTGCGTGATGAGCGCAATGCCCACGGTCAGTGCGGCACCAAAGAGGTGCCAATTGAAAGATGCACCAAGATCGCTCGCACCGCCGTAGTGCACGACGTTGCGGAAGGTTTCGGGCGCCATCAGGCCCACGGCCACGAAGGGCACCACCATCATCACCAGCCACAGCGGCTGGGTCCACACCTGGAAGCGGCTGATCATCGAGATGCCGTGCGTGACCAGCGGAATGACCACCAGCGCGCAGAGCAGATAGCCCCATTCGGGCGGGATGCCCAGCGCGAGTTCGAGCGCGTAGGCCATGACCGCGGCCTCGAGCGCGAAGAAGATGAAGGTGAACGAGGCGTAGATCAGCGAGGTGATGGTCGAGCCGATGTAGCCGAAGCCCGCGCCGCGCGTGAGCAGGTCCATGTCCACGCCGTGGCGTGCCGCGTACACGCTGATGGGCAGGCCCGCGAGGAAGATGATCAGCCCGGTGGCCAGGATGGCCAGCGCCGCGTTGACGAAGCCGTACTGCACCAGCAGCGTCGCGCCCACGGCCTCGAGGATCAGGAACGAGGCCGCGCCGAAGGCGGTGTTGGCCACCCGCCATTCGCTCCACTTGCGAAAGCGCTGCGGCGTGAAGCGCAGCGCGTAGTCCTCCATGGTCTCGCTGCCGACCCAGCTGTTGTAGTCGCGGCGCACCTTGATGATGCGCTGCGGGGCGTCGGCGGGAAGGGCGCTGGGCGGGTTCACGGGGCTTGCCGGTGCAGCTTTCATGCCATTACGCTCGGTCACCCGGCCTTCGGGTATGGGTCTTGCTGACCCGCCCCCACGAGGAGAACCGCCCGCATGGACCTGACCCCGCGCGAAAAAGACAAGCTGCTGATCTTCACCGCCGCCCTGCTCGCCGAGCGCCGCAAGGCGCGCGGCCTCAAGCTCAACCACCCCGAGGCCATCGCCCTGATCACCGCCGCCGTGATGGAGGGCGCGCGCGACGGCAAGACCGTGGCCCAGCTCATGAGCGAGGGCCGCAGCGTGCTCACGCGCGCCGACGTGATGGACGGCGTGGCCGAGATGATCCCCGACATCCAGGTGGAAGCCACCTTCCCCGACGGCACGAAGCTCGTGACCGTGCACCAACCGATTGCCTGA
>VFQP010004181.1_pt1 | contig 13735 bp, 11 predicted proteins | sample 3512351 | NCBI WGS metagenome assembly VFQP01 (sample SAMN10412372, study PRJNA504923) | tailings metagenome | isolation source: Relicate 1 Philex TSF1 revegetated site | place: Philippines: Tuba, Benguet | collected 2017-08-29 | reverse complement strand
CGGCTTGTCCTTGCAGATGATCTCGCTGGGCGGCAGCGCGCCCATGGCCTGCAGCGTCAGCAGCTCCTCCAGCTCCATCGTGTTGATGGACGACGACGCGCTGCGCTTCATCTGGCGCTGGCTGGGCGTCGACGGCGGCTGCGCGTGCGTGAGGAAGGGCGTCGGCGCCACGGGCGTCTCGCGCGACTCGCGCGCCGCCGCCAGCGCCGCAAACGCCGCCGCCGCCGCCTGCTGCGAGGGCGCCGCCTCGCTGTTGACGCTGGCGGCCGCCACGAGCCGGGCGGTGCTGTCCTGGGCGGAGAGCGCCGAGTCGGCGGCGCCGCCCGCCACCGTGGCCACCGACGCCTGGCTGTGGGCCACAGCCGCCGCCGCCGCCGCCGCCGCCGCCACGGCGCCCGCCTCGCCGCCGACCACCACTCCCGTCATGCACGAGCTCTCCTCCAGGCAGGGCGGCGGCGCCGCCACCGAGGGGCTGTGCGCGGCAGCGGCGGCGGCGGCGGCGGCGGGGGCGGGAGCGGCCAGGTTGAGCACGGGTGCCGCAGCGCCGAACGCAGGCGGCGAGGGGCCCGACGTGTTGCTTCGCAGCAGCAGCCCGCTGCCGGCGCCCGTCCCGCCGAGCCCCGCCATCATGCCCGCCACAAACGGGCTGGCCAGCGGGGAGACGGGCTGCGAGCGGGGGCTGGGCGGCACCACGGCCGCGCTGCCCTGCGCGCTGCCCGCCGCCGCCACGCCGCCGGGCTGCTGCTGCTGCTGCTGCGGCGCGGCGTGCGCCATGGCGGACAGGCGCAGCGCGGCGGCGCGCGCGACGCTGGCGGCGGCCGCGTCGATGCCGGGCGTGCCCTGCTGCGCCTGCTGCGAGCGCTGCGCCGCCAGCAGCAGCGAGCCCGGCTCGTGCAGGTGCGCGCTGGGGGTCTGGTGGAGGCCGCCGGCCGCCGAGCCCGAGCTGCTCTGCCCCTGCATCAGCGCAAAGGCCCGCTGCTGCTGCTGCTGCAGCTGGTGCGGCTGGGACGCCAGGTCGCTCAGGTACAGGCCCTCGGGCCGCGAGGCGTCCTCCGCCTCGTCCTCGGAAGAGTCCACCTGCTCATGCGCCTGCGCGCGCGCGTGCAGCGGTGCGCAAGAGCGCGCGCTCGGCGTCGGCACGCACGCGCGGAAACGGCCAGCGCAAAGAACCTGCCCCAAACCAGCAGCACGGCCCCCATCCTCTCGAGGCGCACCTGGGACACGTCCACGTCCGGCACAAAGTCGTAGTTGCTCAGGTTGAGCAGCGCCTTGAGGCTGACGCGCCGGCGTATGACGGTGGCGATGTGGCTCGACAGGCTGGCGCACCGCAGCTGCGCCGGCGACATCACCATGCCGCCGCTGGCGCTGGGGCTGCTCACCAGCCGCCAGCTGTGCGCGGGCTGCAGCGCCACCGTGTGCCGCCGCTGCATCGGCTGTGGGTGCTGCTGCGCCTGCTGCAGCAGCAGCTGCTGCTGCGCCGCGAGGTGCTGGGCGGCGTTCATGGACGGCGAGGTGGGCAGCGCGCGGCAGCTGGCGGCCGGGTCGGACGAGTGCACGTGCACCAGCGACGCCGGGCCCCTGGCAGCGGCGGCGGCGTGGTGGTGCATCATGGCCGGTGCGGCGTCGACGCCCGGCTGCGCCGGCGAGATTGCCGACAGGCGGCTGGTGAGCGGCACGCCGGCGCCGCTGAAGGGCCCCAGGCCGGCGTGCGCGTGCGGCGGCGCGGCGGCCATGCCGCCGCCGCTGACGCCGGCAAAGAGCCCGCCGGCGCTGCCGGCGGGGCACGAGGCGGGGTTGAGCTGGTGCGACTGCATGGCGCGTGTGGAGGGCAGGAAGGCGGCGGCGGACGAGGCGGCGCTGCTGGGGCTGGCGAGCGGTGGCCCGCTGCTCTGGTGCATAAAGTGCTGCTGGTCCAGCATGGGCGGGTGCGCCGCGCCGGGCGCGTGGTAGTCGGCCGCGTGGTGCGACGGCGCCGCGCTGAGCAGGAACTCGCCTGGGCCGGCGGGCCCCGCGGGGGGGCGGGGGCCACTGGCGTCAGGTCCCGTGCCGATGCGGGGGCTGCACTGCTGCTGCGGGTCGTAGGCGGGGCGGAACTTGCCAGGGCTGCAGGGCGGCGCGGGGGAGGAGGTGGCGCCCAGGGTGGCGGCCTGGTGCTGCTGCTGGGCAAGGAGCGCCGTCATGCGCGCCGCCGTGGCGGTGGGCGAGAGGCGCGACTCGCCGTGCAGCGTGCCGCCCGGCGTGCCGGCGCTGGAGGTCGGCGCGACATGCCACGGGCTGCTCGGCGCTGGCTGCTGCAGCCCGGGCTGCACCACTGGCGCTGGGCTAGGCGACAAGCCCGCTCCCGCCCGTCCTGCGAGCGCACAGCGCGCGAGCGCCGGCGATTGGAGGGAGACCGCGAGCGCACTCCCATCGGGCTGCCCGACCGACGGACTTGGCTTCGCTCCGCACTGCGCCGCCTCGACCCCTGGGCTGGATCTGTGCGCGCGCTCACCGTCGGTGGCGGGCCCTCCTGGCGTTGAGGAGGGCAGCGTGAGCGCGAGCGGCGCCGGAGAGCCGCTCGGGCTCGCAGGCGCCGAGCTGTCGTCCTGGTCCAGCTCCATCTCGGCCTCAGAATCCGGGCTCTGCGCGCGCCGCCCCAGAGCGAGCCCGTCGCCAGCGAGACCAGGCCCGACGTCAGTGGGGGCGGCGGAGGGACCCCGCGGAAGCCGCCGCAGCAGCGCAGCATTGCTGTGCCACGCTGCAACGTTCTGAGCGCTCAGTCTGCGCGGCGCCACTTGCTGGTCAACATGCTGATGCATGACGACCCGAGCGAGCGAGCACGAATGCTGAGGCGAGCCCACAAATGCAATGTCCCGACGCGAGGAGCAGTGATGAATCCAGCGCCGCAACCGGGCGACTTGGCGCCGCGCTGCGGGCCTGGCTGCGGGCATTGCTGGCGGTGCCTTGAGTCGGGCCGTGTGCCTCGCTTTCCGCCGTGGTCGCGCGACCGACACAGAGAGGCCCCACGCACCTTGAGCAGCATGCGCTTGAGGTTCTTGATCAGGCCCATCTTCTTGCGGGCCTCGGTCTTGGCCACGGTGCCGCCCGCTGCGTGGGCACCATGGCGAGAGCACAATGTACTCGAGCCTGCATCATCGCGGTCTCGTGCGCCACGAGCGCGAGGCCTCCGCAGGGATTTCCTGGCGCTGTGCGCTGCGGTCCCACACGCGCACCGGGTGTGATGGCCTGGCGCACTGCGTTGTTGTGGCGCTGGGCGGCTGCCTCGCCCTGGCGCGCTGGACTCCCGGGCGCCGAGCCCACGGCGCGGTGCGAGTCGGGGGTGCCTGGCGCTTCCACTCTCATGGGCGGGACCATCAGCGCATGCTGCCTACTGTGCGTGTGCGCCTTTGCTCGCGGAGTTTCTCCGCGACCACGAGTACGGCAATGCCCTGAACCAGGGCTGCGACCAGAGCAAAGCAAGGGAGCAACAGGGGGAGGGGAGGGGGGGGGGGGGCGGGGGGAGCAGGAGCAGGAGCAGGACCCTGAAGCGTCCATGCCATCCATGCTGCTGGCGCCGCTGCGATCCGCACGTTCCTCCGCAGGCGTTCCCCTGCACGCTCGCCACCAGTGGCCACCTGCACCACTGCTGTGCAAGCCTTGCATGCTCTAGCACGCCCCCTCTCCCCCTTGTGGTGCAGTCGAGTTGCCACGGTGCTACGTCTGCTAATCGGGATCCTCATGTTGACCCGCGCCAGGTCGCACGCAGAGTGGCAACCTGAAGCACTTGAGCTGCGCACAGCTGGGAGCAGAGTCCTCTGTCTCGCGAGGAGGCGCCATTCGCGCGGCGTCACGCGTCTTAAAGGAAACTCATCGCGGCCCCCCCGCCTGAAAAAGGGCGCCCCCACGGAGTCCGCGCAGAGGAGAATGCGCGCGCGCGGCGCCAGCGAGTAGGCGGTCAGCATGGAGGACGGAGCGCAGGCGCAGGCCCGGGCGCGCGGCCCTGAGGAGCGCATCCTGTGGCCTCCCGACCACGGCGCGGCTGCGCATCCAGAGCAGCAGTGGGCAGGCCACGACGCGTACGCGCCAGCGGCCATGCACCAGGTCACCACCGTACACGGCGCAGGTGGCCAGGCCTGGCCGCCGGCGCAGGCGCCGCAGGGCCCCGCCACCGACGATGCGTGGCCCAGCGAGGCAGCGTCGTCGTGCCCTGGACAGCAGCAGCAGCACTTTGCTGGGCCAACAAAGTCGGTCAAGTTCTCCGCGCAGCAGGAGCACCAGCAGCTCACGCAGGGCGGGCAGCGGATCGTCACCATCGTCTCGCAGCACGCGATGCAGGACGACGAACGTGCGTGCTGCAGTGCTTTTGGTGCAGTGGCTCCCTGCTGCTGGGTTGGGCGCCGGGGCTGGGCCACGCGCAAAGACGCACGCACGCCGAGGTGGCCGGCTTCCTCCTGCGCCCGCAGGCAAGCAATCCAGGGCGGCCGCCCGCAGGCGGCGCCGATGGCGGCGCTTCCTGGTCCTCATGAGCCCGCGCTACTGGGCCCACTGGCTCAACAAGACGCTGCCCATGATCCACCCCGACGCGCCGGTGCGGAGGCGGGTGGCGTGGTTGGTTGGCGAGGAGCGCACGCCCACCACCTCGCTACGTGACGTCGATGCGGTTCTGACACGGGTGTGCGGCCCCGACCGCCTGCGCAGGCCCGCATGGCGCTGGATGGCGTTGTCGCTGTGCTCGTCATCTACAACTGCTTCCTCGTGCCGTACGAGGTGTGCGGCCCGTCGCTTGCGGGCTGCAGGGGCGGGCACGCGCGCTCCCGCCACTCGTGCGCCGCAGTCCTGGGGTGCCAGCGCTCCACGCCTGGCCGCCCCGCTGTGCGCCCTGGCCTCTGCTGCGCCACACAGATTGGCTTCTCCACGCCGGCGCCGCACGTCATCAACAACCTGGAGTGGGGCGTCGACGCCTTCTTTGCCGTTGACATATGCTGCAACTTCCGCACGGCGTACGTGGACTCGACGGCCACGCTGGTGCGCGACGGCGGCGCCGTGGCCACGCACTACCTCAAGACGTGGTTTGGCGTCGACCTGATGGCCACCATCCCGTTTGAGGCCATTGTGAGCTGAGTCGGGCGCCCAGCTGTTCATGCTGTACCGGGGCACGGGCGTGGCCACCCTGCACCCTGGTCCACGCGCGCCGCACGCCCGGGGAACCACAGCGCGCCATCCCCGCGGCGCTGACGTGGCCTTGCCATTCCATGGCGCGCGCGTGGCTGCTCGTCCGCCCGCAGGTGACGGCGGCTGCGAGCAACCTGAGCCAGGGGCAGCTCACGGCGCTGGCACTGCTGCGCACGCCGCGCCTGCTGCGCATCATGCGCCTGCTGCGCATCCTCGACCGCTTGAAAGGAGCCAACGTGAGCGCGCCGAGTCCTGCAGCAGCCCTGCAGCGCTAGCACTCGCGCGACGGGGGAGCGCCACGCAGCGGGAGCGCGTGGCGCACGTGTGCAAGCATCCCAACCCTGCCTCGATTCTGCTGCTGCAAATCGCCTGCACTGCAGTACCTGCGCATCGTCAAGCTCATGTTCCTGCTGGCCGTCATTGCGCACTGGATCGCCTGCTTCTGGCACCTGCTCTTCATGGTGCGTGCGAGGCCTAGGCGCGCGCCCACGGAGCCCTGGGAGCTGCACGGTGCGCAGCGCAATCGGCCGCGCCTCAATTGCTCTCGCCTCCTTGCACCCTGCCCCCGCCGCGCCGCGCGCAGCTGGACCGCAGCGAAGTCAAGTGGACGTTTGACGCGGTGGGCGCCAACTCTGCAGAGGTGCGCACCTCGGGCCCTGCGCTGGGGGGCAGTGCATCTGCGGCGGGGCAGCGACACAGCACTGCCAAGCTTGCCGAGCTCGGCGGGCTCTGGATGCCGCACCTGGATGATCCTGCGAGCGCCCCTGGTGGTGTGCAATGCCGCAGGTGACGGTGTACCTGGTGGCGTACCTCAACACGCTCTTCCTCATGGTGGGCAACGACATCTACCCAGCCAACTCGGCTGAGCGCCTCTACTGCACCTTTGTGCTGGTGCTGGGAGCCTGCTTCTACGGTGAGTGGCCGCCCGCCGGGGAAGGACGAGGCCCTCCCACGGCAGCCAGGCGTGTCACGTGCTCAGAGGGCGCGTGCCGCACGGTCCCTGCTCGCCCGCAGCAATCATCGTGGGCAACATGTCCCTTTTGCTCAACAACTTGTCGCCCACCGCCTCCCGCCACCGCTTCAAGAAGGACATCATCATGAACACCGCGAGGTGCGGGCGCCGTGCCTCGCCACGCCTCCGCCCCCCCCACCACACGCTTGCGGCGCTCCAGCTCTGATGCATGCCAGCAACGAGCCCCTGTGAGGCTCCTCTCACGCTTGGCCCACCTGCGCGCGCCGGACGATTGGCTGCGCGCAGGTACCTGGACCTGCCGGCGGGGCTGCTGCAGCGCATCAACGGCTACTTTGAGCACCTGATGCAGTACTCGCACCCCGGGCCCGACGGCATGAACCTCATCCACCAGCTGCCCAGCTCCATGGCGCAGGACGCCACGTGCTGGTGCTACCGCAAAGTGCTCGTCAAGGTGAGCGAGCGCTTGGGAGCGTGCTTCGTCCACGCGCTCGCACGCGCGTGCCCTGACTGCGAGCGCTGGCTTGCTCAGCACGGTGTGGGTTGGCGTGGCAGAGGCAGGCCGCGCACGCACTCTCGTACACCAAACCGCTGCTCCAGCGCGGGTTGGTCTGCGTGGAAAGCTAGGGCCCCACGAGCACAGGGTGGGCGTCGGGTGTGGCCAGCTGCGCGGTGCGGAACGCGGCGCGCGCCATCCCGTCCACCCGTTCTTGGCGTGCTTCCCGGCCTGATGCTGCTGCTCCGCAGGTGCCGCTGTTTGCCGACTGCGAGGCTGCCTTCATCACGCAGCTGGTGATGCGCCTCAAGCTGTCGGTCTACATGACGGGCGAGGTCATCTTCCGGGTCGGGGACGTGGGCCACGAAATCTACCTCGTCTCCAAGGTGCGGCTGCCTTGAGACGAGGCTGACTTGGCGCGTGTCGTCAGCGCGCAGATCCGGGTCCTCCCCGCTCTGTTGCGGGGCACGCGGAAGCACGTGCACGCACGCTCACACACGCTGCCGCGCGTGCGCGCGCCCCTCACGCCGCGCGCAGGGCAACGTGGCCGTCATCAACACCAACAGCGAGCTGCTGGCGCTGCTGGGCCCCGGCGCCTTTTTCGGCGAGCTGGCGCTGCTGGCCACGGCGCGCCGAACGGCGCACTGCGTGTCGCTGTCGCAGTGCGACCTGGCGATGCTCACGGCCAACGACCTCGTGTCCACCATGCGAGACTTCCCCGACAGCGCCGCGCTGGTGCGCTCGCGCGCCGTGGCGCGGCTCAACGTGCTGGTGGCCGCCGGCACGGCCGCCGAGGACACGCTGCCGGGCGTCGAGGAGGAGGGGCCCGACGACGACGGCAGCGGCAGCTGGGGCGGCCACGACGACGGCCACAACCAGGACGGTGGCGACGGCGGCGGCGGCGGCGGCGGGGCCAGGGAGGGGGAGGGGCGCGGCTGGGCAGCGGTGCCGACGCCTGATCATGGTGAAGGGGAGGAGGCGGCCGCCGAGCCGCGCGAGCTCAGCAGGAAGCAGTCGTGGCGGAGCGCCGGCGGTGCGGACCGCGCCTCGGCGCAGCAGCAGCAGCAGCATCAGTGGATCCCGCAGCGCACGCTGAGCAGGATCAGGAGCGGCGCCACCGGCCAGGAGGTGGCGGCGGCCGCCGCGGCGGCGGCGCGCGAGCCGCTCGCCTCGTCGCGGAGCTTCAACAAGAGCCGGTCGCGGCGGCCCAGCCTGGCGCTGCGTCCCAGCGCGTTCAAGACGAGCGCGCCGCACTCGCTCGACGACAGGGAAGGCGATGGCGGAGGCGGCCTTGCTACCGCCGCGACGCCCGCGCAGCCGGCGCAAACCGCAGCGGGGCGCGGCATCCGGTCCGTGGGCTCCTCCAAAAAGGCGCGACAGCCCTCGATGCGGTGGTCCGCGGCGGGCCCGCCGCTGGGCAACACGTCCTCCAGCCAGCAGCTGCTGCTCAAGAGCCAGAGCGGCAACATGCTCGCGAGGGCGTTCAGCAGCAAGGCGGCGCCGACGTTTGAGTCGGTGCACGACTGGATGGTGTACAACCTGGGCCTGATCGGACAGGTGAGAGTTTGCGGGGCGACAACGGGATGGGCGACAAGCATTCCAACTTTTCCGCAGCAGCGTGCGCCTGGCCACGCGCGCACCAAGCGCCGCAAGGGCAGGGCGCACGGGCGTGTGTGCATGCTCGGCCACAGATGTGCTACACAGGTAGCAGCGCGTGGCCCGAAGAGGTTGCCCTGCCCGCCCTGGCACGCGCAGATGCACACGGTGGTGACGCGGCTCAACGGCCGGGCCGACATGGTCCGGGGCCACCTGGCCGGCATGCAAGTGCGCCTCGACCAGGCCCAGACCAGGAAGCAGCGGCAGGCTGCCGCGCTCTTCCCCGACAACAACCCCTTTGCCAAGGACGCGCTGCCCTTCATGGATGAGATGTAGGGGGGGGTGACGACGAGCGTGCTGGGCGTGCGGCGCCGTCGCGGCCACCTGTTGCGTTGCGCCCCAGCTGGGCACGCGAACGTGATGTGCACACGACGGTGAGGCGGGCACCAGAAAGTGTGAGAGGGGCACCCACGCGAGAAATGCCGCACCTCTGGACGACAGCACGCCCTCCTCCTCCTCAAAAGAGTCATGCAGGGACTGACGCTGATGACGCACGCACTTGCCTCACATTTTCCTCGCACGGCGTGCGTGGGGCTTCGGGGGGGGGGGGGGGGGCGGGGGGGAGTGGCTCCTACTGCTGCTGGGGATATTTATGTGGAGGCTGCCTTGCTGTTGCTTTTGCTGCTGTCTCGTCACTCTTGAACCAGCGAGGGTGGCATTCGTCCCATGCTGATGACCGCGCTGACGCGCGCACGTGCTTGCTGTTGACCTTGAGCTCTGTTCTGCAGCCTTGGAGGTGCTGCTGCCCTTTGGCGGGTTGTAAACGTGTCGCCTGCGCAGGCCGCAAGGCTGAGGACCCCGCGCACGAGCCCGGGAGCAGCTTAGTGGGCTGCTTAGTGCTCATCACAGGTGAGCAGCTTCACAGCGCTGTGGCGCAGCTGCAGCATCCACACCAGAGGAGCTTTGCTGGGCTCTTCTCCCTCTCGGGCCGGCACCGTGAGGAGCGATCCCAGCGGTGGCTCAGCGCTGAGCTTCCACCGACCGTCGCCGCCGCGCTGCTCATCTGAGCGCGACAGCGATGCTGCGCCAGCCAGCGCGATCGGCCCGTGACTCGGCCGCTCCTCCTCGACCATGGAGCAGCGTGAGCAGGAGCACTCCTGCAGCATCAGCGGCAGGCGCATTGGCATCGTGGATCTCCCCGCATGGCAGCTGCCGCTCCCGGTTGTTAGCTGTCGCCCGGGCGGGGCCGACACCAACCCCGCGCCGGCATGATCAGCACCGGGACGCCATCCACCGCTGGCGCACTGGACCGCCTAGAGCGTCGTCCGCCGCAGCGCCGTCCCCGCTGGGCGGCGACGCTGGGTGGCAGGCCGCCATCAAGCGCCTCACCGCCCTCGCCGGTGCGAGCGCGCGCACCCACATGCCAGGCCCCGCCCGACAGCGATCACGCTCTCTGGGCAGCACAGCACTGCACTGCCGCTGCTGCCGTGCGCACCTGTCCTTCCAGAGCGCTTCCTGCCCATGGTCTCGCTCTTCTTCACGCTGGCGCTCGTCAACGCGCTCGTCGACAGCCTGAAAGACACGCTCGTCATCACGGCCGTGGGAGGAGGCGCGCAGGTGACTAGCGAACGCTGTGCTGCGCCCTGCGGGGCCTCCGTCCCAGCCGTGGGAGCGCGCGGGGCGAAGGCTCTGCCGCCGCCGCCGCCGCCGCCCCGCCCCGCCGCCCGGCCCGCCGCCTCGGAGTCAGTCAGCACGGCACGGGGCCGCGCCAGCTGGGGAGCCGGCGCACACTGGCGCTTAAATGAACGTCGTTGGGTGGACGTGTTATGCAGGTCATCCCCTACCTCACCGTGTGGTGCGTGCTGCCCTCCTCACTCGCCTTCCTCGTCATCTACTCGTACGCCTCCCAGCACTGGGCACGGGTGAGCGGGCGGCGCGACATGACGGCGGGTGACGCTTGGCGGCAGTGCCATGCGCGGCCCACGACTGACGCCCACCTGTGCCTGCCCGCCGCCGCTGCGGCGCGGGTTCGCGTGCGCACACCCCGCAGCCCGCGCTCTTCAACGGCATCGTGGCCACCTTCGCCGCCTTCTTCGCCGCCTTTGCGTTCGTGCTGTACCCCAACCACGCGGCGCTGCACGCGCACCCCGCCGCCGAGCAGCTGGCAAAGGTGAGCGCCTGCCAGCTCCCACTCGCCCTCCCTCCTTCCTCCCGCCCCTCGTCCACATACAATCTCAAAGCCCCTCCTCCGCGGCCACTGCGCCGCACCCCGCCACACGGGTCCCTCCTCCCGACAGTCGCAGCGCCTGCCTGCCTGCCTACCTGCCTGCCTGCCTGCCTGCCTGCCGCGCAGCTGCTGCCGCCAGGCCTCGAGGGCTTGGTCGGCATGGTCAAGAACTGGACCTTCACCGCCTTTTACGCCATGTCGGAGCTGTGGGGCGACGTGGTGCTCGGACTTGGCTTCTGGTGCGGCTAGGCTGGCGGCTAGCTGGCATGCGTAGCGTGGGGGCGGCAGAGCTCTTGCATCCCTGCGCCGTGGGGCGGCTCGCCGATGCGGCGTCCCCCATCCCGTGGCGCTCGCGCGCGTGGCTGCAGGACGCTGGCCAACGACACGACCAAGCTGTCGGACGCGCCCACGCTCTACCCGCTCTTTGGCCTGGGTGAGCACGCGACGCACGGCGGCCCCCGCCAAGTCGCGTCACGCGGTTGCCCCTGCCCGCCTGCGTCCACAGCCCCACCACTCCTCTGGGGCCCTGCTGCCCTCCCTCCCGCTTTGCGTTCCGCGCGCGCTCCCGCAGGCGCCAACGTGGCGCAGGCGCTGGGAGGATACCTGCTCAAGTTCTTCTCCTCCCCGGGCTCCTCATCCTCTGCCGCTGCCGCTGCCGGCGAGGCGGCGGCGCGGCACGGCGGCGCGGCGGCGGCGGGCGACTTTGGCGGCAAGGTGCAGGCGCTCATGGTGGTGGCCATCGCCTTCATGGCGGCGGCGCTGGCGCTCCACGCCTACATTGACGGGCGGCACGCGCGCAAGCGCGAGAGGAAGGCGCGGAGGCTGGCGGCGGCGGCGGCGGCGGCTGACGCGGCCGGGGCGCCCGGGGCGGCGGCGGCGGCGGCGGCGGCGGCGGCGTGGAGCGAGACGAGCAGCGGCAGCGACGACGAGGCGTTCTTCGCCGAGCGGCGGGGGAGCCACGCCGGGGCCTCCACATCCGGCGGCGGCGCGCCTGCGGTGGTGGGCGCCGAGGCCGTCACGGCGCCCGGGAGGGCCCCCTCGGCGGCGGCGGACGCGGCTCAGCTGCAGCAGCAGCAGCAGGGCAAGGGAGCGGAGGGCAAAGCGGGCAAGGAGGGCGGCCGCAAGCCATCGGTGGGGGAGATCTTCGGCGTGCTGGCGGCCAGCATACCCATCCGCTGCCTAGCCGTGATGTCCCTGGCACAGGTGCGTGCACGTGTGTGTGTGTGTGCGTGGGGTGCAGGGGCATTGGCTGTGGCATGGGGTTGGTGGTGGCCCGCGGTGCGGGACGTGCGCGCGAGCGACGTGCCGCCCCGCCCTGCTGTCGCCTCGCGCGTTTGTGGCCTCACAGGGGCTGTGCACCAGCCTGATGGAGTTTGCCTGGAAGTCGCACATATCGCTGCTCTACCCGTCGCCGGCCGACCTGACGGCCTTCCTGGGCGACGTCTCGCTGTGCCAGGGCGTGGTGACGGGACTGCTCATGGTGAGCCGGCGCGGCGGCGGTCCCGGGGGGCCACAGGTCGCGGGCGAGGCTTGCTCCACTTCCGCGACGCACAAGCAGCAGGAGGAGAAGGACGGGGCCGGGGTGGCTGTGGAGCCTCTCCATCCCGCCGTCCGCGTCTGCCCCGCCGCAGGGCTCGCGGCGTTTCGCCCTCTGGTCCCGACCTGTGCCCTTGCCTGCCCGTCGCGCGCAGGTGCTGAGCCCCGCCATGTTTGCGCGCATGGGCTGGGCGGGCGTGGCCGGCGCCACGCCGCGCATCCTGCTGTGGGGCGGCGCCGCCTTTTTCGCCGCCTGCCTCACCTTCCAGTTCGCCTTTCCCGCGCACGCCGCCGAGGCGCTGGCGCTGGCCACGCGCGCCGCGGCCGCCACCGCCGCCAGCTCTGCCGCGACGGCGGGCGAGGCGGCGGCGGCCACGGCGGCGGCCGCCGCCATGGCCGCCAGCGGCCCCGGCGGCGCCGTGCTGCAGGTGCGGGGCGGGACCTGTGCGCTTGGTCTCCCGCTGTGGGGCCGTGGTGGGGAGCCTCGCACCCAGTCTTGTTGACGTGACCTGTGTGCTGGCAGGTGCTGGTGTACGGCGGGGCGCTGCTCTACGTCTTTTCCAAGAGCGCCAAGTTCAGCCTGTTCAAGCCCGCCGAGGAGATGGTGTGCACCGGTTTTGTGCTGCTCGCTCCGACGCCCTGCAAATCACGTGTGGCGGGTTGTGTGTGTCGAGCTTTACATCTGGCGGAGCCATCTTTGGCAAGCAGATGATGTGTCGGGTGTGCCGGGTGACTGGTGGCGTTGGGTCACAGCGTGCCGTTTGTGTGGCGCGCAGGTGTACATATCTCTGGACGAGGAGGGGCGCACCAAGGGCAAGGCGGCGATTGACGTGGTGGGCGCGCAGGCCGGCAAGAGCGGCGGCAGCGTGTTGCAGCAGGTGCTGCTGCTGGCCAGCGGCGGCGCCATCGGCGCCATCCTGCCCGTGATGGCGGCCTGCTACTTTGCCATGGCCCAGGTGCGCCTGCTCCTCTGCGTTCGCGCCCGCGCCTACCTGTCCGCAAGAAGTGGCCTGCGGCGTGCCCTTGCACGGCCCTTGTGCCTGCGCCCTCTCACTCGCGTTCGCCTGACGTGCACTGCTTACTCGTCGCCGTGCCAGTGTGTGTGTGTGCGTGTGCGCGCAGGGCTGGATCACGTCGGTGACGACGCTCTCGGCGCATGCGGCGTACGGGGACCGCTCCTCGGTGCACGAGTCTGTCAGCTCGCTGCACGACGCGCTGTCCAGCAGCGACGACGAGGGGCCTCCGCTGAGCCTGGCAGACCTGGAGGGGCGCAAAGGGGGCGTCAACGGCGCGGGGTTGGGACGGGGAGGGGGGCCGGCGGCCGGGGGCGGAGGGCCCTTCTCCTCCGTGGGGGGCGGCGGTGGTGGCAACGGGGTGGGGCAGCAGCGGACGTTGGATGCCGAGGTGGATGGGCAGGAGAGGGTCGGCGTGCGGCCTCTGCCGCCCTGACCGCTGGGGCCCAATGAGCGCGCTGCTTTTGTGTACCGGTATGCTTGCGAGGAACGGAGGATTGCTGTTAGAAATTGGGGAGTTGGGGAGGGGAGGGGCGCGCCGCGAACGCTTTTCCGGTTGCATTTCAGTTGGGCAGCGCCGCAGCGCTCAAGTGTGGCATCTCTGCCGCGGATGGTGTGGTGCCATATGCCCAGCCACGCGTTGCCTGTCAGCGTCCACCCAGCGCGGCTGCAACAGGTGCGCTGCTAAAGGCTGGCTAGAGCTTGTCCTTGTCCCGTGTGAGAAAGTCGGGGTCTCTCCGGAACTT